>Ga0181577_10000773_pt1 | contig 25836 bp, 20 predicted proteins | sample 101ome_21_FD_132468 | JGI IMG/M metagenome (GOLD analysis project Ga0181577, IMG submission 132468) | Coastal salt marsh microbial communities from the Groves Creek Marsh, Skidaway Island, Georgia - 101413BT metaG (megahit assembly) | ecosystem: Environmental > Aquatic > Marine > Intertidal...
AAATCAGGCGGAGAACGACGGACGGACTCACGGGTCGATCTTTCGCCACACGTTGCCGTCGGGAAACCGAACGCCTTCGTCCACGCGTTCGCCGACCATGTTCGCCGGCCCGCCCTTTGGACTGAAATCGATAAAAATCGTATCGTCGCCGACGCCGATCGTCCCTCTGAGCGCCCACGATCGAACGTTCTTCTTTCCATCGCACCCGGGATCGCCGTCCTCACCGCGCACGACGCCGTCGGCGAAAATCTCTCGATAACAACCCGGGTGCTTCGGGTCGGCGTATCTGTGCGCGAACGCGCTCGTCGTCGCTCCCGGCGCCTCCCCCGTCGCGGCCGAGGCCTCGGCGGCGAAAAATCCCGGCACGTACGCCGACGCCGTCGTCGCCGTCGTCGTCGTCACCACCACCGCGGCGACGGCGGCGACCGCGAGGACGTCGACGCGCGCGCGCGAACCTTCGACTCGACTGTCCCCATCCACGGGACGAGGCGTGCGCGCGTCCCGGACGACGACGACGCGCGGCGTCGACCGCGAGGTCGTCGTCCTCGTCCTCGGAGGCATCGCCCTCGTCCTCGTCGCGCGCGTCGTCCGCATCGCGCTCGTTCCCGTCTTCATCGGTCGACGTCGCGTGACGCGCGAGACGAACGCACCCGTCGACGCGATCGATCGGTCGATCGATGAGTCGATCGATGGGTCGATCGATGAGTCGATCGATCGATGGGTCGGTCGATCGATGGGTCGATGAGTCGATCGATCGATGAGTCGGTCGGTCGATCGATCGATCGATGAGTCGGTCGATGCGTCGATCGGCTCGGTCGATCGATGGGTCGGATCGATCGATGGGTCGATCGATGCGTCGATCGATGCGTCGATGCGTCGATCACGGAAAAAAGACTCGGCACGGTCCCTGGATCGCACTAAATCGGTCCGAGCTTCTTTAATACACGACATCGGTCCATAAAGTGTACGACATCGGCCCGTGTGTACTACATCGGTCGGTCGATCGGTCGACGGCGTCGGTTGGCGCGCCCATCGTCACCGATCGACCGTCATCGCGCGACGCTCGAACGAGAGGACGAGGACGCGGAGGATGGAGAAGGCGAACGTGACGACGACGACGATGACGATGACGCGCGCGACGCGCGGTGGTGACGCGCGACGGCGATGCGCGACGGTGACGACGCGATCGCGAACGACGCAAAGGGCACGCGAAACGTCGTGCGCGCGAGTGGGGGCGTCGACGGTGGGTGAGACGAGCGTGGAGGCGGTGGCGCGCGCGCGCGCGCGCGTGGAGATGTTCCCGCGCGTGAAAACGTTCGCGCACGGGGAGACGCCGTTGGAATACATGCCGCGGTTGAGCGAAAAGTTGAATGGCGTCGAGATTTGGATCAAGCGAGACGACGCGTACGGGACGCTGACGGGGGGGAATAAGACGAGGAAGCTGGAATTTCTCATGGCGGAGGCGTTGGATCTCGGAGCGACCATGGTGATGACGCAAGGGGCGACGCAGTCGAATCACGCGAGACAGACGGCGGCGGCGTGCGCGCGACTGGGATTGAAGTGTCACATTCTCTTGGAGGATCGAACGGGCCGTCGCGACGAGAATTATACGCGAAATGGAAACGTTTTGCTCGATGATTTATTCGGAGCGACCCGAGAGTATCGTCCGGGCGATCGAGGGCTGAACATGAACGAAGAGATGGAGAGTGTCGCCGAGACGTATCGCGCGAGAGGCGAACGCGTGTACACAATCGTCGGAGGCGGTTCGTGTCCGACGGGCGCGCTCGGTTACGTGCGCGCGGCGTACGAAATCTTGGACCAAGCTCGAGAGATTGATCTCGACATCGATCATTTGGTGCACGCCACCGGGTCCGCGGGCACGCAGGCTGGATTGGCGGTCGGATTACACTCGATCGATTCCGACGTCAACCTCTTGGGTTTCGGCGTCCGCGCGGCGAAAGACGTCCAAGAGTCAAACGTCCACGATCTCGCGTTACGAACGTGCGCCAAGCTCGAATGCGCGCCGATAGATCGCTCGAAAATCGTCGCAGACACAAATTACGTCGGCGAAGGATACGGAATCCCGGCGACGTCGACCGTCGACGCCATTCGCCTCTTCGCCGAAACCGAGGGCGTGCTCCTCGATCCCGTCTACTCCGGAAAAGCCGCCGCGGGTCTCATCGATTACTGCCTCAACGGTACGTTCAAACCGGGCGAAAAGATCGTCTTCGTGCACACCGGCGGCGCGACGAGTCTCCACGGCTACCTCGACGCGTTCGCGTGACCGCGAGTCGCGCCGCCGCGCGTCCGAGCCGCCGCGCGCGAGACGCCACCGAACGATTCTCACGATTCGCGCGTCATCGATTCAACCACCGCGACATGAGTGTCGATGTAATCACACCACGCACGCGCTCCCCCCGCGTCCGTCCCGCGCGCCCGTCGCGCCCGTCGCGCGCTCGTCCTCGCCCCGCGTCTCGTCCCCATCGACCGTTCATGACTCATGACTTGTCCCACCCCCCCGCACCTCACATTGCCAGCTCTGGCAGCGTGGGTGCCGAGATGACGCGCGGGGACGACGTTCGCGTCACACACCGACGACGACGACGACCGGCGCGACGACGACGACGCGCGCGACGACGACGACGATTCCTTCCTTCGCCGAACCCGAGCGTTTTTACGACGCCGTGAGCGAGACGGCGGCGGCGACGACGGGCGACGAGACGACGACCGAATTCGTCATGGGTGAAAAAAAGATGAAGACGAAGACGACGACGGCAGCGCCGATCGCGCCGACGACGACGCCTCTCGACGCGGTCTCGGAGACGACGACGACGACGACGACGACGACGAGCGAGTTGAAACAGCTCGGATTCGTCCGAGACGCGACGGAGAGCGGGGTGAAATACGTGTCCGAACACGCGTTGGCGGCCAAGGCGGCGGCGGCGTACTCGGCGGCGAGAGACGCGACCCCGCTCAAGGGCTCGTTGACGATGATTGAATCTCTTTTGATGCAATACGGCGCGCCTGTGGCGAAGAAGGTGGTGGAGACGGCGCCCGTGGCGTTGGCGGAGGCGGACGCGCGGGTGGATTACGCGGTCAAGGCGTTGGGAGAGACATACGACGCGCGGGTGAAGAACTCGGCGCCGATGCGCACGGCGAACGCGGCTTACGCGTACGCGATCAAGGCGAAGGAGCGATATCCTGAAAATTTGGAGACGCTCAAGACGGCGCGCGCCGAGTACTTGGCGAAGATTGAATCGACGCTCGAGGACTTGAAGGCGCGCGCTGTGAAGCTTCCGGAGGAGGTCGCCTCGGCGCTTCGCACCGCCATCTCTCAAGCTCGCGATGCGCTCGATTCCGACAAGCTCTTCGCTCGAGTTAAGAATCTGTGGGAACAAGTCATCACCAATCCCCGCGTCGTCGCCGTCGTCAACCGCGCGACTCCGGTCGCCGAGCGCGTCTTGGCCCAACCCGCGGTGAGCAAAGCCATCGCCGCGGCGACGCCGTACTGCGCCGCCATCGGCAAGCGCGTCTTACCCAAACCCATCGCCGCGTAGGCGATATACCGTTTGGGTCTGTCTCACCGCGCGACGACGACCTGTACTCGTGTGTATCTTTCTTTCGTTCGTTCCATTCATATATGTTCTCGCGTCGACGACGGACGACCGACGACTCATCCATCCGTCCGTCCGTCCGTCCGTCCATCTGCCGACGACGACGACACGCAATAAAACAAGCATCCATGTCTCATCCCACCGCCCCCTCTTCTCCTCGCGCCCACCGTCTCCACCCACCCGATCGTCATCCGCGCCGCCGCGCGCCGCGTCCCCCGACCCGCGAGGGCGCACCTTTTTCCCTCATGGGTCACGAACGGTCGATCGAGCCCTCGTTTTGTGTCCAGCCTCTCAGCCATCCGCGCGCGTCGTCGTCGCGCCGCAGTCGACGACGACGACGACGACGACGACGACGACGACGACGAGCATGTTGACGATGACCATCTCATCGCGCGGTGCGTCGAGCGCGGTGCGACGCGCGTCGGTCGTGGGACGCCGATCGACCGCCGTCGCGGTCGGGACGCGCGCGAGGCGAGGGACGGTGACGACGCGACGCGCGGACGCGGGCGCGGCGTACGACGGCGGCGCCGCGAGCGAGGATGGCGATGATGCGATGGTCGGTGACGTCGGTGAGACCCCGGTGAAGCGAAGCGTGGTCAAGTTTACGCGAACCAAGGAGAAGGATCCGTACAAGAGGTTAGGGATCGACGCGGATGCGACGAGCGAGGAGGTGTCGAGCGCGTTTAATTACTTGATTCGAGAGCACGCCGGAGATGAGAGCGGGGTGGAATCGATCGAGGCGGCGTACGATAAGGTGATTTCCCAGCGGTTGACGACGCGGAAGATGCAAAAGGGACTTAGGAAGATGAAGAAGGAGAAGAAGGGCGACGAGGTCGATTACGACGCGCCGATCGTGCAGAGAATCAAAGCCATGTTCGCCAAACCGGATCAACAAACGTTGATTCGTCGGACGATGTTGTATGTCTTCATTTCGGGATGGGCGATCGCGGCGCCGGCGTCGAGTGGACCGGCGTTTCAGATGGCGTGCGCGTTCGGGGCGTGCGTCTACTTTCTGAATGAAAAGCGGGGGGGTCAAGGTACTTTGGGCAAAGCTTTTAGAGATTCGCTCATCGCGCTCGTTCTTGCGTGGCTCGTCGGATCGATCGTTCCAGTGTACATTCCTTTGTTCCCGCAAGGAGCGGCGCCCGAGTTGATCCTCGCCTTGTTCAGCTTTGTCGCCATGTGGGTGACGTGTACTTTTTTGAAGTAAGAGCACACGGCGAGCGATATTCAAACGATTCTTCTAGCGGCAGCGTGTCGTTCGGCTGTTGATATTCACGACGGCGAACGATTTGAAAAGTGGTAATACAGCACACTTACATCACATTGAAAAAATTCCTCAAATCCCACCTAAAATCCTCAAATATCTCTTCGACTGCGCGGCGGAGGAGAGTATCCCGGCGGTTTTGGCGGCAAGATGTCGTATCTCAGCAGGCGACAATCCACGCCTCCGATTCCAACGACGTGTTTTCTCGACGCGCGCATTCGAATGGCCCGCGATACCGCGGGGTTACCGCTCAAAACAAAGGCGGAGGAATCGGGACACTCGCGTTTCAAAAAAACGCCGAGCGAGTTCCACACTTGTTCGAGCGCCTCTTCCTCGCTCAAACCTTGGGAACCGACCGTCGTGTCTCGATCAAACTCGCTGTCTTTGTAATCGAAATCGTCGTTCTCCTCCTCGGAATCGCGTCGTCGTCGATCACCCCCGCGCGACCCGCCGCCTTGTTGCCCGGCCCCGATTCGCTTGCCCCACGGCGGATTCGTCACGACGAGTTTCGGTGCGTCTGGGTCGATCTTCGATCCCGCAGTGGAGGATGCGAGCTTGAACATCTCGCAGTTGTTTCTAAAGACGTCGATCATCCCCGCCACGCGAGCTGTCTCGGCCCCTTGACCTGCGAGCGTCACCGCGCCAGGATGAATGTCGTTGCCGACAATCACCGGCGGCGTCGAAGCAGACGCCCGCGTTTCCGCGCCGATTCGTCGAGCGTCCTCCAAACACTCGTCGTATGTCTCAGGATTGTGATCGGGCCAACGTTCAAACGCGAAACCAATGGTTTCGTCTCGAATCAAACCGGGAGCGACGTTGGCTGCCATGAGAGCGCCCTCGATGAGAAACGTCCCGCTGCCGCACATGGGATCGATCAACACCGGAGGAGGCGTTCGAGAGGGATCTCGGCGCCAGTGGTCGAGTATGTCGGGCCATCCCGCGAGGCTCAACATTCCGGCGGCCGCTGATTCGCTCAAAGATGCGCGATGCATGGCGCTTCGATACCCTCTTCGATGCAACGACTCGCCGCTCATGTCTCGATACATGATGACTTCATCCCGATAAAGCGTCACGTACAGCGGTACGTCCGCGGTGGCGTAGCTGTCCGGTGGTGGCGGACGCGTTCCTGTGGCGTCCACGAGAGCGTCACACACCGCATCCTTGACTCTAATCTTTGCCGCGTGAGAGCTCGTAATTTGCGAGCAGTCCCACACTCGAGTCTCCACCGCGAATCTCAACCCTTCGCCTCGTCCATCGACGTCTCCAGGAATCACCTCTTCCCACGGTACCGCGTTTTTCACGAAATCGTACACGCTCTCCGTCCCTCGCGCGTTCGGATCCAAATATCCTCGCTTGAGTTCGACGAGCACGCGAACCGCGCTTCGCAACCACACGTTGGCGTCGTACCCCACCCTCTGCGTCCCGGTGAACGATACCCCAGATTTCCCGACGACGACATCGCTCGCGTTGATCATCGGCGATTCCAACTCTCTCGCCACCACCTCCTCCAGCCCCGGATGACACGTTGCGTAAAACCTTCGATGTCCTCTCCTCGGCGGCCGAACCGTCTCCTCCGCCTCCCCGCGCTCGCGCGCCCCGCGCTCGTCGTTCCGACGCCCCGACCCTCGATCGCGACGATCGCCGCGACGATTCTCACCGTTCCCGTACCGATCATCGTATCTCTCGCCTCGATCCCGTCGCCGTCCTCGGTCGCGTCCCGCGGCGCTCGCCGCGAACCGTCCCGACCGCCGCTCCTCCTCCTCCCCTCGTCCACCGCGACCGCGGTCGCCTCTCGATCGTTCGCGACGACCGACGTCATTCCTCTCGACCTCACGAGCGCGCGCGTCGTCCTCATCCGCGCCCTCGCGTCCCGTGGCGCGACGCAATCCGCGTCCCCAGCCGCCGCCGCCTCCCTCCTCATCCCGCGCGCGCGCGACCGCGGACGCCCCGCGCGCGCGCGGCGCGGCGAGACGCCGCTCGCCGCTCGACACCGCGCGCACCGTCGTTCGCGTCGTCGTCGCGCGCCATCGCGCGAGCTCGCGCGCGAGCGTCGCGCACGTCGTCATAGTATGGCGCGGTCGTCCCCGGTCATCCTCGCCGCCACCGCCGCCTCGCGCGCGAGCGCGCGCGACGGCGCGAGAGCGACGAGACGCGTCGTTATCACCACCGCGCCGCTCGCGCTCGTCCTCGCGCGTCGCGCGCCGTCGAGCGCGTCGAACGTCGGTGACGATGATGACGACGTCAAAGATGAAGAAGATGTCTTCCCGACGCCCTCGAGGCGCGCGAACGCGTACGCCCCGACGCGCGCGAACGGGTCGGGACCATCGTCTCCGTTCGTCGTCTCCAGATCTCCTCCGGAACCGGTGATGTTTCCGAGACCAAAGGTCGAGCTCGCGTTCGCGGTGTGTCTCTTGCGCTCGTCCTACGAAGCCGTCGACGAGTGCGACGTCTTGCCGATGGATGTGTTTCAGGCGACGTCTTGGAAATTTAGAGCGAGCGAGTGGGAGCCGTACAAGTATCTGTACGAGCCGTTGCGGATAGAGCAAGGGGCGATCGCGGATCCGTTGTATTTTGATTTCGTGACGTTCGTGCAGACGGCGACAATCGGCAGAGCCATTCCGAAATCGACGAGCGTCTTCGAGGAGCGCGTGGGCGCGGAGGGCGCGTCGAGGATCGTGCGACGGGACGCGTCGTTGAGAGATAACGATTTGTTGCCGGAGGCGATCGCGGAGAGGTGTGGGAAGAAGATTTACGAGCGATTGGTGAACGGTTTCGACAGAGGGGAGGATTTCGACGTGGCGTATTTTCCAGGCGCGCCGAAACCGGTGTCGACAGACGCGCGTGGGGCGGAGCGATTGGACGAGGCGGTCGTCGGTATGCGCGATCTCGCGCAAGTTTTCGTCGAGAATGGGTACGCGTTGAGGATTTCGGTGGATAACGATTTGAGAGCATCGAAACCGGGGGACGCCGAAAGACGCGTGCGCGTGCGCGTCAACGGACCCGCCACACTGTGGGGCGCGAGAGAGTTGATCAATCGCGGCATCGTCACGACGAATGAGTTTCTCGGGTTCACGCTCACCGCGTACCTGGCGGAATCGGGGATCTCGAGCGCGTACACCGAGCGCGTGACGGATACCGAGATCGACATGTCGTTTAGTTTGTCGCTGTGAAATTTCGGTCAACTCGAATGTACAATATATTTATAAAACAATGGTGGGCGTGTAGTTGTATAGCTAATTCTTTAATCTCATCATCATATCTCCATGGCGTCGCTCTCTCGCTCTATTTTCGTCGCCTCCTTCTCGTCTTCTTCGGTGTCGCTGGACCCCGTGGAGGAACTGCTCGTCGAGCTCGTCTTCTCCCCCGCGCTCGCCTCGCTTCGTCGAGGCTGCCCGTCGGCGACGGCGGCGAGGTCCGGACGCACGCGTCTCAACTTTTCCAACCACTTAGCGGACATTTTCGGTCGAGCCCGACGAGTGATGCGCCACACGGCGTCGAATCGCGCCGAGGTGGAGAAATTTTGCGTCACCGCCATGGTGTGATCCAGGTTGAGCACCGCGTGCCACCACCCGTCGGGTACAAACATAATCTCTCCGGGATGTTGAATAACGTCAATCGGCGGCGGTAAGCCGCTGCGTTTCCACTGTTCCGTCGTCGTTCTCGGATACATCTTGTTGAACCACGTCACGGCTTCACCGTCGAGACCGATCCCGCGCGGTTTGATGGTTTGCTTATCCACGGATCTCGGCGGATACAGCGCCCAGCGTTTTCTACCGGAGATCAACGCGTTCCACGCGCTCGTCGCCAAGGGATCGATGTGCACCGACGAACCACTGCGCGGTGGACCGAACACGATCCATCGATACGGCGGTCGACGTTTTTCACCCACGTGCTTGAACAAATCCTCCTCGAACCAATCTGGAATTTTAAAGTCGTCGAGTAAACTCTTCGTGGCGGGCTTGTCGAAAACGCTCCCGTCGAACGCATACATCGGCGAATCGTCGCGCATGTGCGCCGCATCCGTCATGTAATGCTTTATGTATTTCATCTTCAGTCTCACCGGGTATCCATCGTCGTCCGTACCGACTTTAAACTTGACTTCGCGGAACCTCTCGTCGAGCGCGTCGAGGCTCCACCGTCGCCCGTCGCCGTCGTTTCGATAACACGGCCAATCCTCCATCGCGTCCGTGATGACGCACGGCGTCCGCGTCCGCTCGAAACGTTCGATAAACTCTTCCTTCGTCGTCGTCTTCACGGAGATGCGCTCAATGGTATCCAAATGTCGCAATCGACCAATCGTCGTCGTCGCGTCGTCGCCGTACGCGTACCCGTGTTTCGTCCACCCCCCGCCACTGACGCTCAATTCACTCCTCGTCCGTCGTTTCGCGGCGTTGATCTTCTTACTCACGTGCTCCTCGCGCGTCTCGCTCGCTCGATACTTTTTCCCACCTCTCCCCGCGCGCACGGCCTCCGTCCCCCTTTCGTCCCTCACCACCGCCGTCGCGTCCGCCGCCGAATCACATCTCGTGGCGTCGGACGAATTCGACCTCGACGTCGGCGTTCGATCGACGTTCTCGCGTTTCCCCGACGCATCGCCCGCCGGACGAGACGGGGCGTCGATCTCCATCGCGCGCGAGAGGTGACGCGCGCGCCGACGCGCGCCGTCCGTCCGTCGCCACCGCGCGACGCGACGCCCGGTCGAGGTCGAGGTCGAGGTTGAATTCATCCTCCGTCGGCGTCGGTCACCGATGATTGGTCGACGCGAAAGGCACCGATCGATTCGATCGATCGGGTTCGATCGATTCGACCACCGATCGATCGATCGATTCGACCGATCGATTGGGTTCGATTCCATTCGATTCGATTCGATCGTACGCGTCGATCGATTCGATCACGCGTCCTCCCGATCGCGTTCATCGGTGCGTTCGAACGAGTTGACCCATCGGATACCGACGTCCCGTGGTCCCGCGGTCGATGAATCGATGAATCGATCGATGAATCGATGAATCGATGAATCGATGCGATCGATGCGATCGATGCGGTCGATGCGATCGATGCGATCGATGAATCGATGCGAATGGTCGATCGATGCATCGATGCGATCGATCGGTGGCTTCGATTCATCGATCGCATCGATCGATCGATTCATCGCATCGATCGATCGAGACGGAGTCGCGCGATCGATGGAACGCGCGCGAGTGGGGGTGTGTGTGGGCATCTATCTAAACCCTAGGACACCCGTCCCCGCGCGGGCGCGAGGGCGCGTGCGCGTCGATGACCGCCTGGATCGACCGATCGATCGATCGATCGAGACGGTTCGATCGATTCATCGACCGATCGATTCATCGATCGATCCGACCCGTCGATCGATCGATCTCGGTCGCGAGACGCACGTCCCCGGTACTCGACCGAACGGGACGCGTCTCCGCATTTTCGCGTCGTCGAGGCCGCGCGCACCGCGAGCGCGACGTGCGAGACGGGCGTCGCGTCGTGAGACGGTCGTGTGAACGCCCGTCGTCGTTTTAAGTGCGAGACGGTGCGGGAGAGGCGTCGGAGGCGCGCGAGAGAGACGGAGGCGGTCGACCGAACGGTTCGAGTCGAACGATATCGAATCCATCGTCGTCGCTCGGCGCGCGCGACCGAGGGGTGGTGATCGCGCGCGGTGGGACCGCGACCGTGGGTCGAGGCGTGGAACGTCGTCATCGCGTCCATGGCTCGGGATTCGTACGCGAACGAGGGGGTGAGGGGGGAGAGTTCGGACGATGAAGACGCGGGCGAGACGAGCGCCGGATGGGCGGCGCCGGCGGGGAAGATCATGATCGAGATTAAACCGTTGTCAGAGATGCGAGATCGAGAACGGACGAACCCTGCGTCGTTGGAAGATTTCATGTTTGCACCGCCGCCGCGCGCGAGAGGGTCGTTCGGATCGATGGGGGAGATTGGAGACGCGCTCGAGGCGTTGGCGGCGGCGTCTTCGACCGAGCCGGCGGCGGCGAGAGGAGGTTTTAATCTGAAGACGCAGCTTTCGAGCGCGAGCGTCGGGGAGACGACGACGGCGACGGCGAGAGCACCGCCCGCGGGTAAGCCTCCGGTGTCTGGAGCGCTGTCGAAGGGGTTCGATCCATACGATATGTTGGACGACATCGTCGGTGGAGGAGGAGCGCCAGAGGAAAACGATACGCGTTTAGATAGCGTGGCGATAGAAAGAACGTCGGCGTCGTCGCCCCCGTCTCGACCGTCGTTGCGAGACATCGGGCATGAGAAGGTGCGGCGTTGGCAGGGGCCGTCGTCCGCGAGCGTTCGAGTGTCGGGACACATCAGTCCGCGAGGCGGACTGTCTCGACAGTCGTTTGGGGCGGATTCGGCGTTTTACGAGGAACTCGCGCAGATTTCGCTCCCGGATACGGACGTCATCAAACCAGAGAAGGAGTTCGAGCGAGGAATCAAACTCTTCGACGCGAACAAGCTCAGCGAAGCGCTCTTCGCGTTCGTCGCCGGAGCGGTGAACGCCGTGCACAGCGGGAACCCGATCGCGAAGAATTGCTCCGCCTACGCCACGGCGTGTAAAATTCTTCGAGACACGTCCACGTTCTTAGCCGCCAACACGAGCGAGTGCGCTCGGCTGACGCGTCATCTCGTCACTCTTCCGTACATCGAAGATCGACACAGACGCGCCGCACTTAGATTCGGGAGCGCGAAAAATTTCAAAGCGGGCAACGCGGGCATGGCGGGTGGAATGATTCGACGCCTCATGGAGATTTCCCCGCCATCGAGCCACGGTAAACTCGAGGCGATGTTGCAGCAGTGCGTCGCCGCGGGTGAAACGAACAACGACATTCCCGCGGACGAAGATCCGATGAAAATGTGCGCGGCGACGCTCGAATCCATACCGAAATCTTCTGACGGGGTGCGGTGCGTCGCGTGCGGAGCGATGCACTCGGAGAAGTCCTCCATGGAGACGGGACAGTGCGTCGTGTGTCGCTCAAACTTTACGGGTTAAAAAGTCACACACCGGATGGTGATGAGAAAATCTAGACTATTCTTTCGCTTGTATTGCTAATCTAATCGTCAGAGTGTTTTCACTAATTCGTAAGCGACGAGCACGATTGCGCCGGTGGGCGCCGCTCGAGCCGCGCGCGCGCCCCACCCAGCGTACAGCGCACCGACGCCTCCCGTCTTCGCGACGGTGATGATCTCTCCTAGTATTCCTCGTCTCGATATTCCAGGTGCGCTCTCTGTCGAAGACGCGAAACTCGGAGTGATGTCTCGTATCTGCACTCTCGTCTTGACCACGTCGAGGGGCGTCGTCGCCGCCGCCACGATGGCGCCCGCCACGCACCCGCTCACGAAATTAATCCGAACCAATTCGTCTCGCGCCCGTTCACCTCGTCGTCCGATCTTATCGCCTCCTAAATACGTCCGCAATCGCTCCACCGCGCACCAGTACATGGCGCTATACGGCACGTCGCGCGCCAACGTCGGTCCCACGCCCGTCCACGCGCTTCGAACCGCGGCCAGGTACCCACCACCTCGTCCAATCGCCGTCGCTCGCAGCGCCCCGACGAACGCGCGTCCGCCGCTCTGTCCGTACACGCCTTCGCTCCCTTTTTTCGTCGCGAGCACTCGCGTTCGCGCCAATTCTAACGGCGCGCATCCCAACACCGCCAGCGTCCTGCTCCCCGCGCCCGCCGCCAACGGCGCCACGCTCGGGTCCGTCCCCATCGTCTCCACCAGGTATTCCAGCGCGTAATCGTAACAGGGTAGATATATCCCCACCGTGGGAAACGCCGCGACGAGCGCACCGCCCGTGCCTCGCCAAAAGCCTCTCGCGCCCTCTCGCCGCGCCAGCGTCCTCGCCACGTCCATCGTCCTCGTCGGCAGTGCGCACTCCGGCGCGCACATCGTGATCGCGCTCCCGGTCGTCGGACACGTCACCGGGCACCTCTTCGCCCGCGCGCCGATCTTCATCGCGTCCGAGCCCAGGAGGGCGTGGTTGGTCTGAATTTGCGTCTTGATGACGTCCAGTGGATTGGTGACGACGGCGGCGACGGTGGCGGCGACGGAGGCGGCGAGGAGTCGCGAGCGAAGGGTGATGACGTCGGAAGACGTCGTGGGCGGGTTTTCATCGGGTGGGGCGACGCCGCGAAGGGCGCCGACCGGAGGGAGCATGAGCGTTCCGGGACGGAGTCTGGGGTCGAGGAGTCTCGCGAGGCGTCGGAGGCGCGCGCGTGTTGCTTGGTTCGTCTTCGTCTGGTATAATCAACGAATATTGAGCAAAGAAAGCGGGGACAAAGGGGGCGCGTTGACGCGCGCGCGAGGACGAGCGGAAGGTTTCGTGCCCTTGGGAGTGGCGACGTTTTCCTTTCCCGTCTCGGCGGCGGCGGCGGCGAACGGGTTGGTGGCGGGAAGCGCATGCGCGCGAGCGGGCTCGTGTTCCGATTCTTCCGGGGTTTGAGGAAGGAGCACTTGATCTGGACTGAGTGCGAGGGCGCCCGGGGCGACGATCGTCTCCTTGGACAGTTCCTCGCGCACGGCGGCGACGAAGTCGCCGTCGGCGACGGTTGACGTCTCTTTTGGTCGAAGTTCATCCATTTCGATGCACATCTTCACCATGCGCTCCTTTGCGCGTCGCGCCTCTATCTTCGCGTCCGTCAACTCGCAATCGAGTCTCGCGGCACGAGCCTCCGCGGTGGCCAATTCTTCCTCCCGTTTCGCCAAGGCGGCTGCGACGTCATCGTAATCGCTTGCGGACGCTCTCTGCTCCTCGAGCGTTCTGCGAAGGGTGTCGTTTTGACACTCCAACTCTTGAGATCTCCATCGAAGCGTCTGTTCGCGCGTCGTTGCCGTGCTGACCTCTTCGCGAGCGCCCACCAAAGCCTCGGACGCCGCGTAGAGTTCCAAATGGAGCGCCTCCATCCGTTCGTTCAATTCGGAGATTTGAACCTCGGCGTGCATGTTTCGCTCCAAAGCCGTCGCGAACGACTGCGCGTTCTCGCGTTCGATGGAAGCGCGCTCGGATTCGAGCGATTTGATCTTCGCGTGAGCATCGCTCAGTTCACCCTCCGCCTGGGACGCCGCGGACTCGGCGCTCTCGCGACGTCGACACTCGTCCAACCACTCGCGATTGGCGTTTTCAATCATTCTCTCCGCGTCTTTCAGCTGCACCTCCATCACACCGATTCGTAACAAGGACTCTTCGTTCTCCCGCACGAGCGCCGACGCGTGCGCCTTGGCGGCGTCCCGGGCGCGTCTCGCCGCCTGGGCTCGAGCTCTCAACACCACCATCTTCGTCGCGTCTCCCTTACGCTGCGTGCGGAGCATCTTCGCCGCTTCGTCCGCTCGCGCGTGCAATTCACACACGTGCGCTTCGAGTCGCCGGAGCAAAGACGCTATGGCGAAGTCTTTCGAGCACGATTGCTCGAGAATCTCCGTCTGCTCGACTCGAGCCGTCGTCTCCCTGTCGCGTTCAATCGTCAGCGCCTTGACGTGCGCCTCCTTTTGGGCCAATCGTCGCTCGACGTCCGCGAATCGATCCTCGAGAGACTTAATCTTAAACTCCGCCCCGCGTTTGAGCTCGTTGAAACGCGCGTCCGCCTTGACGAGTTCTCCCCGAAGACTCTCGACGACGGCGTCTCTCGCCGCCACCTCGCGCTTGAGATCCTCCTGATGCGACGACAGCGTCTCGACGCGCATTTTGTACGCCTGCGCGCCCTCTAATCGCGCGCGTTCCATGTTCGGCGCCATCTTTGCCCGCAACTCCTCCAACGCCTCCGTCGTCTGCGCCAATCTCTTTTCCAAATCGTCGCTCTTGGCGCGTTCATCCGTCACTCGCCTCGACGCCCGCTCCACCAACGCGCAGTTATGCATCGCATCGCTCTCTCGATTGACCACGAGCGCGTTCTCGGCATTTTTCGCCCGAATCTCCGCCTCTTCCGCGCGTCTCTTGAGTCTCTCCGCCGTTTTCACCGCGTGAAACACGCTCGCCTCTTGTTCGTCGCACCGCGCGTTCGCCTCAGCCAACAGTCTCTTACTCTCCTCTCGCGCCCTCTCGCTCGTCTCCAACGCTCGCCTCGCGCGCGTCAATGCCGTCTCACTCGCATCCAATCGCTCCCGCATCTCCACCTCGCGCACATTCTCGCGTTCTCTCGCCTCGCGCGTCTCCCGCGTCCGCGTCTCCTCGCGCGCCGCGTTCTCTCGCCTCATCTTCTCAATCTCCTCCTCCATTCGCCGCGCCCTTTCACCCAACGCGCGCGCGTCTCGTTCATACCCCTCTCGAGCCTCCTCCCCGCGTCGCTTTTCCTCCACCAACGCCCGTTCGCTCGTCTCACACCTCGCCTTCATCTTGGCCACCGTTCGCGCGTACTCGTCGCGAATCCGTCCCGAGACGCCGTCGTCGTCATCGGTTCGTCGTCGTCGCGACCGCGCGCACACGTCGTCGTCGCCACCATCGCGCGCGCTCTCGCTCGGCCGTTCGCCCCTGACCTCGCGCGCGGGCCTCGCCAAGAGACGCACACCGTCGCGCGTCCTCGTCGTTCCCCCGCGGTCTCGTCGCGGCGCTTTTCGCGTCGTCGTCGTCATCGCCCGCGTCGCGTCCACGCGCGCGCGCGCGCCCGCGGATAAATACCCATCCTCCTCCTCGTCGACGCCGTCCATCGTCGATCGTCGGTCGCCGATCGTCTCGCGCGCGCGCGTCACTCGCGCGCGTCAACCGTCGAGTGGACGATGGAGGCGACCGCGAGAGGGACTCCTCGACGAGTCACGACCCGTCAATGATGCCTCCACGTCCCGGCGACCGCCGCCGCGCGCGAGCGACGCGCGACGGTCGGCAACGCGGCGCGCGCGACGGTCGGACGCGCGATGCGCGCGACGCGGTCGACGATGCGCGCGCGTCGTCGCGTCGCGCGGTCGTCTCGAGACTTTAATTAATTAATTAATTCACCCACGCATTTCATTCATCCGTCCCGTCGCGTCATCGGTCCGCGCGCGTCGACGACAAAGCCCGATCGACGGTGAGCGCGGACGGCCACCGTGCGTGCATGCGCTTTCGCGCGTTCGCGGGACGAGGCTTGGCGCGCGCGTCGACGGTCGCGACCGTCGTCGTCGCGGGGACGGCGGCGGCGATGACGACGGCGGCGGCGATGACGACGACGGGGGGGATGACGACGGCGACCGCGGTCGTCGCGCGCGGACGGGCGTGGACGATGTGGAGAGGGGGAGCGGACGCGCGCGCGCGGACGTTCGCGACGACGATCGTCGGTGGGAGGGGGAGATGGTGGATCGGCGCGCGGGACGCGCGCGCGGCGGAGGCGAGGACGGGGCGCGGACGCGTCGGGACGAGCGGGAGGACGGGTGCGGTGGCGTTCGCGAGCGGGCGGGGCGGAGGTGGTGGTGGTGCGAAGCGGGCGTCGTCCTCGGCGCGCGGGTCGCGGACGGCGACGGGGGGGAGGGGGAGCGGGAAGGGCGGCGGCGGGAAGGGCGGCGGCGAAAAGGCGAGAGAGGGCGGGAAGAGCGGCGGGCGTTGGGGAGACAGACGGGGTGGACGCGGTGGACGCGGTGGACGCGGTGGACGCGGTGGACGCGGAGGACGAGGGAAACCGCCGAGCGAGGGGAAGAAGAGGGGCGGGAAGGCGGAGCGGGTCAAGGCGGCGCCGCCGACGCGGGGAGAAAACGGCAGGGACGTCATGACGCGACAGAAGGGTAAGGTGCTCAAAGATGAGGGAATAGACGGACAAAACATTCGAAATATATTGCACAAAGCGTCGATCAAGATGTTGTACAAGCAGCGCACGTCCACGGCGATGAGTGGACCGGCGCACGATCAGACGTTTATCACCGCCGTGCGAACGACGGTGCCCAAGGAGGCGCTCCAAATAGTTCCTCCGGATGCGACGGTCAAGGAGAACGGGGACATCGAGCTCTTGAACACGGGCGTGGCGTTTTCAAAGAAGGAGTCGCAGACGCTCGCGCTGTTTGATCTGTACAAAGAGTTCAAGGAGTGCGGCGTCAACGCGAAGAATCCACCCGACGTGCGAAAAATGAGAATGGAAGAAGCCAAGGATAGACAACAGGCGCGCAAAAATCGTAGTCAACTCTTACTGGAAATGGTGGGCGCGTCTCGCCCGATCATGACGACGTCACAGAAGGGTAAAAACTTCGTTACGGAAGTCAGTATGTTTATAGACGGCGGGAAGAGACTCGAGGGGCAAGGGCAGGCGATCAGCAAAGCGGGGAGCGAAGCGGAAGCCGTCATAAACGTCGTCGATAAGCCGCTCATCGAGATCCTCGGACGCGCTCGCGTGGAAGAGTTGAATCGGATAATCGATGCGTCTCCCGCGAACCACGTGTCGATGATGTCGGTTCCGCCTTTGCCGGACAGGGGGATCGACGTCCTCGTCGAGGCGATGGGTTCGCCCGCCGAGCACGACGAGCGTATGGCGCAACTCGAAGAGATTCAGACGGCTTTCGAGGCCAAGTTCGTCGCTCGACAAGAATCAAAGTGGCGTAAGTCGTCCGAGGGACCGTCAAAGGCGGAAGAAATCCTCAAAGCCGCGCGGGCGTCTCGCGCGGCGGAGCGAACGGCGAGCGAAAACTCAGAATATCTAGAAGAAGAGGAAAAACGATTGCAGCGAGCGCTAGAAGACGAGGAAAGTCCGCAAGGGGCGATGAAAAAGATTCGAGACGCACTGCCGATCAAAGCTATTCGTGAGGATCTAGTGGAGGCGCTGCGCGACCATCAGGTGGTGGTGGTTTCCGGAGGTACCGGGAGCGGCAAGTCCACGCAGTGTCCCCAGTACATCTTAGAGGACGCCATCGCGCAAGGTCAGGGACCGAACACGCGCATCATCGTCACGCAGCCTCGAAGAATTGCGGCGATATCGGTCGCCGAACGCGTCGCCGCCGAGCGGGACGAACCGATCGGGAATTCGGTTGGATTTGCCGTGAGGTTGCACGGCAACGCGCCGAGAGACGCTGCCAACATAGAATTCGTCACCACGGGCGTTTTACTTCGTCGACTGATGAGAGACCAAGAGTTGGAGGGCATCTCGCACGTCATGATCGATGAAGTGCACGAGCGAGATATCAACACCGATTTCTTACTCGTTCTGCTTCGAGAGCTCATCTCGACGAGACCGGATTTACGAGTCATCCTCATGAGCGCGACGCTGGACGCCGAGTCCTTCAGCGATTATTTTGCGGGATCGGGCGCGACAGAAAACGTTCCTTTGATGAGCGTGCCGACGAAACCGCGTCACCCGGTCGAGATCGTTCACCTCGAAGACATGCTCGACGGAGGAGGTGAAGTCGAAATCGAAGACGAGAGCTTGGCGAGCGAAGAGTCCTCCGCAGCGCCGAGGCGCGAAATCCCGGGGCATCTGAAAAAGCTCGCCAAAGATTTACTCGCGGCTCAAGATGTGACCCTTCAGCGCGAGCTAGAGGAGGCCGAAGCGGAAGAAATGGCTGCTCGACAGCTCGAAAAGATCTCGGAGGCTGAGGACGAGGGGGTGGATGTCGAAGTGTCCGAGGACGAGGACGACGACGAAGATGACGAGGACGACGACGACGACGACGATGATTCGGACGTTGATTCCGAGATTGAAGACATGGAGATGAACTTAGAAGGCACTTCAACAAAAGCCGTATCGCCTCGTCGATTACGTGCGTCGTCGCGCGTCCGCGCGCTTCGACGAGCTGTCGCCTTGCGAAACGCTCGCACTGGAGAGTCGTCCATGAAAGTGGGCGTCAATACGAAGATTTTTCGCGCGAACAAAGCAAAGGAGGTCAGCGAACTGACGATTCAATTACTCGTCGAGGTTGCGAAACACGTCGCGGCGGTCGAGACAGATGCTGGAAGGAAAGGAAGCATTCTCTGCTTCCTTCCGGGATGGGATGAGATCAAGTCGGCGATGTCCATTCTTGAGGAAACCACGGATCCCGAATTGTACGAGAAACTGAACGTCATCCCGCTCCACTCGACAATTCCACAAGAAGAACAGCAAAAGGTGTTCGTTCCGGCCAAGGATGGCGTCGTAAAGGTGATTCTCGCCACGAACATTGCCGAGTCGTCTGTCACAATCAACGACGTCCTCGCCGTCGTCGACAGCGGACTCGTTCGCGAAATGTCCTGGAACGCCGAAAGTGGCATGTCGATGATGCAAACGGTGACAACGTCGCGCGCGAGCGCGACCCAGCGCACCGGTCGCGCCGGTCGAGTGGCTCCCGGATCGTGTTACAGAATATATTCTCACGGAACCCTACATGCGATGGCGGAACGACCGACGCCGGAGATTCAACGAACTGCTCTCGAGGCTACCTGTCTTCAAACGTGTTCGATGACGCACGACGGTGTGCAGCACTTCCTCTCAAAAGCCATGGATCCTCCCTCCGACGAAACGGTGGAATACGCCATGGACAGACTCTTCAAACTTGGAGCCATCAAGCCTAACGAAGCGTCGGGTGGCGAAATCTTGACGCCGATGGGTCGGCTGTTATCGGTGCTCCCGCTCGATCCGGGAACTGGGAGAATGTTGATCATGGGTGCGGTCATGAAGTGTCTCGATCCAGTTCTCACGGCGGCCGCATGCTTCAGCTCTCGAGATCCGTTTTACGTTCCTCCCGGAATGAGAGACGAAGCACGAGAGATTCGACAGTCGTTTTGCGCGACGTCTGATTTACTCGCCACCGTGCGAGCGTACGACGCCTTCCAAGATGTTTTGAACGAACAAGGATGGGACGGCGCTCGACGCTGGGCGAGCGATAATTTCGTCTCTATCGTCGCCCTCAACACCATCACGTCTGTTCGGTCGCAGCTCTTACACGAGCTCAACAGAATTGGACTCGTGCAAGATTACGATCTGGACGGCCGCTCGGCTTCGAAAAAGACTCTGCGCTACGACGCCTCCGTCAACTACAACGCCGGTAACGAGTCCCTCTTCACCGCGGTGTGGGCGTCTGGTCTTCCAGGAAACATCGCGTCGCGTCGTCAGTTCGGCAACTTTGGCACGCTGCGGACTCGAGTTGAAGAACACGCGGGCTTGCATCCGTCGAGCGTGGCTTTCCATCGCAAGCCTCCGCGTGATCGCACACCCTTACCTCGTTGGTTCCTGTACAAAGAGATGATGCTCAGTTCACAGGTGTTCCTGAGAGACGTCACGGCGATGCGTCCGGAACAGCTCATGTTGCTCGGCGGCCACAACCTCTCCAAGCGAGACTTTTCTGGAGACGACGCGTCATCCTCTTCCGAGAGCGTCTCTTCTGCTTCACCGCCGCAACCGCCTCTTCTCAACGAGTCCGGCGAACCCATCATCGAGGAATCCACCTCTACGGACGAAAACGTCGCTCGTCCGCGCACCATGCTTGACGACTGGATCGTCGTCGATTCTCAGTGCGCCGACACCATGGACCTCCTCACCGACGTCCGTCGAGAGATCGACGCCGCGCTCGCCCTCAAGGTGATGTCCCCCAGAAAACCTCTCCCCGACGGCAGCGAAGACATCGTCGACGCCGTCGGCGCCCTGTTTCGAATCCTCGACGAGCGAGACGCCTTTCGCCAGCGTCAGTTTCGCCGTCGAGACGCCGATTATGACCGCGCCGACCGCGGTGGCGGTTTCCGCGGCGCCAAGCGTCGATGACGCGCGCATCGACTCCCCCGAATTAGATTTATTAGATAATAATCATCTGTCAATTAATGTATTCATCAACCCATCCATCGCTCGACCGCTCGACCGTCCCGCCAACGCGCGCTAAACCTCTCTTCAGGGGCTTCCCATCACCCATCGTGCCCCAGACGTCCGCGCGTCGTTCGATCGTCATGACGCTCGCGCGTTGCGCCCAAACGATGCGCGCGACATCCACGCGTCCCCGCGTCGCTCGCTCGCGCGCCAACATCGCCCCGCGCGCGCACGGTCACGGCCACGGCCACGGATCATCCATGGGACGTCAGCGCGGTTTCGTCGAGGAGATGCGACGCGTCGCCATGTCCCTGCACACGCGAGAGCAGGCGCCAAAGGAGGGTGAGAAAAACACCGACGCGACCAAGGCGGAACAGCGCCCGGTGGCGCGATGGGCCCCGACGGTGGAGGGATACTTGAATTTTTTGGTCGAGTCGGCGGCGGTGTACGACGCCATGGAACGCGTCGTCGCCGCGCCGGAGAACAACGACACGTACGGAGCGTTTAAGAATAACGGATTGGAGCGCTCCGAGGCGTTGCGTAAAGATATCGAGTACATGATCGAGCGATTCGATCTGACCCCGCGAGAGGCAACCGGGGCGGGGAAGGAGTACGCGGAATTTTTGACGAAACTGGCGAGCGAGTCGCCGCCGGAATTCATCTGTCACTACTACAACGTGTATTTCGCGCACAGCGCGGGGGGGCGAATGATCGGGAGAAAAGTGAGCGAGATGATATTGGACGGTAAAGAACTCGAGTTTTACGAGTGGCGAGAGAACGGTGGTTTGGACGCATCGTTGACGCGAGTGAGAAGCGTGCTCAACGACGTCGCCGAGGGATGGTCAAGAGAGGAGAAGGATCGGTGTTTGGAGGAGACCGGAAAGTCGTTCGAGCTCTCTGGGCAGCTCTTGCGACTGATCGCGTGATCGATCAATTGATTTTAATTTTATTTCAACAAGCTGCATGTACACATTTTTTATTTTACAGCACTGCCAAGCGGGGCTTCGCCCCGCCTGGGGTCAAAATCATCTCGTCCGCGGCTTCGTCCATCGCCACGCTCTCGGCAGCGACGATGGTGGACGTCGGTGAGATGTTCTTCGTCCCGATCGGCGTCTTCGGACTCCGGATGGGCGGCGGAACGGGCATTTTGTGATCCGCCGCGGGGGCGGTTTCCGCTGAGCTCGATCCGAAACGACTAAAGCCATTCTTCTTCTTCGTCGGCGACGTGATGGTCTCCCCCACGGAGTCTACCATGCCGTAGAATCTTAACGCGATCGGTATCTCGTCCTCGTCCTCGCTGGGCGCCTGCGCCTTGACCATGGCCATGATTTTCCTAACCTGAGACTCTGAAAAGTCGGCGCGAGGAATGGGATCGGGCAGCGGCGCAATCTTGCGAGGAATCATACCGGGCTTGATGCCGGCATCGATGAACTCCAAGATTGGCTGCAAATAGTCTCGATAATACGAGAAGAAATTGTGCGTGCCGTGCGTGGAGTGGAGCTCGCAAGGCAGACCGTGAACGGTTCGGATGTCGTTGAGAATCGTCGCGTGCGCGTACGGCACGACTTCGTCCTCGAGCGCGTGTATGATGAGTGTCCTCGTCTTGTATCGTCTAATCCACTCGCGATTGTCCCATCTGTCCGTCATGATATGCGCAATCTGTCCGAGAAGCGCCAAACCAGCTTCCTTGACGCTCGTGAACGGCGAGTGCAGGATGACTCCGCCCAGGCGCGATCCGTGAAGGCTTTCCACAGCCGCCGCGAGCTTCGTCGCGGGTCCCGTGCCTAAGGATCGACCGAGGACCCAAACGTCGGAGGGTTTGACGTTACACTCCTCCGTGACGTACACGTACGCCGCCGCGACGTGTCTATCCACCGATGTTTCGTACGCCACGCCCTCGGACATTCCGTAACCCGGATACTCCACCAATAACACGTTTGCTCGCCAACACTCAGCGTCTCTCGCGCAGAGCGTGTGAATGTGACCCACGTCGCACGCATTGGCGTGACAGTGAATTATCACACGCTCCGCGTTCGTTCGTCGACACGGGACCCAAACGCACGGAAAATCGTACCCCGCGCCGCTTCTCAACCTGACGTAGTGCGCCGGCGACCACGGGTGCGATCTATCGTCGTACGACTTTGGCGGCGCCTGAAAAATCGCTCGATTAATCAGCGACACCGATTCCACGCTCGGCCACTCATCTTCCCACAACATTCGTCCTCCTTCAGCGCTCCCGCTCGTCCCGCGTTCGCTCTCCCGTCTCCTCTCGTCGCCGTCGTCGCCACCCAAGCCGCCGCCGATCGAAAACGTATCGTCGTCCGACGACGCCGACGACCCAGAGGACGTCTTCGCGTTCGTCTCCGCACCGACAGATGACGTTTTTGACGACATGCATCGCGTCAACGCGTCCACCGCGCGATCGATCCGTCGCGCAAACGCTCGATCGGCATCCGATTCGAGATGGACATTCCCCCGATCGTGACGGCGTCTCGTTTTCCCGTCTCGCAATCCACACCGCGCGAACATCGCGCTCGACCGCGTCGAGGACGACGACGAAGAGAGTGTCTTCACTATTCACGCCAGTCCACCGCTCGACGCGCACCGGTCGCACCGCACCGCGTCCGCGCGACCCGACCCGAAAGTCCCGAGTCCCGATCGAGCGGTCCGACCGACCGATCGTTCGATCTCGCGCGTCTCTCGCGTCTCTCGCGCGCGCGCCCTCGTCGCGACCGCGCTCGCGTTTCTCGTCGCGATGCGCGGTCGATCGCGCGGTCGCGTCGTCGTCGCGCGCGTGTGACGCGACGTCGGCGCGTTCGTGAATTTCGTCACCTCTGTGTGTCATCAGGGAGAGCCGATCGCGACGAGTCGTGAACCGTCGTGAGTACCCTTCTGGAGTTGCAGATATTTGTCACAACTCGTCTCTATCGTCTACTACCTATTCTCTCGCGTCGAGGTCACGTCGTCGTCGTCGTCACACCGCGCGCGTCGGCGGGACGCCCGTCGTCGTCGTCGTCGTCGTCACGCGCGCTCGCCCGTCGCTCGGACGACGTCCACGGTGAACGCGACGGCGGGCGGGTCGAGGGCGAGCGCGGCGTCTACGCGCGCCGCCGCCGAAGACCCGGACGGCGCTCGGAGTTCGCCTCGAACGCGCGCGCGCACGCCGAGCGCTCGAAGACCGCCTCGAATGATGCCGGCGTGAAGGGCGAGGTAGGCGCGAACGCGCGGATCGGCGTCCGCGGTGGAGACGTCCGAGGCGGACGCGCCGCCGCCGCCGCCGTCGTCGCTCGCGAGCCTCGTCCCGCTCGTCCCGCTCGTCCCTCGCGCGCGCGCGCCGCCCACCACCCCTCGCATCGCCCTGAAAGAATCGTCGTGAAACACGAACGTGCCCTTATTGTTCGTCTTGAGCGCGTCGGCTCGTTTTCCGTGCGCCAGCGTCCAAAACTCTTTACACGCGCACATGATTGCGCTCTGTTCATCCGCGAAAGGATCCATCCCGCGCGTCGCGCGCTCGGCGCACCGCTCACCGATTCTCTCACCCGTTCGCGCGAGCGTCTCGCACGCCGCGGCGACGGTGGCGTCGTCGCGAACGTCGTCGGCGTCGTCGTAATCACCACCACCATCCTGTGCGCTCGACGCACCACCGAAACCATCATCGCGCGCGCGTCTCGTCGACGCGCGATCGAGGGCGTCGTTCACCATCTCCACGCACAGATAATCGAACGCGCTCGAAGATACCTCGCCGCGCGTCATCGCCGTCGTCGTCGTCACACCGCGCGCGCGCCGTCGAGTGATGACGGTCGACGACGACCGACGGGTGCGCGGGTGCGCCGCGACCGCACACGTCGTCGTCGTCGTCCGACGCCGCGGTCGACGACGGGCGATGAACTCGCTCGAGGACGCGCTCAGATTCCTCGCCCCCGACGAAACCGCGCGCGAGTACCTCGATCGCGCGCTCGCCGAACCGATGCCGACGAGCATCCCGTGGATGGATGACGCGCCCGAGCCGGCGCTTCGCGCGGGAGAACTCATCGAGATCGTCGGCGGTGCGGGCTCGGGGAAGACGGAACTGGCGATTGAGATCGCGGCGCGCGTCGTGCTTCCGCGTCGACGAGACGGGGCGCGGTACGGAGGGAGCGAGGCGCGGGTGGTGGTGATCGATTGCGACGGGAAATTCGACCAGTTGCGCGTCTTGCGGGCGTTGAATAGAAACATCACGGATGCGCTGGTGGGAGCGAAGGAAAACGCGCGAGAGCGAGCGCGGGATGAGGTGTACGAGGAGTCCATGTCGAGGTTCACGCTCGTGCGCGCGCACTCGATGGTGGACGTGTTGAAGACGCTGACGGCGCTGGACGCGGCGTGGGGAGGAGAGGTGGCGGCGGCGAAGACGGATGGACGGTTCATGGACGCGGTGGCGAGGGGAAGGGACGGTGGTGGGGAGGAAGGGGGTGGAATCGGTGGTGGGACGACGGCGGGGATGGGATCGACGCAGCGCGTGGTGATTTGTGACAACGTGGCGGCGTTTTATTGGCTCGATCGAGCGTCGAGGAAAGACCACGGGGCGCCGTATAACATTCAGCGAGTCTTCACCGCTGCGGCGAGGTTGTTTAAGCGTTTGTCGAACGCGCATCGAGCGGCGGTATTGGTGACGAAGTCGACGCTCGCCCCGCACAGAGGAGGTGAGTACAAGGACTTTCTTCCGGTGGAGTGGTCGAACGCGGTGACGCAGAGAATTTTGTTGACGCCGTCGAACGAGACGGTCGGGTACGGTGAGTACGCCGGCGTCGCCACGTGGGACGTACCGGCGAAACGTCGTGGAGGTACGTTTACGGTCACCGAGGAGCGGTTACGGTATTAGTCGAGCGCACCCGAGGCTGAGGGAAACGCGCGCGCGCGCACAACACACACACGCAAAGTTCACAGACACAGATACGCACACATGTACACACTAGGATAGCAAGTTTAGCTCGTAGATAGATATTACATTGTTACAACACCTCGCAACTCAGGGTTGATCTTGATCTTGTATGAAAGCCGAATTGTGTTACCCGGCTCCACCCAGTATTGTTGTTTTCTCTTGTCTCAATTGAACTCTCTCTCTCTCTCTCTCCCTCTCTCTCTCATTCTCTCTCTCTCTCTCTCTCTCTCTCTCTCTCTCTCTCTCTCTCTCTCTCTCTTTCTCTCTCTCTCTCTCTTTCTCTCTCTCTCTCTCTCTTTCTCTCTCTCTCTTTTCTCTCCCTCTCTCTCTCTCCCCCTCCCTTCACCTTTATTCCGCTTTACTCCCGTA
>Ga0181577_10000774_pt1 | contig 25829 bp, 21 predicted proteins | sample 101ome_21_FD_132468 | JGI IMG/M metagenome (GOLD analysis project Ga0181577, IMG submission 132468) | Coastal salt marsh microbial communities from the Groves Creek Marsh, Skidaway Island, Georgia - 101413BT metaG (megahit assembly) | ecosystem: Environmental > Aquatic > Marine > Intertidal...
AATAGTATCGCTCGGCCTGCCGCCGCCTGGCCGGCGTGTTCGCTGGCAATACCCATCAGCTTTGCTGGATCCTGTGGGGCAGGTTCCTCGCCACTGTTAGCGGTAGCAGGGCGGTAGCGAGCCTCGAAAAGCGCATTGGAAGCATCCAGTTCAGCCTGCGTCTTGAAGTGATTCGAGACGTAGAGGATCAAGCCGACCCCAAAGGCAACCGTTCCAACAGAGAAAATCTTCTGCTTGTTGGTTTCATACCAGGTGAGTAGATCAAACACTCCGGTGGATTCTGATTCTGAACTCATAAAAACGGTTATCTTTGAGATCCCTGCGAAAAAGGCAAGTGATAAATGACTTGCCAGCCATATCATGCTAAGACGGGTAGTCAGATTTCAGGGCGCTTTCTCGGCACTTTGAAGCATTTTGACAAATTCGGAGCGAGCGTCCTCCACCAGATCCCGGGGTCCAGTGCATTTGATAAAAATAGAACCAGCGGGTGCCTCAAGAATCCCGGCAAGCAATGAGTAATCCTTCATGGCTGTCTTCGGTCCCACCGGTGAGCCACTCATGAAAGTGCCAGAGGCGCGAACCAAGGTCAGACCCATGCCCTTGACTTCCATTTTCTCGGTTTGAGTTCCCAGCTGGGCCACAGGTTCCTTGAACTGCCTGAACCAGCGCTGAATGTTGGCATCGACTCCTCCCGCTCCACCCGGGCCAAAATAGAAATACACCACTTCACCTGGTGTCTTGATCCCTTCCCGACGGATGCGGAACTGAGCTTGCCGCATGGAGGAAGCTGGCTGCATCTTTTCCCAAGCCTTGGGGACATCAAACTTGATATCGCTCACCTTGATAGGCTCAACATCAGCGGCCCTGAGCCCAAGCGAGGCAAGCACCATCACCCAGCACAATAATTGTTTTGATAGTCTGAAGCACGAAGTATTCATCCTCAAAGGGCTTAAGTGCAGAAAGAGTCCGAGGCAAGATCAATGTGGCGGGGCACTTGACCAGATGAGGGATTGGTTCCAATCTTGCCTACCTGAAAGATCCCTCAATCGACGTTGGGTGTGATCGACTCAAGCTCTAAACCTGACCGATTCGAACAAGCTCATCCATGAACACAAGTCGTTTGAAAGGGATCCTGCATGCCTTCGCGCTGATGGCACCCATACACTGGCTCACATCCTGCGCACAAGAGGGCAATCAAAGCATTCCAGTGGATGAGCCTCAGGCAAGGAGTTCCACCACAGAGGAAGTTTCTCTCAAACCGACCGGGACCCAGTCCCTGATGAGCTACACCCAGTGGATGGCGCGCTGCGCCTCACTACCAACCAACCGCCAGCTAAAAGGGGCCCTTCCCGATCCGGCTTTGCTTCCCATCAAGGAGATTGACCCATTCACTCAACTGCTGGATGTGTTTTTCGAACAAATGCTGACCGGCCCACTTGGGGAGACCAAGCGATGGGTGCGAGAAGTGGAGAGCAAGAAGGATTTTCTGGATCTTTCCAAGGTCTACTTCGAAAAAGAAGGCATACCTTTCATGCCCTTTGCCATGAAACTTGAACTTGGAGTGGAAGACCGAGCCCATTTCCACGGGGATCTGCATGGGGATATCCACTCTCTGAACACTTGGCTCAAACACCTCAACCAGGATGGAACACTCAATGGTTTTGAACTCACATCCCAAAACGATCATCTTATTTTTCTTGGGGATTACACCGATCGCGGCGCCTATGGGGTGGAAGTGATGTATGTTTTGATGCGTCTCAAAACAGCCAACCCGCAGCAAGTTTGGATGGCTCGTGGCAATCATGAAGATATCCAGCTCACCATGAACTATGGCTTTTTGAGGGAAGCCACCTCCAAGTTTGGGCCATCATTTCCGATCAAACGTTTTTCAAGACTCTATGACATGCTGCCTGTGGTGATTTACGTGGGCCATGGCGGGAATTATATCCAATGCAATCATGGCGGGGTGGAACCGGGCTATCAGCCCTCAAAAATGCTGAGTGCAGCACATTCCATTGCCTTCGACGCAATTGGGCAACTTGAGCAAAAATCATTTTTGGATCGCCAACCTGATGTCAGGCAGTGGATGGGAGAGGACGGCTGGGCCGTGGCTCAAGCCAACTACGCTGATTTCAAACCAACCAGTCCCACCACCCCGAAGGTTCTCGGATTCATGTGGAATGACTTCTCTGTCAGCCGCGATGAACCTCAACTCGCCGTCGATCCCGGCCGCGCCTTTGTTTATGGCGACAGGCTTACGAATCTGATCCTTGAGAGCCACAACACGGGTGGCCCCAGAGTACAAGCTATTTTCAGGGCGCATCAACATTCCAGCCTACCCAACCCTCTCATGCGGCGACTGGTTCACTCGGGCGGCGTTTTTCGCCACTGGCAGGAACGTGATGTGCCGCTTAATGCGTCGGAAAATCTAAGTGGATCAGGGTTGGAAACCAGTAGCACGCGGCGACTTGTAAAGGGAGCTGCCTACACGTTCAATGTTTCGCCCGACAGCAATTATGGCATCGGCAATAACTACCAGTTTGATACTTTCGGCAGATTACATCTGAGCGGGAACTTCGAGGACTGGAAGTTGGAAGTCATTCAACTTCCGGTGAATCAATGAGCCCTTCCGAAACGGCCTGGTAAAGTTCGGCCATGGGAACAAGTAGCGCTTCAAGCTGATCAAGATAAGTTTCCATGGGCATGGTGTCTCGCCGATCCCTCAGCTCATAAATCGCCTGCTCCAGCGCATCACGCTGCTTTCTGCTTGCAGGAGAAAGTCGCTTTTCAAGCTCGCTTTCAATGAGATGAAATTGACTAGCTCGACGGCCGTCAGGCATGGAGGCATCAGAAGATTCTTTGACAAGCCGCGTCCCTCGAAACCATTCTGCAGGGGTCCCCTTAGCATCCCCCGTATCGTCAAGGAGGGCATGCTCCGAAGCCAGACGCCCCTCAATCTCGTAAAAGGCTCCTGTTTGCTTGGAAGCAATGATGAAGGCCTCCAACAAGGAGGTTTGACCATCCTTATCCAAGTCTGCTGACTCACTACCCAAGGCTTCCACCAAGTAGGAGCCAAATCGCGCAAAGTTCAATTCAAAGCCATCTCGCGTAGCGGTCAGGATCACGCGATTAGGCCCGGAAAGTCGCTTGATAAAAGGGGCTGATGCCGAGGAAGTATTGATGACTGCCAAAGGCCGCTTGATATCGCTCAACCATTCGGCCAGATCAGATTCTGAGATATCAGGGCCGCGCACATTGAATCGAGCCAATCGGCCATCGTAAGTGCCGTGGCCAATCAAGGCCAACCAGAGGGGGCGGGAAGAAGCCTGAGCCAGTGTCTTGAGCCTTTCTCGAACCTGGTCTCGCACCGTCTCAGTGGGCATGTCTTGGTTCGGCTCAGGCCCTATGAGGCTTACCCTTGCATCGGCTTGCTGCCCTACTTGGACCAGCAAGGTTGCCCACTCATCGAAAAGGCTCTGGTATTGGGGCTCACCACCGGCTCCCACCACGATCAGCAAGTCGGCAAGTTCTGCCTGAATGGCTTGAACTTCTTGAACCTCTACGACCTCCTGAGCCAAGGCTACTGGCGGGATACAGCCAAGCATCACGGCATATCCCCAGCACAACAATGAGTGCTGTAGGTGATTGACCATCGACCTCATCAGGCGAGCCCCCCTTTTCGCCTGAGATACCATTCGAGCAACAATAAGGTCACGGCCAGAGCAAAAAGGTAAGGCGTATGCCAAATAGGCGTGATGACCGCATGCATGACGGGAGCTGCCTCGAATTCGAGCTGCTGGGCCCATGCATCCAGATCCGCTTTTTCAAGCACCCTCCCCCCCGTCTGCTGAGCCACCAACTCGAGCCACTCTCGATGCGGTTGGAGTGATTGGAATTCATCGGCACTAGGATCATTGGTCCAGCCAGCCTCTTCTTGAGCCAATAAGTTGCCATTTGAGTCGCTCACCTCGACGGCTAAATGATAAGCCCCTTCCTCGCGGGGCACAAACTGTGCCTGGTAAAGCCCTGCCTCTCTGAGGCTAGGCTCAGCAGTCAATTCGATGGATCGGGCCCGCCCTTCATCAGTTGAATCGGTGAGCGGTTCCAAGTCGTCTGATGAAACCTTGAGGTGTGTCACCACCAGCCTGACCTGAGCCTGATCCACGGGAAGGAACGAATCATCACGCACGGCGACTTCAATATCCATAGCCGGCCCAGACTCCATCATCACTCGCTTCAAATCGACTCGAGTCTGCGTAGGCACATCAGCGATCAGGCCACGAATCATCTGTCGCCATGCCTTGCCCAGATCCCCACTATCTGTCTTGTCCTGCATCTGCCAACGCCAGAGGTCACCGACTGCCATGATCATGCTCCGACCGGCGCCAAACCTCTGACTGACCAAAGCTGGGTAGGTTTCACCAGAAACCACATCCTTGGCCTGCATGAGCACTGAGGCCCCGGGCTTGACACGACGCACGAGGTTCACCACACGAAACTCGGGCATGGAGGCCAGGCGCTCCTGCTCCATGGCCTCGGTGGAGCGCAGCCGAATCCAGGGCTGAAGCCAACCTTCCCGGGTGAGTTCAAGCGACACTTTATCAACCGACTGAAGCACATCGGAGTCATCGAGGTATACAGGCAACATCCTTCCAAGAGGCGTCTGTTCATAATCTCCTCGCGTCAATGACTCGTAACCACCAAGCATCATCAGTCCCCCGCCCCGCTCAGCGACAAAACGCTGAATCAGGCCCATCTGATCTTGGGTGAAAAAGCCCGCCTCGAGGTCATCCAAGATAATGGCTGTGTAAGCGAAGAGATCCTCAGCCTGATTGGGAAAACCGCCCACCAATTCACTTTCATCCCTGATATTGAGACGAGTGAAGACCGCTTGATCCATTTGCTCAGTGAATTCGTCCTTGCGATCAAAGCCTCGAAAGAGTGGGTTACTGGTTTCACCCTGTCGTCCCTTAAATTCAAATTTGGGGGCCTTGCGCGCAATCCGAATTAACCCCACTAATTGAACCTGATCATCTTCGGCTAGAGAGCGGTTGAGGAATTTGTATTCCCAGTTTGGCCGGCCCGAGACGTAGAGAATTCTCTGCGGGTTGACTGGACGCTGGACCACCACCATCCGCTGATTGTTAGCTTGGGTGGCTTCAGCCATTCCCTTCTCTGTGGTGATGGCATCGGCGAGGACTCGTGCATGGAGGCGGTAGAAGGAAATCCCTGGTTTAGTGGGATTAAACTGAAACCGGGCGTTGAGCACCGCCTGATCACCCTCAACGGCAAGCTCAACCGTTTCCAGGGGTTCAGCCTCGATTCCTTGTTGCCCGCTGCCCTCCCCCTTCTGGTCCTGCTGATGAACCTCGACTTCATACAAGTCGACGGCAAGAGCCTTCCCAGCAAAACCAGTCGCTGTGAGATCAGCTCGTAGGGTGACCGGTGCATCCTCAAAGGCGGTTTGGCTTACCGATACCTGCTGAATGGAAACATCAGGGGAGGAAAGATCTGAGCCGACAATGAGGGGGTAAACTGGAGGAAGCCCCGAGAGATCCATGGCGCTCAAGTCCTTATCACCAGTGGTGTTACCATCGCTGAGGAGGAGCACGCCCGCGAGCGGCTGCTGCTTGAAGCGAGAGGCGATTTGAGACAAGGCACCACCGATGTTGCTAGCGCCCCCATCAAAGGATAACTCCGAATAATCCTTCAGCGCATGCAGACGGGAATCCATGCCATAGCGCCTGAGCTGAAAGGTGGACTCAAGTTGATCGCGCCAATTACCCGAATCAGTCAGCAAAATGGCCATGGCTTCTTCCCCTCTTGAACGCCCCAGTCCAGGGTCCATGATGCTCATCGATTGACTGTTATCTCCCACCACAGCCATGTAGTTAGCGCCAGGCTCGGGTTGTTGTTGACTCCACTGAGGTTCAAGCAAAACGAGCAATAGGGCCGCAACGGCCAATAGTTTGAGCAGAGCGCAGGTCAGGGAACGCTTCCAAGGTAGGTGCGAGCGTCGATAGCTCCAGATCAGCAAGCAGAGGAAGAGGATCAAACCTGCCGTCATGTAGGGCAGCCATGGGGCATTGGAAAAAATAAGTTGGCTAGGCAGGTCCATGACAAGCTTGGTCGGAGGAGTTTACCCCATGGCCATCAGGTTGCAAATGACCGAATGAGACTAATTATCGGGAGAATCCTGCTGCTTGCGAGCATGCTCAGCTCGCTGGTCCAGGATTTTCTGAGTTGGACGATACCGCGCCACAAACTGCTCCCTAAAGCTGGCAAAGGTTCCGCGATCAAGGTGATCGCGAATGGCCTGCATCAGGTCCAGATACATGTGACTGTTGTGGACACTGAGCATGCGCAATCCAAGGATCTCATTGACATTGAGCAAATGACGCAGGTAGGCACGCGAAAAATGAGTGCAGGCATAACAATGACAATCTTCCTCTATGGGACGCCAATCACGCTTGTTGTAACCAGCTTTAATACTGATGGTGCCATCCTTGGTGAAAGCTGTGCCGTTGCGTGCTACCCGTGTGGGGAGGACACAATCAAACATGTCAACACCCCTGGCGACCAGCTCAACCAGCTGAGCTGGGGTTCCAAGCCCCATGGCATAACGCGCCTTGCCCTCAGGCAAAAGAGGTTCGGTCAGCTCAACCGCCTTCATCATTTCAGGCTCAGGCTCTCCCACGCTGACACCCCCAATGGCATACCCATCAAAATCCATACTGCAAAGGGCCTCGGCACAGTAGGCTCGCATTTCGGGATGACTCCCACCTTGAACAATGCCAAAAACCTTCTGACCCTTGGCCCTAGGTTGTTCCAGGCAAAGAGCTGCCCAGCGAAGGGTTCGATCGACCGCTTCCTTCATTTCTCCAAGTGGGGCATCGTGGGCAGGGCATTGATCGAAGGCCATCGCGATGTCTGAACCCAGCTGTCGCTGAATGGCCATCGCCTCCCGAGGGCCAAGAAACAGCGTCGAGCCATCCAGATGGGACTTGAACGCCACACCGTCCTGACTGATTTGACGAATTTTAGCTAGGCTAAATACTTGAAAACCTCCGCTGTCAGTCAGAATAGGAAGATCCCAGTTCATGAAGCGATGCAGGCCGCCGGCTTCATTCATGATCTCCATACCGGGTCGAAGAGCAAGATGATAGGTGTTGCCCAGCAGGATCTGGGTGCCCATTTCAGTCAGTTCCCTGGGGTCAAGAGCCTTGACGCTAGCTTGGGTGCCTACTGGCATGAACACGGGCGTCTCGATGACTCCGTGCGCCGTAGTCAATTGACCGCGTCTAGCTCGAGTGCTGCCATCCTTTTTGAGCAGAGTAAACATGCACCCGAGATGGTGAACGCGGCATGGGGGTATCAACAACCTATTTCTGAGCCGAATGTGCTCGACCTCGAAAAAGCCAGGCGGGATGCGAACCTGTCCAAGACTCGAGCCACACTAGCTGATGCCCCAGTTGAGGGCGCAAAATCAGCGGCGTGATTTCACATTCATGGAGAGAATCGAAGTCCCGTGGGTGACCCATCCTGAACCCCCAACAATGATGCGTCGACATGGAAGCCCTGTCTGCGGATCATGAGTGAGCGCCTCATCACTCATTTTTTGTTCCACTTCAAAACGCCGGACTTTTTGCCCCTTCTTTGCTGGGATGGTTTCGTAAACGTAGGTAGCCATGAGAAGAATGTATTGGATTTATCCTTTTTCATTCCAACAGACTCGAAGATTGTCAAGATTCGAACCCCCTCCCCTTGGAATGAATCTAGGAGAGTATGACATGCCAATCAGTTTGATAAGCAGATGGTATCGACATCAGCTCGAACGCCTATCAGGCCACACATCCCTAGTGATTATGTGGCTGGCTGCATGCTGGCTGCTTACCGGATGTCAGAGCGGCCCTTACTACTTCCATGCCATCCGGGGCCAATGGGAAATTGAAACAAACAAGACCTCCATTGCCAGCCTTCAAAGCGATCCTGACACCGCAAGCTCGATGCTGGAAACCTTCGAAGCCGTTGAGCGAATCCGCCGATTCGCTTTCTGGCAAATGGCACTTCCTGCCGATCAGGCCTACGAAGATTATGTCGCCCTGAATCGACCCTGCGTGGTTTGGAATGTGACCGCCTGCCAACCTTTCAGCATGGAGGCGCATCAGTGGTGGTATCCTTTGGTCGGCAAACTGGGTTATCGCGGTTTTTTTAATCCATCCTTGGCAGAAGCCTGTGCCACATCCATGCGACAACGCGGATATGATGTCGTGGTGGAGGAAGTGGCAGCCTATTCCACCCTCGGCTGGTTTCGTGACCCCATTTTCAGCAGTCTGATGTCATGGCCTACGGATCAACTAGCCGAACTTATATTCCACGAACTGGCACATCAGCGGGCCTTCCTACCCGGAGAGACTGACTTGAATGAAGCTTTTGCCACCGTGGTTGCCAGAGAAGGGGTTGAGTGGTGGCTGAACTCCGAGGGCCGCACCATGGACCTGGCTCGATACCGTCGTGCCAAGAAAGTGGAAGACCGATTCGTGCACTTGGTCATGACTTGTCGGGGTCAACTCGAGTCATTCTATGCGACACTCAATCCAAAGGATATTTCCTCAGGTCATGACGCATTGGAGAAACTTCAAGCCCGAAAGGCATCCATTTTCATGGACTTTCGCCGGCACTTCGAGCACACACTGATCCAGGAACCTGGCCTCATGGCTTACCAAGCCTGGATGAATAAACCCCTGAACAATGCACGCCTGAAATCATGGGATACCTACTATCGCCACGTACCTGTGATGGAAACATTGTGGGATCAGCATGTCGGAGACTGGGAGGGTTTTTACAAGGCGTTTGAGTCCTTTGACAAAAATCACAAGAGGGCCGTGACAAGCTCGACTGATTCAGACCATGCGTGAACAGATCCAACAAGCTACCTTGCAATTGGAAGAGGCGGGTGTCACCTCAGCGGCCTTCAATGCCCGATCGATTTGGGCCCACGCCATGGGCATGAAGCCCTGGGAGCTGTCACTCAGGAACCCAATGCCATCCCCTCAGCAGGAGGCAAGAGCCCTTCACTTGCTAGAGCAACGTGCCAAGCGTATCCCCCTTCAGCACTTGATTGGTTCGGTCGGTTTCTCGGGTCTGAATATCCGAGTTTCACCTGATGTGCTGATACCTAGAGATGAGACCGAATTACTGGTGGAAAAAACCTGCCAGCAGATTCGTGTCTGCCATTCGCCAACAGCGAGCATACTGGACATGGCAACAGGCAGTGGATGCATCGCGCTGGCTCTAGCCGCTGCCTTACCTCAGGCCAGTGTGGACGGCGTCGACATTTCACCTCATGCCTTGGCCATAGCTCAACAAAACGCCAGTGACAATGGATTGAGTGATCGTGTCACATGGACCCAGTCTGATCTGTGGAAAGCTTTCGAGGGAACCGGCAAGCAATGGGAGATCATGGTCAGCAATCCTCCTTACATCCCTAGCCAGGAAATCGATGACTTGGAACCCGAGGTAAAAGACCATGATCCGAGGCTAGCATTGGACGGTGGCAGCGACGGCCTGGACTACTATCGTCGCCTGGCTTTGGAAGCACCACCCTATCTTGCTCCCGAAGGCAGCCTCCTCCTGGAATGCGGCATGGGGCAAGCCCAGGCGATCAAGGAACTATTTATTTCGGCATCCTGGTTTGCGATCGAGATCGTTCAAGATTATTGTCATGTAGATCGGTTTGTGGTCCTGAGGCGTGCAGCAGGATCCCACACCGGCAATCATTCCTGAGCGCAGATCATGGACAGCTTCATTATCCAAGGTGGTAGACCCCTCGAGGGAGAAATTGAAATCAGTGGATCAAAGAATGCGGTCCTCCCCATCCTGGCAGCCACGCTGCTGACCAAGGAACCCTGTGTCATTAGACGGGTACCTAACTTGAGTGATGTGCACTTCATGGGAAAGATCCTGCAATCTTTGGGTGCCAGTTTTACCTACGAACAGGGTGTGGTCACGGTCCAAGCCCGACGTCTCAAGGCTCGTGGTGATTACGACCTGATCCGCAAAATGCGAGGCTCCATTTGTATCCTTGGCCCCTTATTGGCTCGCAGCGGCAAGGCCAGTGTCTCCATGCCTGGAGGATGCGTGATTGGCACACGCCCCATTGACCTCCACCTGAAGGGACTTAGGGCGTTGGGAGCAGCCATCACGATCAAAGAGGGTTATGTCCATGCCAAGGCTGACGCCCTGCTGGGTTCAGAAGTTTTCCTCGGTGGACGCGTTGGGCCGACGGTGTTAGGGACGGCCAACATCATGATGGCAGCGACCCTGTGTGAGGGTGTCACGGTGATTGAAAGTGCAGCCTGCGAACCAGAAATCACCGATCTGGCACAGTTTCTAGTTGCCATGGGAGCAAAAATTCAAGGTGCCGGCTCCCCCAGAATGGTCATCACAGGCGTCAAGCAGCTTCATGGCGCAGAGCATGAAGTCATCCCCGATCGCATCGAAGCAGCCACCTATGCCATGGCAGCAGCTGCAACGGGTGGGGAGGTGACACTCCACCACATGCGCTGCGACCACTTGGCTGCTGTGCTCGACAAGCTCAAAGAAGCAGGAGTGCGCCTGGAGGCCCGGGGTAGTTCACTGAAAATCCTTGCTGGGGGAACCATCAAGGCTGTGGATGTCAGCACTCAGCCTTACACTGGGTATCCCACCGATGCCCAAGCCCAGCTCATGGCCCTCATGCTGAAAGCCGAAGGTTTAAGCATCATCACTGAGCGCATCTTTGAATCTCGCTTCATGCATGCTAACGAGCTGGCAAGACTCGGAGCTGATATCGCAATCGAAGGCCCCAGTGCCATCATCAGAGGGGGCCTGCCTCTCAGTGGGGCAGAAGTGATGGCAAGTGATCTCAGAGCCTCGGCAGCCCTAGTGATCGCAGGCCTGATGTGCCCTGGACGCACGCAGGTCAACCGCATTTACCATCTGGATAGGGGCTACGAGAGCATGGACAAAAAGTTGCGCGGACTCGGAGCACGAGTCAAACGAACCCAAGGAAGATAAGATGGACGCCAAAATTGCTGCCATTGGCATTTTCGTCATCGCTGGAGCGGTCGGAGTCCGCATGATCGCTTTCATGAAGGAGGCGGATCGACAACTGACCCAGGACTCGGGAGGAGCGGCTTACTACAATGCTGAGCTCACCGTTAAGGATGAGCAGCCCATCCCCGTAGATTTGCCTGGCATGCCAGACCACCTGAAGCCTTCATTGGAATTAGCTCTTGAGAAAGATGCCAAGGTGATCAAAGCCTGGCTCACGCAATACCGTCCTTATCTAAGAGACCCCAAGCTTTCTGAAATAGAATTGGAGTATGTTCGCAAAGTCGGGAGAACAGATCCGACTGAGGCGAGAAAAAAATTTGCTGAGATTGACCGCCGAAACGGACCAGATTCCCCTATCCGATCGTTGATTGACAGCATGGCCGAAACCTATCGTTAGCTTCAAAAGAAGGTTGACCTGCCCCCTACTCATGCTTAAATGCGCCTGTCTTGGCCGAAACCAGGCTTTTCGGACACTGCCTCAAACGGAGTGGATGCTACGAAGTTCGCATCTCGAGCCGGGCGGTGCTCCCATGACTAAACCACGAGCGCTGAGCTTCATGCTTCATGCATGATGCACCTCAGTGCTGCTGATGGCAGGATCATGACAAAAGCCCTATCGAGTCGCCCAAGCCATATTATGCTCGACGTATATTGCCCGGAATGCCGCACTCGACGTGGCATGGTCCAACAGCAGGAGGAAATCATCCTCAAAGATCGCAAGATCCTCAAAGGCCGCTGTGCCTCCTGTCAGACCTCCCTAACCAAGATCCTTCCATCCAGATCACGCCTGCAATCAGCCGCTCGGCTCTGTTAGGCCTCGGGTTCATTGATCCCACTAGAAGGAGCTACTAGCCATGGGTAACTCCGAGCTTGGACAAGTGAACCAGGAGTCCTGCCTGTAATCATGAGGATTTCCAGCATCGGTGAGCCCAGCCTCTCCTAAAAGAGCGCCCTTCAGGCCCGCGGATCTTGACTTCCAAAGGTTGATTTCCCCTGTCTTTGACCTAGGCTACCAAAATGGATCTCCTTCTGTTTTCCAACAGAACGATTGTTGCAAGGATGCCTTCTAAGCAGCCCAAAGCCGGAACTGTGTCTGCCTACGGTAAAACCATACTGCTCATGAGCCTCGGCTGGATCCTCAGTCTGTCTCATTGGGCATGGGGAGCAGAAACTCAGATCCAACTGCTAAGCGAAAAATCAGTTGTCGCCTCTGGTGGCAAGGCGACGGTTGGGATTCTTTTCAAATTGAAGGAGGGCTGGCACACCTACTGGCGAAACGGCGGGGATGCGGCTCAACCTCCGTCGGTCCAATGGGACCTGCCCACAGGGGTCACAGCTAGTTCCATCCAGTGGCCCATTCCCACCAAGGAAGTTGACAAGAATACCGGGCTGACCTCCTACACCTACCACGACCTTTGCCTGCTGATGGTCGAATTACATTTCGACCCCAACCTACCGCCTGGTCCAGTCACACTCAATGCCGAGGTTCGTTGGCTTGAATGCCGGGAATCCTGCGTGCCACGCCAGGGCAAGGTCGCAACGGAGCTCCTCATCGGCACACAGGATAAAACATCCGAACATGCCAGCCTGATCGAAGGGTGGCAAAAGAGGGTTGCTGAAAGAAGGGATGACCTACCCATCCGAGTCGATTGGGCAGACAAAATAGCTGAGGATGAGCGCCTCATCAGGATGGAGATTAATCCGGAAAGTGGCTGGGGATGGGTTGATTTCTACCCATTTGAAAATGAATCCTATGAAGTTGGAGGCCAGAGCACGCTTCATGGGGAAGTCGATGAAGCACCTACCTTGGAGAAAAAAATCCTCAACTGGGAAGAGAGCTGGCCCGTCGCCCTGAGCGGCCTGGCACTCATGACCGACGGGCAAGGTGGGCAAATCGTCCATGAAACCACCCTGGTGCTGGGCGGTGGCTTTCCCGAAGGCTTGGCTGGAAGCTCGAATCAGGCACCTGGGCCTGAACCCAAAGACCCTCCTGCCCCAGCCAAATCGCTGGGTCTCATGCTTGGCTTTGCTTTTCTGGGGGGGCTCATCCTCAATCTCATGCCCTGCGTCCTACCGGTCATTTCGCTAAAAATTTTGGGGTTCGTTCAGCAAAGTGACAAGCAGCCCGCACGAGTACTGCAGATGGGGCTTTTCTACGGGCTGGGGGTGCTGATTTCCTTTTGGCTTTTGGCTGCAGGGGTGATCGCACTCCAATTCTCAGGTCTGTCCACCAATTGGGGCATGCAATTCCAGCAAACTCAATTCCTGGTGCTGATGACTATATTGATGACACTCATCGCCCTAAACTTCTTCGGGGTGTTTGAGGTCAGCGCCGGGGCCGTCACTGGGGCTGCCTCCGCTGCGTCCTCGGGCAGTGGTAGATTGGGTGCATTCGCTAATGGCGTACTCGCCACAATCTTGGCCACCCCTTGTACGGCCCCATTTCTCGGAACGGCTCTTGGCTTCGCCTTTTCCCAGCCCCCACAGGGGGTTTTGCTGATGTTCTCAACGATCGCTCTGGGCCTGGCCCTTCCGTATGTTCTCCTGAGCTGGCAACCCGCCTGGATGCGCTGGCTACCTCGGCCAGGAGCGTGGATGAACCACTTCAAGGTGTTCATGGGGTTTCCCATGCTGGCCACCGTGATCTGGCTCTACGCGATTGCTCGGAAACACTTTGGTCCAAATGGTGACTTATGGCTGGGTCTGCTCCTTGTCGCCACAGCCCTGCTGGCTTGGATTTACGGAACCTTCATTCAAGGAAATAGTCGCTACCGAGGCCTGGCTTGGGGAGCCCTTCTGATCGGAGCAGTGGCCTGCTACGGCTGGATTATGGAACATGAGCTTGACTGGCGTCACTCAAGTGTCTCGGCAGACCCACAAAAAAATAGCCTTGGCAAGGTCATGGGTAAGTTTGGCATCGAATGGCTTCCATGGTCAGAGCAAGCAGTCATGGATGCTCAACGCTCTGGAAAAACTGTCCTAGTGGATTTTACTGCCGCATGGTGCATGAACTGCCAGGTTAACAAGAAGACCAGTATCGAGATCGAGTCAGTCAGGGAAAAACTTGAGTCGATCCAAGGCATCACCCTACGTGGAGATTATACTTTCAGTGATGAGCGCATCACCCAAAAGCTCAAGGACCATGGCCGGGCAGGCGTCCCCCTGGTATTGATCTATCCACCCGAAGAAGGCGCTGCGCCGGAGTTACTTCCCGAGCTGCTCACACCAAGGATCGTCCTTGAGGCGCTAGAAAGGGCTGCAGGGGGCCTAGCAGCGAAGCCATGATCGCGACCCGCACCCCTACTGGGCCGTCCACCCGCCATCCACTGAGAACATGCTGCCCGTGACATAACTGGCCCCAGGGCTGGCCAGAAAAATGGCGACACCTTGGATCTCCTCCAGGCGCCCCCAGCGTTTCAAAGCGGTGGCCCCCACAATGAAGCGTTTTCCCTCCTCGGTGTCGGCAATGGGGATATTCATTTCCGTCAGGAAAGGACCAGGGCAAATGGCGTTGACAGTGATCCCTGCATCGGCCAGCTCCAAAGACAATGCGCGCGTCATCTGAACCACAGCTCCCTTGCTTGAAGCATAGGGGGTTCGGTTGGCAACCCCGACCAGCCCCAGAGCACTAGCGAGCTGAATAATACGACCATAACCTGCCTGTTTCATCACAGGAACCACTGCCCGATTAACAAGCCAGCTCCCAGTAACATTGATCTCCATCACCTGGCGGAATGCTTCAGCACTCAAGGTATCGATCGGGCCTCTGATATTGATCCCAGCACTATTGATGAGGACATCGATACGGCCAAAATCTTCCATAGCCTGCTCGACCAAGGCTTGCACCTGTTCCTCACTCGTGACATCGGCCTGATAACCCAGTGCCTTGACCCCATGGCGTTGGGCCACTCCTTTTGCTGCCACTTGGGCTTCATCCAGGTGACGGCTGACCAGGATCAGGTTGGCTCCAGCCGAGGCGAGCCCGTCGGCCATCGCCAGCCCCAACCCCTTGGAACCTCCAGTCACAATGGCCAACTGGCCATCCATGCGAAACTGCCCAATACCTGGCAACCCATTGGAATCATTTTGTGGTGTGTGCATCGTTTCAAAAACCCATGAAATCGCGTGCGTATTGAAAACAGGCACGCACGTTAGCTTCCTCGTATGCCAGCCGCTGAGCGGTGCTTTGACCTGCCACCTTGGGGAGGGCATCAAGGTTTCCCCGAGTCTTGATCTGATTCCAGATCCAGGCAAGGTCGCGGGCAGGCAGGTTTGGCATCGTGATCCAATAATCCTCATTAAAAACCGGCACTTGTAGCGGATCACGGGTAATCATCTCGAGATTGAATTCAATCCTAGGATTGGATTGCTGACATCGATCACACAGAGCATTCAAATCAAGGATACCCTTTCCAAGAGGTACTTCACTCAAGAGGAATCCATCCTTGTCATGGGCCACCCCCATGTCCTTGAGATGGGTTGTCATGATATAAGGAGCTAACTTCTCCAGTTGCTGATGAGGGTCCTCAAGCAGCGATAGGTTATTCCCAAAATCAAAGCATACCCCTAGGTATTCACTGCCAAGCCTTTGCAACCAGGCCACCTGCTCCTCAGTTCTCCAGTCTTTGTGGTTCTCCACAGCCAATTTCACCTTATGTCGTCGGACGATGCCCTCAGCCCGCTCAACGGCCAGGAGTGAATCCTTCTTGAAAGTCTCCCAGGCATCAAGAGACCGAAAGGTTTCATAGCGTCGCCCACCCAGGCAAACCGTACGGAGGATGGTGGCCCCAGCCTCCCGAGCCCGGCGCACTGTGTCCTCAAAAACGGGGAGATCTTCCTCAGAACGGGGAAGACTCACCTGACCTTCCAGGGCAATGCCAAGGGACTCACGACGCCCTCTTACCTGACCGGCGAAATCCGCCGTCCAACCCCGAACCCCAATCTGCAGGCAACCAGCGTTCAGACTACGGCAGTGATCGAGCACATCCAGGGCGCTTTCCCATGCAGGATAGTCCTGAGAATAGAAGCGCGCACTCCGACGATAGGAGGCAATGGAAAGCCCCAGCCTTCGCCCGCGAGAGGCAGCTCTGAGGGGCAGCGCTTTGGCCATGGCCCCGATGGCCAATAAGCTTGTCTGCTGAAGGAAAGCTCTTCGTTTCATTGCGTCGACTGAGTCATTATTGGTTATGGATGAAAAAAGCTGATCTGATCAGGGACTCACACCAACGGCATGTGCCGGGGTGTGATGACTAATTCCGGCACGGTGGCCCTGTCAGGCAATTTGGCAACCGTCACCACCACCGATGCGATATCCTCAGGCTGCAACATCCGTGCACGTTGCTCGGCAGTGGGCGGCACCGGCCGCTTTTCAAGAATCGGCGTTTCGGTTTCACCGGGATAAATATTGGTCACACTCACCCCATCAGGCAGAACCTCCGCATTAGCATAGTGACCGACAGCACTCTGGGCAAATTTAGAGGCACAGTAGGGCAACCCTGCCAGGCCCAGGGGTCGCAAACCTGCCAGGGAAACGACATTGATGATGAGTCCCTTTTTTCTGGCTCGCATGGATGGAAGCACCGCCTGCATGCAATGAGTGGCTCCGAGTGCGTTGACATCCATGACCTCAGCCATGCTCTCGGGCTCCATGTCCGAAAAGGTGCGCTTGGGGACATTCATGCCCGCACTATAGACGAGGATGTCGATGGGCCCCCATCGTTCGTGGACTGATTGAAACAGTTGGTCAATCTGCGATCGATGGGTTGCATCGACGGCCATACTGTGAATCGATCCTGAGTCCTCTTGGCTAGGCTCTCGATCGAGCTGAGGGTCTGGATTCCTGGAAGCAAGGATGACCTTCATGCCCTCGCCTGCCAGTGCCTTGCCAATGCCCAGGCCAATCCCTGAGCTTCCCCCAACCACTAGGGCCACTTGATCTACAAGGGATTTCATCCGAGCGGTATAAGGCTTGAAAGCATTTTGAGCAACCGAACAATGCGCCTGGCTGGGTCGCTACCCTGTCGCTGAACCCCAAGATGCCAGTCATGCCCCAAGGCTCACTTGACCCATGAGGTCACATGAGCCAGATTGGGGATCATGGAATTGACGTATTATGGGCATGCCTGTTTTGGTGTGGTGGCCGGAGGAAAGCGATTGCTCTTTGATCCGTTCATCACACCCAATCCAATGGCTGCGGGTATCAATCTGGAGAGCATTGAGTGTGATGAAATACTCATCTCTCATGCCCATGCCGACCACCTTGCCGATGCAGTCGCCTTGGCTACCCGAACCGGAGCACGAGTCACTGCCAACTATGAGGTGACTCAATGGCTGAGCGCTCAGGGCATTGAACGGACCGAGCCCCTGAATCACGGGGGACGACTGCGCCTGGATTGGGGTTCCATCCAGTATGTCAACGCCATTCACAGCAGTAGTTTTCCCGACGGCTCGTATGGTGGGAACCCGGGAGGCTTCATCATCGAGAGCCAGGATGGTTGCTTTTATTATTCAGGGGATACAGCCCTGACATGGGACATGAAAATCATCGCTGAAAGATCTAAACTTGATTTTGCTGTCCTGTGTATCGGTGATCGCTTTACGATGGGTTTTGAAGACGCTTGCACCGCAGCCCAGTGGGTCGGCTGTGACGAGGTTGTTGGCGTGCATTATGACACCTTCCCGCCCATTAAGATAGATTGTGAGCAAGCACAGAAGTATTTTGCCTCAAAAGGTAAGAGGCTTCACCTCCCAAAAATAGGGACATCCCTGACACTACCTGGGGCTGGCAACTAACTGGATTTCAATCAAATAATCATGACCAATATTTCCAACACTATCACACTGGGACACTCCCCCGATCCGGATGACGCTTTCATGTTCTATGCCCTGGCCAAGGACCTCATTCCTACCCATGGGCTTGGATTCAAACATATTCTCCAGGACATCCAGACCCTTAACGAGCGCGCGACACGAGGGGAACTCGATGTGAGCGCCATCAGCATCCATGCTTATGCCTATGTGAGCGATCAATATGCCCTCTTACCAAGTGGCGCAAGCATGGGCGATGGCTATGGGCCCATGCTAGTCTCCAAGGCACAACGCTCCCTTGAGTCCATAAGACACTGCAGGATTGCGGTTCCTGGAGAAATGACCAGTGCTTTCCTGGCACTCCAGATGCGTCTGGGGTGCCCGGCATCGGAACTGGACTACCGGGTTGTTCCCTTTGATCAGATTTTTCAAGCAGTCAAATCAGATGAAGCGGACGTAGGGCTCATCATTCACGAAGGACAGCTGACATTTCAAAACGAAGGGCTGGTTCTTTGTGATGATCTCGGTGTCTGGTGGGGGAAGGAAAACAATGGCTTGCCCCTGCCGCTGGGAGGCAATGTGATTCACAAGCGATTTGCTCCCGAGGATCGCAAGCAAATATCTGACCTGCTCACTCAAAGCATACAATACAGTCTGGATCATCGAAGTGAGGCAGTCGAACACGCTCTTGCTTATGCCAGGGACATGGGTAAAGACCTGGCAGATCAATTCGTAGGCATGTATGTGAATGATTGGACACTGGACTATGGAGAGAAAGGCAGAGAAAGCATCAGGCGTTTTCTTGGGCAGGCTTTCGAAATGGGCTTGCTACCGCATAGACAGGAGCTTGAATTTGTAGCCTGATCCTTTCCTTGCAAATGACAGCTTGCGAAATCAGCTGATGAATCCGGGGAAACCAGACTCACTGATTTCGCCTGAGTGGCTGCGATATCTGGAGCGACTGAGCTTTCTCTCACGCAAGCGATCACGTAGCTCACAGCGAGGAGAACGTCGCAGTCGGGCCAGGGGCCATTCAGTAGAGTTTGCTGATCATCGCAACTACGTGGTGGGGGATGATCTGAGATACCTTGACTGGAACCTTCTTGGTAGACTGGATCGCCTATTCCTAAAAATCTATGAGGAGGAGCGAGAACTGCCGCTCCACCTGTTCGTTGACCTCAGCGAGTCGATGAATTTCGGGACCCCTTCGAAATTTGATGTCGCCAGACAAATCGCCGCAGCGATGGGCTATGTTGCATTGAATGGCTTCGATCGAGTCCAGCTCAACCTCTTTCCGAATTCAGCGGCTCAAGGAGCCCAGGGATTGCCCCCAAGACACCTGCGTGGAAAAGGGTCGAGCATGCGCTTGCTTGATCATCTCTCAGCTTTACGTCCCGGTGGTCAAGGCTCACTGAACCAAGCACTGCAGGAGGCAGCCAGAGGAAATCGGCGTCAAGGAACCGTGATGGTGATCAGTGATTTCATGGATCCTGATGGCTATGAGAGCGGCCTCAAAGCATGGTGCAGCCAAGGCATGGATGTGCATGCGTTCATGGTTCTGGCTTCTGAGGAGCTCAATCCGACCCTCCATGGCGACCTTCGCCTGGTTGACTGCGAAAACGGTTCCCACGAGGAGGTCACCTTTGGCAGGCATCAACTCAAGGCTTACCAAGCCACCCTGCAAGGTTATCTCGATCAGATTCAAAACTTCTGCCGTCGGCACGCCATCGGCTTCCACTTGGTTCCTAGTCATATCAACTTGGAGTCCTGGCTTCTGGCAGACCTGCGCAAGGCCATGCTTTGGAAGTAGGAGAGAAGGTGACATGCAGTTTCTGACCCCAACAGCTTTCTGGTTCGCCTTGACCCTTCCTGTCATCATCGCTTTTTACTTACTTAAGCGCCGACGACAAACCAGGGTTGTTTCCACTTCACTGCTGTGGACACGTTTTCTGGCCGAACATCAGGCTAATGCCCCTTTCCAGAAACTCAGACGACACTGGTTGTTACTGCTTCAGCTTCTGATACTCAGTCTGGCCATCCTGGCTCTGGCGCGGCCACTGATTCAGGGCAACGGTCTTGAACGTGAATGGCTCATCGTACTGATCGATACCTCAGCTTCCATGCAGTCAACTGATGTGAAACCCTCGCGCATGGAGCAGGCACATCGTGAGGTGGAAGCGCTGATTGAGACCATGGACGAGACAGATCAAATGATGCTCATTGCAGCTGGCTACCCTACCCGCGTCATTCAGTCAGCCACCTCCAGTAAAACCGATCTCAGACGGGCTCTAGGAAAAATTCCTGCCGCTGATACGGGCACCAGGCTAGCTGAGGGACTTAAACTGGCATCCACGTTTGCAGAGGGCCTTGAGGCCGTGCAAATCCATCTTTTTACTGATGGGGCTATCAGTGACTTAAAAGATCAACAATGGCCTGAAGCGGACTTGGTCTATCACCCGATTGGTCAGCGCGGGGAGAACGTTGGCATCGTGTCCATGGACATTCGCCCTAACCCCGAAGATCCTACCTCAACGGCTATCTTTGCCGGTATTGCCAATTATGGTTCCCAGCCTCGCGAGCTGATACTCGAACTCAGCTTGGATGATCAGCTCGTTGAAGGTAGACCCCTTGATATTGCGGCGGGAGCCACGGCTTCCCAAACGTTTATAGCCAACCAACCTGAGGAAGGGGTTTTCAAACTTTCCATCAACTTAAAAGATGATCTTGAAATCGATAATGAGGTTTCCCTGGTTAGCCGCCTTCCAAAATCAGCCAGCGTGCTTCTGGTCAGTCAGGGCAACCGCTTTCTCGAGCGCGCCATCAGCTCCATACCTGGGTTAGCTCTGGCCGTGACCGACACCTGGGACCCCCTAGCATCCGAGCAAGCCGATCTCATCATCCTTGATGGCATCCTGCCTGAATCCTTGCCAGCCAAACACCTTTTGGCGATCGATGTGTTCCCGCAAGCCTGGTTTGAAAAAGTAACCCCTGAGGAATCACCTACCGTCGTGGATTGGCTTGCCACCCATCCGATTATGCGCTTCAGCCCACTAGACAATGTCAGCATTGCTTCGGCAGGAGGCATCAAAGCTCCATCCTGGGCTACCCCTATCGTGGAAGCTAGCCAGACACCTCTTATCTTAGCTGGGGAGGAGCAAGGCAGGAGGGTCGTGTGGTTGGGTTTTAATCCCTTGAACTCGACTTGGCCGCTGCGTGTGTCCTTTCCTATATTCGTCCAAAACGCTATCCAGTGGCTCACTGCCCCCGAACAAGAATCATCCTGGGGCAATCTTCATACCGGAGAGGCACTAGTGACTGGAGCGGATCATGACTCCGATACAGTCAACATACGTCTACCTGATGGTTCCGTGCAATCGCTCTCGCTCAATCCGGAAACCACTCAATTTGTGTTCAGCGATACGTTCAGTCAGGGCATTTATCAGATCGAACATCGCGATATGATTGAGCGTTTTGCCTCGAACCTGCTTGATCCATCAGAAAGCGACACCGGTCCCCGAAGCACCATTCAACTTGGAGACTACGGACAAATCACTGCCTCCACCCAGGAGCGTGCCCAAGTCGAATCATGGCGCCCGATTCTCCTTCTCGCCCTTTCCGTCCTGCTTTTCGAATGGTTTTACTATCACAGGAGGACCGTGTGACATGAACCGACGCTCGAAAGGAGAATTTAGCACAGCCTCTGGATCCGGCACATGGATCACCTTAGGCTTTTTTCTGATACTGGCACTTGGAAGCATTTCATGCAGGCAATCAGATGACCCTCAGGGGCCACATATCATCATTTACACCTCTCAAGACCAGATCCATGCGGAGCCTGTGTTTGAGGCATTTGGGGCTGCTACCGGCATTAAAGTCAAAGCGCTCTACGACAATGAATCTGCCAAGAGCATGGGGCTGGCCAAACGCCTTGCTGCTGAAAGTCGCCGGCCCGTCTGCGATGTTTTCTGGAGCAATGAATCGCTCACGATGCAGCAGTTAAGTCATCAGGGAATCGTTGATTCCTTTGACTCATTTGGTTACCGCATGCGAGTCATGATCATCAACACCAACGCCATCACTCCTCAGCAAGCCCCTGACTCGCTGCATCAATGGGTTGAACCCAAGTGGCGAGAAAAATGTGTCATGGCTTACCCTCTGTTCGGCACCACCGCCACACATCTGCTTGCACTGCGCCAAAAATGGGGTGCTCTATCGTGGAGCCAATGGTGTCGAGGTCTCAAGGAGAACGAAGTACGCATTGTCGATGGCAACTCTGCTGTGGTTCGCATGGTGGGCAGTGGAGACGCCTGGATCGGCCTGACAGACTCCGATGACCTGGCTGTTGGGCTCAGCCAGGGCTTGCCACTGATATCCATTGATCTACCAGGGGAATTGTGCCCAATCTCTAACACCGTAGGTATCGTGAAAGGAGCCCCTCACCCAAATCTGGCTCGATCATTTGCCATATTTCTGAGAGATTCAAAGATACTTGATAGCATGGTCCAGAGCTCAGCTCTCATAAGCGCCCAAACCATACCTGAAACTTCCAATTGGCTTGCGCCAAGCTGGGAGACCCTCATCGAGCAGTCCGCTGAAGGCTTGGAGCAAATGCGGTTTCTTTTCATGCGCTGAAATGCTGAGTCAACCCCTACAGAACAGCCTTTGGCTCACAGCATGCGTCTGCTTGCTGACAACCTTCATTGGATGGGTCACAGCCATAGCAACCTGCCTGCAAGGGAGAATCATCCGAAGATTCCTGATCGTGGCTGCTTTGATGCAACTGGCCCTGCCTCCTTTTTTCTTGATCAACTGGTGGATGCAACGCCTGAGCACCTCCAGCAGCTGGCGACATTGGCTGGACTGGAACCTCTATTCCATGGGTGGAGCTGTCTGGTTGTGTTCGCTGCTCTTTTGGCCAATACCCTTTTTCGTGATGCTTCGATCCATTCGACAGCTGAATACGGAGCTTCTGGATACCGAGCCATGGCTAAAGGATTGGCAGCTCCTTGTCCATTGGTTCTGGCCAGCACTACGCCTGCCTTGCCTCATCAGCCTCGCGCTGGTCGCTCTGTTGACATTCAATCAACTCAACGTGCCATCGTTGCTTCAAATACCGACCTGGACTGCCGATCTGTTGGTCCGTTACAGCGCCACCCTGGAATGGCGACCAATCCTGGAAGATTTATCCCTTCCATTGCTCTTGAGCTGCCTGCTGCTTCTGGGATTGCGGCCTCGGGCAATCCCAGGATTGCTCCAAGGGCGAAGCGTCTCTGCCTCAACCCTGAGACGCTGCCTCTCACCCTGGCTCATCCATGCCCTCACTCTTTTGACATGCCTTTGGATCTTGGTGGGGCTACTCCTCCCTGTTGGAGACTTCCTATTATCCAGGGAACACTGGAGAGCATCCCTGACAGCCGCTGCCGCCGGACAGCAGGCTTCCTTGAACAGCCTGCTCATTGCCTTTAGCGTCGCCTCCCTGGTAATCCTATTTGGCTGGCTGGGCCGCTTTCAATGGATGGGGCGGCTAGGGTGGATCCCGCTCATCCTTCCCGGAACAATCATCGGAGCCTGCCTGCTGAGCCTGACTCAAGCCTCACCCGTTTCCTTGCAGCCGGTTGCAACACCGATTTGCCTTATCGCCATGGCCCTCCGCTATGGCGTCCTTGGGTGGGCTGGATCAAGACTTGCTCAGCAGGCTTTGGATCCAGCACTTGGCGATCTTGCGCGATTGGACAGGTTCAATGGGATACAACGTATCAGGCATGCATTCCTGCCGCAGACAGGATGGATCCTGGGCCTTGCATGGTATGGCACCTATCTTTTGTGCCTTTGGGACGCTGAAACCCTGCTCTTCCTCATCCCTCCAGGAAGCGAAACCCTTTCTTTGAGGATTTTCAACCTCCTGCATTATGGGCACACCAGCCAGGTGGATGGCCTGCTTTTGATCCAGATCGGCCTGGCTACCCTTCCGTTGGTCTGCTTTGGCATTGGGTCCTGGGTCAAAGGCGCGACCCAACAGGCAAAACTCAAGCCCTTCCTAAACGGCCTGATCGTGGCGGGCGGCACCTTGATTATATCGGGTTGCCAACCTTCACATCCCAACGAAAGTCTACCCGAAAGTTCTCTCTTTGAAGAAGTCCTGGTCATCGGTTCCCAGGGGAGGAGTCCCGGCTATTTCATCAAGCCTCGATCGCTAACCGTTGATGGCTCGGATAATCTCTATGTGGTCGACATGACCGGCAGGGTACAGAAATTCGATGCGGAGGGAACATTCGTGCTTCAATGGCAAATGCCTGAGCTGGAGCGAGGCAAACCCAAGGGCATGGGTATCGACTCACAGGGCAACATCATTGTCATTGAACCCCATTACAGCCGAGTCAATCATTTCACTTCAGATGGCATCCTGGTCAAGCAGTGGGGAAACTACGGAACGAGCGAGGGCTTATTGACCCTTCCTAGATCGGTTGCCATTGGGCTCAACGGGCACCTGATCATCAGCGAATATCAAGGTGCCGAACGCCTACAAGTTTTCCAGGAACCTGCCATGAATTTCCTCTTCGCCATCGGCAGTCAAGGAAGCGAAGTGGGGCACTTCAATCGCCCCGAAGGTGTGACCTGTGATAAGGCAGGCAACCTTTATGTCGCTGACTCATGCAATCATCGTATTCAGGTGTTCGACCCCACAGGAACATGGCTGAAGGCCTTTGGCGAACCCGGATCTGACCCCGGAAGCATGAGTTATCCCTACGACCTGGTATGGGATCACCAAAACCACCTCTATGTGTGTGAATTTGGTAACAGCCGGATACAGGTCTTGAATGATCAAGGCAAGACCCTCGAGATCCTTGGAGGACCGGGATCAGCGGTTGGGAAGCTGAGTAATCCTTGGTCCATCGCTCTGGACTCGACAGGAAGCCTTTATGTGGCCGATGCGGCCAATCATCGAGTTCAGAAGTGGATTCGGAAACCCTCAACCACCTCCCCCTGATTGCGATGCCGTTTCAGTGGACTCATCCGATGTGGTTGTTGGGGAGCCTTATCGCCCTTCCCTGGATTATTCTATGGTCCATCAAATCAGGCATCCCCATGGCTCGTTGGAAACGTGGAACCATCCTCGCTATTCGACTGATAGTCACCCTACTTGTGCTGTTGGCTCTGGCTGGTATGCAATGGCTACGACCGGTGGAAGGGATGAATGTAGTCTACCTACTCGATCGCTCTGAGAGCCTTTCGCCAGCCCAAAAACAACAAAGCCTGGCCTACGTCCAAAGAACCCTCAAAAGAATGCAAAATGGGGATCGTGCCGGAGTCGTCGTGTTTGGTTCGGATGCAGCCATCGAGCTGCGCGTGCTAGAGCAAAATGCACTGCCCCAGGTTCAATCGGTCATTGATGCCTCTCGCAGCGATCTTGAAGCAGCTATACGCCTTGGCACAGCAACTTTTCCTGAAACAGGTCAGAAGAGACTGATCCTGCTTTCAGACGGGAATGAAAACCTGGGAGACGCTCTGGCGGCGATGCGCTCTTCCCTCAATCTGGACGTTTCGATGGATGTCTTTCCCTTGGGCTCCCGAACCGAAGGTGATGCATCCATTCAACGCCTTGGGCTGCCCTCTAACGTGAAGGAAGGCTCTCTCTTCGAAGTCAATGTCTTTGCCCAGTCAGACCAGGCTCAATCGGGCATCCTGCGCGTCTTTGTCAATGATGAGGTAATTGGTGAGGATGTCATACAACTTGAGGCAGGAAAAAATCTATTCACGCTGAATCAACAAATCCCAGACTCTGGCTTTTACACCTACGAGGTGCAGCTCTTGGCAGATCAGGACGCCATCGCTCAAAACAATCGAGCATTTGGATTTGTCACCGTCGAGGGGGACCCCCGTGTGCTGCTGCTCTCCAACGATCCCAAAGCGGATCAGGAACTCAT
>Ga0181577_10000777_pt1 | contig 25780 bp, 24 predicted proteins | sample 101ome_21_FD_132468 | JGI IMG/M metagenome (GOLD analysis project Ga0181577, IMG submission 132468) | Coastal salt marsh microbial communities from the Groves Creek Marsh, Skidaway Island, Georgia - 101413BT metaG (megahit assembly) | ecosystem: Environmental > Aquatic > Marine > Intertidal...
ATTGACCGAGGATGGGAGAGTTTTCGCCGGGCTCGGCGCCCCGCGCTTCGCCCCCGCGGAGGTACCGTTTCAGGCAGACGAAACTCAAGACCAATACACGCTGGATGTTCAGGGCCAATCACTGTCCATTGGGGCCTTATCGATGGGCAATCCCCATGCGATTCTGATGGTCGATGATTGCGACGCGGCGCCGGTGAGTACGCTCGGGCCGTTGCTCGAGGCCCATACGCTATTCCCCGAGCGAGTCAACGTTGGGTTCATGCAAGTTCAGTCCCGGGGTGAGGTGAAGCTGCGAGTTTTCGAGAGAGGTGTGGGCGAGACCGATGCCTGTGGCTCGGGCGCCTGCGCGGCAGCTGTACATGGTATGAAATTGGGGCTCCTGGACGAGGAAGTCGTGGTAAGCCTTCCCGGGGGAAAGTTGAGTGTATCGTGGCCATCCATGGGCGACAGGGTATGGCTGGGTGGACCGACAGCAACCGTTTTCAATGGCACCGTGACCTTAAAAGGCTGAATACATCATGGCTAACGATTTAGACCCCAAGGACGTCGAAGCGTTTCTTCGCGCCAACCCCAACTTTCTGCAGGACCGTCCAGGGCTTCTCGCGGTTTTAAACCTCCCCCATGGTGGTGAGGGAGCAGTCTCTCTGATCGAGAGACAGGTCAGCGTGCTCCGCGAACGGAACATCGCCTCGCGACAAAAGTTGAATGCACTAACGGATATCGGCCGGCAAAACGACCGTTTACTTGAGGCCACACGCCAGTCGATTCTGGCGTTGCTGGGCGCCGAGAACCGTGGCGAGCTCAGCCGTACTTGGATCGAGCAGACCCGCGATACCTTTCGCGCAGATGCAGGCGTTTTGCTCTGGATGGACACTCACTCGGAAGACGAGGCCGAACGAGTTGCAGACAAATTAATCCGTCAGGGAGAGAGCTTTTCGGGTGTATTAAGGTCCGAAGAAATGCGAGCGCTGTTTAATACCGAGGCAATAGAGGGCTCAGCGGCGGTGTCGCCAGTTCGCGACGGAGAACAGGTAGTTGGTGTTTTGGCGGTGGCTTCTCGTGATCCCCAGCGCTATCAGCCAGAGGATGGCACGCTCTTTCTTGATTACCTCGCAGAGGTCGTTGGTCAGTTGCCCTCGAGCCAGCGTTGAAGTGTTATGGAAGATGCTGTCAAAAACCCTTCGATCAGCGCTTCATTTGAGTGGGCGGGGCGCATGCGCAGTCGCCCCGTGATAGCCGGCGTGCCAGGTCATCCTGGCCAGGCACTACTGCGTCTATGACGTCTGCGCCACAACTGATCACCTTTGATCTCGACGACACACTGTGGGACGTGCGACCCGCATTGCAGGCCGCTGAGCGGGCTCAGTGGTCATGCCTAACGAGCAGGTTCCCCAACCTCTGCCTGCAGTCAACGCCGCGGACAGAGCTTGATGCGCTTCGGCGCGCCGTCATTGCGCAAGAGCCAGAACTTGTTCATCAGATCAGTTTATTCCGCGAGCGATTCATATACGCGCTGCTCTGCAGCAAAGGCGTATCCATGGATGAAGCGTCTGAGGCTGCCTCAGAGGCCTTCGCCGCATTTCTGTCGCGGCGCCATGCCGTAAAGCTATTCGACGATGCGTTACCGGTTCTCCGCACTTTAAAACAGCAGTTTAAAATCGGCGCCATCACCAACGGCAACGCCGATGTGCACAAAACAGAAATCGGTCATTGTTTCGATTATGCGTGGCGCGCGGAGGAGTTCGGTATCAGCAAGCCGGATCCCGCCCTATTTCATCAGGCATTTAGCCAGGCTGGCGTGACAGCCCAAGATGTGATTCATATAGGAGACTGTCATGAGAACGACGTCGGTGGTGCCGTAGCAGCAGGCGCGACGGCCATTTGGTTCAAGCCGGAAGGCGGTCAGAGTGAGATCGCTGCAAGTGTCGTCACAAGGCTAGTCCAGTTACCCTCGACCATCGAGAAGCTCGTGACTCGCTAAGCGCGACACAAAGTGTCAAATCGCCTCTTCGCCAGTCTCGCCAGTGCGTATTCGGACGACTTGCTCAAGCGGCGCAACAAAGATTTTTCCGTCGCCTATCTTGCCTGTGCTAGCCGAATTAATGATGGCCTCGACAATGGCATCAACCTGCCCCTCAGGCGCTGCAATCTCCAGTTTGAGCTTGGGTAGAAAGTCGACAACATATTCTGCGCCACGATACAGCTCCGTGTGGCCGCGCTGTCGACCAAAGCCCTTCACCTCCGTGACCGTGACACCCTGCACACCAATATCGGACAGCGCTGAACGCACATCGTCCATTTTGAAAGGCTTAATAATTGCTGTCACAAGTTTCATAGCGGCATCCCGGTTCGGCTCGCCCGTATTATGATCGCCCTGCTGTTTTTCGCAATCCTTCTTAGCACCAACTAGACAGAGCAAATGATAAGTGTCAGCACATGAGATTCGAATCAAAAATCGACTGGTGGATACCGACCCTCCTCTTCGGAGGACTCAGCCTCGGCACATTGGAATGGGTGATGGGTACTGAAAACACCTGGTATGACGGTCTGGGCCTGTGCTTTGGTTGGTGCCTGAGCGTCTGGATTGTTTTGCAGACTTATTACGAGTTCCGCGGGAACTATCTGACGATTCGGTGCGGACCCTTTTCTCGCAAGTTGCACATTGCCGACATCGAGGATGCGGCACCGACGCGCAACCCCCTCGCCAGCATGGCGCTGTCCTTAGACCGCCTCGCAATCAAAACCCGCGACGGTCGTGGTGTGCTGATTTCGCCCCGTGACAAAGAGCAGTTCCTCACACATCTGGGCAAAAAAAAGGGCCCCGAGGGGCCCAAACTGCCATGAGAGGACAGGGTAATTACTTGGCGAACTCGGGATAAGCCTCCATCCCGCACTCGCTGAGGTCAGCACCTTCGTATTCCTCCTCTTCGGAGACTCGCAGGCCCATCACCACTTTGATGACGAAGAATGCGACGAGAGAGGTAGCGAATACCCAACCGAAGATTGTCAGCGCGCCGATAATCTGGCCAGAGAAGCTAGCGCCGTCGTTGGTGACAGGGACCAGCAGCAGACCCAGCAAACCGACTACACCGTGAACGGAAATCGCACCGACAGGATCATCAATCTTGAGCTTGTCGAGTGTGGTGATCGAGAACACCACCAACAGGCCGCCCAGTGCACCGAAGATCGTAGCCTGAAGCGCAGACGGGGTATCGGGACCTGCGGTGATCGCGACAAGACCTGCCAGACAGCCGTTCAGAGCCATCGTCAGGTCAGCCTTGCCAAACAGGAGCTTGGCGACGATCAGCGCACCAATGCAACCGCCTGCGGCAGCGAGGTTTGTGTTCATGAACACAACAGCCACGGCGTTAGCAGAGTCCACCGATGCGGTCGCAAGGACCGAACCACCGTTAAATCCGAACCAGCCCAACCACAAGATAAAGGTACCGAGCGTAGCGAGTGGCAGGTTGGCGCCGGGGATGGCATTCACTTCGCCATTTGCGCCGTACTTGCCCTTACGAGCGCCGACCAACATCACACCAGCCAGTGCCGCTGCAGCGCCCGCCATGTGCACAATGCCACTTCCCGCGAAATCGAGGAAACCAAGGTCACCCAAGGTGTACATGCCAAAAACGGGGTTGCCGCCCCATGTCCAGCTCCCTTCCATCGGATAAATGAAGCCTGTCATCACTACCGCAAAGGCAAGGAAAGCAAACAGCTTCATGCGCTCTGCAACCGCGCCGGAAACAATCGACATAGCGGTGGCGACGAAGACGACCTGGAAGAAGAAGTCGGCTGAGGGCGCATACGTGGCGTTTTCTTCACCACCCTCAACGACGCCAGACCCGGTGATCGTGCTGAGAAAGATGTCACCGCCGTACATGATGCTGTAACCGACCACCATGTACATGATGCAGGCGACAGCGAACAACGTGACGTTTTTGGTCAAAATCTCGACCGTGTTTTTCGAGCGGACCAATCCCGCCTCGAGCATAGCGAACCCAGCGGCCATCCACATGACCAGTGCGCCACAGACGAGGAAGTAGAAAGTGTCCAGTGCGTACTGCAACTGAAAAATATCGTATTCCATGAGTGTTTTCTCCAAGGCTCAGAATTACAGCGCTTCTTCGCCGGTCTCGCCGGTTCGGATGCGGGTGACATGCTCGAGGGAAGAGACAAATATCTTGCCGTCCCCGATCTTGCCGGTTTGCGCGGCCTTAGAAATGGCCTCGATGGTCTGATCAACCATGCCGTCTGCGATAGCAATGTCGATCTTGACCTTGGGTAGGAAATCCACGACGTACTCCGCGCCGCGGTAGAGCTCGGTGTGGCCCTTCTGGCGCCCGAAGCCTTTAACTTCGCTCACCGTGATCCCCTGTACGCCAATCGTGGAGAGCGCTTCGCGCACGTCGTCCAACTTGAATGGCTTGATGACTGCAGTAACCAATTTCATGGCAACCTCCGAAAAAACCGCCTGTACTGACGGCGATGAATGGCTGGCTCTCGGCCGTTCGTTTTGAAAATCAGTTTGCTCGGCGAGAACCCCGCACGACGCTGTCACTGTCTCCATCACCGACATTGCCAAGCTCGGGCCACATTAGTATTAATCTAAGCAAAACAATTATTTATGGGTATTTATGAGGCCCAGAGACCGTCACTTGTCTCGCAGTGCTCACACGGTTTGCACCATTGGAGTGCGATATACGCACCACTTTTGGCGGGATTTGCGCTGTCAGGTGTGCGACCGGTGCGCTAAATTGGCACTCTATCGAGAGGCCAGCAATTCGGTACACACCATGAGCGAACGATCAACAGACGCCAGCGGCGGGAGCGCATTTTTTGACCGGCTGAAAAGGGGGCCTGAACCCCTTTTCGAACAGATAGACCGCAACGCGAAAAGCCTGCTTCAGTCAGCGTTAACTCGTCTCGATGTCGTGAGCCGCGAAGAGTTCGACGCGCAAACAGCTGTCCTCAAACGCACCCGGGAGCGACTGGAGGCGCTAGAGAGACAGTTAGCTCTATTGGACGAAAGCCTGAGATCTCAGACCACTGCAGGAGAGGACTAGAGGCCGTCTTTTAACAGCTGAGTGCCGAGCACCAGCCAAACTTTACTGAATAGGTGAAGACCAAGTCATACGGAAACCCAGGAAACGCTTTTAGCGGGTAACCGGCAACAACTGATCAAGGATGATCTATGCATATCGCGTTTATCAATACGCGTAGCCAAGCTGGCCTCGAGGCGCCAGCCGTCACTGTTGAAGTCCATCTGACCTCGGGGCTTCCCAGCTTCCAAGTGGTGGGACTGTCAGAATCGGCCTCACGGGAAATTCGCAGCCGGGTACGCAGTGCCATCGTCAGCTCCCACCTCAAGTGGCCCGATTACAACATCACCGTCAATCTGGCACCGAGTGATCACGCCAAGCAGGGAGCGCGCTATGACCTGCCAATAGCGCTTGGATTGCTGGTGGCGTCGGATCAATTACCTGCGCAGGCAACCGCGAAACGCGAGTTTCTGGGGGAATTGGGCCTGAATGGCAGCATTCGTGCCAGTCGCGGAGCCTTGTCGGCCACACTGGCCGCCACGCGAGATGCCCATTGCATGTGCGTCGCAACGGCAGGAGCAGAAGAGCTCGCATCCGTGCCGGGCAGCGAGATCATCGGCGCATCTGATCTTTTGTCGCTGTGCGCAATATTAAAGGCACAGCAACCGACACTCACGACGCCGTCACGAAACCGGCCCCCACCGGCTGATTTCCCTGATCTGTCGAGCATCCGCGGCCAACCACTTCTTGTCCGCACACTCGAATTGGCGGCTAGTGGCGGCCATCACCTTTTGATGACCGGGCCGCCCGGGGTGGGCAAAACTCTGGCCGCATCGACTTTGCCGGGTCTGCTGCCCCCTCTGCCACCCGAGACACAACAGCAGCTATGGCTGCTTCAAGATCTGACCGCAAGCGCCAGACTCGCGGGACCTCCGTTCAGATCTCCTCATCACTCCAGCAGCATTGCCTCATTGATCGGTGGAACCGCCAAGGCACTGCCCGGAGAGATTTCTCTGGCACATGGTGGCGTGCTCTTTTTAGACGAACTCACAGAATTTCCCAGAGCAGTCCTGAACCAACTTCGTCAGCCGCTAGAGGAGGGAAAGATTTGTGTCAGCCGAGTGGAACATCAACATTGGTACCCGGCACAGTTCCAGCTAATCGCCGCGATGAACCCGTGCCCTTGTGGCTTGGCGGACAGTGAGGGCGAGCACTGTCGGTGCACACCCGATGCAATCCGGCGCTATCGTCAGGGAGTATCAGGACCGCTTTTGGATCGCATCGACCTCTACGTGACACTGAACAAGCCCGCTCACACTGAATTGTTCAGTCAACCATCACGACTCGACACATCGAATACCGTGCGGGAGCGGGTGGAGGTTGCTCGCGGGCGTCAATTCGACCGCCAAGGCTGCCTTAACAGGGACTTATCGGGGGAGCAGGCTGTCACCGTCTGCCAGATGTCCAAACAGACCAGATCGTGGTTCGTCAATGCGCTCGAAAAACTTGACCTCTCCGCCCGTAGTGCCCACAGGCGTTTACGAGTGGCACGGACGGTCGCGGACATGGAGAGTTTAGACTGCGTGACAAAGGAGCACCTTGTGCACGCCCTTGCGTTAAGGGAAGCACCGGCCGACGCCAGCGCCTCTTCAGCAGTCAGGTCTTGGTCAACGCGTGATTAGCGGCTGCTGTCGACCATGAAGTCGACGGCGGCCCGGATGTCGTCGTCTGAACAATCAGCGCAACCACCACGAGCGATCATGCCAGTGCCCGCAACGCCATTAATGCCACTGTCGTATAGCGCATCCATGCCTTTGGAGATCCGACCAGCCCATGCCACCTGATCGCCGACCGCTGGCGCACCCGCAATGCCCGCGGCATGGCAGGCCATGCAGGCGCCGTTGTAGACGTCTTCGCCGGAGCGTGCCGCATTCTCAGCCACGGAGTCTCCGCCACCACACGCCTCCCCCTGCACGCAGACGGCTGAGAACGGCTGAATACGGGCCTCAATATCGGCACGCTGTTGATCGGTCAGATCAAGCGAAAACGCCGCCAAGGGTGTCATGATGAGGATTAGAAACACGCGCATGATGCAATCTCCAATGAATAGGCCGCGGAGTATAGCGGTTGCGAAAAGGATCGAAAACTGATCCATGAGGCGCAAAGCTGATCGTTATACTACGGCACCCACGATCAGGAATTCGCCATGAAACTATACACTTTTGATGCCGCACCTAATCCCGCTCGGCTCGCTATGTTCATGCAATACAAGGGTATCAGCATCGAGACTGTTCAAATCGACTTGGGCAGTGAAGAGCAGCTAACAGAGTCCTACTTGAGCGTCGTTCCCGAGGCCACGGTGCCCGCACTCATACTCGATGATGGCTCCGTGCTCTGCGCAGTCATCGCGATCGTGCATTACCTTGAGGAGCAATTCCCCGACAAACCCCTACTGGGACAATCGCCAGAAGAGCGGGCCCGGGTCCTGAACTGGAATCACCGGCTGTTCGGCGAGATCTTCAGCGCCGTGGCCGAAGTCTTCAGAAATGGTCACCCGAACTATGTCGATCGAGCATTGCCCGGCCCTAAAAATGTCGCTCAAGTTCCGGCGCTGGTTGAGAGGGGCAGTGCGCGTCTTGAGCAGGGCTTTGCAGCGCTCAACGAGGTGCTCAGCGAACAGCCATTTCTTGCAGGCGAGGATTTCTCCTTCGCCGACATCGACCTACTGGCTGCCATAGACTTCGCAAAATGGGGCGCACGCATGAGCCCGGATGAATCGCTTGAACATTTGCACCGTTGGCGCAAAGAGGCCAGAGCGGCGCTGACGGCATAACCTGACCATTGGATTCAGCACACGCAATTTTTAGACAGCATGACCAAACAGCGTGACGGCCTGACCATGCCTCGTAGCCGACCAATGACCGGCTGCTTGTTACTGCTGTGCCTGCTCTTGGGGTGCACCGAGCCCAATACAGGGCCAGATAGCCTGGCGGAATACCTCGCAAGGCTCGAGCGCGTAACAGGCGTATCGATCCCCGAAAGGCAACCCTTTAATCGCTCTTATGATCTGCCACGGGCACAGCACACTTCTCGCTCGGCATCGAATCAGATCGATTTAATCGACTTTCTCTCGCTGTCGGGCTGCGAGCTCCAAATCAATCTAGGGCGCCGGAACACACAGCTTGGTCGCACTGCCTCGCCTTCACAACGGTTACTGCTGGATCTTGAATTCATGAGGCTGGCACCTGCTTGCAGTGCACTTCTGAGGGGGCGCGACAACACGGAGCTGGCCGAAACGCTCGACCTCGCCAGCCATGAACGTCAGCAGCACCTGGCGAATGCTATTAGCGATGCCATTCTGATGGGTCCCGAGTGGGAAGCATTTTGGGAACGACCCAAGGTGCTAGCTCACTATCCCGATGACACCAGCAGTCGCATGACCGCAGTCCTTGGGCAGCTTGCGGCGCTGTCTGCTCAATGGTTGGCAGGCGATTGGGCGGCCAGCAACCGCGAATTTGAATTGCTGTTGAGCGAGCTCCGTGCAGGCGATGGCGGTGCTTTAATACTGGCCTACTCCGTTGCGTCCCGCGACATCGCGCGTGCGACCCAGATGCTACTGAGCATGTCGCAGACGGCACCGCTCTGTCCTTACGGACAACCTACAAAACGGTCTAGGGTTTTTGAAAATATCGTTTCGCGGTTTTTTGTGGGCGATGTGCAGCCCTGGCTCGTCGCGCTCAGGCGACGCAAAGAAGTGTTGATGCCACCGGTAGAAACACTCGAGCAACCGTTGTTATCGAGCCTGTCACCCCGGTATGTGCAGTGGACTCAACAGAGAGCCCAGTTACTGAGTCGCCAGACAACTGTGATCACGACGCACATTGAGGCGATACAAACAGTTCTGACCGGATGCGCGACGGGTTAAACGAGTTTTACTGCCAATACCTGATAACGCACCGACAATCTTCCGCGTTCTCGTCCAGTGCCCATTATTGCCGCGTCACCTAAGAGCATTTTCTGATCGAAGAAAGTGTCGTGCTGGGCACTGGTATGGCCCGGTAACCCTGCTACATTAGGTGTGTCTGACGTATCCCGACGGAGAATGACGTGAAATTGATTCGCCACACCGCCGCCACTCTGATGTTGCTCGCTGTCGCAGCATGCGCTACCAAGCCCCCCGAACCGGTGGTCGACTTCGCGCCCGACTACGACTTTGGTCAGTCAAAAACCATAGGCTTTTATGCCTTGAGCGGTGAAGTCACCGGTAATAACCCCACTGAGCTGACCGATTTCCAAAGGGACCGAATCGACGCCGCGCTCAAAGCAGCACTCGAGGCCAAGGGCTTCACGTTTGTGGATAGGACAGCCGACGCAGATTTGCTGCTCAGTTGGCATTTGAACCTGATGGATAAGACCGACGTCAAAACCCACAACAGCCCCTCATACGGCGCGACCGTGGGGTACAGCCGTTACAACCGTTACGCCATGTACAACTGCTACAACTGCATGAATCAGACGGACGTGAGGGTTTCTCAGTACACGCAAGGCACATTTATTATCGACATGATCGACCCCGACGAGAACGCATCCATATGGCGGAGCGTCACCCAGTCAAAGTTGAAGGAAGAGACTATCCGTGACCAGGCCGCGCTCGATAGCGCCGCTGTCCGGGTCTTGGCCGCCTTTCCCGCTGCGGGTCAATAAAAAACTCGGGCAGAGGGGAAGCGTCACAGCACAGGTCCCGGAAGCAAGTCGCTCCGGGGCCCCTCACCCACTGATCTCAGAACTGAACCCCGGCTGGCATTCCTGACGCTAGCGCCCGGTGCCTCCGGGCCCGGCCGGCACCTACCGCGCCAAATCAGCTAAATCCCTCTATACTCCGCGGTCCGAGAAATTCAGCAGTGACAATTCAGGCATCGCCGAGCATGTTCACATACATCAATCCAGAGATCAGAGAACGCCTGATCCGAGACGGCAAACTCATCCGGATCAACGACAAGGGCCAAGAGGTCGATATGGCTGACGCGCCAGGCCCCGGCTTGCATGTCAATCTAATGGGTCCCATCCCGCTGCCCTTGGCCCGCGGCAAAGTGCACCCCACCGTGCACTGGTATGCCAGTGTGCGTAGTACAGAACTCACTGAAGTCGAACATCTCGCCAGCACACTGCGCGAGCAGGGAGGACAGCATCTGTTTTCCCACTTGGCATCGAGCTTGGCAGTGAACAGCGTGCTGGTTATTGGAGAGCCGGAGAATAGCGACAATCCGCTGGTCAGAGTACATTCGAGCTGTTTGACCGGCGATGTCCTGGGATCAAAACGATGCGAGTGTGGGCCGCAGCTGGAATCCGCTTTGGACCGCATCGCGGAAGACTCTTCAGGCGGCTATCTCGTCTATATGGCCGGCCATGAGGGCCGCGGCATTGGCTTGTGGGCTAAAGCGGCCACTTACCTACTTCAGGACGCCGGGGAAAATACCTACCAAGCTAATCGCTCGCTGGGATTACCCGATGATTCCCGGGATTTCTCGGACGCCGCAGTGCTCCTGAAGTATTTTGGTCAGGGCCGCAGGCTTCGCCTGCTGACAAATAACCCAAAGAAGGTCGAGGACCTCACCGCATTAGGGGTACCGAAGATTGAACAAATCAAACACGTTTGTGGGGTCGACGACAACAATCTCCAGTACTTGAAAGCCAAGCGGGACTGGGGGCACAAGTTAGGCGAGGAAGATCTCTCAGCGCCTCAGTGAAGCAGTTGGCAAAATCGAGTCGCTTGAAATGATCCGGTTTTGTCAGCGAAGACTCACCCGGACACCACCTAACAGATCAATTCAGCCACTCAGGCAACGGCTCTTTGCCCAGAGGTAACTTCATGCTGTTATCCACGGCACGATGACTATGGCCAACCATTTCGTCATAGGCACTGCGTTGGCGAAGATAAAACTCACAAGTCACTGCTTTGCGCAGCGCGCGCTGCATGTCGAGCAAATTCCGAGTTTTGAGTACCTTCCCCGTGCGATCGGCAATCACGTGCTCCTGATCAGCAATCGATGCGTGAGCAATGTAAAGACTCAGGTCTACTGACTCGATGACGACCTCGTCCACATCGAGGGACCCGAGATCATCGATATTCACTTTCATGGTTTATTGCCTCTCCGCAACTTATCCCGCCCAGCTCAGTCGGGAAGTCCGAATTGAAACTTTGTCAGGCTTGTCATAAACGCTACGATTTCAATTTCAAGATGGTTTCGTTTGAGCGACATCTCGACGCGATAACAGCGACAAACCCCGGACAACATCATGGCGGCTATCAGCCCTACCTCAACATTGGCATGACCGCAGACCCTGAGACCATTTCATTCCATATTGGAGGCAAGACAACCGATAAACTTCCACGTTGCAGCGGGGTTTATCGTTTCTTCGACGACGCAGGCGCTCTTCTCTATGTCGGCAAAAGCGTCGATATCCATAGCCGAGTGGGCCAACATCTGAATGAGGGACGAAAGCCGGGTCGCCACCAGCGGCTGATGTCGCAGGTAAAAAGCATCGACTGCCTCCTCACTGCGGGGGAAATCGGCGCACTACTCATCGAAAATGCAGCCATCAAAGCCGAGGTCCCGCTATTTAACCGGCGCCAACGCCAGCTCAGGCGCTTGTGGACGATACAGCTCAAGGCCGCCAACGACGGATTCCTAAAACCTGCGGCAATTGACTTCACGCCCACTGGCAACCGAGATTCAGACACCTATGGACTGTTCGCCAACAAGCACCGCATCACCACTACCATCCAAAATCTTGCCAGAGATCATGCATTGTGTCTGAGAGTCATGGGAATCGATCGGGGCACAGGGGCCTGCTTCCAGCACCAGCTGGGGCGCTGTGACGGCGCGTGCACGGGCAAGGAGAGCGTCACCTCACACAATGCACGGCTACTAGAACAGCTGGATCGCCAACGCATCGCTGCCTGGCCATTTGACGGTCCCATCTTATTGGCGGAGGAAACCATTCGACCCATCGATGAGCAACCGGCGCAGCAATTCCATCTGGTAGATCATTGGGCGTGGCATGGCTGTTTTGATTCGCTGCCTCTGGCCAGACAGGCTCTAGAAGAGACGTCCAGTGTCGCGTTTGATCGAGACGCTTACCGACTCATCTACAGCGCTTTATTTAGGGGTCGCGTTGCCATACGCGATGCGCGCAATCAACAACCGCTAGTGAACCCTATTCTGGCTGCCAGGCAGGTCTCTTCGTGAACGTCGTATGGTTCAAGCGTGATCTCCGTTTGACAGATCACGCACCCCTATCTGCCGCCATCGAGCGCGGTGAACCGCTCGTTCTGCTTTACATTGTCGAACCAGAGCTGCTAGCTGACCCTCACTATCGCGGACGCCACTGGCACTTCATCGCGCAATCTCTCGAAGCGATGAACGAACAACTCAACCCTCTGGGCGGTCGCATCGACATTCTTGAGGGAGACCCCATCTCAATTCTAAAAGCCCTCCACTCAGAGCAGGCGATCGGGACCTTATTCAGCTACGAGGAAACCGGTCTCGGCGTGACCTTCCAGCGCGACCGGGAGGTGGCGCGCTTCTGCAAGAGCGAGGGTATTACTTGGACAGAGTTTCAAACTAACGGTGTGCAACGGGGTAGACAGGATCGACGCGGCTGGAACAGGTCATGGCATGCCGTCATGTCTGCGGCGCAAACTCGCGTCGCCCCCGATCGACTGGTTGCTCAGCTGCGACCCCTGCCGCTAGCGTTAGAACCCACGCGCTGCAATCGACTTAGCCGCTGGCGTCAACAGAGACCTGAATTCCAGGCGGGCGGCTCTGCAATGGCACAGCAGGTGCTGCATCAATTTTTAACTGAGCGAGCCGCGGGTTATCAGCGGTTCATATCAAAGCCCGAAGCTAGTCGGACGAATTGCTCACGATTGTCGCCCTACTTGGCTTGGGGGAACATCAGCTTGCGGCAGGTTTACCAAGCGCTCAAGCAGAGACAGAACCAAGGCGGATGGGGGCGCGCACTATCTGCCTTTGAATCACGACTACATTGGCATTGCCACTTCATACAGAAATTTGAAATGGAATGCCGCATGGAGCGCGAGGATTTGAATCGCGGCTATCACGAGCACCCGCGCCGCAATGATCCAGAGCGTTTGGCCGCCTGGCGAAACGGTATGACCGGCTATCCACTCATTGACGCCTCGATGCGTTGCCTGCTCCACACTGGCTACATCAACTTTCGGTCGCGAGCGATGCTCGTGTCGTTTCTCACCCATCATCTTTGGCAGGATTGGCGGTTGGGTGCGGCCTGGCTAGGCTCGCTGTTCCTCGACTTCGAGCCGGGAATTCATTACCCGCAAATGCAGATGCAAGCGGGTGTAACGGGTATCAACACCATTCGCATTTACAACCCGATCAAGCAGTCATTGGACCACGACCCCGATGGGTCTTTTATTCTGAAGTGGGTGCCCGAACTTGCCGGACTACCGACACCCCTTTTGCACCAGCCGTGGCTCCGGTCTCCAATGGAGCGGCAGTTGCACCCCGTGGCGTACCCAGACCCAATCGTTGACCTAAAGACCTCATATCAGTTCGCCAAGGAAACGCTCTGGAAACTCAAGGCCGACGCCGGCGTGCGCCGAGAGAAAATCCGCATCCTGAACCGGCATGTGGAGCGCAGCCCCCCCGATAGATCTCCCCGCTTGCTCCCGCTTTGATATGCTGGGACGCACGAGAAACAGGGGGTTAGACATGTTGGTGATACTTTGGATTGTGGGTGGGCTTGTTGCGCTAGCCGTAATAGCGATGGTGCTAGTACCCCTTTTCATCGACGAGCAGGCCCTGCTCGATATGGCTCAGGAACAGATCAAAGCGAATACCGGCGGAGAGTTAATCGTCGAAGGCGGGGCGGAACTCAGTTTCTTTCCGCGATTCGGCCTTCGTCTTGAGGACACCTCACTCGATCTACCCGCACGGTCCGAATACGACCCAAGCATCCAAGCTTCCATCGCAGAATTGGACGTCGGCTTGTCGCTCTTGCCGCTCCTAAGTGGCAACGTCGATGTTGGCACGATCGTTATCGCAGGCGTCACTGCTGACATTACCGACGCCGCGGCCCTGCCCCCTGCTCCGGCACCCGCTCCCGTGATGAGTGATCGGCAATGGGAAAAACGTGGCGAGATCATCCGCCAAAAGAAAGAACAAGAACGGCAACGACAACTGGCCGAGGCCAGCGGGGTGACCGGTATCGCCATTTTGGCAGAGGCCGTTCAGATCGAGGACATTACGTTAGTGCAGCGCGCGCAAAATGGAGATCCACGCAATACGATTAAGGTGTCGTCTCTGACGCTCAGCGATGTCAATACACGCAATGAACCGATGCGTCTGGACGGCAAAATGAGCGTGTTAGGGGATGGCACTGTCACACCGCTCGATATCGCGGTCGATGGGACAATCCGAATCGCATCCGATTTCAGTCATGTTCTGATCGAGGCATTAACCACCGAAGTGGTGGGCGCGCTCACTGAGCCACTTGTCAGCACGCTAAACGGGAAGTTCGTCCTGTCTCCTGCCAAGGCTGACTTCTCGCTGGACGCGAACTTACCGGGAGGTGACGTTACCGGGAAACTGGTGTGGTCGGCGCTCGAGAGCCCAGAGATCAAGCTCGATGTCTCCACGGTCAGATTGGACGTTGATCGAATCCAGCCGGCTGCACAACCCCAGACGGCGAACGCGGCGGGTACACCTACGCTGGATGCAAAAACCCCCAGCGCCAGCCCAAACCGAGGCGCCCCGGTGCCCCTGCCTGTGGGCCCGCTGAAAAATCTGGATCTGGACATGCGGGTAGCTGCCGATGAGTTGTTAACAGCGGGACAATCAATCACCGACGCTCAGTTGCTGCTTCGTGTTCAAGATGGCATCGCCAATATCGACTACATCCGCGGCGTGCTTCATCAAGGTCAACTCGATACGCGCCTCCGCTTAAACGCGCGACGACCGGTAGTGGAAGCAGAGATCAAAGGTGGCCTCAAAGGCGTCAACATGGATTCACTGCTAGCCAGTCTGGGTACTACCGATGCTGCAGCGGGGAGAATCGAAATCAGCTGGGATCTGGAAACGGAAGGCGTCTCCGCGGAGGACTTAATGGGAGCACTTGACGGTGATGTCAAAGCAGCGGGCGAAGAGCTGAATTTCAAAAAAATCTCGTTACAGGGGCTGGTATGCAACGCCGTAGCGATGGTCAATAAGATTCCGCCCATCACCGGTTTACCGACTAACACCCCCATCACCGATCTCTCACTCAACATTGACTTCGACGATGGCGCTGGCGATATCGAGCGTCTCCGCTTCGCCACACCGGGTATCGTGATGAGCGGGTCAGGCGATGTGGATCTGAAGACCATGGATTTTGGTTTCCGCATGGAGGGACAAGTCAATAATGAAATCATGCAAATCAGCCCTCTGTGCGTCATTGATCAGCGATACGCGGGTGTTGATTGGCCTCTCGAATGCAGTGGCAATTTGGCGTCGGAGACAGGCGCCTCTTGCAAGGTCGACGTCGCGAGCATCGCCGAGCAAATACTGAAAAATGAAGCCAAGCAACAACTACAAGACGCAGTAGAAGAAAAAGCCGGCTCGCTGATAAAGAAATTATTCGGTGGCTGACGCACCCCAACCGTCAGGGTCACCGATGACCCCGGGCTTTGATCACTCCTATGCCAGGTTGGGCAGCGCATTCAGCACGCCTCAGGCGTTTGATCCGGTGGGTAATCCCCAGCTGATGTTGTGGAATCAGAAACTGGCAGACACGCTCGGCTGGGAAGGGAACCCGGAATCGGACCCAGAGCAACTTGAGGCGCTCGCAGGCAATCGCCCCCCACCCTCATCACAACCAATTGCCACGGTTTATGCGGGCCACCAGTTTGGCCAGTACAACCCGCAGCTGGGCGACGGGCGGGCCACGCTGTTGGGCGAGTGGCTGACCCCAAAGGGCGATCGATTCGATGTCCAGCTTAAAGGTGCCGGACCCACCGCCTACTCCCGCGGTGGCGACGGTCGCTCGCCAATTGGGCCAGTGATTCGCGAGTATGTGGTGTCTGAGGCGATGCACGCGCTAGGGGTGCCCACGTCCCGTGCACTGGCTGCCGTCAGCAGCGGTGAGCCGGTAGTGCGAAATCGGATTGAACCCGGCGCGATTCTGACTCGCGTAGCCAGCAGTCACCTGCGGGTCGGCACCGTACAATATTTCGCGATGACGCGCGGCGGTGATGACGTGGAGACACTGGTTGAATACGTGGTGTCGAGACACTTTACGGGCGATAACGAGTCTCGCAGCGCTGCTACCCAGCCGCCAGCCGTGACATTGCTTGATGGCGTCTGTGCTCGTTTCGCCAAACTGGTTAGCCACTGGCAAGTTCTGGGCTTCGTACACGGTGTGCTGAATACCGACAACGCGCTGTTATGTGGCGAGACGATCGACTATGGCCCTTGTGCGTTCATGGATCACTTTGACCCCCGGGCCTGCTTTAGCTCTATCGACAGGCAAGGCCGCTACGCCTGGCCGAATCAGCCCGGGATCATGCACTGGAACCTTGCCGTTTTGGCCGAGTGCTTGCTACCCCTTATCAATCAGGACGAGCGGATTGCTCAGGAGACCGCACAGGAGGTCATTGATCAATTCCCGGACCGATTTCACGCGCATCATCAGCGATGGTTAGCCGCCAAGCTGGGCTTGGATCGCATTACCGAGGGCGATGGGCCGCTGATGCAGCGTTTTCACGACATCATGGCGGCCGACCAATTGGACATGACACTCACCTTCAGATGGCTGACTGAATCAGCACATGACAGTGTGGATCATTCGCCCCTCCCAGAGCTCTTTAGCGCACCGCAATCTCTGATCGACTGGTCGACGGAATGGCAAGCTCGACGGGAGACAAATCGTGGTGACACCAATGCGATCGATCAAACCATGCGGGCCGTAAATCCCACGGTTATCCCTCGCAATCATCTTGTGCAACGGGCGATCGATCAGGCGGAGCGCAACGAGTTCAACTGGGTTAAAGCTCTGGTCGAGCGCGGGCAATATCCTTTCGAATGGCGGTCCGGGGACGAGGAATGGGCAAGGCCACCGCGAGAAGAGGAGCGCGTCACACGCACTTTTTGTGGCACGTAAATCATCGGACAGAGATTTTTTTCACTCGGTCATGACGGCGCTGAACCTCGCGCTTTATAATTGGTTATTCCCTACGGAGCCACACCAGTGACCACCGAGTTCCTCGGCAAACAGTTATCCGGCCCTTTTACGATCCCTTCGGGCATTGTCACGACCGCTCCTGCCATCATCCAGCGGGTCATAGACACCATGCCCGAAATCGGTGTTATCACGACTAAAAGCATCGGAAAGGCGCCTCGTCTGGGCAATCGTGAACCGGTTTATAGCCAATTCGCACCGGGATGCTTCGTGAACGCTGTCGGCCTAACCAATCCGGGCGTCGAAGAGGCATTGCAGGGGCTACAAAAGCTGAACGTACCCGAGGATCGATTCTTACTGGTATCCATTTTTGGCGGCTCGGTTGAGGAATTTGTGGACGTCGCCACCCAGCTCGCACCCGTTGCTGACGGTTTGGAACTCAATTTGTCGTGCCCTCATGCCTCGGGCTATGGGATGGCCATGGGCCAAGATCCCGACATGGTCCGCGAAATTGTCGCCGCCGTATGCGCCGCTGTTGATGTACCCGTGATTCCTAAACTCACGCCCAACGTTGACGATATTGCCGTCATTGGCCGCGCTGCCTGTGAGGGCGGTGCTGCGGCGCTCTGTGCGATCAATACTGCGGGCCCTGGCTACACCGAAAGCCACGGCCACCCCGTGCTCAGCAATGGTATGGGCGGCATGTCTGGTAAAGGCGTATTACCGCTGACGCTTAAGGCTCTCTCAGCGCTTCGAGCGGCGACGGATCTGCCGCTAATCGGTTGTGGTGGATTGTCGTCCGCCGCCGATTGCCGCGCAGCAGCCGGATGTGGTGCGACCATTTTTGGCATTGGCTCCGGTTTGACCGGCATGGACACTGGGGCGGTCGCGCGCTACTTCTCTACCATCGCCCGAGACATGGACTCGGATACCGACGAGGCGGGCCAGCACGTTCGCTATGACGTCGATATGAACTTTAAGCCTTACCGAGTGGTGGCCAATGAAGTGGTTTGCGAAGACATTACCGTGGTCACGCTCGACGGCGATCTGGATATTCGAGCCGGCGAGTATGTGTTTGTCTGGATTCCGGGCGTGGGGGAAAAGCCATTTTCTTGTCTAACCCACGATCCGGTCCGCTTGGCCGTCATCAATGTCGGTGAATTTACGGAGCGCTGTTACCAGCTGGCAGCAGGTGATGACATCTATCTACGGGGCCCGCATGGCGTCCCGGTCACACCACCCCCTGGCGCACATATCGTTTGCGTGGCAGGGGGTACCGGACTCGCTGCGGTGTACCAGATTGCTGAAGACTTCGGCAGCGCAGATCAGCCCGCCGATCTTTTTGTCGGTGCGCGCACCGCCAACCGGCTGTACTTCCGAGAAGAGTGCGATACGGTCGGTCGCGTGACGCTGGCGACCGACGACGGCAGTGCCGGTTTTCATGGGCGCGTTAGCGACGCACTGGAGGCCTTTTTGGCTGAACAATCATCTGACGCGCTCGCAAATATGGTGTTCTACAACTGCGGTCCCGCCCCAATGATTCATACCAGCGAGGCGGTGCAGCGTCGCTATGCAACACCCGATCGTATCTTCAGCGCGATCGACTACCTCACTAAATGCGGTGTGGGGATTTGTGGTGCCTGCACATCTCCGGATGGTCGTCGTATCTGTGTGGACGGCCCCTTTATCACCAACGCCTCTGCCGAAGCCTGCGAGCCGACTTCTTAGTCAGCCGTCTTATAGGGAGCCGCTGGGTGTTCAGGTGCTCTTGCAGCCGCTCAGCCATTTTCAAGAAACAAAAAAAGGCCGCGTCAGCGGCCTTCTATCAGCTCACTAGTACTAGCGACTGATGGTATAACCCATCTGCTCAAGTACGAAGCGGTCCTCTGACAGATTGGCAATTGCCTGCACCTGACCCGCGTCATTGAACATCATGCGCGTTACTTGGTGTGACTCGAACGGCAATCCGCTGACCTCGTCTGTATTCCAGGCCTGCGTCCAGACATAGACGACGTTGCCCTGCCCGACCGCTTCATGGAGCTCCCATTTTTCTGGACCCCAATCCTCATCATTAGCGCCCGCCATCCACTCGAGCATTTGTGCTTTGGTGGTGGGTGCACTGACAATCCCCCGACTCACTTCGATCGCCATTTCTTGGCCATCCCGTGAGATAACGGCCGCGACAGATTCTCCCGGCTTTCCCCGGAAGGGCAGCTTGTCCAAATTTTCAGCGTTGACGGGCATATCGCCCACAGAGATGAACTCATCTCCCTCCTGAAGTATGTCGGCAACCGGGCTGTCTTTGATGACGTCTGTGACGATCATACGACCTTCATCAGCCCCCTGCTGGTTGTCCCACTGAAAGCCAAAGCCCACGTACCGGTCACGATAGAGCAGACCATCATCAGCCATATTCTGTTCGATCATCTCCATTGCCGCTGACCGGCTGGTCGCGCCTGCGGTAACCCAGGCTTTTGCCAGATCGATATTCGGGTTTGGTGCCGGTGCCTGGTTACAGGCGGCTAAGCCAAGGCCCATCAAAACCGCTACCGCGGCGCTCGTTAATCGCTTCATGAACTTCCCCATTTGTCGTTGTCTTAATATTTTGTGCTGTCGTTGCAACGCGCAACGCACTGCTTACTTTTCGGGTGCGCGCCATCGGCAAACGCCACCGTGCTTTCAGCATAGGGGATTAACGAAGCGAGTCAATCCACAACGGTTTACCCGCGTTGCGAAGACCAACGACCCCCAAATCCCGTGGGCTCAATTTGACCAACCCGAGTGAGTAGACTCTCGCCCAACAAGCATTTGGTGACACATAGCCACACTGACCCCTACTCCGACTTGACTGGTGCCGGCGCAACGGCATGATGATGACTCACTTAAACGGATTTCAAGCCATGATGACTGCAGCGCACAATTTACTGGATATTCAAGGCTTCTCTTGGGCTCATTACAGTGAGGGCGTTGATTACCCTTACCCGGTCAGCTACTGGGGAACCATCCTCGATATCGATGCATCGGGGCACTTGAGTCTGCTATATCGCTGGGATCCAAACCGCTTCTGTCACTTTCACCGGCACCTCTGCAGCGCCACCTCGCTGGTATTGGAGGGCGAACTACGTGTGCAAACCTTTGAAAACGGAGAGCGTGTACTGGACACCGTTCGACGGCCCGGCGACTACGCCAAAAAACCGCCAGGGGACGTCCACATGGAGCAAGGTGGCCCTGAAGGCGCCCTTGTGCTCTTCGAGTTGTTCGCGCCCGACGGCCAGCTCACCCAACAACTGGATGCTGAGGGGAATGTGGTCCGCACGCTGACTACTCAGGACCTTCAGAGAGCGCTAGCAAAGCAACACGAGCGAGCAGCAGCGTAACCGCGCCACGCTAAAGAGAGGTCAACAACATGTCCGGCGATCTTCATCCACTCGCACCTCATACGCTGCCCCCTTTTGTGGGTGGTGCAGATGGGAGCGACCCGCTTTTCTCAGCCATCATTTTTATTGTTGTCATCGCCGTATTGGGCATCGGCGTCTTTTACCTCAAGCTGCATGCCATTCCCGAGCAACTGGCGCACAAACACAGCAACACGCAGTCTCAGCTGATCATGGTGCTGGCATTACTCGCGCTGTTCACGCATAACAATGTGTTCTGGGTTGCCGCGCTGATCCTCGCGCTGCTGAAGCTGCCTGATTTCCTGACGCCCATAAACAGCATATCGGAATCGCTGAAAAAACTAACGCCTGATCACCTGGATGCGGCTCCTGTTGAAAAAGAAAAGACGAGTGAGGAACACTAATCATGTTGGAACTCATTCTTTGCTCACTGATTACCGTTTTACCCGACTACCTCTTTCGACGCTATCGACAGGGCAAACACTGGGGTGACCAGATCACCTTCTTCACAATGTGGTATGAGCTCCGCTGGGGCATCACATCTTGCCTGATCCTCACCGTCAGCCTGATTACAGTGGTCTTCTACTACCACCCCTCTACCACTAACGCCGGCCCTTACTTCCGCACGATCCCATTACTACCTGAGGGCGGCGGACGCGTTGAGGAAGTGTTTGTCAAAAACGGCGAGAGCGTCGAAGCGGGTGATCCGCTGTTTAGTCTTTTGAACAGCACCCAGGTTGCGGGCGTGAATCTGGCTGAAAGCCAGCTGGATCAGATCGCCTCAGCCTTTGCGCAAGCCGACGTGCAATTACAAGCGGCACAAGCCACATTGGTTCAAGCAGAGAGTGCCCTGGCTCAGTCTGAGAACGAACTCTCCAAAAAGCGCGAGCTGTCTTCCAAAGGCCAGCAACTGGTGAGCAAAATTGAAATCGAGCGCTTGGAAAATACGGTCGCGCAACGCCGAGGCGGTGTTCAAGCTGCGAAGGCCAATATCACCGCGGTGGAAACACAGATCTCAGACGTACTGCCCGCCCAACGGCAAAGCGCCCAAAGGCAGTTGGAGCAAGCACAAGTCGCGCTGGATAAAACCGTTGTTTATGCAGGCGTCGATGGGCAAGTTGCGCAGTTCTTTCTTCAGAAAGGCGATTACGTCAATCCGATACTGCGGCCCGCGGGTGTACTGATTCCCTCAGATGGGCCGGAATCCGGACGCTTTCAGATTGCCGCCGGTTTTGATCAGTTATCTGCCCAAGTGATCAAGCCCGGCACCATCAGCGAGGTTGTGTGCCTGTCCAAGCCATTTACCGTGATTCCGATGGTGGTGACACGGGTACAACCCGTCGTCGCAGCAGGGCAATTGAAGCCTGCCGACGTGCTGCTCGATGCTCAACAACGGGCGCGACCCGGTACGCTCACTGTTGTCATGGAACCTCTCTATGAGGGCGGCCTCAGTGATGTCATGCCCGGCAGTAAATGTATTGCCAACGCGTACACCAACAATCACGATTTACTGGAAGCGGGCGATCTCGGCCTCGGCGAAACCTTGTTCCTGCATATGGTCGATACGGTTGGGGTTTTACATGCGGTGATTCTGCGCATGCAGGCGCTGTTACTACCCGTCCAGATGCTGGTGTTCTCAGGTCATTGAGGACGAACGCCCGGGGGTTATATCGGGGCATAAGAAGGCTATACAGCAAACCGCCTGAGTCCATCGGGCGGGATCTCTTATCCGACTCGGCACGATGCGCATCGCACGCGATTTCCCTCATCAGCCTTCGAAATTAACACCACCCCCAGCCGCACCATAAGAAAGCCACGGCAAGTTGGTCGGGCAGTCCCAGTCCGGCCTGGCACGGAACACTCACCCAGCAAAAAGGTAACTCGCCTTGAGCAGCAGAAGGTAAGCAAATCCGTTAGCGAATCAGCGTAGAGCCTCACAGCGCTGTTAGCGCACTGACCGACTCATACCATCGCTCGCTCTATGGGTCATGCACTCAGATCCGCTACTTTGGCTTTGACGTAACGGCATTACGCAAAAAAGTAACGTAGGTGAATTGATGATCGACATCACTCCACTTGATCCCTGCCCGCCACCGAACGGCAGGCGCCATGAAAGTCGCTCCCCGGTTATATCAGTCATCAAGGCAATGATCATCGCAACCGGAAGCCTCTTGCTTGGGTGTAGCTCAGCGACCGTCAGTGACTACCAAGGCCGCAGTCCGGCCTTTGCGCCTGAAGCGTTTTTTAATGGCACTCTGACTGCCCACGGTATCGTTAAGGACTTTTCGGGCACCGCAATCCGGCACTTTCAAGCCGATATCACGGGGTGTTGGCGTGATGGCGTGGGCACACTCGATGAAGACTTTACTTTCGACGATGGTGAACAGCAGACCCGACTTTGGACACTCACCCCCAGTGGCGCCCAAACCTTCATTGGTACCGCAGGTGACGTCGTGGGTGAAGGACTCGCACGTTGGGAGGGCAACGCCATGTTCCTTGATTACACGCTGCGGATCGAGCTGGAGGACGGACCCATCGATGTCAGGATCGACGACCGGATGTATCGCGTCAGTGACAACGTCGTCATCAACGAATCAAAAATGCGCAAGTTCGGCATCGGCGTCGGTGAGATTTTGCTGACGCTCATTCGTCACCCCGAAATTGAGGCGGACTGCTCGAGCGTCTAGAGGCGCTGAATCGATAAAGGCCATTGCGGCGGCCTCCTGATTGAAAATGACTCAATGGTGGCTCGGCACAATCAGAAGCAACAACGCCTGCCGACTCTGGGATCTGACACCCTGAGATACTTCGAAGCGCTGGCAAAGCAACTGCCCGGCAATGATCGCCTTGACGCCTAAATCGAAGCGCTAACAGCGGTCGAAATTGACTCGACACGAGCGCAAGAGAATTCGGCTCAACCTGTCATCTCAGGAGACTAGCCGGTAACGCAAGTCCGCTGCGCAGCGTACAATCGACATCAGACTGTCGGTAGTGGTGCGACCCACCCATAGCATTGAAAGTGGGTCAAACCCTTGCTCGCCCGATTACCGGGATGATGTCGGTTCCAGGATATTGCGGATCTTTCTGGATACCCATTTTGTGTGCGCCTGTGTCATCGTGTCGGGCGATGTTCTGTCGTTCATCATCGATGCCAAGTGCTCCAGCTCATGAATGGCCATGGCCTTTGCTGAGCTGTCGAACACCTCGCTTCCGCTCCCTTCAACTATTGCACCTAAACGATCCACATACTCCGACTGCAAATTTCTTCTGAACGCGTTGACCTCAGTCGAAGCGTCAGCCTCGAAGATGGCAGCAGTGAGATCTGACATGACTTCATCAAGCGGATACGCATTACCGTAGAGTTCCGTATCCACGATGCGCTTTAACACTACCGGATGCAACAAATGATCGAGAACTCGCTTCTGACCGGCTAGGACCGCCTGATGAATCTTAGGGTCCTCCGTAGAAGAGTAGTGGTCAAAACCGCGACGCTCCGGTGCGGTTTGCCGCCAGAGCGCACCGTCTACATCAAAAGCCGTTGGCGCGAATAAGTGCTCAGAGAGCATCGCCATCGCACGCTTCTGCTGTGCCCGTTCAACAGGCTGAAGCGGTTCACCGCCGCCCTCCTGGCCCGCCACCGCGCGATCAACATAAACACCGCCAACCCACCGTGAGATCACCCCGGCGCTTATGCTCCACAAGCGGATAATCAACCCGGCCCCATCGACCGCTTCCTGATAGGAATTACCCTGAGCAGGAGTCCAGTCAGCCATTTTATTCAGAGTGGCCTGCATCAACTCCATCTGCGACACGGCATGGCCGATTGAATCGGAGCTCAGATCATAAATGTTGACGCGGGGATCAAGGCCTGTGCCCGGGTAGCGCATGTCATCGGCATCATTACCGAAAACAAGCTCTGGCTGAGTCGATCGAGACGCTATAGCGCTTAGGCGATTTGCCTCTTCATCCGCATCCTCAAGCCCAGGGGAGTAGGCATATTCGATATACCAGTCATCGTAAGGACCGGGGGCGATCGTGTAAAAAAGCGTCTGCTCTGCTTCGGTTGGCGCATAGTTCACCGCTGGATAATCCATGACCGAACCGGCGAGGATGCCACTCTCCAGTACCGCAGCATCCTGAATCTCGTCACGACCCAGAATCTGCGTCGCTTTCATGTTGTGATTCATGCCTAGGGTGTGACCGATCTCGTGGAGAATCAGGTAATGCATGCGGTCACGGAGTAGTTGCTCCTGAATCGCGCTATTCGCCCCGGCCAGCTCCATAGCCGACTGCGCGAACGCCGTGCCCAACCCCAACACATGGTTCACGGAACACGTGTGTAACTCAGGCCATAGCAATTTGGGGGCTTGCGCGGACTCACCCTGAATCAATTCACGCGCGAGTGTGGAGCGATTGAGAAAAGAGTACTCGAGCATGATGTCGGCCCCGAGCAGTTGACCAGTGCGCGGGTTGGCAAAACTCGGTCCATAGCCACCGAAAGGCGGGTTGGGTGAGGACGTCCATCGAAGCACGTTGTAGCGCAGGTCTCCGGCATCCCAATCTGCATCGTCGGGCTGCGTCTTCACAGCTACTGCATTAGTAAACCCGGCTTTTTCAAAGGCTTTGTTCCACTCAAGCGCGGCAGCCTCAATAATGGGTCGCCACTCTACGGGCGTGGTGTTCTCGATCCACCAAGTGATCGGTTCAATCGGATCTGATAGCTCAGCTTCAGGATCTTTCTTTACTAGATGCCAACGGTTGATGACGTCGCGATAGGGCGCGGACTCGGTCGACGTGAGGTCGGTGATGCGCTGATTGAAAGAACCCAGCCTTGGGTCCGCAAAGCGCGGCTGGTAGTCGTTTTCTGGCATCTCAATCAGGCTGTGCAACGCCTTCACTGAAATATTCCGTGGATCGGTCACCGCGTCAGAGCCGTAAACCAGGGGCTTGGGGTTATGAAAGACGTACTCCACCTCAATGTCCGTATTGAGGGGATAGCTGCGCAGATTAAGAATCTGGCTCTTACCCGCGTCAAACTCTCCGACGGTGAACTCGCTGCGGGGATCCGCATCGGGGTCACGGCTGGGTGAAAGCTGCGTCCAGGCCTCCGACAGAAAGAGGCTGTCAGCCTCAATCAAAACAGCACCC
>Ga0181577_10000778_pt1 | contig 25769 bp, 19 predicted proteins | sample 101ome_21_FD_132468 | JGI IMG/M metagenome (GOLD analysis project Ga0181577, IMG submission 132468) | Coastal salt marsh microbial communities from the Groves Creek Marsh, Skidaway Island, Georgia - 101413BT metaG (megahit assembly) | ecosystem: Environmental > Aquatic > Marine > Intertidal...
AATGAAATTCGCCAGGCCAGTTTAAACAACAAGCAAGTCGTCGATACCGAGGCCAAACTGCAACGAGCAGAAGTGGTGGAGCACAGCGCAACGGGTTACTGCTTAAACCTCCCTTTGCCACTCAACAAACCCATAAAAAATGGTGAAATTATCGCCATTCGGGAAAACGAAGATGACATTTATATGGTCGGAACCATCCGCTGGCTTCGTAGCGACCAAGAGTCAGTCACCTTTGGCTTAGAAGTTATTAGCCCGGCAGCGATATGCTTTGGCGCACGCTTTATTCCCTCCAAGGGCAACATCAATATGGAGTTTTTCACCTTTGGGCTTTATTTGCCCGATATCCCCCGTGCAGGTAAAACCGCCAAGTTACTTTTGCCTAGCGTTCCCTTCCACGAGGGATGTAAAGTTCAGCTACTTCGCGACGACTTAGAGATCTTAGTGCGACTTAACTCAAATATACAATCGACATTTAGTCACAGTTTATTTGAATTTAGCAGCATTGATGACCCGATGGGTAGAATCCCAAATATTGGCATGCGCGTAGGAATGGATGACGAAAAGGTTAAAGCTTTGTTGGTATAACACGTAGACTAGGAAAATAGACCGACGGGCTTTACACTCTGATAAAAATTTCACAAGGACTTTGCCACCTAATGCACAACAACGCGCTCAACATACTCATCATTGATGAATCTGCCAATCACAGCGAACAGGTGATTAGCGCTTTGCGTGCAGCAGGCTTAGCGGCCGAAGTAAAACGCCCGGAAACTAGCGAAACATTAACCGACCTTTTAGCGTCACACACATGGGATGTTGTACTCTGCGACAACAAGCACCCCGACATAAGCCTCGAGCAATTTATTGCGCTCCGTGATCAATACTGCCCGCAGTTACACTGGCTCATGGTGGTGGACACTATCGATGCGGAACAGTTTGACATCGCCATCAATGCCGGCGCTAACGACGCGGTGTGCTTGTGCCGAGGACAACATTTTTTACATGTGATTCAACGCGAGGTGGCCACCGCCAGACTCAATCAACAACTGCAGAGCGTCAACGCCCAGGCCGCTGAGTTTGATCGCCGCCAAGTACAGTTACTAGACGCTAGCTCTGACGCCATTGCCTATATTTCTGACGGTATCATTGTCGAGTGCAACGACGCTTTCGCAAGTCTGGTGGGACAAAATCACGATGATTTAGAGGCGATGCCGCTCTTTGATTTTATTGCACCAGAGCAACGGGACGGCCTTAAAAAAGCCCTCAAAATGGCCGCCAGAGGTGACAGCGCAACGGCTGAAATCTCCCTGGGCGACAGTGACAAACCGCTGACCGCCAAATTTGTTTCAACCTTTTACGAGGGTGAAGCGACCATTCAAATCAGCTTTAAACCCGACAATGCCGGTAGTTCGGCCGCACATACCACAAATGCTGATATCGACCAACGCAGCGCCTTAATTCTAGAGGAACTGTCCAAGCAAGATAATGGCGACGGCGTATTGTTATTTGTTGAAATTGATAAGGTCGTGCAATTACGCGCCAAACAAGGCTTGATCAGTAGCCGGGCTGTTCTGAAAAGCGCCGTAGAATTTATCGCGGGCAGCCTTGCCATGCTCGGAGCGTGGACCCGAGAATTTAACGGCCATAGCGTAGTGGCCTACACCAAGAGCCACAGCCTAGCCAGTGTGCGCGAAATTCTACCCGACGTTCTGCATCAAGTGGCTGAACATATGTTTGAATTCCAGCAAAAAACCGTTCAAGTGACATGCAGTATCGGGGTGGCCTCTCGAACCGACGATATCGGCATGGAGCAATGGTTGGATAATGCCTACCAAGCCATGTTTGAAGCGCGCGCCGAAAACGATGGCAACGCCTTCAAGCTCTTTACCGCCGATGTCCGCGCGGGGGTTGCCGGCAACACAGGTATGACCCTTGACGACGCCCTCGAACTAGACCGTTTTCGCTTATCGTTTCAGCCGCTGGTCAATATTAAAAACAACGACGAAGACTACTATGAAGTCTACGTGCGCATGCTCGATCAAAATGATGAAGAAGTCTCTCCAGCCATGTTTATCGAGGCATTCACCGCGCGAGAATTTAATACCAAGCTGGATCGCTGGATCATTGTAGAAGCCTGCAAACAGCTCAACACCGTTTTACCCCACGCGCCCGACACCAAGCTCATTATTAATCTCACCGCCAATGCGTTAAACGATGACAAACTAATTTCTTGGATCGCCATTGCGCTGCGAACGGCAGATATACCGCCCAACAAGATTGTCTTTCAATTTTTGGAGAGCAACGTTGAAAGTTATTTGATGCGCGCGATCAATGTCTTTAAGCAAATACGCGAAATTGGTTGTGAATTGTCGATTAATCGCGTGGGTGAAGAACACGACAACATGAAAGTTTTCGATAAGCTTAGCCCACGTTTCTCAAAATTAGCTCCGCACTTTATGCAAGCCTTACAACAAGAAAATAACCCTGAGCCATTGCGACAGATGATCAGTAAAGTTCAGCAACACGGTATAGAGCCGATTGTGGGCTTCATCGAGAGCGCCAACACCATGGCGCTTCTATGGCAGATGAACGCCAGTCTCATTCAAGGATTTTATATTGCTCCACCCACCCCCGATATGAGCTACGACTTTAGCGATTTTTAAGCACTTAGCTGCTTAATTTAGCCTGATTTTGGTCGCGATCACTCACCCCGATCAAATAGAGAATACCATCCAAACCCAGCGTAGATATCGCATGCCCCGCACGACTTTTAACCAGGGGTTTGGCTCTAAAGGCTATACCTAGACCGGCAATGCTCAACATGGGCAGGTCATTAGCCCCGTCTCCTACCGCTATTACCTGCTCCAAATTAATATTTTCTTTTAGCGCCAACTCGCGTAACAACTCTGCTTTTCGCTCACCGTTGACCACCGTACCAGAAACACGCCCAGTGACTTTGCCGTCGACAATTTCTAGCTCATTGGCATAGACATAATCAATACCCAGTTTGGATTTTAGATACTGACCAAAGTAATTAAAGCCACCGGATAAAATCGCGGTTTTGTAGCCTAAATGCCTCAAGGTACTGATTAGACGCTCCGCCCCCTCGGTGATGGGTAAATTGGCGGCAATATTCGCTAGCACACTTTCATCCAAGCCTTCAAGCAACGCCAATCGCTCTGCAAAACTTTCATTGAAATCCAGTTCTCCCGCCATAGCTCTCTCGGTGATGTCACTCACCTTTTCGCCCACACCAGCAGCCTTAGCTAATTCATCGATAACCTCGGCTTCAATCAAGGTGGAGTCCATATCAAAGCACACTAGGCGGCGATTGCGACGATAAATCGTATCGTCTTGGTAGGCGATATCTACATCAAGCTCACTAGCAAGCTCCAAGAAACGAGCGCGAACCTGTGTCTCATCATCGATATCACCTCGGGCCGAAAATTCCACGCAGGCTTTGCTATTGACGGGTGCATGATCCAGTGGAATACGCCCCGAAAGGCGGTTGATTTTATCGATATTGAGCCCGGCTTCCGCCGTTACTGCAGTCAAGCGAGCAATGTGCTCAGCAGTAATTTTTCGCGCCAGTAAAGAAATAAGATGACGCGGCTTACCTTGTGCCTCGACCCAGTGTTGGTATTGATCTTCTGTAATAGGTTCAAATTTGACGCGCATTCCCATTTCATGGGTTCGGAACAAAATTTCCTTAATGATCACTGAAGCTTCAGCACCATCAGGAATTTCTATGAGCATTCCAAGTGAGAGTGAATCGTGAATCACCGCTTGGCCTATATCGAGCACATTGACGCCCTGCTCTGCCAAGATAGCGGTAATGGTGGAAGTAATACCCGGTTGATCAAGGCCGGAAATATTGATCAGGAGAATTTCGCGCATACGCTTCGCTTCAACAAAAAGGACTATTTTACCCGCTGCGGCAGCAAGGTGCACTAGCCGCCACCAAATTCCTTGCTGACGCACGACCCGATAGCGTTATAATGCGCGGTAACATCAGGGGAAACTAATGACATCGCTGTTTGCTAAACTGCCACTCGAAGAGAGAATTGCTGCACTAGGCACCACCGTATTCGTGGTGTTGGGCCTATTGTTTGCTGCGCTGCAATTTCAGCAAAATAGCTCGATGATTGACGCTGTAAATGCACAGATGGGTGGTCAAGCTAGCCGCCAACTAGCAAGCCAAGCACACTATGACGTGTTCAATGGTGACGCCCTTTCCCTGACGGCTATTTTACAAGAAACGCTCGAATCTCCCTTAATTGGTACCGTAGCCATTGTCGGCATTGATAACGACATCATTGTCGCGGCCGACAAAGACCTACCCTACGATGCATTGAGCTCAGTATTTCGCAGCGAAATAGCTAACGACGACAGTGTCATTGGCTATGCCGAAGTGACGCTCGACAATCGTCAACAAGCGGCGGCGCAACGAACCGAGCTTTTTATCCAGTTAGTGTTGTTATTTGCTAGCTCCTTGCTCTGTTATCTAGCACTCAGGTTACTAGCAACCTCGGCAAGCCGTTGGTTGAGAGATGTTCGGCAACGATTGATCGATGACCTCCCCGCGCCTGAATATCCTCATCAAGATGCGATGGGTGAACTACTGTTACAGCTTTTTGGCGAGCCTTCTCGCCCCGAAGAAGAGCTCATTAGTGGTAGAACAGTGATTGCGGTTCGCGTGCACCAGTGGAGTCAGCTGAACCGCCAACTAGACCGCGCTATCCTCGAGCAAATTGCTCGCCAGTTAGAATTGTGTGTGGCCGATACCGCCGAGCGCTTAATGTTGGCGTGGGAACCTGCCGCTGGTGGCTTTGATATAACTTTAGCCCCGAGTGAGTTTGATGTAGCCAGCGCCACCGACACCTTAGTCGCTGCAAGTTTACTGCTGCGACTACATCACAATAGTGCGCAGCAGCGCATGCGAGAGGGTAAAGTTGATTTTGCTATTGCCATTGGCGTTGGCGAAATGATGCCGCCGTCATCCAGCGCGCTTCGCCGCCAACCAACGCTGGTGGCTCAAATGCCAGCACTAGCTAAGCAACAAGCCCACTATCTAGCCAGCATGGCTGAAGCGAACACCATCACTATCAGCGAACGATTCGTCGAAAGTTGGTCACTTACCAGCGCGCTGGATCAAGCCAAACCGGCTGAAAAAACCCGCGCTGCGCTAAGCTGTAGCGGGTTGCTACCACCTTACGACGATATCGTATCGCAGCACCTGCAAGTGATTGTTAAAAACAGACACTAAGCGCCAATATCACCAGAGCGACGCCAAGCCCCCATATCAGCCACCACAATGAAACTGGGATTGATGCGATCGGGGTTGCGGCCATAGCGAAGTGACTGGCCTTGCAAGTCCACGACAGCCCCACCAGATGCTTCAATAATAGCTTGTCCAGCTGCGCTATCCCATTCTCCCGTAGGGCCTAAACAAGGATAAATGTCGGCCTTACCCAAGGCCACGTGGGTAAACTTTAACGCGCTACCTAAAGTGACGGTAGTTACCCCAAGCTCTGCCACCAGATCGGTCGTCGCCAAAAACTCCATGGCTTTTTTAGAACGACGCCGACTAATCGCCGCGACAACCTCATCGCCTAACCCTCGACAAGCTAGCGACGAATGCTGACCCGCTTCGTTCATAAACGCCGGCACACCTCGACCACCACAATAAAATTGGTCATTACAGGGCGCATATATCGCGCCAAAGATGGTTTTATCTCCCTCAATAAGGGCCACATTGATAGTGAACTCGTCGGTTCTTTCAATAAATTCACGAGTACCATCTAAAGGGTCTATCAACCAATAACGCGAACCGGCGGGTACCACAAAATGTCGAGGGTCACTTTCTTCAGACACTATCGGCAGCCGAGGCTCTAATTCCCCCAGCGCCTTAATGAGATAATCATTAGAGGCTAAATCCGCACTGGTGAGTGGAGAATGATCGCTTTTATGGGTAATTTCTAGGGTATCGTTATGCCGATAATGCTGTAACACAATCTCACCCGCCGCGCGGCAGACAGCGTATAAACGATCCGGCCAATCAGCAGGAATTGAAAAGCTCTGATTTGGCAAAAGAAACCTCAAAATCATTAGGGGGCTTTTATTGTAACGCTTATCTAGCCATAGGTTGAGTTTTTTGAGCATCAATCTTATTGATCAGAGTCACATTAGAGGCAATATGTTATTATTCCCCCATCAAAACAGCGTGGATTTTATGATTAACTGGGATGACATAGATACCGTATTGCTCGATATGGACGGCACCCTGCTGGACCTCCATTACGACAATTTTTTCTGGATGAGTTACCTGCCCAAGCACTATGCCAAATTCAAGCGTCTAAAGCGCTGGGAAGCATGGGCTGAAATAGAGCCCATGATGCAGTCTGAACGAGGCAAACTCTCCTGGTATAGCCTCGACTATTGGACTGAACAATTAGGCATCGACATCCCGACGCTGAAGCGTGAAATTGCCCATATGATAGAAATTCGTCCCTTTGTGGTTGAATTTTTAACGTCGCTTCGCGAACACGGCAAAACCCTCTATTTGGTGACTAACGCCCACAATAAAACGCTTGCGATCAAGGTAGAGCAAACGGGTATCGACCGCTGGTTCGACAGAATTATCGTTTCGCATGACTTAGGGCTACCGAAAGAAGACCCGGAATTTTGGCATCGCATGCGAGCCCTGCATCCTTTCGACCCCGCTCGCAGCTTGCTCATCGATGACACTGAATCTGTCTTGGCATCGGCAAAACAAGCCGGCATTGCGCATTTATTGACGCTATTGCAACCCGACAGCCATAAAGATCTCCGTTCAGAGACTCTATTTCGCGGCATCCACCACTTTGATGAAATACTTCCCGCAGGCCAGCAATGAGTGACAAAATTCGCTTAGACAAATGGCTTTGGGCGGCGCGTTTTTTCAAAACTCGCAGTTTAGCGAAGGCTGCCATTGAAGGCGGTAAAGTGCGCTACGATGGCGCAAGCTGTAAAGTGAGTAAAGAAGTGCAAATTGGCGCAAAACTAAGTATCCGCCAGGGCTGGGACGAAAAAATTGTCGAGGTGATCGGTCTATCTGATCAGCGTAGGGGAGCACCCGAAGCTCAGTTGCTTTATCGTGAAACCGAAGAAAGTATTGCCGCGCGGCAACAAACGGCGCTGCAGCGAAAATTGACCAGCGCCGGGATGGCTGCCCCTCAATCTCGCCCCAGCAAGAAGGATCGTCGTCAGATCCACCGATTCAAACAAACCAATGATTTCGAATAGTGAGCAATTTCATGGCAAGCCAAGACCAAATTTTACGTTTCATGTTTGATGACACCGATATCCGGGGTGATGTCGTCACGCTCTACGAAAGCTATCAAACCGCAGTGGTCAGCCATAACTACCCGCCGGGAGTGAGCAAACTGCTAGGTGAGTTCGTTGCCGCCGCCACCCTGCTCAGCACAACGATCAAGTTTGCCGGCAGTATCATTTTGCAAGCTCGCAGCGAAGGTCAAGTACCTACCATCATGGCCGAGTGTAGTAACGATCTGCGCGTCCGTGCGATTGCGCGTGACGCTGAAAATGCGACCAGCGAAAACTTCAATGAGCTGCTGGCTGATGGCACCTTAGCCATTACCATCGATCCAGTGAAAGGCAAGCGCTATCAGGGTATTATCCCCCTCAGCGGAGGGTCTTTGGCCGAATGTTTAGCCGAATATTTTACCCAGTCAGAACAATTGAACACCCGTTTTTGGTTAACCGCCGATGAACAGCACTGCTCGGGCTTTATGTTACAAGAACTGCCACCGAGTAAAACCATTGCCCCAGAACTTCGCGAACAACAGTGGGAACACTTTACTCACTTAGCCAGCACCATCAGCGATCAAGAACTGTTGACCCTCGATCATCAAGAATTGCTCTATCGCCTTTACCACGAGGACAACGTCAGAGTGTTCGATAGCCGTGAAGTCCGCTTTGGTTGCAGCTGCTCTGAAAGTAGAACAAGAGAGCTCATCCGCTCGATAGGAGCAACCGAGGCCAATGCAATCATTGCCGACGAGGGAGTTATTCAGGTGCTATGTGAATTTTGCAACCACGACTATCAGTTTGATAGTGCGGCCGTTGATGCCATCTTCAGCCAAGATGATCCCGCGCTTCACTAGCCGCCATCACTAACTTGAATAGAGAGCATTTCCTAATACGACTTAGCACTTTATAAATTTATTGCCATAATGTTCCCATAGCATTTCAAAAGAAGATGCGTAAGGCTTACAAAAAAGCATATAACGTCCTAAAAGGACATCACGGAACAGGAAAAAGCAATGACCCAGCAATTGGATAGCATCACGGTGCACACAGATCTGTGCATCGCAGAGCTTGTTGAATCCGCATTAGCCCGCGGTGAAGGCTACCTCGCCGACAATGGCGCTTTGGTCGTCACGACCGGCAGCCGCACTGGACGCTCGACTAACGACCGCTTTATCGTTAAAGAACCCTCTACCGAAGATGCCATTGATTGGGGCAGCGTGAACCGCCCCTTCGATGCTGACAAATTTGATGCTCTTTGGGAGCGCGTAGACACTTACCTTGCCGGACGTGACCACTTTTTGCAGCACTTACATGTGGGTGCGAGCGATGACCACTATCTGCCACTTCACGTTTATACCGAAACGGCTTGGCAAAGCCTGTTTGGTCGCAATATGTTTGTTCGCCCAGACAAGTTCAACCCAAAATCCAAACAAGCTTGGACAGTGATAAACGCCGCCGATTTTGTTTGTGAGCCCGAGCGTGATGGCACCAATAGCGAAGCCGTTGTCCTCATCAATTTTGCTCAGCGCAAAGTATTGCTAGCCGGCATGAAATACGCGGGCGAAATGAAGAAAGCGATGTTCTCTGTGCAGAACTTTTTGCTCCCCGAAAAAGAAGTCATGCCGATGCACTGTTCCGCCAACGTGGGTGAGCAAGGCGATACGACATTATTCTTTGGCCTTTCTGGCACGGGTAAAACGACCCTTTCCGCCGATCCAACCCGGTTTTTAATTGGCGACGACGAGCACGGTTGGGGCGAGGGCCAAGTGTTCAATTTTGAAGGTGGATGCTACGCTAAAACCATCAATTTGAGCCGCGACAATGAACCCGTCATATTCGATGCGATTCGCTTTGGAGCCATTGTCGAAAATGTGGTGACAAACGAGCAGCGACATCCCGATTACTATGATACTAGCCTGTCTGAAAACGGCCGCTGCTGCTATCCCTTGGAGCACATTGCCAAGCGTGTGCCACACAACAATGGGGCCGAGCCCAATACGGTAATCTTTTTGACCTGCGATGTTTCCGGCGTGCTTCCCCCGCTCTCCATTCTCAGTAAAGAAGCCGCTGCCTATCACTTTTTATCGGGTTACACCGCTCGTGTAGGCTCTACTGAAATGGGCGCTGAAGCGGGTATTCACCCAACGTTTTCAACCTGTTTTGGCGCACCTTTCATGCCGCGTCCAGCCGGTGAATACGCGGAACTGCTAATGACTCGCATCGAAAAATCCGGTGCCAAAGTTTACTTGGTTAATACCGGTTGGACCGGCGGCTCCGGCGCACCAGGTGGCAGTGGCGCTCGCTTCCCTATCCCTGTCACCCGCGCGGTAGTAGCCGCCGCCCAAAGCGGTGCGCTAGAGGGCTGTGAAACCGTTCACATTGACACATTGAACCTTGATATACCGGTCAGCATTCCCGGCGTTCCAGACCAATACGTGGATCCACGTAATGGCTGGACAAGCCTCGAAGAATATCAAGAGCAGGCGTCTAAGTTAGCGGCCCTATTCCAAAAGAATATGCAAAAATTTGACGTGTCTGCCGCTATTGTCACCGCGGGCCCACAGGCCTAATCTAACCAGTGCGCCGGTGCTATGCCGGCGCACTAACAATTCCCTCGATAAAAAACAAGACTCCCCAGCAGGATAAGTTTGCCGTATATTCACAGTGAATTTTTTTGCAGAAGACATCCGTTAATGAACAGTATTAACCAACGTATTGCCGACGAACTAAATGTAGCCCCCCAACAAGTTAATGCCGCCGTAGAGCTTCTTAACGAAGGCGCTACCGTGCCCTTTATCTCCCGTTACCGCAAAGAGGTCACCGGCGGTCTAGACGATACCCAGATGCGCCGCATTGAAGAGCGCCTTCACTACTTGAGAGACATGGAAGACCGCCGCAGCGCCATCCTGAAAAGTATTGAGGAACAGGGCAAGCTTTCGGCAGAACTAAAAAACGATATTCTCGCTGCCGATACCAAAACCCGTCTAGAAGATCTGTATCTACCGTATAAGCCCAAGCGTCGCACCAAAGCTCAAATCGCCCGTGAAGCCGGATTACAAGGCTTAGCTGACGCACTGTTAGAAGATCCTAGCCTTGACCCTGAAACCTTAGCCGCAGATTATCTCAATACCGAGCACGGTATCACCAACGCAAAAGAAGCGCTGGACGGGGCCAAACAGATTCTCATGGAGCAGTTCGCAGAAGATGCCGAACTACTCGGCAAACTTCGTCAATTCCTATGGGATAACGCCCTACTCACCTCAGTAGTCATCGCGGGTCAAGAAAGCGAAGGTGAAAAATTCAGGGATTATTTCGAACACAGCGAAGCCCTCAATGGCATACCATCGCACCGAGCGCTAGCACTCTTCCGTGGCCGTAAAGCAGGCGTCCTAAGCCTTGCATTGCGACTACCGGATGAAGACGAAAGCATTACCGCGGTGCACCCCTGTGAAATCATCATCGCCGAACAAAAGTCGATAAAAGACGCGGGGCGACCTGCAGACCGTTGGTTGCGAGAGGTCGTTCGCTGGACGTGGCGCGTAAAACTGTTGACCCATTTAGAAACTGACCTACTCGGGCAGGTTCGCGACAGCGCAGAACAAGACGCTATCAATGTATTTGGCGCCAATTTGAAGGACCTGCTTTTGACGGCAGCGGCCGGTCAAAAGGCCACCATCGGTCTTGACCCGGGGCTTCGTACTGGCGTCAAAGTTGCCGTCATCGATGCCACGGGAAAAGTCGTAGACCACTGCGCTATTTTTCCGAACCCGCCGCAAAACAAAATTGCCGAGTCCGCCAAAATACTGGTCAATCTGTGTAAAAAACACAACGTTGCACTCATTAGTATCGGTAACGGAACGGCCTCACGCGAAACGGATCGCTTTGTCGGTGAAGTACTCAAATTGATCCCAGAAATGAGCATCAAAAAAGTGATGGTCAATGAAGCTGGTGCCTCGATTTACTCAGCCTCGGAATACGCTGCGCGCGAGTTCCCTGACCTGGATGTTACCATTCGTGGCGCAGTATCCATTGCTCGCCGACTGCAGGATCCCCTCGCCGAATTAGTAAAAATAGATCCCAAATCCATCGGTGTAGGCCAGTACCAGCACGACGTAAACCAAACGCAATTGGCACGCACCCTCGATGCTGTCGTGGAAGATTGTGTCAACGCAGTGGGTGTCGATCTAAATACCGCCTCGATCCCTTTGCTCAGCCGCGTGTCTGGTTTAAACAACACCTTAGCCACCAACATTGTTGATTTTCGTGACCAGCATGGCGCTTTCGGTAGTCGTAAAGACCTCCTCAATGTCCCCCGCTTTGGCGAAAAAACCTTTGAATTGGCCGCCGGCTTCTTACGCGTCGCGGGTGACAACCCGCTCGACAACTCGGCGGTTCACCCCGAGTCCTACTCCACAGTAGAGCGCATCGCCAGCCACAGCGGACGCCAGTTAAACAGTATCATTGGCGACGTGAGTTTTTTGCGAGCCCTAAAACCGCAGGATTTTATTAGCGAAACCGTAGGTCTACCCACGATCAAGGATATTTTGAGCGAGCTTGAAAAGCCCGGCCGCGATCCTCGCCCCGAGTTTGCGACGGCAGACTTTAAAGAGGGCGTTGAAAGCATAAAAGACCTCGAACCGGGTATGATTTTGGAAGGTGTCATTAGTAATGTCACCAACTTTGGCGCTTTCGTTGATATCGGTGTGCACCAAGATGGCTTGGTACATATTTCTGCACTCTCTAACAAGTTTGTTAAAGATCCAAGAGAGGTCGTCAAAGCCGGCGACATTGTCAAAGTGAAGGTCATCGAAGTCGAGGTAGCACGCAAACGCATCGCCTTGAGCATGCGACTAGATGATGAGATCGGGCAAAAGACCAGCGAACGCCCCCAAAAGCCGGCGGCAAGACAAAATTTGTCGAGACAAAACCCCAAAGATACGGCTAATATGGGTTCTATGGGCGCCTTGCTTCAACAGGCGATGAAGAAAAAGTAATTTTTTAAAAGAGAGACAATCATGGCTGCTATTGGCGATAAAATCCCTTCAATTAATCTTTCAGTGATGGGTGCTGAAGGCCCCGAAGCATTCAATCTTGCTGACTATTGCGCGGGCAAAAAGGTCGTAATGTTTGCTGTTCCCGGCGCATTCACTCCAACCTGCTCAGCCGCTCACCTGCCAGGCTTTGTGGTTCATGCCGACACGTTAAAAGCCAAAGGTGTTGACGCGATTATCTGTACTTCGGTCAACGATGTATTTGTAATGAATGCATGGGGTAACGCCTCTAATGCCGAACAAATTGTTATGGCTGCCGACGGCAATGCCGAGTTAGCCACTGCGCTAGACTTGGTGCTTGACGCAGAAGGCTTTGGTATGGGTAAGCGCAGCTGCCGCTATGCCATGATCATCGACAACGGTGAAATCACAGCACTTAACGTTGATGACGGCGGCGCATTGGACAAGAGTTCTGCAGAAAGCATTTTGGCGCTTCTCTAGTACATCCCCATGATCGTCATCACTGAGGTGATGACGATCGCTCCCAATAAGTTCAAGCGCCATCCTATCCTCGCCATATCGGCAGCAGTAATATAATTCGAGCTAAATACCACCGCGTTGGGCGGCGTTGCTATGGGCAGCATAAATGCACAAGACGCACTGAGCACGGCGGGCAACATCAAGCTTAGGGGCGTAATACCTGCCACTACGGCCGCCGCGGCAAGTATCGGCAGCAGCAAACTCGCACTCGCCGTGTTACTCGTCACCTCGGTTAAAAACGTCACCAATACGCACACCAATAGCACCATGAGTATCGGCGGCAACGACGTCGCAATGGATAGTTGTTCCGCAACCAGTTGGCTCAAGCCGGTTTCTTTAAAGGCCGTCGCGATTGACAGGCCTCCAGCAAATAACAGCATGACGCCCCACGGCACGTCTCGCGTTGCCTGCCACGAAAGCAAGCGCTCACCCCCAAGGTCGCTCTTAGGCAGAGCAAACAGCAGCACTACCGCCAATAAGGCGACCGAGGCATCGCTCGCCCCCGGGAGACCTAGCCACGCCTGCCAGCCTCCCCAAGGATCGGTACGGGTAATCCACGCCAACGCCGTAAAGGCAAACACCCAAAGTACCCGCCGCTCTTCGCTGCGCCATGGGCCCAACGCTAAATTCGGCGGACTAACCTCACCCTGCAGGTGGCGGGTTAAAGTCCACCCTGCAATGGGCAACATTAAAACCACAACAGGCAACACCCACATCATCCACTGCAAAAAGCCCACTTCAATACCAGTCTGTTGTTGGTAAACCTGGATAAATACTAAATTAGGAGGGGTACCAATCGGTGTCGCCATACCGCCAATGCTACACGCATAAGCAATTCCCAAAAATAACGCCGTCGCCAAATTCTTATCGTTACTGCCCTGCACAGCGGCAATGGCAATAGGGAGTAACACTAATGCCGTGGCAGTATTGGAGATCCACATACTCAAAAACGCTGCCGCCAACATGAAGCCCCACACAAGGTGCTTGGGGTGATCTGCACCCACCGCTCGAACAAGCAGTAGGGCGACCCGTTGATGGGCACCACTAGATGTCATGGCAACAGACAACAAGCAGCCACCTAGCATGAGTAACACCAGCGGGCTGCCGTAGGCTTGTGCGACTTGCGCAGAGGTCAAAACGCCGAGCAAAGGAAACAGCGCAATGGGTAGTAGCGATGTCACGGGAATGGGCAGCGCCTCAGTCAGCCACCATATAACACACCACACGGTCACACCTGCCGCCACGGCGCTGTGATAGGACTGGCCAGACTGTTGTAGCACCGCACCTATCACCAGCCCTAATACGGGTCCGGCCAGAATCCAAAGCGAGGACTTTCCCCACGCCATAAACCGCCTCCTGTGTCTATATTGAACGAAAAACTTAGCCATATAGGACTAGTATTTCTATGGCTTTTATCTGCTATTATGCGCAGATGAACAAGCTTAGCGATAGTTTTGGTAGACAAATAACTTATTTGCGACTTTCTGTCACAGATCGTTGCGATTTTCGCTGTGTCTATTGCATGGCGGAAGACATGACCTTCGTGCCGCGCAAAGATGTTTTAAGCTTTGAAGAATTGGCCTTGGTAGCGCAGGCATTTGTCGAGCTAGGCGTCGAAAAAATTCGCCTTACCGGTGGCGAACCTCTCGTCCGTCGCGACATCCTACATGCCGTCAATAGTATTGCAGCCATAGAAGGGCTTCGTGAATTTTGCCTATCTACCAACGCATCGAAACTTCGCCAATACGCCCATGAACTAAAGCATGCCGGCATACACCGAGTCAATATCAGCCTCGACAGCTTAAAGCCAGAACGTTTTAAATCCCTCACTCGAACTGGCGACGTTGAAAAAGTGATTGACGGTATCGATGCCGCCGTTGAGGCTGGCTTTAACGGTATTAAAATCAACGCTGTGATCCTCCGCGGTCGCAACGACGATGAGATACTCGATTTAGTGGATTTTGCTCGCCAGCGCAGTATCGACATCAGCTTTATTGAAGAAATGCCACTAGGATCCATCGTTGAACACGACCGGGCGCTTTCGTTTATGCCCAGCGCTGAAATACGCGGTCTTATTGAGTCTCGCTATCCACTCGTCGCGAGTGACGAATCCACCGGCGGACCATCGCGCTACTTCACTATGCCTGACAGTAGCAGCCGAGTGGGGTTTATCTCTCCCCATAGCAACAATTTTTGTGGCGAGTGTAATCGCGTTAGAGTTACCGCCGAAGGTAAATTACTACTTTGCCTTGGCAACGAAGATGCAGTGGATCTTCGCCACATCGTTCGCCAATACGACGACCCGCTACCCGAACTGAAGCGCGCCATTGTCGACGCCATGACGCTCAAACCAGAAAAACACCACTTTGATCTTGATGCCCCCGTCGATATCGTACGGTTTATGAATGCCACCGGCGGGTGATTTGTCATCATTACTAGCTTACAATTAGAAAAACTCGCTGAATTGGAATCCCACAATGAGCTTCAGCCTACGCACATTTACTTACGCTAGCGCTATTTTTGCGCTGTTGATGGTAGCGCTCACGCCGAAAGCCTTCAGCGATGAGCTGACCTACGCGCTAGAGCCTCGGGTCGACAACGCCGTGATAGATCTTAGCCAATGGAATATTAAAAGACATCCCATATTGAATCTAAACGGCTCATGGCGTTATAACCCAAAGTCTAAAATAACCCCTGAAAACCTCAACAGTATTTTTAAACAGCGTGAAATTCCGGACTTGTGGGGCGTTCCACAAAACAGCGAGGAACGCTGGATATTCAGCAAAATGGGACACGCTGGGTATGCACTCGGGCTACACCATCTGCCCAGCCAACAATTGGCGCTTCACTTAAACCGCATGTGCTCAAGTGCCGAAGTTCACCTCGTCGATGAAAAGGGTCAGTGGCAGAGACTGGGACAGGTTGGCTCCCCCGGCATAGACGAAGCGAGTACCATCCCTCATGTAAGACCTGTCATTATTAATTTGCCGACCAATATCCGCGGCGAAGCAACGCTCGTCATTAACGTGACCAACTTCCATTTGCGCGATGGCGGTGTGTGCGATCGCATAGAGCTCGGCTTGCCCAGCGCGCTCAAAACCGCCGATTTACAAACCACTGCCACCACAATGATGACGTTGGGTATTTTATTTGGTGTGGCGCTTTACAGCCTTGGTCTAAGTATTCAAAACCCCATCGAGTCTTCTAGCAAATGGCTCATTGCGGTATGCATCACCGGTGCCGCATTCTTTATTTCTTCGGAATCGATGCTTGAAGTACTGTTCCCCAATCCTTCTAGCACTAGCTTTGAGCTGCATTACAAACTGCGTTATTTGGGGCTGCTATTTTTTGCACCTGCGCTCCATCGCTTGTGTCTTGCCGCACTGAAAAGACGCAATGAAAGCAAGTTGGAGCGCTATCAAAGGGTAGTATTATGGCTATTTGGTGGATTTATTTTGTTTTTCTCTGCCGCAGACTTCACACTTTTTGTCCCGGTTTTAGCCGTTCTATTTACCTATAATATGTTCCGCAGCATTCTCGAAGTTTATCGCGCTTGGCAATATCGTGAACCCGGATCACTTTGGCTACTCGTCGGTGTTGTCGCACTTGCGTTTGCCATGCTGCTACAACCCCTGAGCTATACACTTCACACTGAAACCCGCCTTGCCATTCAAGTAGCTGTGGTTATTTTTGTATTTTTGCAAAGCCAGTTCATCGGCCTACGCTTTAATACCGCACTCAACGAATCGCGCTTCTTATCAGAGCATTTGCAAGAAGAAATCATGCGCAAAACTCGCGATCTGCGACAACAGCAAAAAGAGCTAATGTCGTTGCGAGGTGAACTACAAAGTGCATCGCTGATCGACAAAACTACCGGCATATACAGCCGCGCCTACTTTGAAAACCAACTCAATATTGAATGGAGCCGCTGCATGCGCGAAAAGCGTTCACTGGCGATGATTTTATTCGATATGGACGGCTCAAAACGGATTAACCGAGATTATGGGCGCAATGCGGGAGATAAATGGCTATATCACTTTGCCCACTCACTGAGTGATTCAGTCCGCCGACAGACCGACATTGCCGTTCGCTATGGCGGCGATGAGTTTGCGCTACTTCTTCCGGACTGTGACTTAGATGAAGCGACCAAGATCGCTCAGGCCTTCCTCGAACGTATGCATGGTGAAACCATTGAGGTCGCCGGACAACCCATCGGCTTTTCGGTGACCGCGGGCGTACAAGCTACTCAGCCGCACGAAGACAGCACTGCAACGGAAGAACTCATCAATCGCGTTGTGGTTGCACTACACTATGCTAAAGAGCACAAACGTGGCGAAATACATGCATATCGCGCCAAACATAATTCGAGCGACGACGAGGAATAACATTGACTAACATATCGCCTAAAGCTCTGGCCGAACGCCTAGCCAAACCCGTGTCAGCTAGCCTAATGCGCGGCATCGAAAAAGAAGCTCTGCGCCTGGAAACCAATGGCCAGCTTTCTTTAAAGCCTCATCCCATCGCACTGGGTTCCGCCTTGAGCCACCGCTTTATAACCACCGATTATTCTGAGGCGCTGTTAGAATTTATTACGCCAGTTGGCTCTACACCCGAGGCAGTGTTAAAAATACTCGAAGACGTGCATCGCTTTACTTATCACAATATCGGCGACGAATTGCTCTGGACCGCCAGTATGCCGTGTATTTTGCCCGGCGATGAAAACATCCCCATCGCCCGCTATGGCAGCTCAAACATCGGCCAATTAAAAGAAGTTTACCGCACCGGCTTGGGCAATCGTTACGGCCGCCTGATGCAGACCATTGCCGGTATTCACTACAATTTTTCTGTGGACGATGAATTCTGGGATGCCATGATTGCAGAGGCTAATTACACTGGCGACAGACAAACCTTTATCAGTGAAAAATATCTCGGATTGATTCGCAATTTCCGCCGCTACTCTTGGTTGCTCATTTACTTATTTGGTGCTTCACCTGCGGTCTGTAAGTCTTTTCTCGGCGACCGTCAGCATCACTTAACCCCGATTGATCACGGCACTTATGGCGTTCCCTACGGCACCTCTCTTCGCATGGGAGATTTGGGCTACCAGAGCTCCGCGCAAGAGAATTTAAGTGTTTGCTACAACAATCTTGACCGCTATTGCGACAACCTAGTAGCAGCCATTCAGCAACCTGTTGCCGCCTATCAAGCGATCGGTACACGCGACAGCGAAGGCCATTTTTTGCAGCTCAATCAAAGTATGCTGCAAATTGAAAATGAATTTTATTCGACCATTCGCCCCAAACGTACGACTCGCTCAGGCGAAACACCAACGGCAGCATTGCGCAAAAAGGGTATTGAGTACATCGAGGTACGTTGTATCGATGTTAACCCGTATTTACCCATGGGCATCGATGCGACACAAATTCAATTTATCGATGCTTTCTTACTTTTCTGCTTGTTGAACGACAGTCCGGAGTGTGACGAGCGCGAATACCAAAGTTTTGCAGACAATCGAAGTACGGTTGTCAATGAAGGCAGGGCACCGGGCGCCACACTGGTAGATAGCACCCACGACTATCGCACAGTAGGGGTATTACAATGGGCCTCTGAACTCCTCGAGTCTATTGAATTGCTCACTGAGCAACTCGGCATACACGACGAGTCGATGCAGCGAGCCATTTATGAGCAACGCTGTAAGATCGACGACCCTGAATGCACACCGTCTGCCCGCATTATTAGCGATATTAAACGGGATAATATCTCCTACTTCAGATTCGCCATGAATTTAGCAGAAGCTCACGCCAACTTCTTCAGAGGTGAGTCACTGACTAGCGAACAAGAAATGTTTTACCGCGAAGAAGCCGCTGAATCACTCAAGCGTCAGCAGCACGCCGAAGCGGCAGACAGTGAGAGCTTTGAAGAGTTTTGGCAGCGTTATTATCGCGAAAACTATGCGCTTAACGTTGCACAAGAAACGCATTAAACAATAGGTCTTGCACACCGTCGCTTCCCCCCGCTGAGGACAGCGCTTGCTGAACTTGATCAAGTAGTTCAAGGCGAATGGCGTCACGCTGGGTGGCGTCGTTGATACGCTCACTGGATTGCTTGCTGAGATACATAATGATAGCGTGCCGAATCACCGGCATGTGTTGATTGACATCGCTGATAACACTGCCCGCTGTATCCAAGCGCAACGTTAATTCAGCGCGTAAAAATTTGAGTCGCCCCGACGTGCCGTTACCGTAATTTAAAACGAAGGCGGGATCGATCTCAAAGTAAATGGACGAGGGCTTGGCCTCTTCGGCAAGCTCTTCTTGGGCTATCGTCATAGAAGGGCTAAGAGCAAATAACATCATTAGCGTGAATGTTATATATCGGGACATAGGGTCTCAGAATCTTGTGTAAACGGCTATAATGAGCCGATAGTTTATAAGTGAATATAGAATGTTTAGCATAGCTTCAATTTTCCCAATTCGCACCACCAACTTCGTACTTGCGGCAGGCTGTTCGATACTTATAGCCATTGCCTTATACATGGAACACAGCATGGGCTTAGAGCCATGCCCTCTGTGTATGACCCAGCGCATCGCCATCATTGCCGTTGGCACCGTCGCGTTAATTGCATTTTTACACCACCCATTTGGTATGATGCGTCGAGTTTACTCAGGCCTTGGTGCCATATTAGCTATCCTTGGCGGCGCTATCTCAAGCCGTCAACTTTGGCTGCAAAGTCTCCCCGAAGACCAAGTTCCTTCGTGCGGTCCGAGCTTAGACTATATGCTTGATACCTTCCCACTATCTGAAACTATTAGCGTTATGCTACAAGGCGACGGTAATTGCGCCGAGGTAGTTTGGACATTTTTGGGGCTATCTATTCCTGGTTGGACACTCATTGCCTTTATCGGCTTATGCCTAATAAACCTTTGGCAAATGCTGCGTAAACCATAATGTGGTTAAAGGGTTTTGCGATATTGCTACTCTTTCAGTGCCTTGGCGAGCTGCTGAAACGTTGGCTTGGCATTTTAGTACCTGGTCCAGTACTGGGCATGTTTTTATTGTTTATATTCCTCATTGTGCAAGGAGAAATTAGCGACGCGGTGCAGCAAGCCAGCACCCCGCTAATACAAAATCTATCACTCTTATTCGTACCAACCACCGTAGGCATTTTCTTTCTAGGCGCCAACTTTGAAGGCCAGTGGGCTGCATTCTTACTCGCCAGCTTTGTAGGTACTCTTATCGCCTTGGTACTGGTGGGTCTTACGCTACGCGCCGTATTCCCGGCCGACGAGGACGACCATGCTTGAATTTGCTCAACAGGTTATGGACAGCACACTATTTGCGCTTAGCGTCACCATGGGCTTTTTCTTGGGAGCCAACGCGCTTTACCAACGCAGTCATCGCCATCCCCTACTTCACCCATTAATCTGGTCATCAACGGCGGTAGCACTACTTCTCAAAGGTCTCGATGTGGACTACCGCCAGTATTTCGATAATACCGATGTCATTATGTTCATGCTGGGCCCCGCGACGGTTGCACTTGCCATCCCGCTTTATCAGCAACTGCGCCGAATTCGCAATATGCTGCTCGGTACACTGTTAGCGACCGTCATCGGCGCCAGCCTCGCTACGGCCATTGCCGTGGGTTTGGCTTATATAGGCGATGCCAACCAGTCGACCTTGTTGTCACTGTTTCCCAAGACCGTCACCACCCCCATCTCTTTTGCCCTAGCAGAACAATTTGGCGGTAGTGGCACCGTTGCCGCGGCAGCGGTCATGGTCACCGGCTTAACCGGGGTAATTTTTGGACCGCCTATATTCAAAATGCTCGGCATAAAAGACGAGCGCGTGATGGGTTTTACCCTAGGGCTTGTTTCCCACGGCACCGGCACCACTAGAGCCTTTGATATCAGCCCAGTGGCGGGGGCCTTTGCCAGCCTCGGCATGGGTCTCACCGGAGCATTTATTGCTATAGCCCTGCCATTACTCGTGGTGTGGTTATTTTAATACTCACTTGTTAAATTACACCGCATCACCGTTTTCTCCAATACTCGTGGCATCTTTCGTTTTGCATAGTTTTGTCATTTGAAAAACGCTCTAAAAAGTGCCAGAGCCTTCCCATTGGGGCAGATCATTTTTGACCCAAGCTTAAGAACAACCTGGCCCTTTCCACTGCCCACCTGCCGACCTAAAGTGCTGTTAAAACAGGCACTTCAGCAACCAAATCAGCCATTTGTCATTCGATGTAAAAACCAATAACTGCGGGTAAAAATGACAAATCCCACACTTTTGATCAAATTTTAACCAATGCAACCGATTGTATTTTTGAAATTTTACATACGTATGCATAACTATTGCCAACGCACAAGTTTGGAGCGAAATTGTCTTGCTATTTAGGTTGAAAACATAACTATAAGAGGTGCTGAAATGTCTCAGGTCTACTCATCAACTACCGCCGTTGCAAGGCGCTCATCCAAACCGCCCTTTTCCCGCTCGAAATTGGCTATGGCGGTGCTTTCATCGGCCTTGTGTACCCTGCCGGTATTGGCCCAAGAAGCCCAACAGGAGCCCAAAGAAGACAAATTAGTGGAAGAGGTGGTTGTCACGGGATATCGTCAATCTGTGCTCAATGCCCTTGATGCTAAGCGCTTGGCGGATACCGTTACGGAAAACATTTCTGCCGACGATCTCGGTAATTTACCCGATGTTTCTATGGCGGATGCACTAACCCGTCTTCCTGGTATTTCAGCAGTTCGAACTGGCGGCCAAGCAAGCGAAATTAATATTCGCGGTATGGCTGGGGGATTCGTGTTTTCAACACTGAATGGCCGCGAGCAGGTTTCAACCAGCGGCCAACGCAACATCGAATTCGAACAGTATCCCTCTGAACTCATTTCAGCGGCCTCGGTTTATAAATCACCCAAGGCATCTTTAATTGAGGGTGGTGTTGCTGGCACAGTGGAGCTTAAAACGGCTAGTCCCTTAGATATGTCAGAGGACTCTAAACTAGCCATCAATCTTCGCGGCATGATGAATGATCGCGCCGATGAAGTGTATGACGCACAAGACGTTGGCCATCGCTTCAGTATTTCCTATCAAACTAAATTTGCCGACGATACCGTGGGCCTGGGTGTGGGCTTTGCTCGCCTTTATCAACCCAGTGTCGCCACTCAGTTTGTTGGCTTTTCGTATCGAAATTTAGATAGCGGTGGTCGCGATGTCGATGGCGACGGCGCCGCAGATATTATGTCTTACGGTTTTGAGCTGCAACACCGCGGCGGAGAAGAGACTCGCGATGGACTCATGGGTGTCCTTGAATGGCAGCCCAGCGATGATTTAAAAGTCCGCGCTGACTACTACTCTTCAACGTTTGATACCGAAGCCTTTGCACGCGGTTTCCGTTTTCAAAACTTGTTCCAAGGCAATATCACTAACCCTGTCATGACAGCCGATGGTGTCATGGTAGGAGGCTATGTACAGCGTGCTCGTGATACAGATGTTCTCGTTCAGACCACCAATGACGATAACTCAGATCATGATGAAGTCACATCATACGGCCTCAACGTTGAGTACTTGGTGGGTAATTGGACGCTAAGTGGTGACATTTCTACATCGAAAGCAGAGTCAAATTTTGTAAACGGTGTTGGCTGGGGCTTATTGTTTGAAGACGCCTCTGCTGCGGTACCTATTGTTGAATCAGATATCGCAGTTAACTACAAACTCAATGGCGTCAACCTGCCAGACATTGGCTTTAATCAAGATTACACCGATCTAGATAAAATGATGTTGGCCAAATGGGGTGTCTATCCCTATATCAATACCGATCAGGTTGATGCTGTCAAATTTGATGCCGCCTATGAGTTTACTGACAACAGTGTTTTCTCTTCGTTTGAAGCGGGTGTTCGCTCATCTAAACGTGAATACACTAACGAGCGTGGCGTATACCAATTCGGGAACGATTTTGGCTATTACGCACCCGGTGAAGCACCATTAAAACTTACCTCTGAATTGGCTACCACTGTTGATTTCAATGGTGACTTTGGCTACTTCCCTTCCTACCTCGCCATCGATATGGATAAAGCATTAGCACAGTGGTTACCCGCTGGCGAGGGAACTCCGGTTAAGTCATGGGCTGACTCATGGACCATGACCCAATCCGGAGGAGTAGAGGAAACAGTAAATGCAGCCTATTTACAATTGAATATTGATACAGAAATTGGCGGTCGCACCTTGCTCGGTAATATTGGTGTACGCGCGGTGCAAACAGAACAATTCTCGATTGGTTTGCGCGATGTTGATGGCAATGTTGAAGCTGGAGCGGTAGCCATCACCGATGATTTAGGCGTAGTGAGTACTGAATATGCCCTCGTTGGCGTAGGGCAAAAATATACCGACTACCTTCCCTCAATTAACTTGAATTATCTACTAACAGATAATGATCAGCTTCGCTTTGCTGCTGCAAAAGTGCTAAGCCGTCCACCCATCAAACGCTTACAAGCTGATGAAAGTGTCAACATCTCAGATGATGGTAAGTTCAGCGCTTCATCAAACAACTCGCCATTACTAGACCCGTTCTATGCAAATCAATACGACTTGTCCTATGAACACTACTTTGAAGACACCAGTGGCGCCATTGTAGCTGCGGTTTTCTACAAAGACATTCTTGGTTTTGTAAACAGTATTACTATTGATCCCTATGATTTTATTGGCGATCCCGCCTACGACGTACCCACGTATGTTCCCGGCACAGAACCAGGCAATGCCAATAGTTATCCACCCGTTAACGTCGTTAATGGATCATTGAGCACGGTTATCAACAACACCCAGGGTGGTTATATCCAGGGTATTGAGCTGGCCTACACCCAGACATTCGATAACCTACCAGGCATCTGGTCTGGCCTCGGCTTCAGTGGTAGCTATTCCTACACCGAGTCGAACATATCTTTTCAAACTGACTTAAGTGGTAGCTCTGTCGACATTACATTACCCGGCTTATCAGATACCGTTTACAGCGCAAGCCTATTCTATGATTACGATAACTTTTCTACCCGGCTGAACATTAGAAACCGTAGTAAGTTTGTGTCTGAGCAGGTCGCTGTTGAAACACAGCTGGCATTTTTCAATGAAGAAACGGTCATTGATTACCAAGCCAGCTACAACGTCAACGATAACTTACAGGTGTTGTTCCAGGTAAATAACCTCACCGATGAACCCACTAAAACCTATTTTAATCAAGAAGCTCAAACCGGCACATTGCAGTTCTTTGGACGGCAGTTATTCCTCGGTGTGAGCTACTCGATGTAAGCCATTAGCAGAATAAAAAAATTTGGAGTAAAGATATGTTTATTACCCATGCAACAATATTGAGAGCGTTGGTCATTGCCGCTTCTCTGGTACTGGCTTCCTGTGGCGGTGGCGGTTCATCAACTGAAAGCGGCCAGAAACTACTGAGCTGTAGTGCGGGTCAAGTTCCCAATGCCACCGGCACTATGTGTGTCGATCCAGCGCCTATTTCTTGTCCTTCAGGCCAGGAAGCAAACGAGTTCAACGATGGCTGCGTTCCCATCGTTGACGACAGCTTACCCGCACCTGTTGTTACCGCAGGTGAAAATCAAGCGGTGTTATTTTATAACCGCGCTGACGACGTCTACGACAACTGGAAGCTGCACATTTGGAACAATACACTTTGTGATGCATACAGCGATGAACAAACGGCTGGTGTAACATGGGGAGATGGTGTACCCCACACCGGCGTGGATCCAAACTATGGTGCTTACTGGGTTCTTGAGCTCAAAGACGGTTATACCGATTGCGCTAACTACATCATCCACGACGGTGATGACAAAGAACAAGGCGGTAGCGACAAAAAACTCGATCTCAGCGCTGAACGCATGGGCTGGGTACTGCAAGGTGTAGTGGATACATTTACCAACCGTTTGTTAACGCTTGGTGTCTCCATCAGTGGTGCAAGTGCACACTGGGTTGATCTCAACACACTATTGTGGAATGTCGTAGGTGACGTTGCTGAGGTTCGTATACACAGTTCTAGTAATGGCGATTTAGAGTTTGACGCCGAAACCGGAGTCAGCGGTGGCAGCTCCTTTAGTGGAGTCGCCGGCACCATGAGCGATGCTCTTAAAGCTCAACTACCTCACCTAGCAAATCTCGACGCCTATACCATGACAGTTGATGCAGCAGTGGCTAAATCTGCCCTGCGCGGCGAATTAATGGCGGTTGCATACGATGCCGAAGGTGCACCCATTGGTGCTACACGTATTCAGATTCCTGGGGTGCTCGATCATCTATACACTATGGGTGACAACGATGCCGACGAAGCTGATTTGGGTGTCATTTACAGCGATTCTGGCATAGCCACTCATGTCTGGGCGCCAACAGCCACCCAAGTGAACTTGAAGGTTTATAACGCTGATAAATCATTAGCTAATACCTATGCCATGAACCGCGATGATGCTACAGGTATCTGGAGCTTTAATGGTGACAATTCACTGGATCGCAAATTTTATCGCTTTGAAGTCACCGTGTTTGATGCATCCACAAGTAACATGACGACCGTTGAAGCGACGGATCCTTACTCATTGAGCCTGTCAACAAACGGCCGTTTCTCACAATTTGTGAATATCAATGATGCGGATTTATTCCCCGAAGGCTGGGTAGATCACTCTGTTCCGACCATCGAAAACCCTGAAGAAGCCGTCATTTACGAGGGACATATTCGCGACTTTAGTATTTGGGACACCACTGTTTCCGAAGCTAATCGTGGTAAGTATTTGGCATTTACAGAGAAAGAGTCGGACGGCATGAAACACCTGGCAGCACTGGCCGATGCGGGCATGACGCATTTCCACATGCTGCCAGCAAACGACATTGCTACCATTAACGAGAATGCCTCAGAGCAGTTAAACCTGAACA
>Ga0181577_10000785_pt1 | contig 25621 bp, 24 predicted proteins | sample 101ome_21_FD_132468 | JGI IMG/M metagenome (GOLD analysis project Ga0181577, IMG submission 132468) | Coastal salt marsh microbial communities from the Groves Creek Marsh, Skidaway Island, Georgia - 101413BT metaG (megahit assembly) | ecosystem: Environmental > Aquatic > Marine > Intertidal...
CCGTATTCGGGGTCGACCTCCTTGGTGACCCGGATGATTTCCTCCGGATGTTCCCTGTCGAGATATTCAATGAAGCCGCGAAGGTCCGGGGTGTAGGGCTGGTTCGACAAACCGTCCATGATGGGTTCTTCCTCTAAGTTCTGTCTTTGGGCGGATCGATAGATGCGCCGGCTTCGATCCATGCGTTGATGCCGCCTTCGAGATGGGCGACGGGCGTCAGTCCCATGTCCTGTGCGGTCTTTGCGGCCAGCGCCGACCGCCAGGCGCCGGCACAATAGAAAACGAATTTCCTGTCTTCTACAAAAAACTCCCGGTGATAGGGAGATTCGGGATCGATCCACATTTCCAGCATGCCGCGCGGCACGTGGCGGGCGCCGGTGATGCGTCCTGTCTTGGCGACCTCGCGGATATCCCGGATGTCGATGAAAAGCACGTCGTCGCGACCGACGAGTTCCCGGGCGTCCGCGATGCTGATTTCCTCGACATGTTCGTTTGCCTCGGCGACCATCTGCTTGACGGTGCGGGTGATGTTCTGTGCCATGCGTATCAGTGTCCCGTGCAGTTGCCGTGGGGGTGTCGGTCAGGATATTCGGACCAGTACCATTTCGCCATCTCGGCGAAGACCTTCATCGCCGCCGGCGGTTTGGGGTCTTCGTCGAATTCCCGGTACAGGCTGTTGACGTTGATAAAGACGCGTTCGCGATCGATCCAGTGGTTGAAGAAATCGGCGACGATCTCCTCGGACGCCGCGACCCAGTCGAGGCCCGCGTCGTAACGCTTGCGCGCCTCGTCCCGCAATTCGGTCAGATAGGAGCGCAACGCGCGGACTTCGTCCTTGCCGCTGACCGGTCCGTGTCCCGGTACCACGGTTTCCACGTCGAGCCCCAGAATGTGATCGCAGGCGCCAATCCAGTTGTCGACCGGCCCGGCCCACATCACGGGATGTCCGCCCACGAACACGATATCGCCGGTAAAAATCGTTTTGTCTTCCGGCACATGGACCAGTACGTCGCCGCGGGTGTGAGCAGGACCGACATTGGTCAACTCCACCTTTTTGTTGCCGACCATCAGCGTCAGTTCGCGGTCGAAAGTGCGGGTGGGAACCCGGTTTTCGATTCCGTCGAAATCGAACTTGCGGCCCATCAGTTCCCAGATGATGGCGCCGGCTTCGCCCATGTCCTGCCAGGCTTTGACGCGGCTGATAAAGGCCTCCGGCGGACGGATTTCCATCTCCGCGGCGCAGTCGGCCGAGGCGACGATCTCCGCCCCGTCGACCAGCTGGTTGCCGTATGTATGGTCGCCATTGGCATGCGTGTTGACCAATGTGTCAATTTCTTTCGCGTCCGGCACGGCATCGCGCATGGCTGTCAGCATCTCCGCCGTCAGCGGCAGGTCGAACAGGGTGTCGACCAGCAGCGTCTCGCCGCCATCCGCGATCAGTCCGGCGTTGCTCCAGCCCCAGCCGCCGTCCGGCAGCAGGTACGCCCAGCTGCCGTTGCCGAGATCGTGCAGGCCCTTGGTGTATTGCCATTTCGTCATGTGGATCGTTGACCCTCCCTCGGCAAACCTTGTACCTGTTCGGGAGGGCTACGAAAAGCGGGAGGCGCAGAACGGACGCATGACCATCCGGTTCGACGATATCGGCAACCGCCTGAAGGCGTTTCGCATCGCGTCCGGTCTCAGCGCCGACGAAGTGGCGTCCCGGCTCGGGATATCGCGCACCGCGCTGTACCGTTTCGAGAAAGGCGAGGTCGCCAAGATCGAAACCCTCGAGAACCTTGCGGAACTGCTGGACGTATCCGTCCCGACCCTGCTGGGCGTCGGCGTGGAGTACATCTCGTCGGCGGTGGCGTTTTTCGAACGCCTGCGACAGATCGAAGAATCCTCGGAACACATCATCGTCCTGGCCGGGCCCGTATCGTTCCTGCTGGCATCGGATGCGTTCGGCGAAACGCTGGAAGAAGTGCTGGCCGAGAGCATTCCCGACGGTGCGGCCGAACGGGACCGGGCGCAGGATATCGTCCGCGAACTGATACCGATCCTGCGGCAGCGAAAGGAAACCTGGCGGGAACGCAAGCCCGGCATTCTGAACCTGATCTCCGGCGCGGAGATCGACCGGTTCCTGCGCAACGGGCTGGTCGGCCGGCTCGACCTGCCCGACGAGGTGCTGGCGGACCGCCGCGCCCGCGCCCGGGCCGAAGCGGATCACCTGATCCGGCTGATGGAAGAAGAGCCTATCGGTATTCAGATCGGCGTGGTGCCGGGCGCACTGCCGCACAACAGCTTCCAGATTTTCCGCCAGGCCGACCGCAAGATACTGACCCTCAGTCCGTTCAGGCTGGGCGAACAGCCCAATATCCACGGTGGCATCGCCATGATCACCTCGGCGCCGGAAGCGCTGGACCTGCACGAACGCACCGTCGAAGACATGTGGCGCCGCGCGCATAAGGGTCGCGATGCGGCGGCATTCATGCGCGATCTGATCGACAAGCTTCCCGACTGACATGGCCGGCGATCCGACCGAAGAAGCGATTGGGCGGGCCATGGCGGCGCAACGCGCGGGCGATTTCGCCGCCGCCGAAGAAGCGCTCCGGCAGGCGCTTCAAATCGATCCCCGACACCCGATGGTGCGGAACAACCTGGCGGCGCTGATGGCGCGTCGCGGCGCGGCCGCCGAAGCGCTGGATATGCTCGATATGCTGGTCGCGGACGAGCCGGGATACGCATCCGCCCATCTCAACCGGGCGCATGCCCTGCTTGAACTGAACCGGCGCGAAGACGCCATTCGGGCTTTTCGTGCCGTGGTGGCGCTGGAACCGGACCATATCGACGCCCACCGGGCGCTTGGGTTTCAGTGGCTTGCGCTGGGCGATCGCGACCGGTCGCTCGATCATTTTGCGCGGACCTACGATCTGCGGCGCGGCGAGGGCCGGATCGGCATTGCCGAGAGATCGTTGCGCACCGCGTCGGCTGAAAAGCTGAAACACGATTCCGACCTGTTTCGCCACCTGCCGCCGCGCGCGCGGGACGGCCAGCGTTTCGAAATGCTGGCCAGGCTCTATGACGGGGTCGCGGCCGAACTGGCCGACGGGGTGGTGGATCTGACGGACGAACAGCTCGACACGCTGGGCCCCGATTACAACACGGCCATACACATGGTCGATGCGCCGGAGATTTTTAGCGGGGCGATAAACCCAGCCCTCGACACCGCCGCGGTACAGGGAGCGTGGGACGCCGCGCAGACTGGTGTCGTGGCGGTCGACGACCTGCTGACGCCGAAGGCGCTGGCGCTGCTGCAGAGGTTTCTGACGGAAAGCACCATCTGGCATGATTTCACCCATATCGGCGGGTTCGTCGCCACCTATCTGGAAGACGGCTTCGCCTGTCCTTTGGTGTTGCAGATCGCTGACGAGTTTCGCGCCGCGCTTCCCGAACTGCTGGGGCCGCATCCGCTGACACAGGCCTGGGCCTTCAAGGCCTTGTCCGGCGACCGGCCCATCGACATCCATGCCGACGACGCGGCGGTCAGTCTCAATTTCTGGGTGACGCCCGACGCGGCGAACCGCAATCCCGATACGGGCGGGCTTATCGTGTATCGCGCGCCGCCGCCGCCGGACTGGCCGATTGCCGATTACGATGCCGACAAGGCACGAATTCGGGCGTTTCTGGCCAAACACGGAGACAATGCGATCTCCGTGCCGTATCGCGAAAACCGGGGCGTTCTGTTCGAATCCCGCCTGTTTCACGGCACCCACCACCCGGATTTCGCGCCAGGTTACGAAAATCACCGGATTAATGTCACAATGCTGTTCGGCAGCTGTGGATAACTGTAACAAAAATGGGACAAGTCTTTCTTTTGTTACATTTTAGGCGTATAAGCAGCCGCACCCGACCGCACAAAAAGCATGGATGTCATGACTGATCTCGCCCCCAACGAGAAATACACGAATTCCGCCATCCGACCGGACGAATCCGACCCCTATCCGGACAAGCCCGTTGGCGAATATCTGACCGATGTCGTGTCCAACGACTGGGTCAACGACGAATACAAGCTGATGGTGCTCAAAACGCACGAAAAGGCGCTGACGGCCTATGCCGGGCAGTTCTTTCATCTGCTGTGCCCGACGCCCGACGGTGCCGAAGTATGGATGCGCCGCCCGATGAGCGTCTACAAAGTCGACCGGCCCGCCGGACAGATCGAGTTCCTGTACAAGTGCGAGGGGCGCGGCACCAAGGGCATGGCGACGCTGGAACCCGGCGATACATTCAACATTTCAGGCCCGCTCGGCATCGGGTTTCATCTCGACCCGGCGTGGAAGAACATCGTCGTGCTCGGGCGCGGCGTCGGTCTCGCGACCCTGGCGCCGCTGTCGCAACTGGCGGCGGAAAACGGCGTCGGCGTGACGGCGATCCTCAGCGCGAGGAAAAAAAATCTGGTGATGTCGGAAGACCTGTTCCGCGAACTGGGCGCGGAGACGGTGACGGTCGTCGACGAAGACGGCAGCAGCGACGTCGAAAACGTCGAAGCGATCCTCGAAGGGCTGATTGCGGACGGCAAGGCGGATGCGTTCTTTACGTGCGGGTCGAGCCGGCTTCTCAAGCTGATGCAGAATCTCGGCAGGAAGCACGACGTACCTGGCCAGGTGGCGATGGAACAGATCATGGTGTGCGGCGTCGGCGCCTGTTACGTCTGCATGCGCACCTTTGAAATTAACGGCGAGAGGACCCTCAAACGCGTCTGCCGCGAAGGGCCCGTGTTCAACATGCAGGAGGCAGTGGGATGGTAGATCTTTCGGTAAAAATCGGCGATTTGACGTTTCAGAATCCAATTCAGCCCGCATCGGGCGCGTTTTCCTGGGAATACAACGAGGTTATCGATCTCAACCGTCTCGGCGCGCTGGTGGCGAAGACGATCTGCCGCGAACCGCGCCTCGGCAATCCGACTCCGCGCATGGCGGAAACCGAGGCCGGCATCATCCAGTCCATCGGCCTGCCGGGCAAAGGTATCGACTACTTCCTCGAAAACATCGTCCCCGAATATGCGAAGTTCGAACCGCCGCTGGTGGTCAGCGTGTCGTCGGAATCGATCGAGGATTTCGCAGCCCTGGCGCGCGAATTGTCGGTGCCGGACGTCGACGTGATCGAATGCAACATCTCGTGCCCGACGCGTAACACCACCGGCGGCAATTTCGCCCTGCAGGAAGAGCATACCAAGGAAGTGATGAGCGCGATTCGCGAAGCCACCGACAAGCCGGTCTGGGCCAAGCTGTCGCCGAATGCGGGGGATCTTACGTCGATCGCGCTGGCGGCGGAGGAAGCCGGCGCCGACGCGCTGGTGATCGCGAACACGTTCCTGTCGCTCAAAATCCGCACCGACAATTTCCGCCCCGCGCTCGGCAACAAGTTCGGCGGCATGGTGTCGCCGGCGCTGAAACCCATCGTGCTGCGCATGGTCTATCAGGTGGCGAAGGAAGTGAAAATTCCGGTCATCGGTGTCGGCGGCGTGACCAAGGCGGAGGACGTCGTCGAATACATGCTGGCGGGCGCGCATGCGGTCGGCATCGGCTATGCCGGGTTCCGCAATCCGACGGCGCTGACAACCATCATCGACGACCTGGAAGCCTGGTGCGACGAACGCGGCATCGAGAAGGTCACCGATCTGATCGGCGCGGTGAAGGACGACGACATGGAGATGGACCCGCTGGTCGCCGCGTCGCACGGCGTCTGATACCTGCATGTCCGCTGTCATAACTTCGCCGTTGAGCGCGGCGGCGGTGGAGGAGCATCACGCGTCCGGCGTGTGGCGTGACCACACGATTTACTACATCGTGGCCGCCCATGCAGCCGACCGGCCGGACGCAATCGCGCTGCGCAGCAGCCATCGCGCCTTTACCTGGGCGGAACTGACCGCCGCGGTCGATGCTCTGGCCGCCGATCTGGCGGCCCGCGGAATGCGGCAGGGAGAAACCGTCTTCGTCGGGGCGCCCAACCGGGCGGAAACCGTGATCGCCCTGCTGGCCGCATCGCGGGACGGCTATGTCTGCTGCCCGTCGCCGCACCGGAACCACACGGTCGCCGAAATTGCCGATATGTGCGAACGGGCGTGCTGTGCCGCCTATATTCACGAACCCGGCCACGGCGCGGATGCCGACGGCGATGAAATACTGGCTGCGATCGGCGGGCTTGCGTCGCTCCGCCATATCTACCGCCTGGGTCCCGCGAACGACGACGTGCCGTTCGCCGGACTGCTGCGTCCCGACATCTCCGATGTGCCGGCACCTGCCGGCGATCCCGATCTGATCACCTATCTTGCGTTCACCTCCGGCTCGACCGGCCGGCCCAAGGGTGTAATGCACAGCGACAATTCGCAACTCGTCGCCGCCCGGGGGATTGCGGACGCCTGGTCGTTCGGCCCGGACACAGTGACGTGTTCGCTCAGCCCGTTCAGTCACAATCTCGGCTGCGGCACGCTGTGGACGTCGCTGGTCTGCGGCGGCGAATTCGTCCTCCACGACTGGCCGCGGGGAGACTCGCTGGTGGACAGGCTGGAAGCCGCCCACGTGACCTATCTGGTCGGCGTCCCCACCCATGCGATGGATTTTCTGGCCGAACTGGAAAGCCGCGGTGTAGAGACATACGACCGGCTGAAGAGTTTCCGCGTCTCCGCCGCCGCCTGCCCGGAGCACGTCTCGGGCGCGCTCTACGATCTTGGCATCCCGGTGCAGAAGGGCTACGGGATGACAGAAACGAATGGTCATCAGCACGGCCTGCCGGGCGACAGCCGAGACCGGGTGACCGGCACTTCGGGCGTTTGCTGCGCGGGATACGAATTGCGGATTTTCGATCCGGACGACCCTGACCGGGAATTGCCGGTCGGCACGTCCGGGCTGGTCGGCGGCAAGGGAGGATCCCTGATGCCGGGATATTTCAACGACCCGGATGCGATGGCGCAATCGATGAACGATGCCGGCTGGTTTATGACCGGCGACCTGGGAACGCTGGATAAAGGCGGTTATCTGACCCTGACCGGCCGGCGCAAGGAGCTGATCGTGCGTGGCGGCCACAATATCAATCCAAATCTGATCGAAAGCCTGACCCTGCGCCATGACGCGATCGACCTTGCCGCGGCGATACCCGTGCCGGACGACCGGCTGGGAGAACGCGCCTGCCTCGCCGTCATGTTCGAGGAGGGGCAGAGCGTCGCGATCGCCGACATACTCGACCATCTCGCCGAAGAGGGCCTGTCGCGCTACGATATGCCGGAATACTGGCTGCCCGTCGCAGATATCCCGCTGATGCCCAACGGCAAACTCGACAAGATCGAGATCCAGCGCCGGATCGGAACAGGCGATCTGGTGCCCCAACCCGTGACTTGAGGAATTCGCATGCGCGCCGTCGTCCTGAACGAATACGGATCTCTGGACAATCTTGCATTGACGGAATTTCCGGATCCCATTCCCGGACCCGACGACATCATCGTCGATGTCCGCGCGACGGCGGTGAACTACGTCGACCTGGTTCTGATCGGGGGCACTTACCAGTTCAGGCCCGACATCCCCTTTGTGCCGGGAAAGGGGCCGGCGGGAATCGTGAAGCAGGTCGGCGGGAACGTTGACGATTTCGCCCCCGGCGACCGGGTGGTCGCGATGGCGGAACAGGGCGGCTATGCCGAACTGACGCCTATTCACCGCAACAACTGTTACAGAATTCCCGATTCCCTGTCCTTCGCCGACGCAGCGTCAATGACGCTGGTCTACGATACCGCGTGGTTTTCCCTGGTCGAACGGGGCCGTTTCGAGGCGGGCGAAACCGTTCTCGTCCTCGGGGCGTCGGGCGGCGTCGGCCTGGCGGCGATCCAGCTGGTCAAGGCGTTGGGAGGGGTCGCTCTGGCGGGGATTGCGAATCCGGACAAGGCCGATCTGGTTCGCGATGCCGGCGCCGACCACATCATCGATCTGGCTGCCGACGATCTGAAAAACAGCCTGCGCGACCAGGTATTCGCGGTGACGGACGGCCGCGGCGCCGACGTGGTGATCGATCCGCTGGGCGACGATATCTTCGACGCCGCGATCCGTGCCGTCGCCTGGCGCGGCAGGATGGTGGTGATCGGCTTTGCCGCCGGGCGCATTCCGACGCTGAAAGCCAACTATCTGCTGGTGAAGAATATCGATGTCGGCGGTTTGCAGATAAGCGATTACCGCCGCCGCCGTCCCGATCTGACGGCAAAGTGTTTCGCGCAGATATTCGACCTTTACGACGCCGGAAAGATCAGGCCTCTGCCGGCGGAGACAATGCCGCTTGAAGATTTTGCAACCGGGTTGCGGAAAGTGCAGGATCGCGCCGTGCGCGGCCGCATCGTTCTGACGCAGGACGAATGAACCAGACCGTCAATTTGGATGTATAGCCGGGGACGCGATGACAGAATTAAAATCCTTCTGCCGTCTCGCGTTACTGGTCGTTCTTATGCCTGTTATGTTCGGTTGCGATTTCAGCGACGAGATCGTCGATCTCCGCCAGTTCCAGAGAAGTTCCGCGCCGAACGACGCATTGGCCTGTCCGGCGGGAGTCTGCCGTGCCACGCCGGATCTGGACAGTCCGGCCGTGGGGTTGAGCGTTCCGCAATTAATGAAGAGGGTTGAGGACGTTCTGTCTTCCGAGCCCCGAACGGAGCTGGTTGCGGAGGATAAAGATTTGCCTCAACTGATCTTCGTGCAACGATCCAGAGTCTTCGGATTTCCGGATACCGTTCGGGTTCAGGGGGTGGAAGCCGGCACAGGGGCGGCTCTCGTCATCCACAGCCAGTCGAACTATGGCTACTGGGATACCGGCGCCAACAAACGGCGGCTTCGTCGGTGGCTGGACAAACTGTCGGCGGGTACGGCAACGAAGTGACCAGCGGATCAGGTATCGTCGTCGGCCCAGAAGCCTTCGCGCATGCGTTCCCCGATATCGCAGCCCTTGGCGTATGTGTATCCACCGGGCGAGGGTCTGACGCGGTCTGACGGTGCGAGCTGCGCGCGCCAGACGCGCGGTTCGGGCGGCGGCGTCAGACCGGCGATTTCAAGAATCAGTTTACGCCGGATGGCGCGGGCGAAATCCTTGAAATCCCGGGCGACGACCAGAAAGGCCCCCGGCCCGCCGATCACGCAGCCACGATAATAAAGATCGAGATCGGGCAGATTGTAGCGGCTGAAAACGTTATTGGCCTGGTTGATGATCGGCAAACCGTTCACGGTGATGCGTTTGGCGATCGTTTCGTCGCGGACCGTATCGACATAGCGGCCGAAATTGTCCGGCCCGTCGCCCGAGACGTCAATGACGCGCCGGGTGCCTTCGATATCGTTGCTTTCGATAAGTTGCGTCGCATGCTCCAGCGCGTCGGCGATGGAGGTGCGCCGTCCGAACGTTAGTTCCGCTTTCAGCAGCTCGTCGGCGAATGCGTGTGCGTCGGCGCGTCCCCGGATGACACGCCAGTCGATCACCAGCCTGTTCCAGTCGCGGCTCGAATAATCCACATAGGCAACCGTGATGCGCTGCAGCACACCCGATGAGATGGCCTTCACGACATCGTCGCTTTTGAACGCTGCCGCGATGCCCTGGCGCTGCAACCTTGCTTCATCACTGTCGATGCTGCGAGATACATCGGTTGCAATCACAAGTTCCAGATCGACGTACTCTTTTGCGCCGGCCGACCCCGCGAATATAAGCGCGGCTGCCAGCGCAAGAAACGACACTTTAGCCATATCCAGCTCTCCTCCATCCTGAAAGTGTACACGGATCATCGGAAATTTGCCGTCTTTCCGGGTCGATTGCGCAACGCGCGCGGCTTGTCCATTATCCCCGCAATCAACGCCGACGACAGGGAGCTTATCGATGACCGACACCACAACCACACCCACTGGCCAGAACGAACCCATTCAGGATCTGCGGCAGTGGCTGGAGGCCGTCGAAGGCATTGGCGAACTGGTGAAGGTTTCCGAACCAGTGAATCGCGACCAGGAAATGAGCGCCATCGGTTATCTGCTGGCAAAGCAGCAGCCGTCTCCGACGGTGATGTTCGAAAAGGCGGAAGGGTTCGACGACGGCGGAATCGGTGCGCGGCTTCTGTGGAATCTTGCCGGACCCAGTCTGAAACGCATTGCCATTACGCTGGGAGAGGATGCCGAAACGCCGACGATCGAGCTGATCCAGAAGGTCAAATCGAAACTGATGAAGCGCATCCCGCCGCGCGAGGTGACAGCCGACGAGGCGCCCGTGTTCGAGAACACGCTGACGGGTGACGATATCGATCTCGACAAGCTGCCGATCCCGATGCACTGGCCACTGGATGGCGGGCGCTATCCCGGCACGGCGGATTGCGTGATCACGCGCGATCCGGATACCGGATATCTGAATGTCGGCACCTACCGCATGATGCAGCAGGGCAAGCGCCATTCCGGGCTTTACCTGTCGCCCGGCAAGGACGCGCGGCTGCATATCGAACGCGCCTGGGAGCGCGGCGAATCCATCGAGGTTGCGGCCGCCTGGGGCGTCGATCCCATCTTTATGCTGGTCGGCTCGCAGGGTTTTCCCAAAAACATCTCGGAATACGAATTCATCGGCGGCATCCGCGACCAGGCGGTGTCGGTGGTTAAGGGCAAGAAGACGGATCTGCTGATTCCGGCGAACGCGGAACTGGTGATCGAGGGCGTGCTCAAGCCCGGCTCGATGAAAGGCGAAGGCCCGTTCGGCGAGTTCACCGGCTATTACGGCCGGCCCGAAGGCGAGGCTCCGCTGATCGAAATCACGGCGCTGCATCACCGCAACCAGCCGATCATGACCAACGCACTGATGGCGGATTATCCGTCCTGCGAACAGTCGGGCTTTTTCGCCATCATCCGCTCGGCCCGGGTCTGGAACGATTTCGACAAGCTCGGCATTGCCGGTATCAAGGGCGTCTATTGCCACCCGGCGGCCGCCGGCGGCTGGGGCATGACCTGCGTCAGCATCGAACAGCGCTATGCGGGTCACGCGGCGCAGGTTCTGGCGCTCGCCGCGCAGGTGCCGGGCGGCGCGTATTACACCAAGTGGATCATCGTCGTGGACGAGGATATCGATCCCTGCGACATGGATCAGGTGCTGTGGGCGATGGCGAGCCGCAGCAACCCGGTCGATGACGTCGAAATACTGAAAAACACCTGGAGCACCCAGCTCGATCCCAGCCAGTATCCGCCGGAAAACAGGCCCTACGGATCGAAATGCCTGATCAATGCCTGCAAGGATCACAAGCACATCAAGGAATATTCGAAACGCACCATGCTGGACGAAAAGGTCTACAACAAGGTCGTCGCGGACTGGGAACGCCTGGGCCTTCCGGGCTCGCCGCCCACCGTGCAGCATTTCGAGAAAGACGTATAGCCGCGGCCGTTTCCCGCGTCAGGACCTGGGGAAGTGTCCCTGGGTCCGGTTTGCGAAGGCCACCAGCGATAGCATAACGGGCACTTCGACCAGCACGCCGACGACCGTCGCCAGCGCCGCGCCGGAGTTCAGGCCGAACACGCTGATGGCGACGGCGACGGCCAGTTCGAAGAAGTTCGACGTTCCGATCAGGGCGCAGGGCGCGGCGACGTTGTAGGGAACCCGCCATGCCCACGCCGCGGCATAGGCGATGAAAAAGATGCCGTAGGACTGGATCAGAAGCGGTATCGCGATGATCGCGATCAGCAATGGCTGCTCGATAATCACGTTGCCCTGGAAACCGAACAGCAGAATCACCGTCGCCAGCAGGCCGATCACCGAATACGGCTTGATGCTGCCGACGAAGCGGTCTACCGCCTCGTTGCCGGTTGCATTGCGTTCGGCGCGCCGTATCAGCTGGCGGCGCGTGAGATAGCCGGCCGCCAGCGGAATGACGACATATAGTCCCACCGACAGAAGCAGCGTCCGCCACGGCACCGTGATATCCGTCATCCCAAGCAGAAGGGCGACGATCGGCGCGAACGCGAAGATCATGATGACGTCGTTGACCGAAACCTGCACCAGCGTATAGGTCGCATCGCCGCGCGTGAGTTGCGACCAGACGAAGACCATCGCCGTGCAGGGGGCCGCGCCCAGCAGGATCAGGCCGCCGATGTACTGGGCGGCATCTTCGGGTGCGATCATGTCGGCGAAAACGATCTCGAAAAACAGGACGCCGAGCGCGGCCATGCTGAACGGTTTTACCAGCCAGTTGACGACAAGCGTGATGACCAGTCCTTTGGGCCGGTCGCCGATATGGCGAATCGACGAAAAATCGACATTCACCATCATCGGATAAACCATCGCCCAGATCAGGACGGCGACGACGAGATTGACCGACGCGTATTCCATCCCGGCCAGTATTTCGAACAGGCCGGGAAAAACGTTGCCGAGGATCAGCCCCGCGGCAATACAGAGCGCCACCCAGACGGACAGCCATTTCTCGAAAAAGCCGATGCCGCCCTGCTCAGTCTCGGGCGTCTGCGTACTGTTCTGAGGTGCGTCGTCGATCATTATTCCGCTAAAGAGTTATTTGTTGTGATTTGGCGGCCGGTCGGCGTTTCGGGGGGGAGATGCTTACGCAATTTGAATGCGTTCGCAGGGTTTCATTGGATTGTTTCATCTTCATGACGCCTTATCCGAACCGCCGAAATTCACTGGGCCGGGATGGAAACATCTGTGTCGTCCCCAAGGGTGTTGCTGTCATCGCTTGCGCGTTGCTGTTTTTCCCACAAATCGGCGTAGTGGCCTTTCTTCGCCAGCAGTTGCAGGTGCGAGCCGCGTTCGACGATTTCACCGGCTTCGATAAACAGGATCTGATCCGCATCGACGACGGTGGACAGTCGGTGCGCAATCACTACCGTGGTCGATCCGCGCGATACCTCCGTCAGGCTGTTCTGGATTGCCTGTTCGGTATGGCTGTCCAGCGCCGATGTCGCTTCGTCGAACAGGAAGATGCGCGGGTGTTTCAGGACCGCCCGGGCAATCGCGACGCGCTGCTTTTCGCCGCCTGACAGTTTCAGGCCGCGTTCGCCGACGACGGTGTTGAATCCGTCGGGCAGGCTTTCGATGAAGCCTTCGATCTGTGCAAGTTTGGCGGCGTTCTCCACCTCTTCGCGGCTTGCGTCGGGCCGGCCGAACTGGATGTTCTCGCCGATCGCTTCGTTGAACAGGACGGTATCCTGCGGCACCACGCCAACGGCGGCGCGGACGCTGTCCTGCGTATGATTGCGGATATCGTGCCCGTCGATTTCGACGCGGCCCTCGACCGGATCGTAGAACCGGAACAGCAGCCGCCCCAGCGTCGTTTTGCCGCCGCCGCTCGGCCCGACCAGGGCGAGCTTGTGCCCGGGTTCGAGGTCGAAGCTGACATTCTTCAGGATCGGCCGGCGCGGATCGTAGGCGAATGACACGTTTTCGAAGCGGATCGCACCCGGCCCGTCGGGCAGGGGGACGGCGTTTTCGGCATCGGTGACTTCCGGTTTTTCGTCGAAGATGCGGACCATTTGTTCCAGATCGATCAGCGCCTGTTTGATCGACCGGTACAGATTGCCCAGTCGTTCCAGCGGGCGGACCAGCTGCAGCAGGTAGGTGTTGATCAGCACGAAGGCGCCGACTGTCATGGCCCCCGAGGCCACGTCCATGCCGCCCAGCACCACGATGGCCCCGGCGCCGATGCCGAGGACGGTCATCTGCGCCACGCCCAGCAGGCTGCGGAAAATCAGCGACCGGACGGTCAGGCGCTCGGCTTCCGACAATTCGCTGTCGTAGCGGCGGGAGACGTAGTTTTCGTTGCCGAAATATTTGACGGTTTCGTAGTTCAGCAGGCTGTCGATCGCCTTGCCGTGCGCTTCCGCCGCCTTGATGACCGCCGGGCGCTGATACCGGCGCAGCATTTCGGAGCCGAAGATGACGGCCGACAGAAACAGCGACAGGGTTGCCGCCATGATCAGCGCGTAGTGGGCGTCGAACCGGCCCAGCACGACGGCCGTGATGATCACGATCTCGGTCACGAGCGGCGCGATGACGAAGACCAGATTGAACAGCAGTTCGGCCGTCGCTTCCAGGCCGCGTTCCTGTATTCGGCTCAGCATCCCCGTCCGGCGCGACAGGTGATAGCGCAGCGACAGCGTATGGAGGTGATCGAACACGGCGAGCCCCAGCCGTCGGCGCACCCTTTGCTCCAATGGCCCGAACAGGATCCAGCGCAGCTCGTTCAGGGACCGGGAGAACCAGAAGATAAACCCGTAAGCCAGCAGCAGGGCGACCGGCGCGACCACGATCAGCGAGGCGTCCTTGGGCGTCAGCCGGTCTATCGCCAGCGCGAACAAAACCGGCAGCAGGGCGTTCAGGATGGCGGTCAGGAACAGGACGACGACCGACAGCACCACCCGCATCCGCATGCCCGGGTCGTCGCGCGGCCACAGATACGGCATGACTGCGCCGATCGCTTTCAGGTCGGCGGCATGGCCCGCCCGGATTTCCGGCGCGACGGAAGGCAGAAATCGCGACATCAGGCCGCGTACATGATCGGGAACATAACGACAGTATATAGGATTCCGTTGGCCGGCGCTTTATAGCTAGAATTGGAAAAACCGTTTGATCAGGGAGAATTCACATGGACGGTCGTGCTTATCTGCGGAGCCTGCTGGAATACAACGCCTGGGCTCATGAAGAGCTGTTCGACAAGGTCGAGGAGCTTCCGCCGGAGGAAATCACCAAAAAGCGCAAAACGCTTCTGGAATCCATTCATCGCAGTCTCAACCATCTGTTGACCGTTGATCTGATGTGGCATGCGCATATGGAAAAACGGCCGCACGGCATTACCGAACTGCGCGCCATTCAGCATGAAGACTTGGGCGACCTGCGGGCGGCGCGCCGGGCGATGGACAAGACGCTGATCGATTATCTTGACGGCCTGTCCGACGCCGAACTTGATGAGGTCGTCGATTACGAACTGATCGGCGGAAATACCGGGTCGATGTCACGTGCGATGTGTCTGGCGCATGTGGTGACGCATGGCAGCTACCACCGCGGCTGGATCGCGGACATGTTCGGCCAGGCCGACAGCATGCCGGCCATCATCGATATCCCGGTTTACGAGCGGGCGGTGCGCGAAAACAATCTCAACCCTCTGCCCTGACCCGCATGGCGAAGATTGCCGTCATCGGCGGCGGGCTCGGTGGCGCGGGGGCGGCATTGGCGCTGCACCATCGCGGGTACGAGGTCGCGCTCTACGAGAAGGCGCCCGAACTGGGCGAAATCGGCGCCGGGCTGAATCTCAGTCCCAACGCGATGAAGGCTTTCCGGTATCTCGGTATCGAGGATCAGGCCGTTGAAACCGGGTATCAGGCAAGGGAGCAGGTTATCCGCAGCTTCCGCAGCGGACGTGTCATCGCGCGGCCGCGCCGGGCGGGCGATATCGCGGAAAAATACGGCGCAGAGTTCATCACCATGCACCGTGCCGATCTGCTGAATTTGCTGGTCTCGGCGCTTCCCGATCGCCTGTTCCACACCGACGCTGCCTGCACAGGCGCGGAGACGCGGAACGGCGTCGCGCTCGCCCGATTTGCCGACGGTCGGGAAATCGAAGCGGACATCATGATCGGCGCCGACGGCATTCATTCGGCGGTGCGCGACAGTGTGTTCGGAAAGACCGAACCGCGCTTTACCGGGTGCATCTGCTGGCGCGGCCTTGTCCACCGCGATGCGCTGCCCGACCCCGCCTTTGCGCAACAAATGCAGGCCTGGTGGGGGCCGCACGGGCATATCGTGCATTATCCGGTCCGCCGTGACGGCGAGCTGGTCAATTTCGTCGCCCATTACGACAGCGACGGGTGGACCGGGGAATCCTGGACCTATGAATGCGACCGGTCCGAACTGATGGAAACCTACGCCGGCTGGAACGCCGATCTGCTGGGTCTGATCGAGTCGAGCGACAGGTATTACAAATGGGCGTTGTACGACCGCGATCCGCTGGCGAGCTGGATCGACGGCCGTGTCGCGCTGCTGGGCGATTCAGCGCATCCCATGCTGCCCTATCTGGGGCAGGGCGGATGCATGGCCATCGAGGACGGATGTGTGCTGGCGGAAGCGATTTCCCGGTCGCCGGGCGACCTCGATACGGCGCTGTCGGAATATCAGCGGGTCCGCAAGCCGCGCGCGACCCGGGCGCAGTTCGGCTCCCGCTTCCGCGCGCGCCAAAATCATCTTGTGTCGCCCTGGGCGCGGTTCCGGCGCGATGTGAAGATGGCCTGGAACAGCCGTTTCGGGGCCGACAGTTCCGCCGGCCAGGCGTCGGCATTTTATGAGTATGACGTCGCATCGGCCGCCGTCTTCGATTCGTAGCCGCGGATGATATACGGTAACCCATTGAAATATATGAGTTTCAATCATGGGTCGTTTTTAACTTTTGGTTAACCACGTACTTCGTACGATTCCATCGAACAAGCGCAGGTGGATTATCATGCGGTACATCACGTCACTTGACGAAGCATTCGAAGTAATTTCGTCCGACGAGCAGTCCCGGGCATGTGTGATTACCGACCCCAGGCGGCCGGACAACCCGATTGTGTATGTGACACCCGAATTCGAGCGTCAGACGGGGTATGAAAAGCCGGAAGTTCTCGGTCGGAATCCGCGGTTTCTGTATGGGCCGCAGACAGACCGGGCGGCCGTCGCGGCGATCGAGGACGCTTACGCCGGCATGACGCCGCTGGAGATCGAGATTCTCAATTATTGCAAGGATGGCACGCCGTTCTGGAACGACATGTCGATCCGGCCGGTGTTTTCCGAGAAAGGCGCGCTGAAATCCTTCGTGACGGTTCAGTCCACGCGGCCGGCAAGCGGGGTCGCCTCTTCGGCTTACGTCGCCGCCTGACGTCTCGGCGTCACGAATTCGCGAACCTGGGGAACAGCACTTCGGCGTTGCCCCGGTTCACCGCGGCGCGTTCGGCGTCGGTGAACCCGTCCCACGAATCGAAGCCGTTCGATTCCGCCGTCACCTTGTCGGTTGAGATATACGGATAATCCGTGCCGAACAGGATGCGGGATTTGTCGGCGATCCCGGTCAGCCCGACCAGCGGCACCGGATGTCCTGACAGCGCGGTATCGAACCAGAACTTTCTGAAATACGCCATCGCGCCTTCCGGATAGTTGTCGCGGAACGGCATGTCCTTGTCGAAGATCGCGACCCGGTGGGCGAGGAACGGCAGCGTGCCGCCGGAATGGGACAGGATAAACTTTATGTCCGGATATCTCTGCACCACGCCCTGCAGGATCAGGTTGACGGCGACGCGGGTGGTTTCGAACGGATAGTCGATCAGCATGCGCGGGATGTCCCAGCCGTCGGCTTCGGTTCCCGGCGGATAGCACGGATGAATGAACACCACCGCCTTACGCCGGTTGAGTTCCGCGTAAAGCGGCTCGAAATCCGGATGGCCGATATACTTGTCGTCGATGCTGGTGAGCAGAGTGATGCCGTCGAGGTTCAGTTCGTCCAGCGCCCGGCCGCATTCGGCGATGGCGGCGTCGATGTCGGGCAACGGCAGAAAGCCGAACCCGCCGAAGCGCCCCGGGTGATCCTGCGCCAGCGTCGCCAGATAGTCGTTGCACCGCTGCGCCAGGGATTTCGTCTGGTCGATGTCGCCGTACCAGATGCCGGGCGACGTGAAGGACAGGACGGATGCGGCAATGGATTCATTGTCCATGACATCGAGGCTGTGCTGCGGCGTCCAGTCGGGAAAGCCGCGATAGGCCGTGCTGGTGATGCCGGCGCTTTTCTGCGCCTCGATGTAAAATTCCGGCAGGACGTGATGATGCACGTCGATGCGTCCGTCTGCGGCCATGATTTTCGCTCCCTGTGTTACGGGCGAACTTTAGCGGCGTGATGGCTATGCCGTCGAGGGGGCCTGCTGATACTCTCCCTGAAGACAGGGAGGACATCATGACAACAGCATCCGGGCTCGAAATTATCGCGCTGGAAGAACATTACTGGGACAGGGTGGTCACCGAGCATTTTGAGGGGCGCAACGCCTCGCGGCGCGGCGCGTTGCTGGACCGGCTCTACGATGTCGGCGAACTGCGTCTGGCCGAAATGGACGAGGCCGGCATCGACATCCAGGTGCTCAGCCACGGCGCGCCGTCCGCGCAGCGGCTGGATGCGGACACCGGCCCGGCCATTGCCCGCCAGGCCAATGACAATCTGCACGCCACGGTGCGGGCCAATCCCGACCGGTTCGCCGCGTTTGCCGCACTGGCGACCACCGCGCCCGCCTCCGCCGCCGACGAACTGGAACGCTGCGTCGAGGATCTCGGCTTTTGCGGCGCCATGATCCACGGGCTGACCAACGGCGAATTCTGCGACGGCGAGAAATACTGGCCGATCTACGCCCGGGCCGAAGCGCTGGACGTGCCCATCTATCTCCATCCCGGTTATCCGCACCCCCAGGTCGTGGACGTTTACTACAAGGACTACCTCGACGATTTTCCGGCGCTGGCGACGGCGGGATGGGGCTACACGGTCGAGACCGCGACCCAGGCGATCCGCATGGTGTTGTCCGGCGTGTTCGACGCGCACCCGAAACTGCAGATGATCCTCGGCCACATGGGCGAAGCGCTGCCGTTCCTGCTGTGGCGCATCAACCAGGCGCTGTCGCGGGTCGAAAACACGCAATCGCGTTCATTTCGTGAAATCTTCGAGGGACACTTCCACATCACGACCAGCGGCAATTTCTCAAACCCGGCGCTGCTGTGTGCCGTGCAGGAAATGGGCGTCGACCGCATCATGTTCTCCGTCGACTATCCGTTCGTGGAGAACCGGCCCGGCGCCGAGTGGGCCGAACAGCTGAACTTCAGCCGCGAGGACAGGGTAAAGATATTGAGCGGCAATGCGCGTCGCTTGCTGAAGCTTTAGCTCTTTCGCGAAAGCGTACCGTTTGATGCGGCAGCGCATCGGTGCCGTAACTGAACTCAACGCCGGCACCTGTATTTGAGCCGTTGTAATTACGCGCCCGCCGTGTCACACCGCGCGCCATGTTGCAGATCGAAAATATCACCTACCGGATCGGGCCCCGGGTGCTTTTCGACGGGGCGTCCGCGTCGGTGCCGGCGGGACACCGTGTCGGGCTGGTGGGGCGCAACGGCACCGGAAAGACGACGCTGCTGAAGCTGATCATGCGCGAGCTGGAAGCCGACGGCGGATCGATTTCCGTGCCGCCGCGCTGGCGCATAGGGGTGACGCGCCAGGAAGCGCCCGAAGGCGCAGGGTCGCTGGTCGATGCCGTGCTGGCCGCCGATACCGAACTGCAGGATCTGAACGCCGAGGCCGAAAGCGCTACCGACCCTGACCGGATTTCCCGCATTCACGAACGTCTCGCCGAAAAGGATGCCCACAGCGCGCGGTCGCGGGCGGCGCGCATCCTGGCGGGGCTGGGGTTCGACGAAGCGGCGCAGCAGCGCTCCCTCAACGAATTTTCGGGTGGCTGGCGCATGCGCGTGATGCTGGCCTCGCTGCTGTTCACAAAACCGGATCTGCTCCTGCTCGACGAGCCCACCAACCATCTCGATCTCGAAGCAGCTCTGTGGCTGGAGGAATATCTCCGCCGCTATGACGGGACGATCGTGATCGTCAGCCACGACCGCGGCCTGCTGAACCGGGTGGTGCAGGAGATCGTGCATCTCGAGAACGCGCAGCTCACGATGTATCAGGGCGGCTACGACCGGTTCGAGGCGACACGGCGCATGCGGCTGGAACAGAACGAGCGCGCGCGCAGCAAACAGGAAGCCCAGCGCGCCCATATCCAGAAGTTCGTCGACCGGTTCCGCTACAAGGCGACAAAGGCGAAACAGGCGCAGTCGCGGATCAAGATGCTGGAACGCATGGAGCCGATCCCGGAATTTTCCGACGGGCCGCCGGTCACATTCAATTTCCCCGATCCGGATCCCCCGCTGGCGCCGCCGCTGTTCAGCGTGCTGAATGCGGCGGTCGGGTACGACGGCACGCCGGTGCTGAAAAACCTGTCCCTGCGCCTCGACGAAGACGACCGTATCGCGCTGATCGGCGCGAACGGCAACGGCAAGTCGACACTGATCCGTCTGCTGGCCGGGCGGCTGAAGGCGCTGTCCGGCACGGTGACGGCGGCGCCCAAGCTGCGGGTCGGTTATTTCGCCCAGCATCAGACCGACGAGCTCGACATGGAGGCGACGCCGGTGATCGAGTTGGGGCGCAAACGCCCTGACGACCGCGACGAACAGCTCCGCAGTCAGCTCGGCCGCTTCGGGTTCAGCCAGCAGCGGGCGGATACCAAGATCGCCAATCTGTCGGGCGGCGAAAAGGCGCGGCTGCTCTTCGCTCTGATGACCTGTGACGCACCGCACATCCTGCTGCTGGACGAGCCGACCAACCATCTCGACGTGGATTCGCGCCAGGCCCTGATCCAGGCAATCAACGGTTTCGCCGGCGCGGTGGTGATCGTCAGCCACGATCCGCACGTGCTGGAACTCACCGCCGACCGGTTCTGGCTGGTCGCGGAGGGTGGCGTGAGCGCCTATGACGGCGATCTCGACGAATACAAGGCGCTGCTTCTGGGCGGCGCAAAGAAGCAGCGCGGCAAGGAAACGACCGAGACCGGCGAACAGCCCCCGGCGACGCCCGTGGACAAGCGCGAGCAACGCCGACAGGCGGCGGAGCAGCGCCAGGCCCTCGCTCCGTTGCGCAAGCAGATCGCCCGGATCGAGAAGAACATGGAAAAGCTGGCCGCAGATAAGGCGGAACTCGAGCAAAAGATGGCCGATCCGGCGTTGTACGACGGGGCTGCCGATGCGCTTGTCGGCCTGCAAAAGGATCTCGGCTGGGTGTCGCAGCAGCTTGCCGAAGCCGAGGAAGCCTGGCTCGCCGCACAACAGGAACTGGAAGCCGCGGCCGAGGCGGTGGGGTAGACCAGCGGCGGTAAGGCCAGCGTTCGTTTAATGACGTTCCCACGTCTCGCCCGCCGATTTCAAACATGCTAATCAATCCGACCGGGGCACATTGAACGGGGAGGATGACATGATCGAGTTGTATGCCGCGCCGACGTCGAACGGGCTGCGGGCCAAAATCATGCTGGACGAAACGGGTCTGGACTACGCGCTGCACCCTGTCGATCTGGCGGAAGGCGCAAATAAATCCGCAGAATATCTGGCGCTGAATCCGATGGGCCTGATCCCGACCATCGTCGATCCCGACGGGCCCGGCGGCAAACCGCTCACGCTGTCCCAGTCGATGACGATTCTGACCTATCTGGCGACGAAATCCGGCAAGTTCATGCCCGACCATCTGGCAACGGACACGATCTTCTGGCGGAACACCATGTCCATCGCGACGGATATGACCGGCGTACTGATGGCGATCCTGACGATCGGCCGCATGGAAAATCCGCACCAGCCGACCATGGACGATTTCGGCGCGCGGTTTAACCGGTATCTCAAATACTGGGACGGACTGATGGCGGAGCAGAAATACGCCGGCGCCGACGAAGTCTCCATCGCCGATTTCGCGTTCTATCCCGTGGTCTACCGCGCCAAGGCGGTGGTGCCGCAATTTACCCGAGACTGCCCCAATATCGACCGCTGGTACGATGAAATCGGCGCACGCCCCGGCGTGCAAAAGGGCCTCGATTTCGGCCAGGGCTGACAGACTGAAGAAAAGGATCAAGACACATGAAAATCGCCGTACCCGACCTGATTTCGAATTCGTACCTGCCGGCGCCGGCCGCGGTCGAGCTGGGTTTCTTCGAAAAAGAAGGCCTCGACATGACCTACGAGCTGATCTTTCCCGTCGATGACGCCAACAAGGCGCTGCGCGACGGCAAGGTCGATTTCGTCGGTGGATCCGCGCATTCGACGCTGGCGGGCTTCCCCGAATGGGAGGGCGCGAAGCTGGTCTGCGCGCTGTCGCAGGGCATGTACTGGTTCCTGGTCGCGCGGAAAGATCTGAACATCGCGCTGGGCGATGCGCAGGCGCTGAAAGGCCTGAATATCGGTGCCGCGCCCTGGGTCGATCTCGGTCTTCGCGCGCTGCTGAAGGAAGAGGGCATCGATCCCGATACGGACGTGAACATCGCACCCATTCCGGGCACGGTCGTACCCGGCGTGTCGTTCGGCGTCACCGCCGCCGCCGCGCTGGAAGACGGCAAGATCGATGCGTTCTGGGCCAACGGCATGGGGGCGGAAGTCGCGGTAACCAAGGGTGTCGGCACCATCGTGCTGGACCCGCGCCGCGGGGTTGGTCCGGCGGCGTCGTTCAATTTCACCCAGCCGGTCTTCGCGACGACGCAGAAGATGATCGACGAACAGCCCGATACCGTAGCTGCCGCCGTGCGCGCCATCGTCAATGTACAGAAGGCGATGAAGGAAGACGTCAGCCTGGCGACAGAGGTGGGGCGCAAGAGCTTTCCCGAAGCCGAAACCGCGCTGATCGCGCAGGTTGTGGAACGCGATTTGCCGTTCTACGACGCGGCAATCACGCCGGAGTTCGTGACCGGCATGAATGCCTTCTGCCGCGACATGGGGCTGATGACGGGTGACCCGGCCTTCGAGGACGTGGTTGCAACCCAGTTCAGTAACCTTTGGTAAACCCTGTTCCTTAACGGATTATGGGAAGTTGACCGGTATCCTTGGGGGATGACCACAACCGTTACCACCCATAACCCCGAGACCGCGCCCACGGCGCCTCCTGGCACAAAACAGGCGTCTGCGCTCAATTTTCTGGCCAGCTCGATTATTTGCTGGTCGATCCTGGTTGGTGCGTTCGTGGTGGATCAGATGTAGCCGCCGAACGGAACCGGCACCGTCATTGCGGTGTTTCCGCCGGCGATGTCGGAGGCCGAAATTTCGGTGGCGGTGACGATCGCACAGGGCGAAAAGCTGGCGCCGACGCGTTACGGCAAGGCGATCGTCGTGCAGTCCTCGACGGCCGGTTTCGTCGACCGTCTAGAAAATGCCGGCGCGGTAACGGTGATCGCGCCGATGGGCCCCCTGGGAGCTTTTCTGCTCGGCAACGGAGCCGCCGATTTCGATTAGGCACACACCCGATTTATTCCCCCGGTGCAAGCCCGGGGAAGTAAGTGAAAATAGCCCGGAACGGATCGGTCAACCCGCAGCTTCCCGGTACCAGTCCAGAATTTCCTCGCCTGTCATAACCACGACGCCCGGTTTGGAAAGCATGTATTCCAGCAACTCGCGGACGTAGCGGATGCGGTGGGGGACGCCCGAAATATAAGGGTGAACCGCAAACGACATCACCCGGACGGAGTCCGCGCTTTCCTCATATATCGTGTCGAAATAGTCGATGGCCCGGTTCTTGTAGACCGGTGAGTCCTGATTCTGGATCAGCGACACGACGATATCGTGAATTTCGAAGTTATAGGGCAGGGAGACGATCTCGCCGTGTTCGGTCTTCAGCGGGATCGGCTGGTCGTCGAACGCCCAGTCGCCGATATATTCGAATCCTGCGTCGGCCAGATGATCCAGTGTCTCGAAGGTTTCGGTCAGACCCGGCCCGAACCAGCCGCGCGGCTTGTAGCCCGCGATCTTCTCGATCGTGGCGATGGTCTTGCGGATGTTCTCGCCCTGATTCTCGACCTTGTGCATCGGAATCTGTTCGTAGGCATGGGCGTTGCATTCCCAGCCCATCTCGATGCATGCCTCGACCACGCGGGGATAGACCTCGCAGGCGCGACCGTTCATCGTCACCGTGCCCTTGACGCCCATATCGGCGAACAGTTTGCGCAGCCGCCAGAACCCGACCCGCATGCCGTATTCGTGCCACGACCAGTTTGGCACGTCCGGCAGCATCGGCTGGTGCTGCGGCGGCGGCAGCACGGTGCGCGCCATGGCGCGGTCGATATCCCACACTTCCAGCGACATCAGCGGCCACAGGATCATCCGCCCGCCGTCCGGCAGTTTCAGCGGCGGACGGTCGTCGATGGCGGAAAAAGGAGTGCGTTCGCTGGGTTTCATGGCCATGGGGTCGTTCCTGTTGTCAGTGCGTTGCGGCCCGACAGGCTAGCGGGATGGCTTGGGCAATGAAAGACTGCGGCGCGCCTGCTGAAGTCACGGCGCCCGGTCGGCGGTGGTCAGGCAGGCCCATTTCAGATCGTTCCACTCTGCCGCCGTCATGGCCTTCCCGGTTCCGCTGGCGTTGCTACGGATAAACGCCAGGCGTTCCGCCGACGGCGGATGGGTCGATATCAGTTTGAAAACGCTGTCTTCCGACTCTTCGCCAGATTCTCCCGCTTCTTTCATGATGTGCTCGAAAAACAGGGCCAGACCTTCTCCGTCGACATTGGCGGCATTCAGGCGTTGGACGGCGAAATCATCCGCCTCACGCTCCGCGTCGCGGGAATAGGCGCTGTTGAGTGCCCACTCTGCGACGCCCGCGATCAGGATGCCGCCGGTAAAATCGCCGATCATGGCGCTGATCAGCAGCGACACCGCCGTGGTGCGGAAAATCGCCTGGGTAGGATGCGCGTAGACGACATGGCCGATCTCATGCGCGAGGATGCCGGCGATTTCCTCGGGGGATTTCGCGGATTTGAGCAATCCGTCGGTCAGTACGACGATGCCGCCGGGGAGTGCAAAGGCGTTCACCAGTTTTGCATTCACGACCGTCAGCCGCAGATCGGGTATTGTTTCCGCGCCCGCCATCATGCGGTCCGTCAGGCGACGCAGCGCGGTCAGGCCTTCCGGGTCGGTACAGAATTTGACCTGCCCGCTTTCTGTCGGCAGGCGCGGCAGGATATCGACGATCTGGTCCAACGTGGCGTTGCCGATCCGCCTTTTGACGCTCTCCGGCGTACGCTCCGCGAGCTGGGCCGACAGTAGCGGAATGAGAACCAGCACGATGACGGCGACGGCGCCGATCGCCAATCCCGACCACGCGCCGATTTTAAAAACCGCTTTGCGATTGGCGCGTATTCTCCGATGGGCGGCAGGCGCGATCTCCGACAGTTGCTCGATCACTCCGGGGTCTTCCACGATCAGCCGCGCCGTGGTGCCTTCCAGACCGATACGCGCGGCTTCGCCCCGCCGCGGCCGTTCGGCGAGGACGATATTGCCCGAGGCCCATGTGGCGAGCAAAATCCCCGTCTGCCGATAGATCGCGATCCCTTCCTCCGTCAACGCAATCGACACGTCCTGCGCCCGCGCCGTCTTGCCGTCGAAATAGCGGGCGGCGTATCGTGTGCCATCAGACATGCGTCAGAATCCGCCCACGTCCAGCGCATCCGCCAGGCCTTCGCCATGGCTCGGCAGATCGGCGGAGGACTGGATCACGCTGTCCAGTTCCTGCGGGTTGGCGACCGACATGGTGGCGCAGGCGCGTTTCAGCAACGTGACGTCGACCAGCAATGTGCGGAGGATGCCGTAAAACAGGAAGAACGTGATCAACAAACCGATCGGAAGAATCTGTGCTAGTCCGGTATTCTGCGCGATGGCCGAGATCGCCCCCACCAGCAAAGCTACGAGTCCAGCCATGAGCCCTCCCAATATCAGGAACGCTACCCAGAACACCAAGTAAACCCGGTACACGAACGGCGCCGATATCTCCGATCGCAGGCCGACATTCTTCAACTGCACGCCGTTCGTC
>Ga0181577_10000786_pt1 | contig 25620 bp, 25 predicted proteins | sample 101ome_21_FD_132468 | JGI IMG/M metagenome (GOLD analysis project Ga0181577, IMG submission 132468) | Coastal salt marsh microbial communities from the Groves Creek Marsh, Skidaway Island, Georgia - 101413BT metaG (megahit assembly) | ecosystem: Environmental > Aquatic > Marine > Intertidal...
AATGAATTCTGCTACCCTTCTGTTGGCCAAAAGCATAAACTCCTCCACTAGTTTATGAGCATCTTTTGAACTTTTGAAGTAAACACTTTGGGGATTTTTTTCTTTATCTAAATTGAATTTTATCTCAACTCTATCAAAAGAGAGGGCCCCCATTGACATTCTTTTTTCCCTAAGTATTTTTGCAAATGTGTCCAATTGGCGAATCGCCTCATAAATTTCGGTTGATACCGTGTATGCTTTTCCTTGCAATGCCACCTCTTCTGATACTTTTTTACTTTCGGTCTCCAAGAGGTATTGTACCTCCTCATAGGAAAATCGATGATCTGATAAAATAACGGTTTTGCCAAACCATTCCTTTTGAATTTCCATTTTTTCATTGACTGTAAATACTGCGGAAAAGGTATACTTTTCCTCATGGGGTCGGAGCGAACACGCTCCATTGGAAAGAACTTCGGGAAGCATGGGAACCACCCGGTCCACCAGATAGACAGAGGTCGCTCGCTCATAGGCCTCTTGGTCCAGAATGCTATTGGCCTTAACATAGTGAGAAACATCTGCAATATGAATCGCTATTTCCGTTTTTCCATTTCCCAAAGGGGTCACAGAAAGGGCATCATCAAAATCTTTTGCATTTATTGGATCAATCGTAAAAGTAGTTTTTGTTCTAAAATCCTTTCTCGCTGCTATTTCTTTGTCACTCATCCCTACATCCATTTTTTGTGCATAGGTAGCTACTTCTTCAGGAAAAGTTTCTGGAAAGCCATAGTCGTACATTATGGCATGCATTTCTGTATTCAGCGCTCCTGGCTTTCCTAGACTTCTAATCAAAGTTCCAAAAGGAGAAGAAGCTTTTTTCGGCCAATCTTTAAATCGAACGACTACCTTATCGCCATTTTCATAGTGTTCTATTTCTTTCTTTTCTATAAAAAAATCAGTTTGCATTCGCGATCCTCGGGTGCTTACAAAAGCAAAATCTTTCTTTTTGTCCAGAATTCCTACATGATCCTTTTTCGTTCTTTGAGTGATCTCTACCACTTCCCCTTCCTGTTTTCCGTTTTTTCTCTTTTTTACTCTATGAACCAATGCTCTATCTCCATCTAATGCTCTATTGGTATTTTTTCTTGGAATGAAAATATCTTCCTCCTCTTCCTCTAATATCAAATAAGCATTGCCTGAAGATGTAATTTCTATTACCCCCTCTACATAATCATTTTCTCTGACGACCAAGACATAGCTTCCTCTTTTTTTCTGATTTATCATCTTCTGTGCGTTAAGTTCCCCAAGGGACCTGATGACAGCATTTCTTCCTTGAGTATCAGTTATCTCAAGCTTGGAAGCGATTTGTTTATAATTGAAAATTTTTGAGGGATTTTCTTTAAATACTTTTAGGACTTTTACCTTTACGTTTCTGTCCTTATTTTTCTTTTTTGACATTCAAATTGAATCTACTACAAAAATAAGTTTTCTTTTCTTCACACATTAATAAGTTATTAAAACGGTTAACATTATTATTAATTCCTTTTTTTAAAATTTAATTAAATTGATGGGTATTATGTAATGTTAATACCTAGTAAAAGATTTTTGTCAAAAGAGAAGAAGATTAAAAAAAGAAAATATATGATCGACTTATATGGCCGTCTTTTAAAATTAATATACTCTAAATGAATGGATTGATCAGAATATAAACATCTGTTAATATCATTCATTTGTTTATTTGTTTTGCTTCAATTCGTTACTTTTATTGTTAAGATCAAGGGAAAAATGTTTGAAGAATGGAAGATTGTTTATCATAAAAAAAAGAAGGCCAAAAGGAATCTTTTTTATTTAGTTTAAAATCTCATAAAAGCAAACATATTTAATAAATTGTTTCCCTATTTAATTAACAAGTTTAACCACACAAAAAATCAAAATGAAATTATCGATTGGAAATGATCATGCTGGAGTTGATTTAAAAGAAGCTATTATCTCCTTTTTCAAAGAAAAGGGACATGAATTTAACAACCACGGAACAGATCAAGCAGACAGTGTGGATTATCCTGATTTTATACACCCAGTTGCCAAAGACATTGAAGATAAAAAAACAGAATTAGGAGTTATCATCTGCGGGAGTGGCAATGGAGCGGCCATGACAGCAAACAAACACAAAAAAATTCGTGCGGCATTGTGTTGGAACGTCGAAGTTTGTAAGCTAGCGAGACAGCACAACGATGCAAATGTCATCAGCATACCCGCTAGATTTGTGAATCTAGAGCAAGCCCTGGAGATGGTTGATGTATTTATCACAACCCCTTTTGAAGGAGGAAGACATCAAAAAAGAATAGAAAAAATTCCTTGTGCTTAAAAGATGAAATGGATTTTTAAAAAGTTTGAGACATTAAAATTAACAGAGCTCTATGATCTGTTAAAGTTGCGATCCTCTGTTTTTGTGGTTGAACAGGACTGTGTTTATCAGGATCTTGATGAAAAAGATCAGCAGGCTACGCATTTGTTGGGTTATGAAAATGAAAAGCTTATTGCTTACTCAAGAATCTTTTCCCCTGGAACTTTTGAAAAAAAATATTCAAGAATAGGCAGAATCGTTACCAAAAAGCAACACAGAGGAAAAGGCATAGGGCAAAGTTTGGTTCAAAGAAGTATAGAATTTTGTGCGGAACAATTCAACCGCCAAACTATTAAGATATCCGCTCAGGTCTATCTCAAAAAATTTTACAATCAACAAGGGTTCGTAGAAAAAGGGAAAATATATTATGAGGACGGCATTCCCCATTGTGCAATGTACTTCCTGTTTAAGCCTTAAAAGAATCAATCAATCCCATGAAGTCCTTTAAAATTAGTTTACTGTCGACTTCTGGACTCCCTTTGTACAGAACCATATACAAGCCGGGCGGAAATAACTCAAGGATTTGATTTTTATGCGATTGAATGATAGCCCTAAGCTGTCTTTTAATTCGGTTGCGTTTGTAGGCCAACGCAACATTTTTTTTTGGGACTGCTACTCCAAAAAGGGGGCTTATGATCTCGCTCTTAGCTTGAACATAATGCATGCTCACCAGACCCGATTTTAGTGTTTTCCCATGCTTAAAAACGAGGTCGATTTGGTTCTTGTTCTTTAGCTTCTTAATGCTTTTTTTGGAGGTCAAGGTTGATTAAAGAATGAGTTATTGTTTCGATCTATATCTGCCATGTAGAACGAGGGGTCAATAAAAACATCTACAATATCGGCTTTTGGTCGGTCGAGGCTCAACTCATACTCAGGACGCGCCCACGCCCAATCTCTTTGAACCTTCCATGAAATGCCATAGGGGTTTTCTTTTTCACCTCTCATTAGAGGAATGGGGATATAATGTATTTCAGAACTACCATCTTTATAGTTGATCAATACTTCTAGAGGCATGGGCATAGATCCAATTCTTTCCAACTGCACCAGCGCTTGCCCATTTTCTTCCTCTACAGATTTGATGCCATAGTCAATGGTATTGGTGGTTTGCGTCCAATCTGTTAAATACCACCTCAACTGAATACCAGATTTTTGTTCAGCGATACGCCTAAAATCATCGGGGACAGGATGTTTGAATTGGTGTTTTCGATAATATTCTTTCAGTGTTTCGGCCAATTTATCTTCTCCAATTATGTATCCCAGTTGGCTTAAAAAAACAGCCCCTTTGCTGTAGGCTGTTAATTCATAGGCCATATTGTACTCATAACGGTTGGCATTGGTTTGTTGCGGCTGTTCTTTTCCGGATCGGGCGAGATAAATATAGTTGTCATAAGATCTCTCCAGAGGAAAAAAGTTGTTTTGGTTGAGGATTTTGTCTTTGGCCAAGGTAGAAATATAGGTAGTAAACCCTTCATCCATCCATTCGTATTTCATTTCATTGGTGGCCAAGACAAACTGAAACCACGAATGGGCCAACTCATGAGCCGTTACCCCCACCAAACTCTCAAAGCCTCTTTCGCCCGTAATCAAAGTAAGCATAGCATATTCCATACCCCCATCTCCTCCTTGGGCAACTGTATATTGTTTATAGGGGTATGGCCCTATGGTTTGGTTGTAAAAACGCATCAGTTCAGCGGTTTTGGGCTGAAGTTTTTTCCAGTTGTCTATCAACTCAGGTTTATTTTTATAGAAGAAGTGAAGGTCAACATTGTTCGGCCCCTTATAAATATCATGGATATAGTCAGGATCTGCAGACCAAGTAAAATCGTGTACATCTGGAGCGAAGAAATGCCACTTTAACTTCCCCTTTTTTGCTCTCCCTTTTTTTGGGCTGTAGCCGTGTCCCACGGCATCGGGGTTTTGGAGGTAGCCACTTGCTGCCACGGTGTAGTCTTTGTCCAGGATCAAGGTGACATCAAAACTTCCCCAAACGCCATGAAACTCTCTTCCCAAATAGGGTTCAGCATTCCACCCTTCATAGTCATATTCTGCCATTTTGGGATACCACTGCGCCATAGAAAGCGCCACTCCCTCTTCAGAATTTCTACCTGCGCGACGGATCAGTTTGGGAACTTGCCCTTCAAAATCCATAGTGAAGAGGGTCTTTTGGCCTGGCCCCAGGGGTTTTGCTAGGGTTGCCTCTAAAATGGTTTCTGACAGCTCATGTTTTAATGAAGCCCCATCTTGCTTTAGGTTGGAAACTTTAAGATAACCAACCTCTAAGGGATCAAGATCGTCAATATCGAAGTCGAAACGGGTGTTCTTATCTTTTGCTGTTTTAACTCTTACCGCCATTTCACTTCCTGGATGAAAGGCGTTGAAGTACAAATGGAAAAAAACTTTTTTCAAGCTGTCGGGAGAATTATTTTTGTAGAGCAATTCCTGTTTTCCGGAGTAACGAAAAGAGGAAACGTCCATGTGAACCTCCATTTTGTAATCGGCGGACTGTTGCCAATAGTTTTGGGCATGGCCCAAGGCACAACAACCAAAGACAAGCCTAACGAGAATTCTTAATTTCATTATTTATAATTTTTATTTGAGGCGTAAATCAATGCGTTAAACAGGTTAACCATCTTTCCAGACTTGGAAAGGGTCTTGGCATCTACTTTTTCTCCGGAGGAGGGGTTTTTAACAGAGGGAAAAAGCGGGATTCCTGAGTCCATTAAGACTTTCTTCACTTGATGCGCTTTTAGTTTCGGAAAGAATGATCTTACTGCAGCCGCAACACCCGAAGCACTCGGGGCGGCCATAGAGGTGCCGCTGTAAAACTCATAATTACCGTGGGGAACGGAAGACCAAATTTTATGACCTGGCGCAAAAACGTCCACATTTGTGGATCCGAAATTGGAAAAAGAAGCGACCTGTTCCGAGTCATAGGAGGATCCGACAGCTCCAACAGTTAAAAAGTTGGAAACGATTTCTTCGCCGTTCACTTCATCGGTAACAAAGGTTTTTTTCTTTCCAGGGTCAACGTCAGCCCCACTATTTCCAGCAGCATTAACAATAAGGACATCATTTTTTTCGGCGTATTTGAGCGCCTCCCAAACCCACTCTTTTTGTGGAGAATAGCCCTTCCCAAAACTGGTATTGATGACCTTGGCACCATTGTCCACCGCATACCGAATGGCCAACGCAACGTCTTTGTCGTATTCATCTCCATCGGGAACTGCCCTGAGAACCATAATTTTGGCTTGATCGAATACCCCCTTGTTCCCTTCATTGTCACTTCTATTGGCAGCGATGATTCCTGAAACGTGAGTGCCGTGATTGGCCCCGTCCTTTTCAGGCCCGATAACATTGGAATTGCCATAATTCATGTCGTTGATGTCATCAGGGTCATCTCCCACTACTTTTCTTCCATCAAAATCAATGTTGTAGTGCGCTTCTATTCCGCTTTGAGTCCCTTTTCGATACTCCTCAAGCTTTGCTTTTGTCAATTGATTTTCTTCAAGAAACTTTATAAAGATCAGGGCCTCCATTAAAGCAAAAGTCTTAGGGGAATACCCTTCTATGTCGTCTATTGTGTAATCCTCTTTGCCGAGTGTAACTTTTACCAAGCTGTCTGACTCACGTAGTTGAGAGATCATCTCCTCTATTTTCTCCAGCTCATTTTTTTTGTTTTCAATGTTCTTCAGCCGGTCTTTTTCAAACTTCTCATAGGCTTCCGACCCAGGCGCTTCCTTTTTTTGTAGCCGCACCGATTCCATATTCTCCAAATCGGCATCACCTAGAAAATTCCACCCGTGGATATCATCAATATAACCGTTCTGATCATCATCAATGTTGTTGTTAGGAATTTCATCTTCGTTAATCCACAACACCTCACTAAGCTGGGGGTGTTCAATATCTACTCCGGAGTCAATCACAGCCACGATTACCCCATTTCCTTTTTTATCTTTGATCAACTCCTTGTGAGCACGTTCAACACTCATTCCTGGAATACTGTCCGTTCGAAGGTCCATCAAGTGCCAGAATTTCTTTTCATCGTCAGAAAGCGATTCCTTTTTGTTGTGATCTAGCAATGGAACATCAATGGGGCTACCGATAAATTTTACGGTCCCACAGGAAACCAAGAGGGGGAGTATGAATAATAGTTTTTTCATTCAAAAAAGTTTGCTAATGTATGTATTTTATCTACTCTAACCCCTTTTTCTGTTTCCTTAAGGGAAATGAGTTCGTTATTTGGATCGTGTTCCAAAAATAGCAAGAAGTTTTCATCACACGCCATTTTCAAAAAACGACTTTTTTCATCCATACTGATTAAGGGTCGCGTATCATAGCCCATTACATAGGGGATGGGCAAGTGCCCTATGGTAGGGATGAGATCCGCAGCAAATACAATGCGTTGATTTTGGTAGCGCAATACGGGTAGCATTTGTTTTTCTGTATGTCCATTTACCAGAATGATGTCAAAATCGAGTGGGGTGTCCTTCAGCATAAAGTCTTTTCCTTTGAGTAGCTGAAGTTGCCCGCTCTCTTGAATGGGCAAAATGTTCTCTGGCAAAAATGAAGCTTTCTCACGCGGATTTGGTTGCGTGGCCCATTGCCAGTGATCTTCGTGAGACCAGAAAGTAGCATTTTTAAATGCGGGTTCAAGGGTATCTTTTTTATTTCTAAGTATGGCATCCCCACAATGGTCGAAGTGGAGGTGGGTAAAAAACACATCGGTCACATCGTCTCGATGAAACCCTTTCATCCGCAGTGAACCATCTAAGTTTTCATCCGTTGACCGGTCATAGTGACTAAAAAACTTTTCACTTTGTTTGTATCCCATTCCAGTATCAATCAAGATGAGTCGCTCGCCATTTTCAACCAATAAAGACCTACTGCACATTTGAATACGATTATTGGCATCGGCGGGGTTGGTTCTTTCCCACAATGGTTTGGGGACTACGCCAAACATGGCACCACCGTCCAATTTGAATTTGCCACAGCCAATAGAATGAAGCTTCACAAGCTTAGAGTTTGATCCGTGTTAGGTACATATGTGTGGTCATGTAGAGGTACTCAAGTTTAGCGTCAAAAGCACAGTTGGCTGTTTTCTGCTCTGTTCTGATGGTACCGAGGTGTTTGCCCTGGGGGGTAATGATCAAAACACCACCGGGTCCAGTAGAAAAAACGGTACCCGAAGGATGGATTTTAAGCCCGTCAAAGTTCCCTTGGTCTCCTTTTGGCAATGCATCATCGTTAAAAAATACCCGGCCATTTTCCACGCCCTTGGAGGTGATATCATAGGCCATGATTCTTCTGTCTTTTGGGTCAGATATAGCCACATACAGCGTCTTTTGGTCATTGGAAATGGCCACCCCGTTGGGTCGGGTCAGGTCTTTAATAATCAGTGAAAGTTTACCAGAAGGAGTAAGCTTATAAACACCATTGAAATCCAATTCCTTCAATGGGTCTTGATCCCCTTTTTTTAGGCCGTAGGGAGGGTCGGTAAAATATAAATCTCCATTTTTGGCGAAAACCAAGTCATTGGGACTGTTGAAATATTTTCCTTGATATTTACCAACGATGGTTGAAAAGCTTTTCTTTTCCCAATCCTCGAGTTTTGCGACCCTTCTGTCTCCATGCATACAAATGGTGAGTTGACCATTTGCATCCAATACCAAACCATTAGAACCACTTTCGTCACGGTTTTCGGCGTTGAGACTACCCTCTTTTCCACGGGGAGCAATGCCGGTGTAGCCACTGGGATCGAGAAAGACTCCTAGTCCGTTTTTCTCGTCCCACCGATAGATTTTATTTGCAGGAACGTCAGAAAATAATATCGCATCGAGTCGATTCACCCATACTGGGCCTTCTGACCAACCAAAACCCTCAGCGAGAATTTCTATTTCTGCCCCAGGTGAAATGTACTGATCCAATTCGGGATGTAGCCGGTCTACAGCACCAATGGTTCTTTTTGTTTGGGCGTTCAAAGAGAGCAAAATACAAATAATAGCAAAGGGTACAAGCTTAAGTTTCATTATAAGAAAGTTAGATTATGTTAGTATCTATGTGATATAAGTACTAAGTTAAAGAATGGTTTTGTTTTTTTTCTAAAATTTTGAGGAGTTCTTCTGAAAATGCCAGCATTTGTTTGATTTCCTGAATGCTTGACAGTCGCTCTTTACTTCGAATCAGGATGCTCTCTCCATTGGACTCCAAATAATAGGGAGGGTGGCTTTCAAAGAAGAAAAGGAGTTCATCAGAAAAAAAGTCTCGAATGGATTTTTCGTTTTCGCCGCTGAGATAAAATCTTTTTGAAAAATCAGGGTAATTGCTGAAATCAATATCTTTTAATCCGGAAAGGTGGAAGATAGAGGACATAAAATTTTCTTTGTCTAAGGCAAAAACAGGGGTTTTTTTAATCCCTTTTATTTGAAGAAATGTCGACCTCAGATCTTCTTTTGAAATGAAAGCGCCCTCACTGTAGGAAAGGTCAAAAAGCAGGAATTCCTTTTTTTTGCTTTCCAAACTGTTGTAGCGGTAGTTGATCCATTTGGTTTTAAAATAGAAAAATCCTTCAAGCTCATCGTAGCTTGAAATAGGATCAGGGAGATAGTTCCAATCCAGTATGGTAGAAAGCTTTTCCAAAAGCTTTTGTCTTTTGGTTAGGGAAACCTGAAAGTTAAAAAGAGAGGAATTGGGCAAGCTTTTACGAACGGCAAAAGGGTGTTCGGTTTGGGCTTCATGAATATCTAATCCGATGATTTCAAAAAACCCGCCTTGTCTAGAAAAACCTCTGCTGTAATCGTTCAGCCCTTCCATAACGGTGTGATCTACAAATTCACAGAGGGAAAAATCGACAATAGCATGGGCATTGGGGGGGATTTCATCCAACTTGGCTTTAAGTTTAAAGAAATTCAAAAAGCTACAAAAGTTTTTGACGCTCACATAATAGTTCCCGCTTTCTTCTTCCATATACATCAGCACGTTTGGTTTAAGCAAGTTTCTAGAGAATAAGACCCCACTTTTGTTCAAAATGACATGCATTATAAGAGTTGCCAGTATGCCCAGCAGAATTCCTGTGGTTAAACTGGTCAAAAGGGTAGCCAGTAGTGTGATGAGGAATATGATCGCTTGTTCTTTGCCAATCTTGTATATTCGGAGAACATTTTCAGGGGTTGCTAAACGATAACCAGTGAAGACCAATATGGCAGCCAAGGCAGGCATGGGAATTTTTTGAATTTGTTTGGCAAATAACAGGATAAAAACAAGCAAAAAAGCTGCATGAAAGAAATTAGCAGAGCGGTTATTTGCTCCATTATTGACATTGACGGAGCTTCGAGCAATTACAGTAACTACATTGAGCCCACCAAAAAAGCCACTTATTCCTGTGGCAATTCCTAGCGCCCTCAAATCTTTGTTGATGTTTGACCTTCTTTTAAGAGGATCCAATTTATCAACGGCTTTGATGCTTAATAGGGATTCAATCACGGCAACCAAAGTAATCGACAGGGTATGGCCCATAAAGTCTGAAGAGAGTAGTTTGCTAAAGTCGGGTCGTGGGAGGGAAGTTACCAAGTTTTCAGGCAAGGTAATCATCAGTCTTGATCCTAAGACATCGGGTGTTTTCAACACCAAGTCATAATAATACATGATTCCGATAGAAGCAATGACGATCCACATGGGAGCGGGGATCAGTTGAAACAGGGGAATTCTAATTCGGGCATACAAAAACAAAAAGGCCAAGCTGAGCAATCCAATTCCAGCGGCTAGAAGCATTTCGCTTGAGGGGTTTTCAATGAGGTTTTTGAGGGACTTGGGAATGAAAATCAACTGATCGATGGTATTGCCTTTGACATCGGTAAAACCCAACATGACATGAAATTGTTTGGCCAAAATACCTACACCAATGGCTGCCAACATGCCTTGCAAAGCAGTTGAGGGAAAAAACTCACTCAAAGCTCCCAACCGAAAAACCCCGAATAGGAAAAGCAATAAGCCCGACAGCATTATGGCGGCTAAGGTGAACAAATACCCTTGATACAAGTTTCCCTCTCCCATGCCTACAATGGCTGCGAGGACCACTATCACCAATCCATTTCCTGGACCGGTAATGGTGAGGTGCGAACCTCCAAGAATGGAGACGATGGTTCCACCAGCGATGGCTGCAACGATCCCTGCAATGGGAGGTGCCTCAGAAGCAATGGCCAGCCCAAGACCCAGTGGCAATGCAATGAGCGAAACCACAAAGCCAGAAAAAATATTTTTTGGGAGGTCGCCCAAAAATTGTTTTAATGGGGCAGCGTTATTCATTTCGGGTTGTATTCACGATTAAAACATCTGTTGGCAGTTCTGCCAGGATGTGTTCCAGGTCTCGGGTGAAGAGCCGGTCAATAAAACTTAGGTTTTCACTAGCGTTCATCACTAGCAAATCAGCCCTAACCACCCTAGCATAGTGTCCAATGGAATAACCCCTTCGGCCAAAAATACTTTGGGTGACCCAGTTTATTTCTGCTGTTAAATTAGAGGGAAGTCTTTTTACAACATCTTTTACTCTAGTTTGTTCTTGTCGCCTGAGCTTTTCCTTTTTTAGTGTAGCCTTCCTCAAGCTCCTGTCGTCATCGACAGCAACCGCTACTTTTGATCTGCTGATCTCTTCAACCAATGATATTTTTTTGGCGTCAAGCGCATTTGCTACCACAAAAGCGACCTCGATGGTCATTTGGGTTTGAGGACTGTCAAATCCGTTCACCACAATGTGTTGACAGGGACGCCGCTCAACGGAAGGGTTGATCAAAAGTAATACGGAACATTTGGCTTTTCTGGTAATTTTTCTGGCGATGGAACCCAGATAAAATTTTACCACATTTTCCCGCTTCAAAGCACCCAATAAGATGAGGTCAACCTCAAACTCTTTACTGGCCTCTAATAAGGTATTTACTGGGTTTCCCAGTTTCCAATGAACAGATATTTTTTTGGATTGAACTGGGCATGACGCGATAATTTCATTGAATTGGGATTCTTTTTTATCGGTTTTGTTCCCCACGTGAACAAAAACCAATTCTCCATCAAAAGCGTGTGCCATTCTCATGGCCTCAAAAACATTGGCTTTGAGGTTGGGAGAAAATGCAAACCCTACCAAAAACTTTTTAAATCCAATTGCTCTCATGAATTAAAGATAAAAATTAGATGCCCATCAACCAATTTTTTTATCCCTCTTGACATTGTTGATTTTCGGATTGATAACTTTAACTCTAAAATCAAAAAATTAATATTTAACCCAGTCAGTTTTTTTCTTCCGTATCTCCAACTTCAGTGGCAAGTTTTCCCAAGGATAAAGGCGGTTTTTGATCTCTGCCAATTGGTTGTCAATCAACATTTTTAGTGAGTCTTTTTTGGGGTGCGACCATATAGTTTTGATGAATAGTGTTCAAGCTGAGATCTTTAGTGCCAGAGCGAGCTCCTTCCATTCCCATGCTCATGATTCTGTAGGAGAACATCCACTCTCCTTTATTGTGGTAGTGATCCCCCATGACATTGATGGGCGCATGTCCATCAGGTCTGTTGGGGGTCCACTGATTTTCTTGAGCCGTATTCCATTGGGAACACAGCAGTAAAATGCCATAGAGGCATACTAACATTTTTTTCATTTTATTATAAATGGTATTTAGGTGTAAACAAAAAGTATTTTGCTTGAAACTCAAGCCATGGTGAAACTACTTTTTTGTTTTGGAGGGGGGGTATCCGGGGAGAGGGATTGTGTTTTGAAAATGAGGAGAGAAGGACAAAAAAGCAATTTTTCGGAAATTCCTTCAAAAAACAAATCATAAGACATGGCTTGGTGAAGGGATAACAGTTGAATTTCCCATTGGATCCTGGGAACGGTTCTATCGGTTTCTTTTTTCCCCCCCAACTGTTGCATGAGGTAGCACTTTCCATCACAGCTGCTCTCGGGAACCTCTTTTTTTATACAGAGTACTTCAGCAATATAATCGAAGTTGACCATGTAATTCACAAGTGTAAAAGCAGGACGGGTGATTGATATCAAAGTCAAATCAACAATGAGTAGCTAAAAAAAGATTTCAAAAGAGGTTGAGGAATTTTAATCATTGAGTTTTAGCACGGCCATAAATGCTTGTTGAGGAATTTCTACATTGCCTACTTGTCGCATTTTCTTTTTCCCCTTTTTCTGTTTTTCAAGCAGTTTCCTTTTTCGGGTAATATCTCCCCCATAACATTTGGCGGTTACATCTTTTCTGAGCGCTTTGATGGTCTCTCGAGAAATGATCTTGGCACCAATTGCGGCTTGGATGGGAATGTCAAATTGTTGTCTGGGGATCAATTCTCTCAGTTTTTCACACATTTTTTTGCCGATGGCATAGGCATTCTCCGCATGGATGAGGGCTGAAAGGGCATCTACAGGATTGGCGTTGAGCAAAATATCAACTTTCACCAACTTTGACGGACGCATCCCTATGGGGGAATAGTCAAAAGAAGCATAGCCTTTGGAGACGGTTTTTAATCGGTCGTAAAAATCAAAAACGATTTCTGCCAGAGGCATGTCAAAATTTAATTCTACCCTTTCTGTGGTGAGGTAGGTCTGATTGGTGATCACGCCTCTTTTTTCTATACAAAGCGACATGACATTGCCTACAAAATCAGATTTGGTAATAATGGAAGCTTTTATAAAAGGTTCTTCGACGCGATCCAAAAAAGAAGGATCTGGTAAATCAGATGGATTGTTTACCATCACAATTTCGTCGGGATTTTTTTTGGTATAGGCATGATAGGAAACATTGGGAACCGTAGTGATGACGGTCATGTTGAATTCTCTTTCCAACCTTTCCTGAATGATTTCGAGGTGGAGCATACCCAAAAAGCCACAACGAAACCCAAAGCCAAGTGCTGCCGAACTTTCTGGCACAAAGACCAATGAAGCATCATTCAACTGCAATTTTTCCATACTGGCTCTCAGCTCCTCATAGTCTTCTGTATCCACCGGATATATTCCTGCAAAAACCATGGGCTTTACTTCTTCAAAACCTTCGATGACCTCTTGGGTGGGGTTCTCTGCCCCTGTGAGCGTATCTCCTACTTTTACTTCTTTGGCCTCTTTGATTCCTGTGATGAGGTAACCTACATCACCTGCAGCGATTGATTTTTTGGGTTCTTGTTTGAGCTTTAGGGTTCCGATTTCGTCGGCGAAATAGGTTTTTCCCGTGGCGATAAATTTTATTTTTTGTCCCTTTTTGATTTCGCCATTGATGACCCTAAAGTAGGTTTCCACCCCTCTAAAAGGGTTGTAGACCGAGTCAAAAATCAAAGCCTGTAAGGGAGCATTTACCTCTCCTTTGGGTGCTGGAATGCGGTCAATGATGGCAATTAAAATGTCTTTTATTCCCAGGCCCGTTTTTGCAGAAGCAGGAATCACATCCTCGGGCTTGCAACCCAAAAGGTCAACAATGTCGTCCGTAACTTCCTCAGGATTGGCAGAGGGCAGGTCTACTTTGTTTAGAACAGGAATGATTTCGAGATCGTTTTCTAAAGCCAAGTAGAGGTTGGAAATCGTTTGCGCTTGGATACTTTGGGCAGCATCCACAACCAATAGTGCACCTTCGCATGCGGCGATGGATCGGGACACTTCATAGGAAAAATCCACATGGCCTGGCGTATCAATCAGGTTAAAAACATATTGTTCTCCTTGGTGTTCGTATTCCATTTGGATGGCGTGAGATTTGATCGTAATCCCTCTTTCCCTTTCCAAATCCATATTGTCCAACAACTGATCTTGCCTTTCTCTTGAAGTTACTGCCCCAGTAAAGTCTAGCAGACGATCGGCAAGGGTGCTTTTGCCATGGTCGATGTGGGCGATAATGCAAAAATTTCTCAGGTGTTTCATCCGCGCATTTTCCTCTGCTGATGCAAAGATACTTATTTTGAAAGCTTGCTTTTTTGTTTGGTTCAGAAAAGTTACATTTAGTATATAATTTCATAACTGATGAAAATCCTTTCGAGAGTCTTGCAATATTTTTTGGCCATCACTTTCCTCTTTTCTGCCTACACCAAGGCCGTAGGACCGGGGTTTTTTGAAATCACCCTAATGGATCAGGGCTTGGCTCCCAACAGGACACTCGCAGCTTATATGGCACGTTTTTTTATTGGATTGGAATTTGCTTTGGGCTTTTTGATGCTGCTGCCATTTTATGTAAAAAGGCTGATTCAGTTTACCTTTTTACTCTTAGGAGGATTTACTGCCCATCTCATTTATTTGTGGTCAATTGGCGACACCGAAAACTGTGGTTGTTTTGGAGAGATGATTTCTATGACGCCAGAACAGTCCATCCTTAAAAATTTGGTAATGTTGGCCGTAGCTTTTGCCATATATAAAACCGCTGAAAGTCGAACCATTCCCAAGATTATTCCTTTGGGGTTAACGACTGCAACCATTCTCAGTATGTGGTTATTTTTGCCCATGCCCAACCACGAGGATTTTGCTTTTGACAGATTTACCCAATTTGAATCTGCTGGAAGGGTGGATCTTTCCTCTGGAGAAAAGTTGATTGCCATTTTCAATTTGGACTGTGAACATTGTCAAGAGGCTGCTACAAAATTGGGGGAACTTCAAAGAAAGCATGATAACTTTCCAAAACTTTACGAGCTGTTTTATCAGGAGGGTTCTACCTCCGTGGCGGGCTTTGAAAGCATCACACAATCTTCATTTCCTCACACTTTTATTGATGTTAACACCTTTTTTGATTTGATTGGAGATTCTCCTCCAAGGATTTATTATCTCAAAGACGGTAAAGTGTCGGCCATTTGGGATGATCAATTCATTGAAAATATTGTAAACACTTTTGGGTTAGGCGAGTAGGGGTATTTCGACAAGGAAATTGCTACTTTTGTAAAAAAACTAAAGCTGGTCAAAATTGGCGACATATCGGTTGGGGATTTCCCATTGTTATTGGCACCTATGGAGGATGTCAGTGACCCTCCTTTTCGTGCTTTGTGCAAGGAAAACGGAGCGGATATTGTTTACACCGAGTTTATTTCCAGTGAGGGCTTGATTCGTGATGCAGCAAAAAGCGTTCAAAAGTTGGATATCTATGAAAAGGAGCGTCCAGTAGGGATTCAAATTTTTGGAGCCAATTTGGATTCCATGTTGCGCTCTGTAGAAATTGTTGAAGCCTCCAATCCTGACATCATCGATATTAACTTTGGTTGTCCAGTCAAAAAAGTGGTCAGCAAGGGGGCAGGAGCGGGTATTCTAAGAGACATTCCTTTGATGGTAAAACTGACTGCCGAGATGGCCAAACACACCTCTTTGCCGTTGACGGTAAAAACCCGTTTGGGCTGGGATCACGATTCGATCAAAATCGTTGAGGTGGCGGAGCGGTTGCAAGATGCGGGAGCACAAGCGATTTCCATTCACGGCCGAACACGTGCCCAGATGTATAAGGGAAGTGCCAATTGGCAACCCATTGCTGAGGTAAAAAACAACCCCAGAATGCACATTCCTGTTTTTGGAAATGGGGATGTGGACAGTCCAGAACGTGCTGTGGAAATGCGCGACCAATATGGCTTGGATGGGGCGATGATAGGCAGGGCCAGTATTGGAAACCCTTGGTTTTTCAATCAAGTAAAACACTATATTGAGCATGGAACCCACGCGGAGCAGCCCAGTTTAAAAGGTCGTGTGGAGGTAGCGAGGCGCCATTTGCAAATGTCTATAGCATGGAAAGGAGAGGTCTTGGGCGTTTTGGAAACCCGACGACATTACACCAACTATTTTAAGGGCATTGCCGACTTCAAGCCTTACAGAACGGCTATGGTTACTGCCAATGATCCCAATGAGGTTTTCGACACACTGGATCGGGTTCTGGAGGAAGTTGCAGAGCCAACCATGGGCATGATCTAACGTAGAGCACTTCGACTTGCCCAGGCAGAAGCTGTCCCACCCAATACAATTAGTGTAGCCATCACCAAAAGTAAATTTTCAAGCTGCCATATGACAGGATAGGGTAAACTAGTCCCGGGAACTTTAATAAATGGCATCCATTGTTGTATTAGGATTACAACGGAGGAAAGGATGAGTCCAATGCCTCCACCGAAAGCAACGATGGTCATTCCTAAAAGAAAAAAAATACTGCGAATCTTTTTAGGGGTAATTCCCATGGCTTGTAGGATATTCATTTGGGGGTTTTTGTCCAAAACCATCATTATCAGTGCACCTGCAACATTGAATAGCGCGATGATCAAAACCAAAGTGAAAATAAGGTAAATGGCCAAATGTTCTGTATTCAACATTTTATAGAGCGCCGTGTTGAGCGCCGTCCGATTTTTGATGGCTACTTCAGAACCCAAAATGGCGATGATTTTTCTTTTTAAACTTTTTTCATCAATGCCCGCTACAGTTTTGATTTCAATAGAAGTGAAATCATCCTTAGGGTATTGTAACAACTTTCTAGCGAAATCGATGTTGCTGAAAATGTATTTTTTGTCAATGTCTTCACTGATTTGATACAACCCAATGGTTACGGCCTTTTGGGTAAAAAAAGGATTTTGACTCAAACGCCTACTGTTGTTTTTTCTGGGAATGCTGATGTTCAACAAGGATCCATAGTCATATACCCCCAAGCCCATGGCCGCTCCGATTCCAAAGCCCGCCACTATGGTGTTGGATTCGGGAATCAACCACTCCCCAACGGCAATGAGCGAATCTGCAGGGATAACCGATAAGTAATCTTTCCCCACCCCTTTGAGATAGGCTACTTGGTTTTTTTCCTCGAAAGAGAGAAAGACTTTTTCCTCCAAAATGGGGCTGATGGCCTTTATTTCATCGATGGCTTTTAATTGACTTAAGGCAGCACTGTCCAAACTTATGGTTTTCCCCAGCAGGGATGTTACCCTGTAATTTGGGTCAAAAGCATTCGAAAAGGACAGGCCAAAATCTTTTAATCCTGAAAATGCACTCAATACGATCATCAATGCAGCTGTGGCCACCACAATCACCAATAGTGCAATGGAGTTGATTCTGTTGATTACTGTTTGCCTGCTTTTAGAAAAAAAGTAACGCCAAGCGATTTTGAAAACAACAGGCATGTTTTACTTCTTTTGTCTTTTGGGGAGCCCCTTTGGGTCTTCAAAAGGGTTCTCGGGTTGATTGAGGGCTTTTTCAATGGCATCAACATAGTCGAGGGAGTCATCCATAAAAAATGAAAATTCTGGCATGCGTCGCAATTGATTTTTCATTCTTTTGGCCATGTCATGCCGGATTTGATGCTTGTTTTCTTGGATGCCTTTCAAATAGTCCATTGCCTTGTCTTTCGGAAATATACTGAGGTAGATTTTGGCCATGGAAAGGTCAATGGTCACTTTGACTTTGGTAACGGAGAGTACCAGGTTGGAAACGCCCTGATTTCGGATGACCTCCTGAAGCATCTTGGCCAGTTCTTGCTGTATGGCAGTGGCAATTTTTTGCTGTCTTGGTGTTTCCTCAATTCCCATTCTGCAAAAGTAGGCATTCCTATGATAATTGTTATTTTTGGTACAATGAGAAAGACAGGCTTTGGTTTATATTTAATTCTGATTACTATTGGGATCGGTTCATATCAACTGCAGGCTCAAGGAAACCTGCAACAGATGCGTCAATTGATTTTTGAAAAAACGAATGCCCTAAGGGCAGAAAAAGGATTGCCCGAATTAAAACTTCTTGATTCTTTGGGCGACCTGGCCCAATGGCACAGTGAGAATATGGTGAAACACAATTTCTATGCTCATGTAGACCATTTGGGTCTAAACCCCATCGAGCGTGCCGAAAAATATAAGGTGAAGGCTTGGGCCAAAAAAGGGAATCGCTTTACTGGAATAGGAGAGAATATTGCCAAAACGCCTTGGTTTGAAAATGTTGCAGGCTGCGGTGATACCCGATCAGAGGAGCGTTTGGCGCAGTGCATGGTGAATGGCTGGAAAAACAGCCCGCCCCATTACAAAAACATCTTAGGAGACTATACCTATTTGGGGGTTGGTTTGTACTTTGATAAAAAGGGAATGGGATTTGGGACTCAAAACTTTCGTTAGTTTACCATTCTACCCTTTCCCATTTGTATTCTGAACTGAGTTTGAAGGCTCCAATGAACTTTTTTTCCCATTGCTCAGGAGGAATAAGGGACAGATAATCTTCTTTGTCTCCTTTGTATAGAAAATAGGTTTCTCCAACCAAAGGTTCGAATTTAAATTTGGCCGTATAGACTCTTTGGGTATCACTGGCGGATTTGACAAATTTTTTGATTTTACCCTGCAGTTCCTCCAGCTCGGTTTGCAGCTGCTTTGATACTTTTTCCACGCCTTTTTGCTTGAAGGCATCGACATTGGGAATCTTGATGACGGGACCACTGGCTTGGGAAGCATAGGGGAGCAGTCGAGCAATGTATTCTTCCTGCTCCTCGTTCCAAACGACTTGATCCGGCTTTTTCTTTTTCAAATTAAAAATTTGTTAAAGATAGTGAGTTTGAAAACCTTGGGGATTTTTTCCAGAAAAGAGACTATCTTTTCATGTCTTTAATGGCCTTATAGACCAAAAATACCAAAAACACAACAATAGAATAGACAATAATATTTCGAAGAAAATAGCCCATTTATTTTGTTTTTGAAAACCATATTCTAGTGACCAATATTTCTTGATCCATGGATTTTTTGATGAATTCTGTTATGTAATCCAATTTAAATCCTTTTTGTTCATAAGCGGCGGAAATGTCAACGATGGAATTGGTTAAAAATGTTTTTTTAATGGGGGATTCCCCTGTAACTTCCTCATATGCTACTGCAGTTTGATTCTTCCAATCGATCTCATCGCTGTTGATGGTCAATATCAAACGTTCTACTTTCTTGTTTTGGGTTTTAAACTCGCTGTAAATGAAATAACCACTGGAAAGCGCAATAATATAAAACAAAAAAACAATCACTATCGAAGCCCTATCTGTAGGATTCATTTTATGAAAATTTTAATAAAGATATTGATTTATAAATATTTTAGGACTTAATGTGCTGTAATAACAAATACCGATGAACCTGATGTCCACTCATATCGATCAAATTCGAAGGATCAATTTTTTAAACCTCATAAGCCTTAAATAATGATTGACAAAACACCTATTGTCAAAAATTATCAAAAAAAACAAATAGACTAGGCGTATATGTTAAATTCAGTCATATTGTGTAAATTTGAATAAAAATAATTCAATGATTAGGCCAGACTTTGAAACGATTTCTCCTGATACAGGCCATTCTTATAAATATGCCTATTTCGATAAAGATTCCCCCAATACGAATAAGGTTAAATGGCACTATCACCCAGAGGTAGAGTTGGTTTATATCAACACTGGTGTTGGCAAAAGACAAGTGGGAACCCACCTTTCCAATTATAAAGATGGGAATTTAATACTGGTAGGATCCTATCTGCCGCACACGGGATTTACCAAAGGTTTTGATGAAAATCAAAAAGAAATCGTCATACAGTTCAAGGCCGATATTTTTGATACGCCTTTTGGCCATTTGGAGGAGTTGAAAGTGATCCAGCAGCTTTTGGAGTTGTCCAAAAAAGGGATTGTTTTTGATGGCTCCATCAAGGAAGACATTGGTCTTAGAATGGAAGGACTGCAGTATGAAAGTCGAATCGATGCTTTTTTGACTTTTGTAAAAATACTTTATGATCTGGCCCGACATCCGGAGAAGACCATTCTCAATGCGGAGGGTTATGCTTTTATCAGCAGTCCAATGGAAAACAAAAGACTGAAGTCTATATTTAATTATATCCGAGATCATTTCATGGAACCGATAGCCTTGGAGGACATTTCTGCAAGGGTGTATATGACCCCCCAATCTTTCTGTCGATTTTTTAAAAAAAGTACCCATAAAACATTTACTACTTTTTTAAACGAATACAGGGTCAACCACGCCACGAAGTTACTTTTGGAGAGCGACGATGACATCAAAGCAATAGCTTATGAGAGCGGATTCAATAACAGCTCAAATTTTTTCAGAAACTTTAAAAAAGTTACTCAACTTACACCAAATGCTTATCGGGAGCAGATGTTGACGAATTTAGAGGCTTAATTTTTTTCAAACGGAAAAGCAAACACCTCTGAGTTTTGGTGGGCGAGACTCATTATGCTGTCAATTTCTCGGACCTTGTCAGGGAATTGCTCTGCCAGGTTGTTTTGCTCTTGTAGGTCTTCAGACAAGTTATACAACTCAATGGGAGCTTTTGGATTTTTGGCCATTTCCAACCGAACGCCTTTCCATTGTCCCAGTCTAACTGCCTGTCGTCCACCGCGCTCAAGGAATTCCCAATAGAGGTAAGGGTGGTTGGTCTGCTCCATACCCAATAGGGTGGGCAAATAGGAAATTCCATCGATTTCGGTCATGTCATTTTCTATTTCAGCGATGGCAACAGCAGTTGGGAAAAAGTCCCAAAAGGCCGAGATATGGTCTGTGATGGAATTGGGTTTAATTTTGGAGGGCCAATAGGCGATCATAGGAACGCGAATCCCCCCTTCATAAAGGTCTCTTTTGTAACCCCTCAAAGGGCCATTGCTGTCAAAATAATCAGGATCTGCTCCGCCTTCCATATGGGGCCCGTTATCGGAAGTAAAAAGGATGAGTGTATTTTCGGCAATTCCAAGCTCGTGGACCTTGTCAATAATTTGCCCCACATGATCGTCGAGAATACTCACCATCGCTACAAAAGCAGCATGACCTTCCTCTTGAGCATTGTAACCACTGACACTGTAACCGTCTTTTTTTCGTTTCGGAGCATATTCTTTTTCGGGTAAAAACTTGCCTCTGTATTTTGCCATGTATTCCTCTGGAGCAATCATTTCAGCATGAGGGATTACAGAGGGATAATACATAAAAAAAGATTCGTCCTTATTTTCCTCCAAAAAGGACATGGCTTTCTGGTGGATTAGATTGGGCGCATAGGTTTCTGTGCTATGGCCATCATTACCTTCCAAAGCTTCTTTTGTGCGGTTGTTCCAAAGGTGGGTGGGGTAGTAGTTGTGCGCCACGCGTTGACAATTGTAGCCGTAGAATTGATCAAAGCCTTGGGCCGTTGGGTCTCCTTCGGAACCAGGGTATCCCAGCCCCCATTTGCCAAAAGCTCCGGTGCGGTATCCCGCCTTTTTTAATACCTCGGCAATGGTCAGCTCTTGCGAAGCCAAGGGATACTGTCCCTCGTTTTCAAGCGTAAAGCCCCTTTCAGAATTCCCTCTGATAAAGGTATGCCCTGTATGTTGGCCGGTCATCAGCGCTGACCTGGAGGGTGCACATACTGTTGATCCTGAATAGTGTTGTAAAAAACGCATTCCCCCTTTGGCCAGTCGATCCATGTTGGGCGTTTCGAAATGGGTTTGACCATAAACCCCAAGATCGCCATATCCCAAGTCATCGGCCATAATGTAGATGATATTGGGAGCTTTTACTTTATCCGACTTCTTATCGGTTGGATTTTGACAAGCCCATGTTAGGAGTACAATGAGCAGTAAGTGAAAGTTTCTCATTTTATAAAAATTCAATTCTTATGATTTAGCCGATAATCCACAATGTTTGTTCGGGTTTTGATTCGGAAATTCCACGGTTAAAATCATCAGATCAGATAAACAACCTAAGGAATTTGCCAGAATTTATTATTCAGCAAGTGTTACGGTTCTTGAGACTTTGTTAAATGGTCCGGGGATTAAATCACCTTCTGCATTTAATAACTCCAAATCAATGGTCACTTCACCCATGGGTAGGCCTTTGATGATATGAGGGGTCCATTGTGTAATAATGAATTCCTCTCCATTAATGGTAGCCCTTACTTTATTGCCATTTTCCGAAAGTGTGGTGTTGAGCACAAAAAAATCCAGCAGAAGGTTTTCGGTATCTTTGCCTGAATATTGTCCTTTTGGTCTACTGTAAATCAAAGTTGGGGCGGACATGTCCAAATTATTTTCGTCCACATCATTTTCACCCACCGTTAGTTTTTTTACCACAACGCTATTTTCATTTTTTACAGACTCGTGATAGGAACGACTGAGGAAAGCCACAAGATGGTGTACGCCTTCTGGGATCTCTTTTTTAAACGAAGGAGTGTAGTGAGCGGAATAGGGCTTGTTGTTCAGTATAAAATGAATGTGTTGCCCTTTACCGGAGTTCGCCAAAAGCTTGGCATTGGGGCTGTCGGTTTGTTCTCCTAGGTTGTAATGACTTACAGTAAAATTAAAATCAATCTCACCATGTGCAAGAGTGTTGGTATCGGTGGGCGCATCAAGTTTAAGCACAGCATCTGAATAGGCTGGGGAGCCCTCCAGAACCGCTAGGGTAATTTTTGATGCTTTGGCAGCTGCTGCTGAGTTTTCAGTGTTTACGTTTTGATTCGATTTTTTTTTTGGGCTATTGTTACAAGCAACGGCAAAAAAGGCTATGAGCGAAATTGCACCAATATAGCGTAGTGTTTTCATTTTTTTATTTTTGATTGAAAGATACATAAATTAATAAGTACTCCCAACCGGCGCACGTATGTGATGCTTGCCCATCTTGATGGAAACGGTAGATTAGGTAGATTACTTATTACTCTCTACTTGGTAAGTAATAATGTATTAAAGAAACCTTCTCTTTACTTGTCTGACTTCTTTGAAAAAAACAAAGGCTACTATTATGACAACTTAACGACGGTTCGTTTAACAAGTAATCTGACTCAATGGATTAAATTCTTCTTAGTTGGTGTAATAGAAACATCAAAAGAATCCATCCAAGTATTTAAAGATATTATTGCTTTAAAAACAGATATTGAGACCAAACGATTACCAACATTAGGAAGCAAAGTAGAAAAAGCACAATTGTTATTAAAACAACTATTTCAAGTTCCCATTACAGATTCCAAACAGGTCTCAGAGCTTTTACAGATTTCTCCCTCAACAGCCAACAGACTTATTAAAGATTTAATTGAACTCAACATCTTGTCTGAACTAACTGGTTATAAACGAAATAGAAAATATATGTTCGGAGAATATTTCAGAATATTTCACAGCGAACTAGAAAATAAAAACTAAAGTCAACAACCTGTATAGTGCATACCCTTAGGGATACGCACCATACCCAAACTGTTGCCTTTTAGTGGGGAAGCTTAGAACGTATCAATCCATAAACAAAGGTACCAAGGGTGGCCGACAGTATCACCACGATGATGGGGAAGAACCCGGCTCCCAGAAGGGAAAACATGGGTCCGGGACAAGCCCCTGAAATGGCCCAGCCTGAACCAAAAATGATCCCACCGTATAAATAGCGCTTCCAACCCTTTTCTTTGTCTGCAATCTCAATAGTGGATCCGTTTAGAATAGATTTTAACTTTAATTTTTTAATGATAAATGTGATGGTGGCACCCAGAAAAACGGCTGTTCCAATCACGCCATACATGTGAAAGGAATTGAATTGAAACATTTCATAGATCCTAAACCATGAGGATACTTCGGACATATAGAGTGTGATTCCGAAGAGTGTTCCGATCAAAAAATACAAGAGAATATTCATAGATATAGTTAATAGTTGAACAAGAAAGGAAGGACGAAATGATTGACCAACAGCCCACCGATAAAGAAGCCGATGACGGCAATTAAAGAGGGCCACTGTAAATTGGACAAGCCCGAAATAGCATGACCGGAGGTACAACCCCCTGCATATCGCGCGCCAAAGCCCACCAAAAAACCACCCACGACCAGCAGGAGAAGGATGTATGGATCGCTAAAAGCAGCATTTGAAAACAGCAATTCAGGGGCAAAGCTTTCGCCTGCATCTGTAATGCCCATGGCTGCCAATTGATCTATCGTTTGGGGGGTGAGCGCAACAGCTTTGGTGGTGGTGATATAATTTGAGGCAATGAAACCGCCAGCGATGACGCCAAGCGATACAATCAAATTCCACTGTTGGGCTTTCCAGTCAAATTGAAAAAAAGAGGCTTTTTTGCCTGCGCCCATCATCGAGCAGAGGGTGCGAAGGTTGGAGGACATCCCAAAGGACTTACCCACCCAAAGGAGTAAAAAAAGCACAAGGGCGATCATAAAGCCCCCGAAATACCAGGGCCAAGGTTTTGTCAAAAAGTCAATCATATCAAGAGCTTATGGTGGTTGGACAAATGTAGTTTGTGAGTGGGATATTTGTTTCTTTGATGGCCTTAAAACCACCTTGCACATCGACCAAATTGTGAATCCCTCTTTTCTTGAGGATGGAGGCCGCAATCATCGATCGGTATCCTCCAGCACAATGCACATAAAAAGTTTCCTTTTCGGGGAATTGATTCAAATGATCGTTGAGAAAATCCAAAGGCGTATTGTGTGCAGTAGGGATGCGTTCTGAAATGAATTCGCTTTCCTTTCGGACATCATAAACGGCTACCTTTTTTTCTTTGATCAATCCTTCCAATTCGACTGCACCGATTCGACTGATGATATCATATTCTTTTCCAGCTTTTTTCCATGCTTCAAACCCCCCTTTGAGATATCCCAGCGTTTGGTCAAAGCCAACCCGAGACAATCGCGTTATCGTTTCTTCTTCCCTCCCGCTTGGTGCGATGATCAATAGGGGTTGATTGACATCCCCGATCAAAGCACCGACCCAAGGGGCAAAGCCACCGTCGAGTCCGATGAATATGGATTGAGGGACATGGCCATTGACAAAGTCATTTTGATGCCTTACATCGATGATGATGGCTCCTGTTTCATTGGCCAAACTTTCGAATGCCTCTGGCGCTAAGCCCTTCAAACCGCGGTCGAGTACTTCTTCTATGTCGTCATAGCCGGATTTGTTCATCTTTACATTCAAAGGAAAATATTGTGGGGGCGGTAACAAGCCATCGGTTACCTCCTCAATGAATTCTTCTTTGGTCATGTCTGCTCTCAAGGCATAATTCATTTTTTTCTGGTTGCCCAAGCTGTCAACCGTTTCCTTCATCATGTTTTTCCCACAAGCAGATCCGGCGCCGTGAGCAGGGTAAACCGTTACATCATCCGGCAAGGGCATGATTTTGTTTCTAAGGCTATCGAAAAGCATACCGGCCAAATCTTCCTGTGTGATTTCTTCGGCTTTTTGGGCAAGATCGGGACGGCCAACATCCCCTAAAAACAGGGTATCCCCACTAAAAATAGCGATTTCTTTTCCCGCATGATCCTTAAGCAGATAGGTAGTACTCTCCATGGTATGTCCAGGTGTATGAAGCGCAA
>Ga0181577_10000797_pt1 | contig 25447 bp, 21 predicted proteins | sample 101ome_21_FD_132468 | JGI IMG/M metagenome (GOLD analysis project Ga0181577, IMG submission 132468) | Coastal salt marsh microbial communities from the Groves Creek Marsh, Skidaway Island, Georgia - 101413BT metaG (megahit assembly) | ecosystem: Environmental > Aquatic > Marine > Intertidal...
AACGCTACGCCTTGTGATGCCCCGTTCTTGTAAAACTCAATGTCTTGAGTTTCAAGGTCCAACGCGACACCGATAATGTCGCCAACTCCATAACTGTCGCCGTAGGACGTGTAGGAGCCACTGCCTACTTTTTCGCCTTGGTATGACGAGTAGACCAAGCACTTGGTGTTGTCGCCAAGCACCATATCATCGTTGCCAAAGCCAATGCCGATGGAATACGAACCACCGCTGGTGGAATACAACTCCGCCTCCCAGTACCACTTGCCGGAGGTAACCCCAAACGTTCCAAATGTTGTTGAGTTTGAGTCACCAGTTCCGCGGCTGTGCTCAAGTACGCCGTTTTCGGTGTCACCTGTCCCGTTATTAAGCGGGTTTATCGTGCAGTAGTTCGTCGTCGGCGTGTCGCTAAACACGTCCGTACCAGGGCCGGAGGTGGTGAAGCCATAAGGCGTGGAGTTATTGCCGTTGCCGCTGTGATCGTGACCGATGCCGTTGGTGGCAGAGGGGTCAAAGGTGTGATAAAAGCCGTTGGAGCCGTAATTTAGACCAGTTACTTCAATCGGTCGCCAAACCCCATTATCGTCATACTCACCAAAATCAGTGGGGTCATAAGCGGTTCCGTCGGTCATGTGCATTTCCGCCATGTAACCATCAAATTCATACGAAGCCGGAGTGTAGTCTCCGTACCTACCGATATATACCGTCTGATTGCTAAAAGTAAAAACCCCCCTAGGCTGGGCGTCTCTGGTCTGCACAAGCTCGTTGTTTACATAAACGTAGATGTCGCTATAGCCGGGCGAAGAGGCGGAGTAGTCCTCAGCTTTTACGACTATGTGATACCAGGCGCTTGGATCTCTTAAATAAACACCAGTCCCAACACCGTAGCTGTTAAACAGCGTGCGCAATTCGTTAGAAGCGGTTAAATGAAGTCCACTATTCGTGCCTCTGCTTAGCCAAATGTACTGCTCGCTGGATATTTTCGAAACTTTAAGCCAGCAACTCCACGTCCAGCTTCGTTGAGATGACCAACCACTGTGAACGGTAAGTGTAGTGTCGTCAGCAGGATTAAACCGCAAGCTCTGCTCAAGCTGATAAGGCTCCGCTTCAGCCGCAGCAAGCAGAAGATTGGCGCTTCCAGGAATGCCCATTGATCAGCTGAAGTTGGAGAGCAGTTGTGCGTGAATGCTAGTCGTAGATCTCACGACATACACCAGCAAATCAACGCTTGAGGCGGTCGTCGTGAGCGTGGGTGCGCTGCCAGAAGGGAAATCCCAGTAACTGCCGAAGCTTGCAGTGCGGCTGCCGGTTCCATCCTGCACTAGGAAGATCGCACCAGACTGACCGGCAGTCAAGTTGCTTGGGTTGGCCAGCGTAATGTTGTGGCCAAGCGTCAAAGTGAAGTTATTTGATGCTGCAAAATCAGGCGTTACCGTGGTTGCACTGGTCAGCGTTGTAATGCTGCCGCGTTGTGCCTTGGTGTAAGTCTGAGCTACCGCAAGACCAGCCAAAGTGGTCGTTGCATCAGGCAACGTTGCGGTTCGGTCAGCAGTTGGATCGGTGACAGCCAACGTGGTTTCAAACCCGTCAGCAGTTGCACCCTCAAAAACAAGCGACCCGGCGGTGCCAATCTCCAACGCACCAGTGACGGTTCCGCCAGACTTTGGCAGCGCAGCTGCAGCTAAATCATTGACTGTTTTAACCGAATTTGGTGTTGCAGCCGTGGTAGTGCTAGTGCTGCTAACGCTGTCTGTTAACTGAACTGCGCCGGCATTACTTGTAGAAGCTGCTTGAATTTTGCTGCCTGCAATAGCGGCTGAGGCGTTGACTTCTGCATTAGTGATGCTGAGGTCAAGCTTGCTTTGAGCGATGGCTGCAGATGCGTCAACCTCTGCATTGGTAATGCTTAGATCGAGCTTGCTTTGAGCGATGGCTGCACTGGCATTGACTTCAGCGTTTGTGATGTCAAGTGCCAGCTTGCTCTGCGCGATGGCCGCACTGGCATTGACTTCAGCGTTTGTGATGCTGAGATTTAATTTGCTCTGAGCTATTGCAGCGCTAGCATTTACGTCGTCATTGACGATTGTGCCGCTGGGAATGTTGGCGCTGCTGATTTGAACTGCAGATCCAAGCGCAGTGGCACTTAAAACATCTGTGCCATTAATTTTGTAAGTCTTGCCACTAGCAAGGTCAACGTTTTCGCTGCTAGTCCAGCTATCAGTGCTGTTAACCCAGTTAAGTGTCTTGTCGGTAGCGCCCTTCAGGGTCAAACCGCCACCGTCTGCAGTGGTATCGGTGGGCGTGCCAACGACACCAAGCTCGATGTTCTTGTCCTCGACAACCAGCGTGGTGGTGTCGATCGTGGTGGTCGTGCCGTTGACCGTCAGGTTGCCGGTGATGACAACGTTGTTGTCGAAAGTGGCGACGCCGGTGACATCAAGCGTGCCAGGAACATCAATATCGCTGGTCCACTCGGTGCCGTTGCCAACAGCATTGGTTTGAAGCAGTTGGCGTGCGGTGCCCTCGGTGATGTCGCCAGGAGCGGTCTCGCCAGTTTGGATGCTGATCCAGCTGCTGCCGTCGTAAAAAAACAGGCTGTTGTCGTCGCTATCTAACCACCAAGCGCCCTTGCTTGGACTTGATGGTGCGGTCGATGCAATAACGACGCCGCCCAAGCGCCAGATGTTGCCGGCGCTGTCCTCGCACTGGAGAAATGGGCCGGAAGAGTGATAGTTAAGTGCAAGCTCGCCAACTGCAAGCTGCGATGCGGTGGCCTCCTTGTCCTGAACAGAGCTGTTCTTGAGTACGAGCTGTACGGACATGGCTATTCAGCCGCAGGACACCCCTATTCAGAGGTGCCCTGAGTCTAGCGATCAGTACTTAATCACAGCAAGCAATGCGACGTTCGTTGGGCGGGTCTCTGCATCACCACCGGTGATCGTGACGGTGTGATTGTGACTGCCTGCGCTGTTCATGGTGGGAGTCTCGTCGCCGATACCGCTTCCACTGAATGCAGTCGAGATGCCGCTACTGGTGCGACCTGCGTCACCGCCGGTAATCGTGTGAGCGTGACTGCCTGCAGTATTGGTCGAGCCAGTGAACGCGCTCGTCGGCATGGCCGTTGCGTCGTCTTGGTCTGAACCACGAACACGGCTTGAATCAAGCGCCGATGTGTCTCCATCAGCGTTCGCACCGGAGTTCCAGCTACGAATGAACTGACCGCGCAAATCAGGCAGAACACCGGCGCCGCCGTAGGTCGTGCCAAGGGCGGTGAACAGACCAGAGAAATCTGCGGTGACGCCTTGGACCGTGCCAGTGCCGTTCGGAACTGTGTCGCCGTTAGCGATCAGCCAACCAGCCGGGGCAGTTGCACCAGCGACGTGAATCACCGTGCCAGTGGGAACCAGCTGGTTAGTGATCGAGTTGACGATGGTGGTCTGTAGATCGGTCAGTGCGCTGGACAGACCGAACGGTGAGACAGCCAGCGAGTTGGAGGCCAGTGCTTGGGTCTCGGTTTGAGTCGCCAGCTCAACAATGCCTTGAACCGTTTCGCTGGATTCGGGCAGCTCGGGAAGAACGCCGCCAAAACCGCCGTCCCACGTCGGGTTGCCGCTAAACGTGCCGTTGAGTGCAAGCTCAGTGTTGACCGTCAGATTGTTGACGCTGAGCGAGTCGTAGAAGGTCGGGAACTCGATCTCGTCAGTGGGCTGCTCCGAGCCAAGCGAATCGAAGCTGGAAGATTCACCAGTGCTCAGGTCTTGGATGCCTTGGGGCGTGACCAAAAAGCCCTCTTCGTTGAAGCCGCTGCCGTAAACGCGGCCAGCGTCTTGGTTGGTGAAGTAGTAAGTGAACTTGTTGGTGGTGCCCAGATCGCGCTGGTACTCCGGCATCGCCTTGGAGTAGTTGAGGTAACCAGCCCACTCGTAGGCGTGGCCGAACAGACGAATGTTCGACGGACGGCGGAACTCAATTGACCAGTTGGCCCAAGCGTTGGCGGCACCGCTTGGGTTGGCGATGCTGTCTAGTGCGCTGCTGGGGTTGCGGTCCCGGTTTGCCGTGGTCTTGGGCAGAAGGATCGTGTGAGCGTCAGCGGCACTAAAGCCAATGCTGGTCAAGAACGAATGGACGCCCTTGTAGTCAGTGGCGGAGCGATACTGAGCCCGAACGCGGGCATCATTTGCCCAGACAGTGCTGAAGTTGTAGCCAAGGGTGGTGGAATCAACCGTGCCAGCAGTGTCGTTGTCGAAAACGATGGTTGGCTGGGTGTTTTTGAAGTAGTCCTCAGCGTTGTAAGCCTCCTCCATGTGGACGAAGGATTCAGCCCACTTGGAAACGTCGAACGCTGCATCGCTGTTCTCAAGGATGCAGGTGTAGTGCTTGTTGTTGTTGCGGACAGTGTCTCCGGCTCGGTAGTAGGTGTCTGCAACCCAAGTGTTGGAGGGATTGAGGCGACGTAGCTCAATTAGTGCGTTGTTACCGGCAGAGTCAGTAACTGCAGCCGATGTGCCAACACCAATAGAAGCGGTGGTGGGGATCAGACTGTCGATATGGCCTGCGGACGTATTGGTCTGCAGGATGTAATCGCGCAGCGGAGTCCGGGCGGTTGCGTTGCTGTTGGCGCCCAAAAGGCCGAAGCGACGCTCGGAGCTGGTACGAGTGTCCTGAATGCGGCGGATGTAGACGTTTGCGCCGGCAAGATCTGGGTAATCAATCCCGGTGTCTTGGTTGTTGCTGTCAAGAACGTTGTCACCAGGAGCAGTGCCGTCTTCGTTCTCGAAGGCCGCCTTAACGACAATCTGAGTGGGGCTAGCCGAGGCCCAAGCCGTTGCAGCTAGCTGTGCGCGGTAGTCGGCAGAGCGGCTGTTCTCGATCCAAATGTAGGAATCCTCAGTGAAGCTGTAGTCGTCGCGCTCCAGCTTGCGAGGGATTTCAGAGTTGTAGGTGCCAGCTTCAAGCGCCTCCTCAAGAACAATCGTCGTTGCGTTGTTTGCAGTGCCGCTGGCGACGGTGCCAATGCGGATCTTTTTGACGTTGCCTGTCTTCTCCGTTAGGTCGGTGGCAACCCGCAGGCGATTAACGGTCCAGTTGGAGTCTGCGCTAAAGGCTTCGCTGCGGAATCCCTCAGCCAAAGCGGCACAACCACCGAAGTTGGAGTTGCTGTTAGTGACGGTCAGTTCGCCGCCGCTCTCCACCCAGTGGTGGATGCCTTGGCCAATGGCGAAAACGCTGACCTCTTGGATAACAGCGTTGTTGACTGCACGAACGTGGAACGAACGCCGTGCAGGGTCCATCCGAACGTTGTCGGGGTCCTGCGCGATGTAGTCGGCATAGTCGTCGACTGCAGTCCAGCTTCCGCTGTCGTATTTCTCCCAGTTGTCAGGGTCTTTCTGCAGGGAGACGCCCGTGAACTGGGCGACCACCATCGACTTGAAGCCTTGAGCGGCGGAGCCGTCGGCAAAGATGCCGCAAAGGCCGTAGATCGAACGGATCGAGCAGTTGTAGATGTAAGGGCTAGAGCTGCTGACCGTGTCGACAGCGGTTGATGCAGTCGCAGGGCGAGGACCAGTGATTTGGTACTCAACCTCACGGCTGTCGGTGTTGGCCTGGCTCAGGCCGCCCAGGGTTCCAAGCTTGGAGTAAACCTTGGCGTACAGCGCGTCGAGCTGGGTCTCGCTGGTGAATTGGAAGCAATCCAGCAGGTGGTGGCTAGTTGTAGTGCCAACCTTGTCGAGGAAGGTGTAGCCGAAGTAGTAGCCGCCGCCAGTGACACGGAAGATCGTGCCACGGTTGCTGTAATCGGCCGCCTCGTCAGTAGGTGATGGAACGTAGTCAGGGCGGATGTGCGTCTTGCGGAGATCCAGGCTGATCAAAGACGCGCCACGCGGAATGATCAGGCCGCCGGCAGTGTTGTCGTTGTACTGCTGGAGCTGAGCCGAGGTCGGAGTAAACCCATCGCTCCAGTCATCAGGAGTGGTAGTGCCCAGGCCGTTGTAGACGGTGTGAACGCCGGGAGCCAGCACGATCGAGACCAGATCGTCGCCAGCAGCGGGATCTAGAAAACTGCGACTTGTGATAATTGCCGCTTCAATAACGGCACGGTTAATCGTTTTGAACGGGCGAGCTTCGGTATAGCCACACTCAAGGCGCTGCAAGCTAATTCGGCGCAGCTTTTGGCTCTGGGTTCCGTCGTCAGTGCTGGAATAATCGCCAGAAACAAAAGTATCAGTACCGATCTGCGGGTTTACATAAAGAACGTATTGCGCACTCAGCGGGTCATTAACAACAGTCGAGCCACTTGTGATTTCCGCATTGCCGCCTAGCTGCCTGACCGCATCGGTCAATGCGTCCATTTGAGCCCGAAAGCCCGATTGCGGGACATCAATGTGTCCTGAGGAGCCGGTCTGGCCGGCACGAGTGATTTTGGTCACAGGATCACAGTGTCAGTTGCTTCTAGCAGTTTAATCTCGCCCGTAGTAACGAAGTTCGCCGTGCCGGCAATGATGTCTGCCGGGCGCACGTTAACTGCGCTGTTCGTAACCAGCAATTCACTGGAGTAATACAAATCCCCAGGGATCTGGTTGCCCGATCCTTGGACGCCACCTCCACGGTTGACCAAGTAAAAGCGGGCAGAAGCCTTGCAGCCGCGCTCTGTCATCAGCAGCAGCTTCATCAGGGTTGTGCCGCTGTCGTGATCTTCGGCGTAGGACTCGCGATCAATCAAGAATTCAGCCGAACCACCACCCGTCACAAGCGATTTGACGGCCTCGCCAAACTTCTCGCTAAGAGAGGTCGTGTCAACGCTTGGAGCGGACAGCTCAAGCGACCAGTTTGCGACCTCGCAGATCAGCTGCCAGTAAGGAGCGGTCTGGCCTGCCAGGGTGCTACGAGGCAAGACGTTGGCGTTCTCGTACTCGTCGGAATCAAATGCAGGAGATTCGTAGTCGGGAGCATCGTCACAAATCGACGCCAAGCTAGAGATGTCTTGGACATCGCCGAACGAGTAGTCCTCGATGCCAACGACACAGCGCCAAAAAGCGTTGTTGTAATTGGCGCTGCCGAATGGTGCGAGGCCGATTACGCCAAACAAGTTGTCAAACAAGCTGACTCGGTCGTCAGGGCTTCCCTCAAGAGCGTCAGCTCTGGAGTTGTAAAAGCTGATGGAACCCAGCTCGTCTAGATGAATAAAGTAAGTGCCATCGCCGCAGTCCACCAAGGTCTCGCTATTGGATACATCGCCCACTCGGGAGTAAAACTGTGAATCGTCGCCAGCTTCACCCGTTGGGTACTCCTCGCCAGAGGACTTATAGAAATCGTCGTCGAGGCCGCTGACCTGCGTGCGGTTGGGGCCTTGAAAGTACTTGCTGGAGTAGTACATCCCGTAGCCATCGGGATTCGGCGGGAAATTGCCCCCGCCAGTCGGCAAGCAAGATGTCGTGACTTTGTCCCCAGTCCAATATCCAGAGCAGTTGGTCAGCAGCGAGTTGTCGTTGGTGACAGCCGAAGAGCTAATGACGCACGCATCAGGTGCTTCGCGCTTCAGGTAAAGCCTTCCACCGATGCCAAGAACGGCCATTAGAACTCTCCAACAGGCTTGCCAGAAATTTGGAAGCTGACACTTACCGCTTGAACTGCTCCAACGCTGATGCTGGGGCTAACGCTGGTGACAAAGCCGGTGCAAGCAAATGACTTGTTGTCGAGCCGGTTAAATACAAAGTTGACCTGCTCAACCTCTTCGCTGTTATTGAAGATTGAGTTCAGAAAAACAGTGGCTTGGTAATTTGCGGGATCGTATAAAACAGTGGCGCTACCTGTAGTGCCTCGCAGGCCGCCGATGTAAGTCCGATCGTACGAACCGATTGCGGTGTCCTCAAGGGCGTCCTTGGTGACTGTGATGCTCCAGTCACGGACTTTGCCCACGACTGAGCCTTGATATTTCAGTTGGCCATCAGCTCCGGTTAATACCATTTCAGGCGTCCAAAGTGGCTACGAGTCGTACTTTCACCCTAGACCGTCCAGGAAAAATCGACTCAACTGAGGGCATCTCCGCCCAGCGCCAGTTTAAGTAGGTCGGCACTTGATCCTTGAGGTTCTGTGCGACACCGCTAAAAACCTCAGAGGGAAGGGTCAGCGTGTACGCCCCTCCCTTGGAACTGTGCCAACTCGCCAGTAACGACGCCGTATCTGAGTCCCCGGTCACAAAGTCAAGCTGCAGCTCTGCGTCAAACGCTTTGCTGCCATACAGCCGCGTCACGCTCGCACCGCTAACGGCATTGAACTTCTTGGTGGGGTAGGTGCCTGGCGTGAAAGTCCGCTTGGTTGGCGAAAGCGCAGGAAAAGAGACGCTCATATCGTGCCCTGGATAACCCAGTTGTCGGACTCATACCAGCCCTTGGTCAACAGACTAAATCCAGTGGAGTCAGTCGGGAAATAAGTGGCTTCAACCTCAATGTTGCCGTCTTGGTCGAATGTGATCGACTGGGTCTTGTAGGTCTGAGCGTCGGTCGTGCTGTTTTTGATGCAGAAGACCCCATTGGACTTGGAAGTCTTGCCCCCAGCGATCTGAAGCTGAATCTGTTCAATGTCCGTAGTTGTGCCATCCCAGAACAGCGCGGTATAGGTGCCGTCAGCCAACTCGGGCCAAGAAGTCACGGTGCCGTCGTCAGCGATTGCGCCATTTGCGGGCTGGTTGTAAGTGACGGTTTCAATGCCCAGCTTGAACACACTGCCAATATCCAGCGAGGCTTCCGATGGCGTGGTGACGAACCTAATTGAGTGGGTGGCGTACCGCCGTCTCCGAAGCTCCCACTTAGCGCGATCAATCGCGTGATCTTGACTTGTGCAGTAGTCACTAATGTCGATCTCCTCTAGCGGCGCGTTTTCATCAACACCCGTTTCTCGCACCGTTACCTCTCGGAGCACCGGGAACAAGCCACGGGCCTCAATGTTGGAGGACTCTTTTTCTTGGCGCCATTTGACCGAAACCCTGATGGGTACGCGGTCTTGAACATCGGCGTAAGCGAACTCAAGAGAGTCCTCAAGGATGTTCCCAGCAGTAAACAGACCAGAAATCGTTTCAGGGCCACCAAAGGTCGCTACTGGCTGCAGGGCAAACTTGCCATTGCGGACCACCAAATCGAGCAAGTAATCGTTGGCAACCTTGGCGCCCCAGCTGCGGATGTTGATTCGCTCTGAGATTGCACCGTCAAAGAAATACCGGCGACGATAAGTCCAAGCAGATGCCTCGTTAAAGCTGTTGAGGTCAACCTGCTCTGCATTGAGGACTTTTCCAACGCCGTAGCGCTCATTGGTCATCAAGTCGTACAAGACATCAGGGAAGTCGCTGGTTGCGCCAACCCCCTCGTTGACGTAAACGCTGAACTGCTGAAGTTGGCTGATCTCCGTGCTGCTACGGATGTTCACTCCGACGATCGCCATGTCGTCGTAATTAGGCGTGGAAGGATTTTCTGCAATTGTGTTGACATAAACGACCTGATGCTCAGGCTGGCTAGCGGTAGAAGTGATTTCGCTGTAGAAGAACGCTTCCGAGCATCGCGCCCAAGCGTCTGCATAGAAGTACTCGTCGTCAAACGCAATGCCGAGGTCCACATAGTCGGGGGTCGTCAGTGCGGCGACATTGAAGGACTCTGTACTACGAGAAACTTGAGAGCCGGTAAATCTCAGGGTCAAATCACCTGCAACCACAGACTGAGCAGTGCCCTTGTAGTCAAGGACATTTACATATGAGTTGTCCGTAAAAGCGCCCCTGGCTTCAAATGCGCTTATTGGGGTAAGGCGAATGTCCCACCTGTTACTTTCGGTGTACTCAAAGCGCAGGTAGTTGTAAACAGCTGCGCCTGTCGCACTGCGGATAGCAAACAACTCATCAACCTCGGTATAGGGGCCCTCTGAGCCAGCAGCTCGATACCCCACACGGAAAAAGCTGTAGCGATTGTCAGGGCTGCTGTATGTGCCGCTTTGAAAGATGATTGCCTCAATGTTGTTGGCGTTCTGGCCGTTGTAGTCAAAGCAGGCTTCGTTATCGCAACGGGTGTAGCTGTGGGCGTCGCGGAAGTTAGCCAGGCCACTGATTTGCAACTGCACGTTGCTGCGCAAGCCCACCTCAACAATCTTTGCCTCTCGATCTGTTGCAAATACAGCCTCTGCAAATTTCAGAATGTGGCCGCGCTGCGATGCGTTGTATCCACCGTCAGCCTCGATGTCGGCTTGGGTGTACTCAAAGATGTATCCAGGGCGGATGACCTGAAACTCAGCTGAAATCTGTTGAGGAGTGCCAATGCCGCTGTTGTCGGAGTCAGAGATGAATGTCGCCTCTGTCCGTGAAGTGCAAATAGCAACACAAGTGCCGACCTTGTAAATCTGGCCAATAGTCAGGCCTTCGTCGTAATTCCGCTGGCGACCTGCAACTGCCTGAGCAACGTCACCGCAACTCTCCTCACCATCTGCGCCGTTTGGGTTGACTTGAGTGAACAGTCGATCTTGATCTGAACTGGTGAAAAGCGTGTAAGTAAAGGTGTCGCCAGCAGCGACAGTACGCAGCTGCGTTGTGTTCCCAACAATCCCGGATCGACCGGAAAACAGCACCGCTTGCTTGCTGCGCTGAGCCTGAGCCTGCCAGTCGTTAGGGCAACGGACATTGTTGTTGTCGTCAGGCTGCAGTTGGACAGCAGGCCTGAAGACAGGGTTTAGCTTGAAACCAAAGTTGTTGCCTATAAATCCGTGGACACCAAAAACGTTTTGATTAGAGGGCGTGCTTGTGAAGCAAAAGTCGGGCTGAAAAAAGTTATCGGTGGAGCGGACTTGGAATACATCAGCGCCGCCATCATTCTCGGCATTGCCAACATCATTTGCCGCCAGCTGACCAGCGATGCGATCAGTGCTTCTTAGCCGGCCACCGTCGCCGCTGTAATAAACAGCGATGCGCCCATGATTTGAACCTGCAAGGTCGTAATTGGTTAACAGGTTGTTGCCAACAGCAAATTGCTGTGAGTCGATTGAGTTGATATTGCCTTCGCTGATCAAGAAAATGGCGCGGAGCAGTTGGCCGCCACCAACGCTGTAAATCTGACTCCAAAGCAGATTGGTGTTTACGCGAACGCCGCCGTAGCTAACGCCATCGATGACTTGACGCTTGCCATAAACAACTGGAATGACACTGCCCAGCTCGACGACGTTCTGAACTGAGTCGAATCCAGATTTCGGCGTATACCGTGCGCCATTGACAATGTTCTGGCCTTGAATCGTATTGTTTGAGATCTGCGGCTGCTGCGGTGCCCTTGGCTTGGGCATCAACAGATATGCGGCATAGCTAAGGGCGATGCCAATAACTATGTTCAGCAGCAATAGATCAAGGCCAATATTGACAATCGTTCCTGGCTGGATCTTGCTGAAACGCTTTATCTCGCGAACAAACTGCCGATACTCGCTTTCGCTCAGACCGGTGATCTCCATGATCTCCCGGTCCTGAGGAAGCAGGACAATATGCTCAGGGCCCTTAGGAGAAAGAGTCATTGCAGTGATATTTCTCCAGTAGTGGGCAGGGCCCCGACTAGTTGCTGAGTCAATGAGCGACGCGGGGCGTGCTCACGGACTGCATCCAAGGGACTGCCCAATCGTACCGACAGTCTTGAGCTGTCATGGTCTAATCCGGTCACTGCGTAAAGCTCCTCGCTATATGTCTCACCTTCAGTAAGGGTGTCAGGATCCAGCCAAACCGTGCGCAGCTTGATCAGCCAGCGATCAAGGACAGCTTGGTTGTAGACAGCAAGGCTCAGTTCGTTCAAGGCAACAAGAAGGCTGGCGCTAATATTTCCGCCCTCAAGGTCCAACGTGCTGCCGCTGAAGCCAAAGCCAGAATATGTATACGTCAGTGAGTCATAAGTCCTGGTGTCGCCTTTGAAGAAGTTTTGGAAGCGATAACCCGTGTCACTTCCATTCGCATTGAGAAGGCGGATATAAGTTCCAATCGCAACTGTCATCAGCGAATACCAATGGAGGAGCGGGTCGAGGGCCTGTTGCGCATATCGGCGAAGACTTGAGCTCGCGCTTGCTTGGCGCTAGTTGCAGTGGCCTGAGCGACTTGATCCATCGTCGCGTATTCAACGTTGTTGATCACCTGAGTCTGAATCAACATCGAGCCGCCGGCACCAGTCAAAACAGCTTGGCGTTCGCGCTCTTGGCTGCGCTCTCGGACGTAGCTGGTGGCCATCGCCAAAGCATCAGAGTTCTCTTCAAACGCTGCTTCAGAGCTGCGATTGGCAGCACCCTTGGCCATCGCCGCATTTGCGTCGGCGAAGTATGCCGAGACTCCGAGGCGACCGTCGCTGCCACGCTTGAGGGGAAGGATCCCTTCCGGGCCAGCCTCACCCATAAGACCAAAGCGACCGCTGCCGCCCTCGGCATAGGTGAACATGGTCGGCTTGTTGACCACGCCACCCATGGCGTAGCGCTTGACTCCTTTGTCTAAGGCAGCACCTTGGGCCGCCACCATGACACCCGGCTGAACGAGCGGATCAGGCGCCGGGGCGTCTACCGTGTCGCCCCCACCAAGGCTCGGACCACCCAGCGCCTTGATCGCGGCTTGGATCGTGGCGATCACGATCATCTGAGTAATGACCTTCGCGGCGTACTCAACGAAGTACTGACCCAAGTCCTTGAGGAACGAGGCCATCGCCTGCTTGGCGCTTTGCGCTCCCGTCACAACATTGGTGAAGGCTTTGCCGATGCCCTCGCCAAATGCGTTTGCAGCACCCTTGAGCTGATTGAAGGGCTTGGTCAGCTCGTCCAAGCCATCCTTCAACTTGGCGACCTCGGTCTCAGCGCTTTGCAGAAAAGTGGGTTGCTTTTCTTGCTTAAAAAGCGCGAGGGCTTCTTCACGCTGCCCGGCAAATTCTGCGCCGGGGTAAGCCTTTTCAAGGCGCTCTCTTTCGCGATTGATTAACGCCTCGTTGTATTCATCTTTGCTTATAAGGCCAAGGCTGTACTTTCTATCCTCAAGCTCCTTGTTGAAGCTGGCCTGTAATTTTTGCTGCTTCTCAAGCTGCTTTTCGAGCTCTTTTGTTTCTTTCTCTCGGAGATTAAATATCGTCTTCCTAAAAGCTGCCAATGCCGCCTGCAGCTTCTCTTCCCTGTCAGTTGCCGGCAAAAGATTGTTATCAAGAATCTTTTGCCTTGCAATCATGTAGTTGAGAGTTGCAAGCTCATGCGCCCCAACCTTGCCCGTGCGCTCAGCAAGCAAGGTTTGCAGGTCAACTAGCTTTTGAGAGGCAGGAAGGCGCTTTGAGGAGCCTCCAGGAGAAGTGGGCTCAGCTTTTGGTAATCCACTTGGCTTTTCTTTTTGACCTGTCGCAATCGCATTTTCAATTTTTTGCAGCGTGTAGTACTCGTCAGTCGCCTTGTCCAGGCGCTCTCTAAACATTTTGATTTGCGAGTCTACATATGTCGTGTCAGCTCCGCGCTTAACGAGCTCTTCTCTCCGCTTGTCGAATGCAGTAAGCCTTTCTACTGTTACGCCAATATTTCGGGTCAGCCGCTCCATTTGCCCAGCCTTTGTGAGGCCGAAGAAATTTATGAAGGCCTGTGCGGCGCCATTGATTGCATTGGCAATATCAGCAAAGGTCGATTGAAAGGCAGCGCCAATCGGTGCAAGCAAGCCTCCGACAGTATCAGACAGATTGGACAGCGCAGTTTTCAGCCTGTCGCCGGCTGCCATTGGACTGTCGGCCAACACCTTGGCTGACACTCCATACTCCGTAAACAGCTTTTCTGCAAAAGTCTGAAAATCTTGCAGGCTTACTTTGCCCTTTTCAAGTGCTTTGTCCAGCTCCGCCGGAGTCATTCCCAGTGACTCGGCAAACAGCGTGAATGCACCCGGAAGTCTTTCGCCGATCTGCTGTCGCAGCTCCTCAGCAGACACCTTGCCCTTGCTAAAGACCTGAGATGTAGCGATCAGGGCTGATTCAAGATCCTGCAGGCTTCCGCCGGTGCCCCTAATGCCAGATGCGACGCCAATAAAGGCTTTCTCCGCATCTTGTACATTGCCGCCGGCTCCAATAACAGAGGCAGAAAGCTTTGTGAATTGACGAGTAAGAACATCTTGCGGTATAGCAAGGTCTTTACTTGTTCTGGCGATAAATTGGAGAGCTCGCTGATATTCATCAGCGTTTTTTGTTACCAATTGCAGCGCTAATCGCTGCTTTGCTAAATCGGCTGAATACTCGGCCAAGCCGCCAAGCTGCTGACGGAACATTCCAACTTGAGCACCAATTGCGGCACCTACTGCTGCCCCGGGAGCGCCACCAAGCGCCAAGCCAGCTGCTCCGCCAATTGCGCCTTCTGGTCCACCAAAGACTCCGCCAGCAGCAATAGCACCAGCGCCTTTTGCTAAGCCGGCGAGCCTGCCGCCACCACCAGGCCTTTTGCCCTCCGCCTTGCTAAGAGCAGCGGAATAGCGATCAATATCTTTGGTAAGAGTCTTGAACTGACTGCTTCCAATAACTGCTTGCTCGCGCAAAGCCTTCATGCCTTGCACTTGACCCCTCAGGGTCTCAATATTTTTTACGCCAACAGTGTCTAGTTTGCGAATCTCTTTGGCAACCTGATCAATGCCTTGTGAAGTGGCCGACACCGCAGTGCGGCCTAAACCCGCAAGCTGTCTTTGGAGCTTCTGGATGACGGCAGTACCGCCAGCGTCGTCAACCTTGAGTACTAGCTTGAGATCACCAATCTGCTCAGCCATCGGAGCTTTTCCTCAGTTCGGTCAAGGCCGTCGCCTCCATGACCTGAAGACGCTCAAGCACATCAGTACGATCCTCCACATTGTAGAGGTCAAACAAGCCCCCGGAACAAAGCAAGACTTCGTACTTCAGCCCGACCAAGCCGCTCATTGAGACCGTCCACTGCGTTTGCATGCGCAGAAACATCTCAACGGCAGGCCAGTTTTCTTCCCAAACCTCAAAGTGCTCTGGCTGCTTGGGCTTGGGCTTGGCTATTTTTATTCCGAAGGCAGCTGCGTCTTCTTGGCTCTTATCTTCTATGACTTCTCCACCAGAAGCCCAGTAGATCGCAGCTTCTTTTAGTTTTTTGCTTCTGCCTCTGCGTAAGTCGCGGTGTAGGCGCTCAGTACGGCGCGGGTCCAGTCGGCCTCATCAGCAAACTCTTTCAGCGCATCTTTCGAGAACGCAAGCGCAGTCCCGTCCTCATCTTCAATACCCTCCCAGCCAACGAGGACTTTGCTGATGAACTCATAGCCGCCAGTTTCAGCGATCTTCTCCAGTTCAGACATTTTCACTCGCTTGAACACTGCGGTGAAAGTCGACTCTTCAAACTTGCCAGTCTTGTCGCTACTGGGCTCAGTCACGGTGACAGGCCACTTGAAGGTTTTGACCTTTTTGCGGACAAATGCCATAAAGAGTGCGCATGAGCGCGTTCAGCTTACACAAAAAAAGGGAGCCCGAAAAGGCTCCCCCCCTGTCATCCCTCGATTTGCACCTTAGGTGTAGATCAGATCGAAGTCAGCATTGGCGGCCGAATCAGGGACGCATGTATAGGGAATGTTCAGCATTGCGATGCCATCAGAGTCGCCGTAAGAGACATCTCCGATGTCCACCTTGCTGGAGGTGAACTGAACAATGTTGCCCGCAACGTTGCCGTGAGTGAACTGGAGGTTGCCCAGCGCAGCGTCGTCGTCAACAGCAGCAGCGAAGAAGTCCTTCGTTGCCATCGTGACTGCTTCAATAGTCACGCTTCCGGTCACCGCCCGATCGGTGATCAAAACTTCCTTGCTGCCTCCGATGAGCTCTCTGTAGGTAAGCGCATTGCCCAAGTCCATCGAGAAGCTTTGAAGCGCACCCGCGTAGGACAACAGCTGGAAACTGCTGGTGTTGCCATTCTTGAAGATTAGGGGATCATCTTGATTGGCGTAAGTCGGAGTCAGCAGCGCGCTGTCGTCAGGGGCGTTGTAAATGCCAGTGAAGGAGAAATCAAGCGTGGGGATTTCGCCAACATTGGCCGTGATTGCCACATTCCCTCGGCAGCCAGTCACCTTGTGACGGACGCCATCAATCATGTAGTGGATGGTGACCGAAGAGAAGCTGGAGCTAACAGGGTCGTAGGTGACGCTGGTATTTGCAGAGATAGTCTCGGCCAGGCCGCAAGCCTTCAGTGCTTTGCCGTACTGAGGTGCAGTGCCGGCAGTGCCAGAACCAGCGAGCTCAACGCTAAAGGTGCATTCAACTCGGGTGTTGGCAAGCAGTTGCTGAGATGCGCCCAAGTAAGGGCGAATCACATCTCGGCTGACAGCGTCACTGCTTTGAGGAGTGATGTCCAGGTTTGTTACTAGAACGGCGTCGGCCCCGTCCGGGGTTGGATCCGTTCCGTACGTCGACTCCGTCTCGATGACGATCAGTCGTTTGCGGAGTAGCAATGCCATCGGATGGTTCCTGTGATGGTTGGGGTGGTTGCGTCCGCTGGATCAGAGTGCGTACGCCTGTTTCAGGATCGAGGAGGTAAGTTCCACCCTGACCACTGTGTTCATCAATCATGGTAATTCGGGAGGCTGCTTAGGTTCACGCTAGCCCTAACTCGCTATTGAGTTAAATCGCCCACCTGAGTGCGATAGCGAATCTCGAATTCATTACTAATTACCCCCAGAGTTTCGTCGGCTTCGACGATGTCAAACTCCGTGCGACTTGGCTGCACGTCAATGGCGTAGCCGCCAAGGGTTAGATCGTTCATGATCTTGCTGTGCAGCGACTCGATGGTGTCATCAGCCGCTTGATCTGGGATCGCGGCACGCTCGATCACCACGATCCGCACGCGAAGAGTCCAGTCCAGCGTGGGCAAGCTGGTGTTTTGTTCCGCTATGTCACTGATCGGTTCAATGACAATCGCAGGAGACTCGCCACGACTGAGAGGCTCGGCCCTGCTGCGGTAAATCCGCGTGCCAACCCCGCTTGTATTCGCCAAGGCGGTCTTGATGGCCGCCATGATGTTTTCGCGCTTAGTAGTCATGAGTCGCAAGCCATCCAAATGTTGACACTTTCATCAGCACCAATAGAGGTGCATCGTGTTCTTACATAGCGAACAATTCGAGGCTCGTAGTGATGGGCGTAAGAGCCTGTCGACTCGTGAGTTTTCTCTCCATCAAGAGAAAACCAGTTAGTGCCATCAAGGCTGCCCTCGTCGATCGTCCTGACATTGCTGCCGACGATCGTGTGCGCAAAGGTGAATTTCGAGCCAGAGACCTCAACCGAGTCAGTGCTGGCGGTCGAGGTCAAGGTGCCAAGCTCGACAATATTGTCTCTTCGACTGGCCCAAGCACCATAAATTTCAGGCATCAGTCCTTGGTCAGCATGATCCTCTTCAGCTTACCGTCGTCAATCAACATGACCTCTCGCACGGTGTAATCAACACCAGCAACAGTCAATGTGTCCCCGTGGGAGACAGAGCTGAAAACAGAGGCAATCACAGTGACCCTGTAGTCAGTCGTCAGGACAAGGCCGTCAGCAATAATCTCGTCCGGCTGGTCCAGATAGCCAACACCACTTGCGCTGCTATGGACAACAGTCTCGGTAAAGCCAGGGGTGTCAAAGAAGGCCGTCAGGTCTTCAGTAAATGAGAGCGCCATATGAAAAAGCCCCCGCAAAGCGGGGGCGGCAAATCAAAATCAGGCGTACTTCTTGCGTGCTAGGCCAGTCACGCTCACAGCACCTGTGCCAGTGCCACCAGCAACAGTGATGACAACACGCGCATAGCGCTTGATCTCATCGGTGTTGACCACAAGGCTCTCAACGAGAGCGGTGTTTGCGGTGGTGGTGGTGAAGGCAGCATCAGTGACATCAGCAAAGGTGCTGTTGTCAGAAGAATCCTGCACCTTCACGGCATAGGTGATGCCAGAGCCGCCGGCTTCAGCATCAAGAATCAGGGTCATGTCGCCTTCGTAGTCCTGAAGGTCGATGCCAGTTTCGTTGCCAGTTGCAGCGACAACGTCGTTAGGTGCAAAAGAAAGCACCGTCAGAGTCCGGCGAGTATTGCCGATACCCATCACTTAGTCCTCCGTCGAGTGGTTTTAGGCTTTTCCGCCGCCTCCTCAGAAGGCTCTTCTTTGGGTGCAGCTTTAGCAGCGGCCTTGGGGGCAGCGGCTTCCTCTTTGAACTCAACAGCTTTGCCAAGTCCTAGGAGAGTCACTGCATCAGTGTCACTGATTTCGAGAATGGAGCCCGCCTTGACGGGCTCCCCGGAAATCATCACTGACCTCAGAATTTGAACCTTCATGAGTCAGAAGCGATTTGACGATTACCTGTATCAGGTGCCGTAGCAGAATGCGCCGGGCTGCTTGACAGCGAAGTCAACATCTTGCAGAGCAATGATGCGGACGGTGCCAGCAGTTGCACCTGCGTAAGGATCAACGGTCAGATCCAAGCCGGACCACATCGCCATGATCAGCTGCGAGAAGTCACCGAACAGAGCGTCGTTGTTGGCGAGCTGGTTCGACACGGTCACGGGGTAACCGTTGATTTCGTCGTTCTCGTAGACGAACTGGGCGGTGCCGCTTGCCTTCTCGGTGCTCTTCAGAGCGCCACGGGCGGAAGCGTTGATGATGTAGCGCAGGGCGCCTGCATCAGCGTTGGCGACGGCAACGTCGGTTTCCATCGCGATGTACTCAGCAAAGGTGCCGAAGCTGGTCAGAGTTTCGGTGCCGATGCCGGTGGTGTTGATGATGCCCAGAGGCTGGTTAGAGGAACCAGAGCCGTTCAGGCCAACACGGTCAAGCTCAAGAGCCAGGACTTGAGCCAGGTCGTCGCGGACCATTTGCTCAACGTCGATGCTGGACTGCAGCAGGAGCTTTCTGGAGTAGTCAACAAAAGCACCACAAGTTTTGGGGCTGAGATTGACCTGCTCGATGGTCTGCTGGGACTCGGTGGGAGAAGACCCCTCCCCAACCCAATAAGCCGTTGCAGAAGACCCCTGCTTCGGAATTGAGATGTTGCCGTTGATTCCGCTCAGGGTGGTCATGCCGGCCTGGGCCAGAGCAAGACGGTTGCGGAGCAGATCGATGAAGCTGCCAGACAGCAGAACGTCGTCGACGAGGTTGCCACCAGCGGTAGCAGTGCCGACGTTCAGGTCACGACGCAGCACCTCGTTGGGGACCACGATGCCGTTGGAAGAACGCTCGTACTGCTTGGCAGCGGCGTTGCCGACTTCGATCTCAAACTCAGCTTCCCGGCGAGCGGATTGATCGCCAGGGTTGGCCAGGAAGTTCAGAGCGCGAACAAAGCTGAAGCGCTTGACTTCCTTCTGAGACAGGCCGATGTCGTTAGAGGTGACATCGGTAGAGCGAATAGGCTGTTCCACTTGGGAGGTTCCGATTTTTTCGAGGAAAGCAGCACGGGCCTCATCGAGGGAGCTGTCTCCGTCGATCAGCTGACGTGCCAGGTCTGCCATCGAGTGCTGAGCACCCAAGGCGGTGATGGCGGCAACACGGTCTTTCTCAGCCTTTTTGGCCTCCGACCGGATCACCTCCAGGTTTGGAGTTTGTTCTTCCATCGCAGGAGCGGGGGTAGATGATGCGGTCAGAACCGCTGAACGAGTTTCCTGCTCTTCAACAGGATCTTCGTTGTTAATAGTAGTGGCTTCAGGTTGAGAAGATTCAGGCATAGACGGCTCTTTTGAAAGAAGTGATCGGCCGATCCCAATTGTTGGGTCAGCTGGGATCGAAACCAAGCTCAATTCGTGAGGTGTCCAGCTAGTTGCAAGGACTCCTTCTTCGCGCTGCTCCACGTCATTGATGGAATAGCCAAACGAAATACCGCGCAAGATGCCGTCTTTCACGTCATCTAAGTACTGCTTGGCGAAATCAGAGCGCGAGAAGCGGATTTTGGCGTAAGCACGCTTCTTGTCCTCATCCAAGTAGGCCCGCTCAACAACACCCAAGACCTTGTCCGGGTCGTGGTTGAAAAGGAACGGGGCGCCATCGTTGAGGCGCATGAAATCAGGAGCACCAGAAGAGTGGCTCAGGACCTCTTCACCGAAATAGCGCTTGACGGGATACTCGGAGCTGAAAGGAAACTCAAAACTCCGCTCGTCAAGACTGCGGATTTCGGTCGCCTCGGTGCGCTGCATCCGCTCACCAACCACGGCACGCTTCTGCTCGGGCTCTTCGGCGCGAATAGCAGCGATCTTGGTCAGAGTGCTGAACTTGTGCCCAACCTTCGTATCTGTTGGCTCATCATCTCGATAAAGAGTGATAAGAGCAGCAGGATCATCCTCAGTCCCGGTGATTGTGAAAGAGGAATCGGGAACATCGATGGTTCCGTCGCGCTCAATCCGATCGATCCGGCCCTCAGCACGGCCACCTGATGAATTCCAAGAGACAAAGTCTCCTGTCTTGAGAGCGTCAGGCGCCGCTCTTTGCTGTTCCTGCTCCATAGGGCTCAGAAGTTCTTCCTCATTATTGCTAATTAATTGTCTACCCTCTTGAGCTTTTTTGATCCTCTTGGCTCGCGCATCGGACCAGCTCTTGCCGGCGTCGCCTCCCCAAGCGGCCCATGCCACCCTTCCATTGCTCGGGTAGCCATCCTCTCCAGGGCTAAATCCCTTGCCCTGCTTGTCGACCGCATGGCGAGCAAACCAAGCCGACATGGTGATCACCGTGTCAGGGCTTAGCTCGTTGCCACTCAGGATCTGACTGGCGCGGCGGGCAGCAACCTCAGTGCCGCCGCCCTCGCCATCAGCCTTCCAATCGCGATAACGCTGAGCCTCTGCTCTCATACCCTCGTTGGGCATGAGGTCGATCTCAACTCCGTTGACGCTTGCCATTGCTCCGTTTGCGATTGGGCTGAGGCTCCTCTGATTGAAGCAACTCCAGCTGGACGCCTTCGTCAGTCAAATCAAGGTCTTTGTCGAGTTTGATTCCGGCTTCAGCTGCAAGCTCTTGCTCGCGAGCAAGCTCGTTGACGTTGTCGTCATAGTCACCACCGGAGTAGGCGATGATCTGAGCCTTCGTCATGTAGCCGGCCTGCTCCGCCTCGCGGTAAGCCTTGACTTCCTTGAGAGGATCCACCCAGCTCCAGCCACGCGGCATCCAGCGAGGATTTTCGTACCGCTCAGGACGCAGCTCGTAATCAGGGAAGTTGCAGTAGCCGCTCAGCACCGCAAGCTTCAGCCACTCGCGATAAACCCTCATATGAAGGTTGTCGATCAGGTACTTCTGCACCACGCGCCAGTGCTCGCGATCCTCCAGCAGGCTCAAGCGGCTGCTGCTGTAGTTGGTGTCGCTGAAGTCACGGCTCAGGGTCTCGTACGAGCAGCCAAATCCAGACGCGAAGCGCCGCACCTTGTTTTTGACAAACATCTCGAACTGCTGGTCCGGCGAGTGGATGTCCGGGACGGTGATCTGCTCACCGGGTGACAGGTAGCGGAAGGTTCCAGGCTCGAACTCTGCAATCCGCTGGCTGTTCTCAACGTCGTCAGCGATCATCTCGCCTTCGTTGTTGGTGATGAAGCCCATGATGCTTGCGCCAGCACGGGCGCGGATCACAGCGGCCTCCTCGTAGCCTTGCAGCTGATGGGCATCTGCCATCACGCTGTGGAACCAAGGCACCCCACGGTTCTGACCCGGACGGTCAGGCATATAGAGGTGAATAACGTCGCTAGCCGGCAAAAAGACGTGCTTGACGTTGGCGCTGTGATTCCCTGAGAACCAAGTGTCCCCAGGGTGGCGAGTCAAGATCGCGTAGCGAAGCGGACGCCCCCACTCGTTGACCTCGACACCATTGCGCCATTCATTGTTTTTGCTCGACGTAGGGCCTTGGTACGACTCATCCAGTAAGTCGCTCTCCAGCATTTGAAGAGCGATCGGCACCTTTGATTCGCCAAATGGGCGCCTAATGATCCGAAAAAGCGCCTCACCGGCCTCGCACATGGCGCCGGTGGCAAGCCACTCGAAGTCGTGGAAGCTATAGCGACCAGCTACGTCGCAGCTATCGGCCCTAGTCCAGTAGCCCCACTTTGCCTCAATCTCGCTATTGATCCGGTTGTCCCGCTTGTTGCCGCGCAGCTGGAGGACTTGAGACTGGAGCTTGATGCCAGTCCCGATCACATTGATCTGAGTCGTTCGCTTGGCTTGGCGAGCGTACGGATTGTTCCGCACCATCTCGCGAGAGCGATCTCGCAAGCGGCGAAGATTGGTCCTGATTTCTGAGTCGGCACTGGCCTGCGTCGACAGCCAATCACTGGTTAGGCGTGAAACCATCGCGCCGTTGTACGCGCGTCGAATCACCCGAGGATTTGGCTTGCCAAAGCCAAGAAAATCCATGACGCGAGTCCGAATACCCATGATCAGTTGAACCTCACGAACATGTTGCGGGGATTCCCGAGGCCATTAGCAATCAGCTCGGCCTGTTCTTCGCGCTTGACCTCAGCCTTATACCGAGCCTCAAGCTGAAGAAGATCGGGGAGGTCGTATCTCTTGAGGTTTCTGTTGCCAATCTTGTATTCCTGAACCGCTCCACCAGCAATCAAGGTCCTGATCGCCGTTTGAATCGCCTCAAGGTCCTTTTTCGCTTGAGTGCGTCCATCAAACTGGCCCGGATCACCCGTGTAGCTGAGTGATCTTTCGACCTTCAGCTGGCCGTAGCCCAAGGCAAGCGTTTCGCTGCCCTTGGTCGCCAGCGCCTCCCAGTACCAGTCACCAGCGACAAAATCCGCTGAATCTGAGGCGGAAATCGTGAATTCCCAGCCTGTCTGATACGCAGACCCAGTAGATGTATGTCCGTTTGGCGCTTCGTTCGTTCTTAGGTAGTACTTGAGGGTCCAGTCACCGCTTGTGACCTCGTTGCCGAAAACATCAGTGGACGGATCATCCCGCCACTTGATCGTGCTTCCGGCCCGAATCTCGCTTGGGATGTTCACGGAACTACCAGCTTTGGACGAAATTACGGCGTTTAGGCCGTTTTTGCTGCTTTGATCCTAGCTGAGGCGCCTGTTTGGGCTCATTTCGTCGCTCAAACTGATCCCAGATACTTCTGCGGTCATATTTCTGGTACAAACGGTGCAAAGCGGCATACGCATAGACCATTTCGTCTAGAGCTTCGTTCGCGCTGCCGCTCTTCTTGACCCAGACCCTCTGTGGGTAGCCGTTTTTATAACGAAGGATCTGTCTTTCGGCCGTAAGCTCTTGAAAATAGGTCGCACCGACTGTTGGGTAAAAATGCAAGTATCCAGGGCCTGGGTCGTTGTGCTTTAGGCGCCCAAAAAGCAAAGATTTGATGGTATCTACGCCAACGCCAAATAATTGCGTTCCGTTTTTGATCGCACGGCCCCTGCTGTTGACATCAACCTTGGTTGGCTTGCTCAAAGGCGGCTTGCCCTTTTGCCCCATACCCTTGATCGCGATCACACCCATGGATGCGCGCTCACGCGCGTACTGATACACCTCCTGCGTGTGGTGACCGCCGGAGTCAACACAGCAAACTTCAATGTTTAACTGCCTGCCATCTTCTGTCTCGTAAGGCCTCTGAAGTACTTCATCTAGCTGAGCCCAAACTTCTGCCCTTGATGGCGATCCATGCAAGACAATCCGATCGACGAGGTACATCTCCTCGTCTCTTGCAACACCCCAAACGGACATACTCAGCCTGTCGTCCTGACAGTCACAACCAGCAGTAAGAAGCAAGACCTCAGCCGGTGGCATTCCCTGCTTGTATTTCTCATCTGCTGAACGCTGCTGAAGCGACTCGCCGCTCATCTTGCTGGCGTACTCGTCTTCCCAGACCTCTCCGGCAATCGTGTTGATCCAAGTCTTTAGCTGCTCAGCGTCGTGCTTCGCATCGATGAATTCTTCTACCAAGTTCGACCACGCAGCGTTTGGCGAGTAGCTGTACGCAGCCCAAATATGGAAGCCGACGTGCCTGCCATTGCCAGGCGCGGTAGGACGCCACTCGCCACGCTCAACCATCCACCTTTTCTTTGAGTGCGGAATCAGCACGCCGCACTTCTCGCATCCATAAGCTGCGGTCGACGGGTCATCGTCGCGCCACTTGATATTTGGCCACTTCAAGTACTGCATGTGCCCGCAGTCAGGACATGGCACGAAGTAGCGCATCATGTTCGACTGGTTGTACATCCGCTCAATGCGGCTGAAATCTTTGACCGTCGGCGTAGAGCCCGAGACAATCTTGCGGTTCCAGTAATACTCAGTCCGTCGAATCCCCAGCTTGATCTGGTCACCCTCAGCACCAGCTGATGCCGGGTAGCCGTCGACCTCATCGAACAAAACGATCCGTCTGCTGACACGGCGGAAGCCGCGAGGCGAGTTCGCACCGACCAAGCTCAGCGTCCCACCAGGGAACTGCTTTTGCAAAATCGTGTTAGCCCCGTCCTTCGCCTTTGCCTCACTCACCAAGCCACGAAGACAAGGTGTGTCTCGAAGCATCGGGGCGATTTCTTCCTTGGAGTAGCCCTGGGCGTCTTCGATGGTCGGTTGGACCAGCATGATCGGCGCTGGATCCTGGTGGATGTGATACCCGATGACGTGGTTCAGGATCTTGGAGTATCCGACCCTGGCTGACTTCATCACCGTGACCTGTTCAACATTTGGGTCGGTGATCGCGTCCATGATCCCCTTCTGATATGGAAGGGTTCGCCAACGCCCGCCCTCTGCACTTGACTCAGCGCTGAGAAACGCATACTCGTCGGCCCACTCACTAAGGCTCAGCTTTTTCGGCGGCTTGAAGGCTTGCAGCGCCGCACTTTCCAAGACCTCAATTCCAGTCATCGTTCTCCTCCTGCAGCCAGGTCTTCCAGCGCCTCGTTGATGATGTCCTCCAAACAACTCATGGCGGTTGAATCCAGGTCCGGTATTCGCTGCTTGGCCTTACTGGGAATGCCCAAGATTTTTGTCTTCGCCACGTTGACGATCTCGACCCACTTGGCCTGAACTTCAGCCATCGGGACTAAAAGTCCTTCCTTCTGCTTCCTGTCCAGCTCAAGCAACTCAGCCTTCAGGTGCTCAGTGCGCGCGCGGCTCTCGTCGTAATCAGGGATGTATTCCTGCGTTCGGCTCATACGAGGGCCGCGCGGCTTTTCTGCAATCTGCTTCGGCTCTGCTTTTTCTGATTGCTTGATGGCTTTGTGCGCGGTAGTCTTTTTGGTTTGCGTTTTTCGGCGGTAGTCCTCAGCGAGTGTTGCTGCGTCGATGCGCTTTTTCCCGTTCTCGTCGGTGACGAGCTTAATCCGCCCTTGGCGGATGGCCTGGTTAATCGCCGGTGGCGATATGCCGAGAACTCGTGCTGCCTCGGCCTGAGTAATGAGTGGCATCAGGCGATTAGGGCGAAACGAAGATCTGCACTTTGCGAATGGGCGCGCTGGAAGTTAAGCGGCGTTTCTTAAGGAGATCATAGATTATTAATTAACTTGCGCGCGCAATGCCTAG
>Ga0181577_10000799_pt1 | contig 25387 bp, 23 predicted proteins | sample 101ome_21_FD_132468 | JGI IMG/M metagenome (GOLD analysis project Ga0181577, IMG submission 132468) | Coastal salt marsh microbial communities from the Groves Creek Marsh, Skidaway Island, Georgia - 101413BT metaG (megahit assembly) | ecosystem: Environmental > Aquatic > Marine > Intertidal...
CCGGCCGATGGTTCGGTCTTGGACGACATCATCGTGTGGTGGGTTGATACCGACCGTTTCGATGTCATGCCCAACGCGTCGAACACCGATCGGGTTGCCGAGGCGCTGGGTTCGGCAGACCTGGTCGTGGAGGACGTGACCACATCACGAGCGGTGCTGGCCGTGCAAGGGCCGGACGCTCGGGCTCGACTCGAGGCCATTGCGCCGACCCTGCACACCGTCGGTCGGTTTTGCGTGGGTTCTGCCAGACTCGCCGGGGTCGACGTGCTCGCCGCTGGGACCGGATACACGGGGGAGGACGGCGTCGAGATTGCAGTGCCGGCTGCGGCGGCTCGGCGAGTCTGGGATGCTGTCGTCGCCGCAGGTATCGAGCCTGCCGGACTCGGCGCCCGTGACACACTCCGTCTCGAAGCAGGCCTTCCCCTCCACGGCCATGAGCTCGGCCCTGGTATCACCCCAGGACAGGCCGGTCTGGATTGGGTCGTCCGAATGGACAAGGGCGAGTTCCGGGGGAAGTCGGCCCTCGAAGCGGAGGCGGCCGCCGGCGTGCGAACGCGTCTCCATGGACTTCTCGTCGAGGGTCGGCGCCCTCCTCGGGCTGGGCAACTGGTGAAACTCGACGGCGTCGAGGTCGGCATGGTGAGCAGTGGAAACTTTTCGCCTGTGCTCGGACAGGGCATTGCGCTTGCGTTCCTCGACCGGGCGCTCGAGCCTGGCACTGCGCTGACAATCGACGTTCGTGGGACCGATGTCGCAGCGGCTGTGCATGCGCTGCCGTTCGTCTGAGTTGGCCTTACGGCAACGAGGGCAGTGGAGGAAGCACGTCGACGGCGCGCTGACGCAGCCAATGATCGGCGAGGACCAGGAGCATGTGTGCTTCGACCATCGGGACGGCCCGAGGCAACACACATGGGTCGTGGCGGCCGCGGGCGGCGAGTGTCGTGGCCTCGCCGTCACGGGTGACGGTCTGTTGTTCACTCGAGATGGTGCCGGTCGGTTTGAAGGCCACCCGAACCGTGATGGCTTCCCCGTTGCTGATGCCGCCTTGGATCCCACCGGAGTTGTTGGTGGTGGTACGAACGGAGCCGTCTGGTCCGGGCTCGAACGGATCGTTGTGTTCGAGCCCTGTCATGCGAGTACCGGCGAAGCCGCTTCCGATCTCCACTCCCTTTGCCGCCGGGAGCGACATCAGCGAGCCGGCGAGATCGGCGTCGAGCTTGTCGAAGACGGGCTCCCCGAGGCCAGCCGGAACGTGGTGTGCAACCGCTCGAACGACACCACCGAGCGAGTCACCGTTGCGGCGAGCGTCCTCGATTGCCGTGGTCATGGCGGCTGCGGCACTGGGGTCGGGGCAGCGGGTGGGGTCCGCTTCGATCTGGTCGATGGTGACCGTGTCGCCGTCGACGGCAGCGTCGATGTCTGCCACTTGATCGACCCACGCCAAGACCTCTACGCCGGCGACCTCGCGAAGCAGGCGCCGGGCGACGGCTGCGGCTGCAACGCGTCCGATGGTCTCTCTGGCGCTCGCTCGACCACCCCCGGTCCAGTTCCGGAACCCGTATTTCGCGTCGTAGGTGTAGTCGGCATGAGACGGCCGGTAGACCTCGCGCAGATGCTCATACGCACCGCTGTTGTGGTCCCTGTTGCGGACCAGTATTGCAATCGGGGTACCCGTGGTGTAGCCGTCGAACACGCCGGAGAGGATCTCGGCCTGATCGGCCTCGTCACGCTGGGTGACGAGGCGGCTCTGACCCGGTCGCCGTCGGTCCAGATCGGCCTGGATGGCACCGACGTCGAGCGCGAGCCGCGGTGGGCAGCCGTCGATCACCACACCGACGCCCCCGCCGTGTGACTCTCCGAACGTGGAGATGCGGAAGAGGGTTCCGGACGAACTGGCCATGCCTCGAGTGTACGACCGGGCGAGCGGTCGCCGAACGATGTTTCAGGCCTCGACCAGCCCACGCCCATCGACGGCCACCCGTCGGACGGATTGTGCGGTCTCGTCGTCGGGTGTGGCGTTGGCGCCCAGCTCGGCGTCGACACGGTCGTGCCACCGATCGACCTCACTGGCGAGGTCGGTTGCCGACCAACCGAGCTCGGGAGCGATCAGGGCGGCAACGCGCGCCGCGATCTCCGTCCCACGATCGATGGTTTCGATCGAGATTCGCAGCCGGCGTGCGAGCACATCCTCGAGGTGCAGCGCCCCTTCGTGGCGGACGGCGTACACCGCTTCGGCCGCGATGTACCCAGCGCCCGGAAGGATCTCCAGGAGTTCGGGTTGGTTGTCGGCGAGGGCCAGGACGGCGACGGTCTGTGATCCATGCCGCCAAAGCAGTCGCTCGACCAGCACCGGCGGGAGGTCGTAGCGCGCAGCCAACGCAGGACCCGAGTCCTTGACCGAGCCCCAGTCGTCAGCACCGATGAGTTCGACCCGGTCGGTGATCTACGGACCGACAGGCCGGGTGAGATCCTCGACCGCCATGTCGATCGCGTCGGCAGCCATGATCCGATAGGTCGTGTATTTCCCACCGGCGATCGAGATGAGGCCGGGCACAGGCTGCGCAACAGCGTGCTCACGACTCAACCGGGCGGTTTCTTCGGTACCACCGCTGATGAGCGGACGCAGACCGGCGTAGACACCAACGACGTCGCTGCGCTGCAGCGGTTGGTCGAGCGCCGTGTTCACCTGGGCCAAGAGGTAGTCGATGTCAGCTGACGAGGCAGCTGGATGTGCTCGATCGAGGTGCCATTTGGTGTCGGTGGTGCCGAGGAGCCAGTAGTCGCCCCACGGAATCACGAACAGCACACTCGTGGGTGTCCGCAGCACCACGCCGGTGCTGCTGTCGATCGCCGTCCGGGCGACGACCAGATGAACTCCCTTGGCGGCTTGCACCGACAGACCAGACGGCCCGGCCATGTGTTGGATGTCGTCGATCCACACACCGGTGGCATTGACGACCCGCTCGGCTCGGAGTTCGTATTCGGTGTCGGACTCGACGTCGAGGACGCGGGCTCCGACAATTCGACCGTCCTGCTTGAGAAGATCGACGACCTTTGTCGACGTTGCGATGAGGGCGCCGTGGTGTGCTGCGGTTCGTGCAACCGCGACGGTGTGTCGGGCATCATCGATCTGCGCGTCGTGATAGAGGATTCCGCCGATGAGCGATGATCGTTTGAGGCCGGGTGCGAGTGCGAGGGCTTTGCGACGAGAGAGATGGCGATGGACGGGAAACTTCCTGCCCCGTGCAAGCGCCATCAGGTCGTAGAGCAGCACGCCGGCCCCGTAGTACAGACGCTGCCAGATTCGCCCCGTCAGCGGGATGAGAAAGGAGATCGGGCGGACCATGTGTGGCGCGATGCGATTCGTGTGAAGCCCTCGCTCTTGGAGTGCCTCGTGGACGAGCCCGAAGTCTTTCGCTTCCAGATAACGAAGGCCGCCGTGCATCAGCTTGGAGCTTCGACTCGAGGTTCCCGATGCCAGATCGCGCTGCTCGACCAAACCGACGCGGAGGCCCCGAGTTGCAGCGTCGAGCGCGCATCCGACGCCGGTCACACCGCCGCCGATGACGAGGATGTCGAGTGGCGTTTGTGCCATGGCGCCCAGTGCCGCAGCGCGTTGTGCAGGGTTGAGCGAGCCGGGATCGGGAGATGCCACGACCCAAGCCTATGCTCGGCAGGATTCAGGAGGGTCGTGATGCCGAACTTTGCGTCGATTTGGGAGGGGATCGCCGATGCGGTGCCCGAGGCCATGGCCGCCGCCCACGGATTCGATGCCCATTCCTGGTCCGAGTTCGAACGTCGCTCGGCTTGCGTGGCGGCTGCGTTGGCGGCAGCCGGAATCGGTCGTGACGACAAGGTCGGGCTCTACCTGTACAACGGCTTCGAATACGAAGAGGTGCAGTTCGCCGCGTTCAAGCAGCGTGCGGTGCCGTGCAACGTCAACTATCGCTACCTCTCCGACGAGTTGCGTTATCTCCTCACCAACGCCGATGCAAAGGCGGTGTTCTTCGATCACTCACTCGCTGATCGCATCGACGACGTGCATGCTCGATGTCCGGACCTCGAACTGCTGGTCCAAGTGGGTGGCGGTCCGCTACTCGACGGCGCCGTCCACTACGACGATCTCGTGGCCCAATTCGAACCGGCCCCCCGCATCGAGCGGTCGGGGGAGGATCTGTGGTTCCTCTACACCGGCGGTACCACCGGACACCCAAAGGCGGTCATGTGGCCGCATGCCGAATTGCAGAAGAATGCGGCAGCGTTCTACCGGCCGCTCGGGGTCGGGGTTCCGGAGACGGTCGAGGAAGCGGTGGCCGCCGCGGTCGAGCTTCATCGACGGGGTCGGACGACCCGGGTGCTGGCGGGTGCGCCGCTCATGCACGGCACGTCGGGCATCGTGTCGCTCCAGGTCTTGAGCTGTGGCGGGGCGGTCGCCACGCTGCAGGGTCGGTCGTTCGATGCGAGGGAATTGTGGGAGGTCGTTGCCCACCACCGCCTGACGATGTTGGCGATCGTCGGTGAGGCCTTCTCTCGACCGATGCTCGAAGAGTTGGACCGCGCTGCAGCGGCGGGCGAACCCCACGATTTGTCGAGTTTGTTTCAGATCATGTCCTCGGGTGTGATGTGGTCGAAAGAGTCCAAAGCCCGGTTCCTCGAGTTCAAGCAGTTGACCTTGCTCGACAGCCTGGGATCGTCGGAGAGTCCCGGGCAGGGGCAACAGCTCACCAGGGGAGAGGCCGAGGCGACGACGGGCAGGTTCCACTTGGGGGAGACCACGGTCGTCATCACCGACGATGGCCGCCTGGTGGAGCCGGGATCGGGTGAGATCGGACGTTTGGCGAACCGGGGCATCGTTCCGCTCGGCTACTTCAAGGACGAAATCAAGACGGCGGAGACATTCCCGACGATCGACGGGGTTCGGTACTCGATTCCGGGTGACTATGCGACGGTGGAGGCGAACGGAACGATCACGCTGCTCGGTCGCGGCTCGGTCTGCATCAACTCGGGTGGCGAGAAGATTTATCCCGAGGAGGTCGAGGAAGCCTTGAAGACCCACCCCGATGTCGTCGACTGCAATGTGGTCGGCCTTCCCGATGAACGCTGGGGGCAGACGGTCACCGCAGTGCTGAGTCTCGAGTCGGGGGCCGACGTGACCGACGACGAACTTGTTGCCCATGCCCGGAACCAGATCGCTGCCTACAAGACGCCGAAGCAGATTTTCCGGGTCGATGCAGTGGTCCGCGGGCCGAACGGCAAGCCCGACTACCAGTGGGCTCGCACGACTGCGGAGGCCCTGGCCGCCACCTGACCGACGGCCGGTCGACTACGGCACAAACGGGTTCCCATCGACGTCGAGGAATTGGCCGCTCTGTTCGAGTCGGAGCGCCAACATGGCGTCGACCAGACGCTGGGCCGACTCGCCCACGCCGAGCGCGGCGTCGGGCCCACCCATGTCGGTTCGAACCCACCCTGGGTGGACTGCCACGACGACGACACCGGGAAGGTCTCGGGCGAGTGTGGCGCTCGTGGTCGTGAGTGCAGCCTTCGACGCGTTGTAGCCGACATCACGGCCTGCTCGCAGAACGACGTCCGGGTGCCCGAGCTGGGACGAGATGTTGACGACTTTCGGGGCCTCGGCGGCTCGAAGCAGGTCGATGAGACCCCGGGAGAACAGGAGGGGCCCGAGCGTGTTGACCTCGATCTGACGCATGAACACGTCAGGATCGATGTCGAGCGGGCCGCGGTCGTGGTCACCACCGCCGACCGCTCGGCCGTCGAGCCCGGCGTTGTTGACGAGCAGGTCGATCGAGTCACCCCTGGCGCAGAGATCTGCAACGGCTGCCGCAATCGACAAACGGTCGGCGAGGTCGAGCTGCACGATGTGAGCACACGAGTGTTCGACATCGGCGGGAACGGCGCCGCGTGCAGTGCCGACGACAGTCAGGCCCCGGGCAGCCAGCTCGTTCGCGATCGCGGCACCCAGGCCGCGGCCGACCCCGGTGACGAGCGCCCTCACAGTTCGAGGAGTGCCTGCTCGATGACCTCGGGCAGCGCAGGGTGGATGTAGTACTGGCCCGTCGCCATCTGGTCGACCGTCTGGCCGAACACCATGCCCTGAATCAATTGCTGAATGAGCGTCGAGGCTTGGGGCCCGCAGATGTGTGCGCCGAGTAGATGGCGAGTGGTCGAGTCCATGACGAGCTTCACGATGCTCGTGGTGTCCTCCATCGCCCAGCCGTAGGCGGCCGAGCCGTAGTGCTGCACATGGCAGGTCACATCGAGTCCGGCAGTGATCGCATCGCGCTCGGTCATGCCTACCGACGCCACCTGTGGGTGGCCGAACACGGCGTGGGGGATAGCGGCGTGGTTGACCTCGATCATCGAGTCGGGGTTGGCAAGATTGTGACGCACGACCTTTGCCTCATGATTCGCCACATGTTTGAGCTGTACCGGGTTGGTCACGTCGCCGAGTGCGAAGACACCGTCGATGTTGGTTCGAAGGTGTGAATCGGTGATCAGGTAGCCGCCCTCGTCGAGGGCAAAGCCGTGGGCAGCAAGGTCGAGCTGATCGCCGTTGGGTATGCGACCGGTGGCGATCAGTACCTCATCGACCCTGAGTTCCTCGTTACTGGGGAACAGGTCGAGCACGATGTCGTCACCGTCACGGCGAGCGGCACTGACTCCCGTCAGGAAACGGATGTCGTACTTGTGCTGGTAGGCCTCGGTGAACGCAGCGGAGATGGCCTCGTCCTCGTTGCGCAGCATGGCATCGCTTCGGACGATGAAGGTCACCTCGCTGCCGAGCATGCCGAACACGTTGCCGAGTTCAGCGGCGATGTACCCGCCCCCGAGGACGGCCAGTCGCCTCGGCTGCTCGTCGAGTCGCATGATGGTGTCGGAGGTGTGGTAGCCGACGGCGTCGAGCCCATCGATCGGCGGTATCCAGGCGCGCGCACCGGCTGCGATCACGATCTTGTCGGCGGTGATGGTTTCGTTTCCGACCCGAATGTTCTTGGGTCCGGTGAACAGTGCGTCGTGCTGGTACACGGTCACGTTGTCGAGACCCTTGCGGTACTGTTCGCCACCCGTTGCGATCGGATCGATCCGATCGAACACCCGGTCGCGAATCGCTGGCCAATCGGCACCGGTGAAGGCGGTGTGAATCCCGAGCTTGGGACCGATGTGGGCGGCCAACTCGGCGATTTCGGCGGTGTACACCAGCATCTTGGACGGGATGCACCCGACGTTCAGGCATGTACCACCGAAGAGACCGCGTTCGACGATTGCGACGTCCATGTCATCATGTTCGGGGCCGATGATGGAATTGCCGCTGCCGGAACCGATGATGATGAGGTCATGGGAACGCATGGGCGCAGGCTACTGGTGAGGGCGAGTTGCTGAGGCCGAGACGCCGGTGGGCGTTGCCGGCCTCGCTGCTTCGCATCGCACTCGTCGGGCTCGTCGTCGTCGGCTGCGGCCGCTCCATCGGTGCTGATCAGACGACCCGTTCGCCGGCCGGAGCGATTCTCGAGGCGGGCGAACTCGGTTCCGTCCATCTCCGCGTCGGAGACTGTGTGCGGGGCCCGATTCCCGACACGGTCGAGGCGCTGTACGGCGTGCCCTGTCAACGCGCCCATCTTGCCCAGGTGTTCGCCATCGGTGACGAATCCGACACGTGCGTTCAGGCGTTCGGTCGGGCACTGGCTTCGCTCGCCGAGCGAACCGATCTGCCCCGTGTCGATCTCAGCGCGCTGGTGGTGTCCGACGGGCAGGAACGAGCCGTGTGTCTGCTCGAGTTCTCCGAGCCGATCACCGAAGATCTGGTGCGGCCCCGCACGTAGCCGACGCGCCCAGGCGACGAACTACGGGATTCGGCGAAGCTCGACCAGCACGTCGTAGTGGGCGTAATTCTCGGTCGTCGGACTGTGATGGTCGTGGGTGAGTCCGTAGGGATCGCCCTCGATGAAGTCATCGATCCAGTGGCCCTCTCGGATGAGCACGCATCCGTCTCGGATCGTTTCGTCGATGGCGCACCGGATCGCAACGCGACCGCGGTCGTTGACGACCTCGACGACCTCCCCATCGCGGATCTTGCGGGCCTGAGCGTCCCTCGGGCTGACTCGGACGACCGGTTCCGGCTCACTTCGCTTCGTCATCTCGAGATTCGCGAACGTCGAATGGATCCGGTGGCGGCTGTGTGAGGACAACAGCACGAGCGGGAATCGCTCGAAGAGGGGATGTTCCGGTGATGCTTCGATCGGTTCACGGAAGTACGGCAGTTCGGCGCCGTACGCACGAAGATGCTCGGTGAAGAACTCGATTCGACCTGATGGTGTGGGGAACACGAGGTCGCGGAACCCGACGTACGGATCGTTGGTGGGCCACGGAAACACGATCTTCTCGCGGCGGAGGCGCTCCATGGTCACCTCGGCGAGCAGCGGCGAGTCACCATCGAGGATCTCGTCGAGGTACACGTCCGGAGGTTCGGAGAAGTGTTCACCGATGCCGTATTCCTCGGCGAGCAGTCGGAAGATCTCGAAGTCGGATTTCGCTTCGCCGACCGGTTCGACGATGCGTTGTTGCAACTGGACGAAGCGGTCCACCACGACGTCGTCCTTTTCGAAGATCGAGCAGGATGGCAACACGAGATCGGCCCATTGTGCGGTGTCGGTCATGAACTGGTCGATCACGCAGATGAACTCGAGTCCGGCGATGTGCTCGGTGAGGACCCGGTTGCGATTGGGCTTCACTTGGTTGAAAGGATTGCCGAGTGAGATGCAGGTCATCTTCACCGGATAGGGCGTGCCGTCGATCACGGCGGAGTCGGCGTCCATCATGCTCAGAAGGGCCGGACGCCGTTGCCCTGGCATCGCGAACCGGGCTGTCTTGATCGGAAGGCTCTGGTTCCCGCCTTCGAGGCTCACCCCTCCGCCGGGGATACCGATGTAGCCGCCGAGGCACGCCAGCATGGCGATCGCACGCGCACTCAGATCTGCGCTGTACCAACGGTCCACGCCATACCCGATCCGAATCGCAGCAGGGTTGGCCTCGATGTAGCGGGTCGCGAGCGACGTGATGACCTCGACGGGTACACCGGTGAGCTGCTCGGCCCTGTCGGCGGGATAGGTGGCGGCCAGCCGTTCGATCTCGCTGAAGACCGAGACGATCGGCCGACCGTCGAGGGAGCGGTCGACTCGCAGTACCGGTTCGCGGGCGGCCGAGACCGGCACTGCCGTGTCACGGGCTGCGCACCAGACGAGTGGCTCTGCATCTCGGCACATCACGGTGGCAGACTCGGCATCGAGGAGGAAGGGCAGGTTCGTGTGGGTTGACACGAACTCGAGGTCGAAGCGGTTGGTGCTGAACAGTTGGTGAACGAGTGACCAGGCGAGCGCACCATCGCTACCCGGACGAAGCGAGATCCACTCGTCGGACATTTTCGCCGTCTCGCTTTGGACCGGGTCGATACAGATCAGCGTCGTCCCGGCTTTGCGAGCTCGACGGAGGGCCACCTGATCGACACGTTTGGTGACTGCGGGGTTCCCGCCCCAGATGATCGTGAGTTCGGAATTGATGGCGTCGTCATAGGAATGGCCGCCGGGGGAGAAGTACGTGTTGGCTGGTATCCCGAACATCGCCTCGAGTCCTTTGGCAACACCGAAGTCGATGCCGCTGGGCCGGATCACCGTGGCGCCGGTGAGCGACGCGTAGCGGACCGGCGAATTGCGGGTCAGCAGGCCATAGGCACCGGAGATCTGCTGGAACGAGACCGATCGTTCGCCGTGGTCGGCTGCGATCCGCTTGTGGGTTGTGACGAACAAGCGAGCAGCTTCGGCCCAAGTGATCTCCTCCCACTCGCCGGCGCCCCGCGCCCCGACGCGTTTGAGTGGTTTCGTCAACCGTCCCGGATGCTCGTGCTGTTCGAGTCTGGCTCGGCCGAGTAGGCAGATCCGGTTCTCGAAGCCCTCGATCGGGTAGTCGGCGGGACCGATCTCGACGATGCGACCGTTCTCGACCGTTGCGTGGAGGCCACACTTCGGGTTGGCGTGACAGTTCGGGTCACAGACGGTGCGTTCGACGGTGCGCATGGACGGCATCACCGTAGTGCCCGCCTTTGGACCGGGGAGTAGTCTCCGCACCGTGACCGATCGTCCGGTGTCAGGCAAGTGGTTGGAGGAGCTCGACGAGGGTGTGGTGATCCAGCACGTCATTCGTCGGACGATCACCGAGGCCGACAACATCGGGTTCACGACGATGACCATGAACCCTGCCTGGTTGCACCTCGATGCCGACTACTGCGAGCGTGAAACCGAATTCGGCCGCCCACTGGTGAATTCGTTGCTCACCCTCAGTCTCGTGGTGGGGATCTCGGTGCACGAGACGACGCTGGGGACGACGGTCGCCAATCTCGGTTTCGAGGAGACGGTGTTTCCTGCCCCGTTGTTTCACGGCGACACGATTCGGGTCGAATCAGAGGTGCTCCGGCGTCGTGCATCGTCGTCACGCCCCGGTCAGGGCATCGTGACGTTCGAGCACCGGGCGTTCAACCAACATGAGCAGCTCGTGTGTCGTTCGGTGCGCAACGCCTTGATGTTGGCTCGGCCGACTGAGGGCTAGCCCTCGGCCTGCGCAATCACCGTTCGGGCCTGGGCAGCCACCGGCTCGTCGACCATCTGCCCTTCGAAGGCGATGGAGGCGATGCCCGTCGCTTTTGCGTCGTCGTAGGCGGCAAGCAGTCGACGTGCCCGCTCGACTTCCTCGATCGACGGCATGAATGCTTCGTTGGCGATCGCAACCTGTGCAGGGTGGATACAGAGCTTTCCGGCGTAGCCGATCTCGCGAGCCTCCTCGCACTCGCGCCGACAGCGAGCATCGTCGGTGAAGTCGGCGGTGATCATGTCGATCACCGAGATTCGCGCCAGGCGGCCGGCGAGTGCGACCTGCAACCGGGCCGAGGCGACCTCGTGGTTCGAGTGGGTCCGCACGCCACCCATGTCGGCGACGAAGTCCTCCGCTCCGAAGTACCCGGCCGCGATGACCCGGTGGGACAGGAGTGCTCTGGCGTCCGCCACGCCGAGCGCAGTTTCGATCCCGCCGACGACGGGCACGTCGAGTCCTCGGGCCTCGAGGGCGCGTTCGAGCGCATCGAGGCCGTGCACGGTCTCGACTTTCGGCACGACGATCGCATCGAGTCCTTCGGGTAGCGCGTCGAGATCGTCGTGATGCCAGGGTGTCGATGGGTCGTTGATGCGAGCGAAAATCGGAGTCGTGCCCGCCAAGTCGGCAACGGCCGAGCGAAGTTCCTCACGAGCGGTCTCTTTTGCGTCACTGGGCGTGGCGTCCTCGAGATCGATCACCATCGCGTCGGCGCCGGTCGCAGGCATCTTGCGCAGCAGGTCGGGGCGAACGGCGGGCGCAAACAGCAATGAGCGAATCCGTCGAGGCAGCACGTTGGCACCCTACGCGGCGGTCTGGCAGCGTGTCGTCATGCGAGCATTCCCGAGGGACCGATGAGAGAACGAGGCGTCAATCGGGTGGTCATGGCGGTCCGTGATCTGGAGGCGGGACGGGTGTACTTCGAGTCGCTGCTCGGCTGTACCTTCCAGCATGCCGACGACGACGAGGCTGCACGGTTCGGTGTGCAGATCCTCATGTCATGGGACGGCGGGATCGAGCTCGTGGCGCCCATCGAAGGCAGGGACAGTCATGTTCAGAAGATCCTCGATGAACGGGGAGAGGGGTTGATCGGTGTCGTCTGGGCCGTTGCCGACGCCGATGCGAGCAGGAACGCGGCTGCTGCGCTCGGCCATCCGAGTATCTTCACCATCGACTACGACCAGGCCAAGATCGACGCTGCGCTGCAGGGGCGCTTCAGTCGCTACTACGAACACGTGCTTGCGCCGGGGGGACCGCTCGGCGACATGCAAGTACTGATCGGCGAGTTCGACGCTCCTGCCGACTGAGCGACGACGCTCAGACGCTGATCGGGAATGCGGGTGGCACCGCCTGCGTGACGACCGGGTCGACCTCACCGTTGAACACGGGGAATTGTGGAACGGCGGACTCGCGCATACGCGTGGTGCGATGAACCGGGTCTCTGTCGAACTCCGGAATCACGCCGTTGCCGAAACACTCGATCATCTCGATGACCTGATCGTGGTTGTAGCCCTCGTCGGGAGTGCCGAACACGAGTTGGTCGCAGCCGACGTCTTGGTAGGCCTGCACCTGCTCGCACACTTCTTCGGGGTTGCCACAGAGCATGTAGCCACCCTCGATTGCGAAGTCGAGCATGGCGTCGTCGAGTTCGAAGCGATCGCGCGGATGCGGCCACACGATTGCATCGGGACTCTGGGGCATCGAGTCGTGGTAGAGGTTGACCATCGTCACGCGGTAGCCGCGCAGGTTGCGCTTGGCCATGGCCCGAGCCTCGTCACGATCTTCGAGACAGATGACTGCGTTGGTCATCATCACGTTGTTGTTCTGGTACTGCCCGATCTGGTCGGTGACGTTCTCGGCTGCTTCTTTGTATGCCTCGACTCGGCCCTTGAGGTTGTGGATCGGCTCGAAGTTGAAGGCGATGGCGCCGATGCCGTGAGAGCCGGCTTTTGCGAAGGTGGCCGGGTTCCCGCAGGCCACCCAGATCGGTGGGTGTCCCTTGCCGTAGGGCTTCGGGAGGATGTTGTGGGGCGTCGGGACCGAGAAGTGCGTTCCGTCGTGCTGGTAGTCCTTCTGTTCCCACATGCGGGGGATCTCGTGCACAACCTCTTCCCACATGGCCTTGGTCTCGGACAGCTCGGTGCCGTTGAAGGTGCGGACCTCGTGGCTTCCCGCTCCACGTCCGGTGCCGAACTCGAACCGGCCCTCCGTGAGGTGGTCCATCATTGCGGCGCGCTCGGCGATGCGGACCGGATGCTCTTTGGTCGTTGGAAATGATGTGATGGCCGAGCCGATATGGATGCGTTCGGTTTGACCGGCCACGAAACCCATGAACGGGTACGGGGCAGACATATGGCTGTACTCGGTGAGGGCGTGGTGTTCGCCGAACCAGGTGTACTTCCAGTTGAAGCGGTCGGCGTGAATTGCGTACTGCGCTTCGCGCATGAGCATGAGATGTTCCGACGCAGGGTCATGGGCCGCAGGGCCGGGCAGGTAGCCGTTGAAAAAGAGTCCGAATTCCATGAACGACCGCTCCTACAAACTAGAACCTGTTCTGGTTCAGCGTATCCTCACTCGGCGAGATGAGCCAGCGTGTCGAGAGGCGGGCAACTGCACACGAGGTTGCGATCGCCGGCCGCACCGTCGATACGGCTGACGGGCGGCCAGTACTTGTTCGCTCGATCGAACGCTCGAGGATGCGCAGCGATCTCGCGTGAATAGGCATGCGACCAGTCGTCGGCGATCACGTCGTCTGCCGGGTGTGGCGCGTTGACCAGCGGGTTGTCATCGGCGGGCCACTCGCCAGCCTTGACGCGCATTGCCTCATCGTGAATGGCGATCATGGCGTCGCAGAACCGGTCGATCTCGGCAAGGGACTCGCTTTCGGTCGGCTCCACCATCAACGTGCCGGCCACCGGGAACGACATCGTCGGGGCATGGAAGCCGTAGTCGATCAGTCGTTTCGCAATGTCGTCGACCGTGATTCCGGTGTCGTCTTTGAGCACACGCGTGTCGAGGATGCATTCATGGGCGACGAAACCGTTGGCGCCTCGGTAGAGCACGGGGAAGAACGGGTCGAGGCGAGCGGCAACGTAATTGGCGTTGAGGATCGCCATCTCGGTCGCTCGACGCAGTCCGTCGCCGCCCATCATACGGATGTACATCCACGGGATCGGCAAAATGCCGGCCGACCCCCAAGGGGCAGCCGCAATCGGCCCAGTGCCGGTGGGTGGTCCGGCGACCGGGTTGAGCGGATGGTTGGGCAGAAACGGCGCCAAGTGCGCTCGCACCCCGATGGGCCCGACACCGGGACCACCACCACCGTGCGGAATGCAGAACGTCTTGTGCAGGTTGAGGTGGCTGACATCGGCGCCGAACCTTCCGGGCTGTGCGAGCCCCACCATGGCATTGAGATTGGCACCGTCGAGATAGACCTGGCCGCCTGCGTCGTGGACCAGCTCACAGATCGTGCGGATCGCGGTCTCGAAGACCCCGTGGGTCGACGGGTACGTGATCATCAGTGCCGCCAACTCGTCACGGTGCTGGTCCACCATCTCGGTGAGGTGGGCGACATCGACGTTGCCCCGATCGTCACACTCGACGACGGCAACCCGTAGGCCGGCCATGACCGCAGAGGCGGCATTGGTTCCGTGGGCGGAGGAGGGAATCAGACAGAGGTCGCGATCGTGGTCGTTGCGGCTTCGGTGGTACGCCCGAATGGCGAGCAAGCCTGCGAGTTCACCCTGCGCACCACTGTTGGGTTGCAGCGAGACAGCGTCGTATCCGGTGATCTCGACCAGCCATCGCTCGAGTTGATCGATCATGCGCTGATACCCAACCGTCTGATCCACTGGAGCGAAGGGATGGATCGCAGCGAACTCGGGCCAGCTGACGGGCTCCATCTCGGTTGCTGCGTTGAGCTTCATCGTGCACGAACCCAGCGGGATCATGGACCGGTCGAGTGCGATGTCGCGGTTGACCAGCATGCGCATATAGCGAACGAGCTCGGTCTCGGAGTGGTACGCCTCGAACACCGGGTGCACGAGTGGGGGAGAGTTCCGCACCAGGGGGCGTGGCCGTGGGTCATGATGCTCGGCTTCCAACCCGTCGAGATCGGCTTCCACCCCGAATGCGCGCCAGACCCGTTCGACGATCTGTCGATCGGTGGTCTGATCGAGACTGGCAGCGACCGTGTCGCCGTCGAGTCGACGCAGGTTGATGCCATCGGCAAGCGCCATCGCCACCACCTTGTCGGCCCGGCCCGGTATGCGGACACAGACCGTGTCGAAGAAGTGGTCGTGTACGAGTTCGATGCCGGCGCGTTGGAGTCCGAGGGCGAGAATGCCGGCCAGGCGGTTGGTGCGCCCGGCGATCTCGCGCAGGCCACCCGGACCGTGGTACAGAGCAAAAAATGACGCCATCACAGCGAGAAGCACCTGCGATGTGCAGATGTTCGAGGTCGCCTTCTCACGCCGAATGTGCTGTTCTCGCGTTTGCAGGGCAAGGCGAAGCGCAGCACGCCCCCTGCTGTCGACGGACACACCGACGACGCGGCCCGGCAAGCTGCGTTGAAACGCTTCTCGAGTTGCGAAGTAGGCAGCGTGCGGCCCGCCGAACCCCAACGGAATCCCGAAGCGCTGGGTCGACCCGATGACGACGTCGGCTCCGAGTTCACCGGGTGGGGTGAGCACCACGAGCGCCAACGGATCGGCCGCAACCGCCACAAGCGCACCCGCCTCGTGGGCGCGATCGATGATCGCAGCAAGATCCGGAAGACCGCCCGTGGACCCCGGATACTGAACGAGCACGCCGAACACACCGTCGAGATCGGCGTCGAGCGGGTCGGCGACGACGGTCTCGAGACCGATGGGTTCAGCCCGGGTCTCGACGACGGCAATGGTCTGGGGATGGGCAGCTTGGTCGATCACGAACCGGTCACCGGGTTTCGCCCTGTTGACACGGTGCAACATCGTCATCGCCTCTGCTGCCGCCGTCGGTTCGTCGAGGAGGGAGGCGTTGGCGACCTCCATTGCGGTGAGCTCGATGACCATCGTCTGAAAGTTCAACAACGCCTCGAGTCGACCCTGTGAAATTTCTGGTTGGTACGGGGTGTAGGCCGTGTACCAGCCTGGATTCTCGAGGACGTTTCGCCGGATGACCGGTGGAGTGACTGTGGCGTGGTAGCCCAAGCCGATCAGCGATACGTAGTCGCGATTGCCCTTGGCGATGTCCCGCAGTGCCTCTTGGGCTCCGAGTTGGCCGAGTGGTCCGGGCAGATCGAGTGGGTGGTCGAGTCGAATGTCGCTCGGCACGGTGCGATCGATCAGGTCGGCCACCGAGGCCACGCCGACGGTGGCGAGCATGTGGTCGCGATCGGCCGCGGTTGGACCGATATGCCTGGATTCGAACGGGTCCCGGCCCTCATGGTCGGCGAGTGAATGACTCGGATGTGCGGCGTGCGAGATATCGGACATGAGAACTCCGGGGTGGCGAGGTACTGGTTCCCGCTCGGTCCGGATGCCTGAGAGCTTCACCGTCGCCGGCTTTCCCCTTCGGCGGATGCACGGAGCACCACTCTCCCGAGACGCCCACGTCGCGGCGGTTGGGATGCCTGAGAGGTTCCGGGATGGTTGCTCCTTCGGCGTCTCACACGAGGTGAGCACTCTCCCGCCGTGACAGACGACGTGACGCTGACGTTAGCAGCGGATCGATGATCGATGCGCGACTAGGACGAGGCGAGCGTCGACAGGAGCGCAACAAACGCAATCCCGTTGATCAGGCCATGGGCGATGACGCTCGCTCCAATTCGGTTGGTGAGCGTGCGGCCCCATCCGAGGACCAATCCGAGCACAAAGATGATGGGCGTCCGTGCCGGCTCGAGATGCACGATTGCGAAGACGAACGACGACGCGACGACGGCCCACCACTCGGGGTGTCCCCGTTTGGCGAGTGCGCTGTACCAGAGGCCGCGGTACCCGAGCTCCTCGATGACCGGAACTGCGGTGGCGGCGAGGACTGCCACGAAGACGACCCAGAGGGTGATGCCCGAGCCGTCATCGGTCTCGGCTGCGTTGCCGCCGTCGACTGCGTCCTCGGTCAATTCGGCGACAGTCGATGTCGGGAGTTCGAGCCCCACGACATCCATCGCAGCCACGACGGCGCCTGCACCAACCATGGCGACGACGAACAACATGGCGCCGATCCCGATGTCCTTGCGTTGGAACGCGAACCCGAAATCGATGCCAAGGCCGCTGCCTCGTTGGCGGGCCGTCCAGATCACGAACAGGAGCTGCAACAGCTGCGGGACGATCAGGGTGATGGGGAACCAGGGCCCAGCGAGTGGATCGGTGTCGAGGACGAACACCACCAGCAGCGTGAGCCCGACCGAAGCGAGGAAGAAGATCAGCGTGGCGATCGCGGCGTCACCGAGTCCCCAACGCGATGCGTCGGGGTACGGCACCGAAGGAGGGCGAGATCCATCTTTCCACCTCGACGGAGCCGGTCGGGTGTGCGTCACCGGAGGCGGGGGAAGCGACGACGGAGGTCGCGGTGGCGGTGGGGGAAGCGCCGAAAACGTCATCGTTTCTCGATGGTAGGGGTCGATCAGGGGTGAAGGTCGCCGCGCTCGTGCAGTTGCATCAGGGGAAACGGGCCGAAGAAACCGTGTTCGTAGAGGCCGTAGCCGACGTTGTCGCCGTAGCGAAACTCAGCCACCGAGTCCACGATGCCGTACTGGGCCAGGTCCCTGATCTCGTCGACGCCATAGACGAGCGCCTGCACGACCTCGTCTTCGCCCTGCCACATGCCATGACGCCAGTCGTCGTCGATGCCGTACCCGGTCCCGATCGAGATGAAGTTGGTGATGAGCGGTTTGACGTCGATGGTGATCGGGCCGTCCGGCGCATCGGGAAGGTGCAACCGACTCCCGCGCAACAGCCGACTTCCACTGATCATGTCGTGTTCCCACTCGGGTCGGCCGAGCCACTCGGCCGGGCGAGAGGGATCGCTCCAGACCCGAATCGCCTCCTCGAGGGGGCGCGTCCCGTCGGGTTTCTCGTGGCACATGTAGACGATCGAGTGGTCGCCGTAGTCGTGCGGCATGTAGTTCCACATGCCGGGCATGACCGAGATCGACTGCCGAATGCCATCCGGTTGCTTCTCGCCGACCGGTCGGATGCCCCATGATCGGTCGCGGTTGCCGCCACACCGTTCGGGCGTGATCGCGATCTGCTCGCCAGCAACGGTCAGCGTTCCCTCCCAGCGGCCGAGCTGCGCAAATCGCTGGGTGTCGAAGACCACTGTTCCGCGGCTGCGAAGGTACTGGCGGGGCTCTTCGATCGCAGGGATCGAGCCGGTCCAGGTGACATCCATCGAGATGTCGGCATCGTTCGGTTCGACGATCACCCGCAGCGTGTGGAGCGGCTCGATGACTTCGATGCGAAGTGGTCCGACCGAGACGTCCCTACGGTCCTGGAGCGGCTTGCTGGCCCGCATGATGCGCTGCGTCTCGTCCTTGGTGACAGCGAGAAACGCGTCGGTGGTTCCGAGGTTCGGGTACTGACCGAGGCTGAAGATGGCGAAGAACTCGTCGGAGGACGAGTGCATGTTGAAGTAGTAGCGGTCGTAGAAGTTGCGGTCCGATGTTGCAACGTGCCGGATGAACTCGGGGGTCTGGTGGACGGGGAAGTCGTCCCAGGAGGAAATCGAGCGCTCGCTGGTCATGGGGCCGACGGTACTTCGTGGGTTCACCGTCGACCGCATGGCGCGGTACCGTTCCTCTCCGTGGCGAAGACCCGTGTCCCCGCCGTCGATGGCCTCTTCACCGAGGTCGACGGTGTTGCCCACCTGATCGGCGCAAAGGTGCCTGATCGGGACTCGTATTTTTTTCCAGCCCATCTGTCCGGCATGGCCGGCGGTGATCCCGGCGCCGTCGGGGCTGAACTCGAGGAGTGCTTGCTGTCGAACACGGGCAGGGTGTGGAGCTACACGACGAGTTCCTACGCCCCTCCACCGCCGTTCGTGTCGAACACCGATCCGTACGAACCGATCACCATTGCCGCCGTCAAGCTCGAAAAGGAGCAGATGGTGGTCCTCGGTCAGTGCACCCAAGGGGTCACACCCGACGATCTCGAGATCGGTATGGAGATGGAACTCTGCATCGATGTACTCCATGAGGACGATGCGCACGAGTACACCGTGTGGAAGTGGCGCCCGGTCGGCGACGGGCAGGGGAGTTGACGATGGACGAACTGGCAATCATCGGTGTCGGAATGCATCCCTGGGGCAAATGGGGCCGCAACTTCGTCGAGTACGGCACGTTTGCCGCTCGTGAAGCCATCGCCGAAGCCGGCATCGAGTGGAAGGACGTCGGTTACATCTCTGGGGCCATCACCGTTCGGAACGGTTACCCCGGATATGTCGCCGGCTCGACCTTCGCACGAGCGCTCGGGTTCAACGGCGCCCAGGTGTCGTCGAGTTATTCGGCGTGCGCGTCGGGGGTGACAGCACTTCAGATTGCTCGTGGTCAGATCCTGTCGGGGGCCACGGACGTGGCGCTCGTCGTCGGCGCCGACACCACACCAAAGGGGTTCCTGAAGCCCAACGAAGGCGATCGGCCCGACGATCTCGATTGGCTGCGCTTCAAACTCGTCGGGGCCACCAATCCGGTGTATTTCGGTCTGAACGCCCGGCGCCGCATGGATCTCTATGGCGCAACCAGCGAGGACTTTGCCCGGGTGAAGGTGAAGAACTCGCGCCATGCGGTCCACAACGAACGGGCCCGTTTCACGAAGGAGTACGACGTCGACGACGTGTTGCAGTCTCCCGTCGTTTCCGATCCGCTTCGACTCCTCGACATCTGTGCCACCTCCGATGGTGGAGCTGCGCTCGTCGTGTGCTCACTCGAGTATGCGGCGTCGCTCGGCCACCGAGATCCTGTTCGGATCGGCGGTCTGTCGACGGTGACACCGACGTACCCCGACACGATGATCGATCTGCCCTACATGGCCACCGATTCGGCGGGTGCGACTCCCGAGCCGCTCCGCGGCTTCAAGCAGTCGATCGGTGACAAAGTGTACGCCGAAGCCGGTCTCGGCCCTGACGACGTCGATGTCGCCGAGGTCTACGACCTGTCGAGTTCGCTCGAACTCGACTGGTACGAGCAGCTCGGTTTCTGCGCCGAGGGCGAGGCCGAACAACTGCTTCGCGACGGTGTGACCGAGATCGGTGGCCGGCTCCCCGTCAATCCGTCGGGGGGTCTGGGTGCGTTCGGCGAGGCGGTGCCAGCCCAGGCGATTGCACAGGTGTGCGAGCTGGTCTGGCAGCTCCGTGGTCAGGCCGGGGCCCGCCAGGTCGAGGGAGCTCGGGTTGGCATTACTGCGAATCAAGGGTTGTTCGGTCACGGATCGTCGGTCTTGGTGCGTCGATGACGATCCACCGGTCTGTCTCCGATGCCGGCGTTCTCGAGCTGGTGATGGACAACCCGAAGGTCAACGCGCTTCCGATCGACGACACGTACACGATCGCCGAAGTCCTCGACGAGGTGAAGCAACAGCCTGAGGTTCGTGCCGTGATCATCACGGCAACCGGACGAGGCTTCTGCGCAGGTGTGGACATCAAGGAGATGCAGACGATGCCCGGCCACGAGGGGATCCTTGCGGTGAACCGGGCGTGTGCCGAGGCCTTTCGAGCGGTCTACGAATGCGCAGTCCCCGTCGTGTGTGCGGTCAACGACTTCTGCCTCGGAACTGGCATCGGCCTCGCCGGATCTGCCGATGTCGTGGTGGCCGCCGAGGGTGCACGCTTCGGCCTTCCGGAGGTCGACAACGGTGCGCTGGGGGCCGCCACGCACCTTCGCCGCCTTGTCCCCGAGAAGCATGTTCGCTGGATGCTGTACAGCTGTGAGCCGGTTGCAGCGGAGCAACTGCTCGACTGGGGCACCGTGTTGCGGGTCGTTCCGCTCGACGAGCTTTTCGACACCGCTCGCAACGTCGCCGGGACCATCGCGTCGAAGAGCGCCCCAGTGATTCGCGCCGCCAAGGCGTCGCTGAATGGCATCGATCACCAACCGATGGACTCGTACCGCTACGAGCAGGGGTTCACCTATGAGCTGAACCTGCAGGGCCATGGTGACGAGGCCCGCAACGCCTTCCTACGGGGCGAACGCGATTCCAACGCGGCGGCAGACTGACGCTTCTGCTGCAGCGAGGGCATCGCCGATCTGGTCGATGTCACTGCCGGGGCGGGCCAGTGCGACGATCGAACCTCCGCTGCCGCAGAGCTTGGCTGCACCGCCCAGCGACCGAGCGATGTCGACGAGGTGAACATCGTGCTCGTCGACGTTGAACATCGAGCACCGGAGGTCGAAGTTCGCATCGACAGCATCAGCGAAGGTTGTGTGATCCCCGGCTTCGAGGGCGGCAGTGCCTCCCTCGGCGATCGTTGCGAACTCCTGCAATCGTCGGCGCAAGGTGTGATCCCCGGCTTGCACCTGCTCCCACACGGCGCGATGGGTCTCATTCGATGGCTGACCGGGTTGATTCGACCAGGCGATGAGCAGCGGGGGAACGAGCGTGGGGTCGATGGGGCGATGACGGCCGATGGGGTCAGGCCCGCTGAAGTCCATCAGGTGCAGGCCCCCGAGCGCTTGGATCACCCGGTCCTGGGGCCCGGCGACCATTCCGAGATCGTCCCGTTCGACTGCCCACGCCACCCGTGCGATGTCGAGTGGTTCGAGTGCGAGGCCGTAGTACGAGTCGAGGGCCCGCAAGGTCGCCACAAGGATCGCACTCGAGCCGCTGAGGCCCGACTGGAGTGGGACGTCCGTGCGCAGCGTCAGTGCACAGCCGGCTCGTCCGGCCGCAACTCGTTCGAATGCGTGACGCTGCAGCTCGGCTGCGTCGGAGAGGAAGGCAGGGGGTGCGTAGAAGGTGGTCGGGCTGATGTCGACGACCGTCTCGAACGTGTCGATGGTGGCGGCGAGGACCGTGCCACCGTAAAGATCACCGGGGTTGCCGAGCAGCCCAATACGTGGTCGAGCGCGTCCGGTTGTGGCGTGCTTCATGGACACGCGAGTACGACAACGCCATGTCGAAACGTGGTGCGCAGCATCGGATTGGTGATCGGCTCCGCCATGCGCGCAACCTAGCAATCCGCAGCGCGCCGGTGACAACAGCCGCCGCAGGGTGCGCCTGGAGCAGTCGTGAGTGGCGCTACGGTGCCGGCCGTGGGCGAAGACATCACGGTCTACGAAGCGGCGGGTGGGACCACGTTCTTTGCTGGGCTCGTGGAACGGTTCTACGAACGTGTTGCAGTCGACGAGCTCCTACGGCCGATGTATCCCAACGATCTCGCCGGGGCGAAGGAACGCCTCACGCTCTTTCTCGTCCAGTACTGGGGCGGACCCACCACCTATAGCGACCAGCGCGGGCATCCGCGCTTGCGGATGCGGCACAATCCCTTCGCTGTCGACACTGCCGCCCGGGATGCGTGGCTACGGGCGATGCTCGACGCCCTGGAGGAAGCACCGCCACCCGAGCCGGTCCGATCTGCACTGATCGAGTATTTCGTGCGATCTGCGGACTTCATGCGGAACACCCCCGATGCCCCCGCAGAGGTCGAGCCCCGGTTGTAGTTTGCGTCTCGTGCGTGCCGAGCACACCAGCTGCCATGTCATTCCGCAGCAGCGAAGGCATTGAATCTGCTGGAAATGCTTGACTTCGGGCGCGAAATCGGGTCGCGTGTGATTTGTCCACTCCGCGAACGCCGTGGAATAGCCAAGGAGACGAATAATGAACAAGGGTGAACTTGTTGCAGCAATGGCCGAAGCGGCTGATGTGTCCCAGAAGGATGCAGGAGCCTGCCTCGACGCGATGTTCGACATCATCGCCGGTCAGGTGTCGGCCGGAAACGAGGTTTCCATCACCGGTTGGATGAAGGTCGAGAAGGCCCCCACCAGCGCTCGAGAGGGCCGCAACCCCCAGACTGGCGAGCCGGTCCACATCCCGGCTGGCACCCGTACCAAGGTGAGCGTCGGTTCGAAGCTCAAGGCCGCAGGCAAGTCCTGAGCCTTCCTCCGAACGGAGTTCGCAACGCGGGGGGTGGCAAGGGCCGCCCCCCTTTGCGATGCGTGGTCGACCCCTCTGGCCGGTGATGCTGCCTCGCCCCGACGACATCCTCCCGCATCGTGCGCCGTTCTTGTTCGTCGACGAGTTGCTCGACCTGGTGCCCGGTGAGCGAGTGACTGCAACCTGGCACCTCACCGGTGACGAGTCGTTCTTCGCCGGGCATTTCCCTGGACGTCCCACATTGCCCGGCGTGCTCATGTGTGAAGCGATCGCACAGGTCGGCGCGATTGCGGTGCTGTCCGATGAGCGGTATCACGGCAGACTGCCCCTCTTTGGAGGTCTCGACGGTGCCCGGTTCCGTCGTCAGGTCGGACCGGGTGACACGCTGGTGCTCGAAGCAGAGATGACGCGCCTGTCGGCGCGCGCCGGCAAAGGAACGGGCCGTGCCCTGCTCGACGGGAACGAAGCTGTCAGTTGCGATCTGATGTTCGTCATCGTCGACGCTGACGCTGCGAGCTGAGCCTTCGCACCGAGAAGAACGGCGTTACGCGCCGGGACCGATCACAATCGTGCCGTTGTGACCGCCGAAGCCGAAACTGTTCGACAGTGCCGGTGCGGGTTCCCATTCGGCGGCGCTGCCGGTGACGAAGTTGAGCGCCGGGAGTTCGGGATCGACGTTCTCGAGTCCCGCAGTGGGTGGCACTTGGCCCTTCTGTATGGCCAACACCACGGCGACTGCTTCGAGCGCACCGGCTGCACCGAGCGCATGGCCGGTGACGCCCTTCGTCGATGTGACGAGCGGCCCTCCGTCGGTGCCGAACACCTTGGCAATCGCGGCAGCTTCAGCCGCGTCGTTCTTGTCGGTGCTGGTGCCGTGCGCATTGATGTGGCCGACCTGATCAGGGGTGATCCCTGCGTCCTCCATGGCGAGCTGCATGCAGTTGACCGCACCAGCGCCGTCGGGTGCCGGTGCGGTGATGTGGTGAGCATCGGCGGTCGAGGCCGAGCCCATGAGTTCTGCAAAAATCGTGGCCCCACGCTCGACAGCCATGTGCCACTCTTCGAGCACCAGAATGCCGCAGCCCTCGGAGATGGCGAACCCGTCGCGATCGATGTCGAACGGGCGCGAGACGCCACTGTTGGACAACGCCGTCATATTGCTGAATCCAGCGATGGCTGTCGGTGTCAACGGAGCTTCTGAACCGCCGGCAATCACCACGTCGGCGCGGCCGTCGGCAACCATGCGGGCTGCATTCCCGATGGCGTGGGTGCCGGCGGCACAGGCAGTGACGGTGTTCTCGCACGGCCCTTGCCACCCGTATCTCATCGAGATGGCCGCCGCAGGAGCATTGGCCATCATCATCGGCACAAGGAAGGGCGACACCCGTCGTTCACCCTTGTTGAGCCGGACCTCGATCTGCTCTTCCAGCGTGCCGATGCCCCCTACGCCGGTGCCGATCAGCGTGGCCCGCCGCGCCGGATCGGCGGTGAGCCCGCCTGCCATCTGGAGTGCCTGGGCAGCCGCAGCGAGGGCGTATTGGGTGCACGGATCGCTCCGGCGAGCATCCTTGGGGTTGTCGAAGTAGGGCGACGGATCCCAATCCACGAGTTGACGCCAGCCCACGGGGGCTTCGCCGAGTAGACCGTCCCAGAAGGCTTCAGCCCCGATGCCGGCGCGGGCGACGACGCCGATGCCGGTGACTGCGACCCGTCGGCCTTGCATCAGAGCTTCGAGGTGACGAGATCGAAGGCGGCTTGGATGGTGTTGACGCCCTCGAGTTCCTCTTCCTCGACGTTCACGTCGAATTCTTCCTCGAGCGCCATGACAAGCTCGACGAGGTCGAGACTGTCGGCGTCGAGGGACTCGAACGTCGCATCGGGAACGACCTGAGCCTCGTCGACGCTCAAGACGTCGACGGCACACTTCTTGAAACGGTCGAAGTTGTCACTCACTGCATTCCTCCATTGGTTCGGAGATCACGCTGCAGAGGCGTGATCGAAAGACCTGTATCGGCGTCCCGAAGGCTACTGATCAACCCATCGAGAGGCCACCATCGATCGGCAAAACCGTGCCGGTGATGTAGCCCGCCGACTCAGAGGCCAGGAACTCGACCGCGGCAGCGATCTCGTCGGGTTGGCCGAGGCGACCGATGGGAACAGCCTGCTCGAAGGCAGCGCGTTGTTCATCGGAGAGTTCCATCAACATGTCGGTCACGATCGGCCCGGGACACACGACGTTGGCGGTGATTCCCCTCGACGAGAACTCCTTGGCGAATGTCCGGGCCATACCGATCAGGCCGGCTTTCGACGCCGAATAATTGGCCTGGCCGGGCTGACCGCCGAGCCCTGAGATCGACGAGATGAAGATCATCCGGCCCCACCGCCCGCGCATCATGCCTTTGGAGACCCGTTTCGCAACACGAAAGCTGCCCGTGAGGTTGGCGTCGACGACCGCTGTGAACTCGTCGTCGCTCATTCGGAGGATGAGCCCATCCTTCGTGATGCCGGCATTCGACACGAGAACCTCGACGTTTCCGAGCTTCTCCTCGACCTCGCTGACGGCGGCGTCGACAGAGTCTGGATCGGTGACGTCGGCCTTCACCACGAGGAGGCCGTCGGCGTCGTCGGCCTCGCCCGAACGCGAGGTGATTGCGACCTGATGTCCG
>Ga0181577_10000800_pt1 | contig 25383 bp, 25 predicted proteins | sample 101ome_21_FD_132468 | JGI IMG/M metagenome (GOLD analysis project Ga0181577, IMG submission 132468) | Coastal salt marsh microbial communities from the Groves Creek Marsh, Skidaway Island, Georgia - 101413BT metaG (megahit assembly) | ecosystem: Environmental > Aquatic > Marine > Intertidal...
ATATGGGTATTTAGGGTACCCTGCCTATGGTTTGCACACCTCTGGCATCTCGGCGCTGGCATCGATTGACAACCCGCTGGGCACAGATGCCGGTATTCCGAACCGCCCTGAGAGCGCGTCGCAGTCCGTCAGCGCATCGAGGAACGCGACGATCTCGTCCACCTGCGCATCAGACAGCGTGACCGGCACGATATCTTGCGCAGCGCGTTGACGTCCCATTTCACGACTGTCTTCCCAGATCACGAAATCGACGAACTCCAGCTCAGGCGCGGGTGTGAGGACCACCTGTCCCCGATCCCATTCATCGAAACTCTTTTGCGGATCAAGGTGATGGCGGACGATGCCTTCAAGCGTTGCGAAAGTGCCGTTGTGCCCCCAAGGCCCCGTCATCGCAACGTTGCGCAAGGATGGCGTGCGGAAACGGTATGCGTCCTCAAAGAGATCAGATTCGGACATGCGCCCCACATCACGCGCAATATGCTCAAAACGCCGATTGCGGCCCGGGCCAAGTGGCGGCAGCGTCAGGGCGTGGAAATCCTGATCGGTCAGCAACGGGCCGCTGTGACAGGCCGCGCAGCCAGCATCGCCGTAGAACAGTGCCATCCCTGCCCGCGCATCATCGCTCAAAGCGCTCTCATCGCCCGCGAGATAGGCATCAAACGGGCTTGAGAAGCTGCGCCATTCGGCGTTTTGGAAATCATCGAGCGCATTGGCGATGTGAACTGGCGAGATGTCACGGGCGTCTGACAGCTCGGGATAGGCTTCCATGAACAGATCGACATACTCCGGCATGGCCAGAATGCGGGCAACGATCGCGGGCCATGCCTGATCAATGCGGCGGTTGATGGCGGCGGCGAGCTCGTTTTCATCGGTTTGGCCGGCCATTTCAACCTTGGAAATCACAGGCATCAGCGCTTGCGCGGCGACGACGCTTTGCAGGCCTTCAGGCAGCCATTCCTCGACCGGCGTATTGAAGCCAACGCCGTAGCTGTCATCGGCCGATACGCGCCCGTCATGGAACATGACATCAATCAAACGGTGGCCGAGATTAAAGAGTGATGTGGCATTGCGCGGAACCCGTTTGAACGGGTGATCTGGGCCGGAAACCACGCGCCGTTCTGGGCCGAGGCCGACGCCCCCTTCCCCGATTCCGAGCGACAGGCCATCAGATGTCCCATGCGCCACGGCGTGACAGGTCGAACAGGCGATATTGCGGTTGCCTGACAATAACTTATCATAAAACAATAGCTGGCCGAGGGCTGCGCGCTTTTCATCGAACGGACGAAAATCCGAGGCGGAAATCGGCGCAGGAAGTTCAAGGCCAGAGGGCTGATCCGCGTGGGAAACAGACGCGCCAAGGAGGACACCGACAGCGATGAACGTGCAAGTTTTGAAACGGGCAGCCTGTATCATGGCGCTGAGTATTGCGCCTAATTTTGCGTTTTCCAATAGTGCTTTAGAAGAGGCGCGCGATTTAATGGAGAGCGATCAATACGAGGCGGCGATGGCGGCGATGCTGCCCCTCGCCCGCGCTGGGAATGCCGATGCGGAGGAGCTGATCGGCGTGATGTATGCGCTTGGTTTGGGCGTTGAAAAGGATCAGGAACGGGCGTTTGAATGGTACTTACGTTCAGCCATGAAGGGCCATCCCGGGGCGCAATCGGGCGTGGGCTGGTATTATGAGGTTGGCCTCGGCATGCCGTCGCCCGATTTGGTACGCGCGTATATGTGGTATGTGCTATCGGCGATGGGTGGGGACGTCGATGCGGCGATCAGTCAGGAAGAAGTCATCAAGAAAATGACGAAAGAAGAGATCGACCGCGCGCATGTGCTGGTGAAGGACTATCAGGGGTGGATGTACCCGTTCCGCTGACCCCTACCCTACGGGCTTGGCATAGCGCTTTGGGGCGCCGGTGGTGGGGTCAATGATGACCTCTGGCGAATATTGCGCGATGAAGGCGCGGCGGGGTGCATCGGTGGTGTTTTCGCCGGAGCAGTGAAGGGTCAGACTGGAAAAGGCCACGACCGAACCGGCGGGACATTCAACAGCATTGCCCAGTTCATCGCCAAAATAGCCGTTCAGTTCGTTCGTCTCATCCTGCCATTCATGCGGATCGAGGTAGCCGTCGGTACGCAGATCACGCGGGAGGATAAAAACGCAGCCATTGGCGACGGTGGCATTGTCCAGCGCAATCCAGATGGTGACATAGGGTTTGTGATCGAAGCCGACATAGGCGCCATCCTGATGCCATGCGAAACTAGCCCCCTTGCGTGCGCCTTTGACGACGAATTGTTCGTTGAAGAGATAGGCACTGCCGCCCAGAAGCCCCGCCGCGATGCGGGCGGGCGTTCCGCGCAGGAGGCATTCTTCGAGTTCGGGGAACTCTTCGTGGCGGTGGGCCAGAAAGCGGCGGCGCTGCCCCAGCCCGATTGTGTGTTTGCCCTCGCCACCATCCTCGGCAGGCTCGGCAAGCAGGGTTTCACACACATGACGCATGAGATCCAGCTCGGCCATTGTGAGCGAAACAGGGCTGACGGTATAGCCGTTTGCGGTGAAGTCGTCCTGTGTCTGGTGCATGATGGTTGGTCCTTGCGAAGTATCCTTAGGATTACATTAATGGCGATGAAGGCTAATAATCATTGCGCTTTTGGCGCAAAACTTCTCATAATTTGATATGGGAACTGACCATCCCCTTCTCGAAGGACATCCGCTGAAGCACTGGCGGCGGAGCACGCGACGCCGTTTTGCCGCGCGGCCCGAAAGCCATGACCTGCTGGTGGTTCTGTTGGGGATTCGGGGACGGATGAACTACCTGATTGATGGGCAAGTGGTGGGCGTTGAACGGGGCTCGCTGCTCTTCGCTTATGCCGGACAGGCGCATGTGTTGCTGTCGGAAACGCGAAACTTTGACATGTGGGTTGTCCTCGCATCCGAGCCGGCGTTGGCGGCGGAGGGGCTTCCGCCTTTCGCGGTGCCGGAAGGGTTTGGGCAAGGGCCGCGCCGTATTGGCGAAGTAGGCTGTGCAGAGTTGGAACAAATGGCACAAGGCTTGGCCGAAACGGCGGGAGACGCGGTGCGGTGTGACGGGCTGCGCTATTGGTTGGCGCGGGCCTGGGCGCTTTGGTGTAAGGCAGATACAGAGGGCGGGGCGCATCTTCACCCCGCCATAGAAAGCGCCGTGCTGGCACTGAAAACCGACCTGACTTTGGGCGCCACGGCGCTGGCTGAAAGATCAGGCATACGCGCCGAGACACTTGGGCGGCTGTTTCGCGCACAGATGGGGGAAAGCCTTGTTGAGTTCCGTAATCGCGCCCGATTGGAGGCCGTTGACCGGATTGCAGAAGGCAAAAACGCACGAAACTTGACCGATGCGGCGCTGGAAGCGGGGTTTGGCTCCTATGCGCAGTTCTTTCGTGTGTTCCAGGCATTGCGGGGAATGGCGCCACATGCCTACTATCAAGAAAAAAGGGGGCCATTCGATGAGCAACGCGCGAAACGCCACGATGTATCAGGATCTTGACCCGACCGCCCGCGCGGCGCTGCAGTTGTCGCGGGCGGATCTCTCTGTTCGGCTGCGGGAACGGGCGTGGATTTATCAGAGCAATGAGGACATGATCGCCAATATGGCCGAAAAAATCCTCGAGGATTATCTGGCGGCATTGGCGACGGGCCGCGAACAGGTGGCGATGATCGTCCCTGTCGGACCTGTTGGACAATATGGGCAGCTGGCCGCGCTCTGCGTTGAACGTGATGTGTCGCTCGACCGGCTGACGCTATTCGTGATGGATGAATATCTGACCGATAGCGGCGCTTGGATCTCGGAGGATGATCCGTTGAGCTTCCGTGCGCATATGTGGCGTAATTTGCTGGATAAGCTGCCTGATGATATGCGCCCTGCCCTTGTCGTCCCCGATCCTCATGACCTTGGCGCGGTGGGGCGGTTAATTGCGGATTTGGGGGGGATCGATGTCTGCTACGCAGGGGTCGGGATCACGGGGCATCTGGCATTTAACGAACCGATGACCGGCGCCCTTGATGCGGCCTATTTTGCTGATTTGCCGACGCGGATCGTACCGCTTCTGCCAGAAACACGGCTGATCAATGCGGTGACGGCAGCAAGGGGCAATGTCGCGCGGATTCCACGAATGGCGGTGACGATCGGTATGCGGGAAATTCTCGGAGCGCGAAAGCTGCGCCTGTTCATGAACCGTGAATGGCAGTCAGCGGCGATCAGGCGTTTGGCGGCGGGGCCAATTACGGCAGATTTTCCGGCATCGTTGGTGCAGACCCATGCTGACTGGAGCTTGCATGTGGTCGAGCATGTTCTGGACGCGCCCGAACCGAGGCTGGCATGAAACTTCTCGCGCATCTTGATGACGTTGGCAGCACGCATGGCTCGGTGGTCGCGTGGCAAGCACTGCGGGCGGCAGGAACGGTGCGTTCGGCATCGGTCATGGTCCCCTGCCCTTGGTATCCGCTGGCGCGGGACGATTGGCGCGAAAATCCGACGCAGGACATGGGCGTCCATATCACGCTGACATCGGAATGGAGTGCTTATCGCTGGAGGCCGATGCTCGGGGCGCGTGGCGGCTTGGCCGATGCGGACGGCTTCATGCACCACAGGCCAGAGCAAGTGGTGGCCGAGGCCGACCCGATTGCGGTGGCAGACGAGATGTTGGCACAGGTGGATCGGACACTGGCAGACGGGTTCCGCCCTACGCATCTGGATGCGCATATGGGAACGGCGTTGCTGCCGGAATTCGTCTGGTCGCTGATGGATGCCGGATCGCGCTATAACATTCCGGTGCTGGCTTGTGCCGATCTCGGCCCACTTTCAGATGCGGTGCGTATGCAAGGTGTAGATGCGGGCTTCCTTTCGGAAGTTGCGGCAGAGGCGAAGCGGCGCGGTTGGCCGGTATTTGATCGGTTCATGATCGGTTTCTGCCCCGAAGACATGCCGTTTGAAGCGCATCTGGAAGGTCTGCTTTCGGAAAGCGGCGACGGGATGGTCTATTACGGGATGCATGCCGATACTGCCGAGGGTATGGATGCTTTCGCGCCGCACCACACCCGACCACGGCGCAAGGAATATGAGTTTTTCAGTGCCGCCTCCTCCGCCGGCTTTCTTGGAAAACGCGGCGTAGAGGTCATCACTTGGGGCGAGGCAAGCGCCCAATAAAAAAGCCCCGGTCACTGCCGGGGCTTTCTCTTTTCAACGCGACCGCGCTTAGTTTGCGGAGAGATCGTTCAGAGCATCGATCTCGGCTTCGGCTGCGGCTGCGGCTGCAACCATTGCGTCAAACACTTCTTCGCCACCGTCAACATTGGCTTTGAACCAGTCATAAACAGGAGCCGCAGCGTCGCGGAACATCTGCTTTTCTTCCGGTGTCGGGACGTAGAGGCTACCGCCGCCAGCGACAAAGTCCTGATAGGCTTGGATGGACTTACGCTTCGGCGAGGCAAAAGTTGCCTGCTGGAGTGCATAGAAGCCATCGGCCACAACGCGGCGCAGACCGTCAGGCAGACCCATGTAAGCATCGTTGTTCATCCACCACAGAGCGCCCATGTAGGCGTGACCGTCGAGGGTGACGTACTGGAGGCCAGCGTCAGGGAACTTCATGCCCATAATGTCGGTTATGCCGTTCTTGGAGCCTTCGACAACGCCGGTCTGGAGCGAGGTGAACAGTTCAGGCCACGGGATCGGGGTCGGCGATGCGCCGAGGGCGCGGACCAGTTCCTGCGGCAGGTCAGCCACAACGGTACGGATCTTCATGCCTGCCAGATCGTCTGGGGTCTGCACAACACGCTGGGTGTTGGCGAAGTTACGCCAGCCGCCGGTGTTACCGATGGTCATCAGGCGGATGGTGCCGCCGGAATCCTCGAGCGCCTTCTGGCGGAGGAGGTTGACGAATTCGCCGCGCAGAACTTCCTCGGCCACGCGGTCGTCGCGCAGCAGGTACGGAAGGTCGAAGATCTGCACATAGGGGAAGATGCCCGCAGCGCCACCGGAGGTGGAGATGTAGATATCGAGCGAGCCATCAGCGATGCCTTGCAGACATTCCGCGCCGTTTGCGCAGAGCGAGGTGCCAGCGAAGATTTCAACTTCGATCGCGCCGTTGGACGCGGCTTCCACGAAATCCTTGAACACCACGATGCCGTCATAGTCTTCGTCGTTGACGTTCGAGCCGACGACGGCGCGCAGGTTATAGTCCGCTGCGAATGCCGGAAGGGCAATCGCTGTCGCGGCCAGTGTTGTCATGAGTTTTTTAATCATATTTTCCTCCCTTTGGATTCTTCAGTAGGTGTTTTCGGGCTATTTCAGGAACCCGAAGAACTCGGGCACTGCCAAGGACAATGCCGGAATGTAGGTGATCATGAAGATCACGACGATTTCGATGGCCAAGAACGGCAGAATAGTCTTGGCGATGGTTTCCACCTTTTCGCCGCTGACCGCACTGGCCACGAATAAGATCAGCCCCATTGGTGGGGTTGCCAGTCCCACGGTGAGGTTGACGCTCATGATGATCGCGAAATGGACGGGATGAACGCCCAGCTCGATAAAGATCGGCGCGAGGATCGGGCCGAGGATGATGATCGCAGGCCCAGCATCAAGGAACATGCCGATGATGAACAACAGGATGTTGATTAGGAACAGCAGGATCAACGGGTTGTCAGTGAGCGAGATCACCCACTCCGCCAGAGTCTCAGGCAGGTGCGACAGGCCTACGACCGCCTTAAACGCCATCGCGGCGCCCACGAGCAGCAGCACCACGGCGCTCGTCATTGCCGCGCGGGACAGTACGGCGGGGAAGTCCTTTAGCTTCATCGTGCGCAGGACGAAGAGCGAGATAATGAACGCATAGCCCACGGCGACGGCGGAGGCCTCTGTCGGGGTGAATACGCCGCCCAAGATCCCACCGAGGATCAGCACCGGCGTTTGCAGCGGCAGTACGGCGCGCTTGCCCGTGAGGCGGAATGCGGGTGACACGACGCGACGCAGAGCGATCAGGGCAAAGTGGGCAACGATCAGCGCCCCGAGGAAAACGGCCCACCGGCTGGTGGTGCTGGCCTCCTCGGCAAGCGGCCAGACCAGATAAACAAAGCCCCCAAGGTTGAGACGCGCGAGCACGAAGCTCATCCAGTATTCCGGCGCCTTGAGCGGGGTATCATCCAGCTCGACCTTCTTGGCGGCGGGAAGTTCGTATTTATCGGCCAGCAACCGGACCATGACCATCAGGCCGATACCGACCATCAGGCCGGGGATGATACCGCCGAGGAACAGCGCCGCGACGCTTTCGCCCATCACATAGGCGTAGATGATCATAATGCCGGAAGGCGGGATGATCGGACCGATAACGGAGGAGGCAGCGGTGATCGCGGCGGCGAAGCGGCGGGTGTAGCCCTCCTTCTCCATCGCGGGGATCAGCATGGACCCGAGCGCCGAGGTATCCGCCACGGCGGAGCCAGACAGACCAGCAAAGAGGATTGACGACAGGATATTCACCTGCGCCAGACCGCCGCGAAGATGGCCCATAAGTGCTTGCGAAAATTCGACAAGGCGGGTGGTGATACCGCCACGATTCATCAGCTCGCCCGCGAGCATGAAAAACGGGATCGCCATCAGAGGAAAACTGTCCATCCCATTGTAAACATTTCGATAAAGCAAGTTCCAGTCACGGGTGGAATCGGTGATGAGCAACAAGATGCCGGGTGACGCCAGCATCGCGAAGAATACCGGCATGCCGATCAGCAGAAAGACGAGGAAAAGCGGAAGAAACCAAACGAGCATTGCGTTACTCCGCCGACATGACACGCTGGTCGGGAACGTCGCCGTAATCGGCATCGCTGAACAGCATGTGCAGGTTTTTGAGGATCATTTCGACATTCACGATGATCATACCAATAAAGCCGACATAGACGGACATATACATCCACGCGAGTTTAAGGCGGATCGGATCGCCGCCGATCAGGTTCAACGGAACTTTCAGCGAGCTGGAATTGAACAGCCAACCGGAATTGATGTGCTTGAGGCCGAGTTGCATGGCGATCATCAGCACACCAAAGGAAATGACAAGGATGACGAGGTTAAGGATCAACCCTGCCCTGCGGCCGAGCATATCACGGAACATATCAATCGAGACGAAACCGCCCCAACGATAGGCAGATGGCGCCATGAACCCTGTCATCCACAGCATGCAAAAGCGCGCGGCTTCATCGGGCCATGCTTGGGCGTTGTTCAACACATACCGGAAAAAGACCTGCATAAGAATCACGATCACCATCACGGCAATCGCACCCGTTGCGATCCATCGCCCGAGCCGCAACCCGTAAGTGATCACGAGCTCTAGTGGGCTGATAATCACATGCATCGGCGTAGCCTCATGCTTCCCTCCCAAAAAGCGCGCCCTTTTCCGGCGTCTGGGATGATCCTGTGAGACTTTTCCCGTTCGCGCAAGGCGCACGTTTACTCTTGCCATTCGAAAAGCGAGATTCGATAGCGCAATCGGCGCGTTCCTTTCTTTACAGAGGTCAATTTTTTTCGTTTTAATCACCAAACGAAAAGGATGCCCCATGTCAAACGCGAAGCGACACGAGCAAATTCTGACATTATTGACGCATCAGGGCCGCGCATCCGTTGAGGAAATCGCAACCGCAATCGGACGGACACCGCAGACGATACGCCGTGACCTGACGGAACTGGCCGGTCAGAACAAAATCGTTCGTTATCATGGCGGCGCATCCCTTCTCGCGGGGATCGAATATACCGGCTATGAGGCCCGCCAGAAGATCGCCGCCGAACAGAAGGCACGGATCGGGGCGGCTTGTGCGGAGCTGATCCCCAATAACGTGGCGCTGATGATAAATTCAGGCACCACGACTGCTGCCGTGGCGCGGGCACTTTCCGGCCATACTGGCCTGAGGGTTGTGACGGATTCAGTCAAAATTTCCCACGAAATATGCAGTTATTCTGGTATTGAGGTTATGGTACCCGGTGGGCGGGTGCGCCCCTCGGATGGCGCTATTGTCGGCCACCACGCGATTGAGTTCCTCTCCCAGTTCCGGCCCGATTTTGCAATCATCGGGGCCTCCGCGATTGCGCGAGACGGGGCATTGTTGGATTACGACATCGCGGAAGTCGCAGTGGCACGCGCCATGATCGCGCATGCGCGCAATGTGATCTTGTGCGTGGACAGCGCGAAGTTCAACAAGATGGCACCCGTGCGGGTGGCGGGACTGGCCGAGGTCGATGTGATGGTGACAGACACGCGCTGCTCGGAAGTGTTGCGACAAATGTGTCAGGCAGAGCGCGTCAAAGTGATTGAAGCATAGTTTCGATAAAATTTTCGTTTTGAAAAATTATTGAAAATAACGATCACTGTAGCGGTTCGGGCGCTTGGAACTGGTCGGGCGCTCGCGTTTAATGCTTGGTGACATGGCCCAGAACACCGAGACACCTGTGCGCGACGCGAAACATCCAATTTTGGCTTCATCAGCTGGCCGGAGGCAGGAATGACCTGCGTTTATGTGGTGGGTGTTGCGGTGGTGGATTATGTGTTCACGGTGGCCGATTTCCCAAGCGGTGCAGAGAAATACCGTGCCGAGCATGCAACTGTTGTAGGCGGCGGATGCGGCGCGAATGCTGCGGTAGCGATTACGCGACTAGGCGGGACGGCGCTGCTCGCCGCGCGGTTGGGCGGCGACCCGGTTGGGGAGGCGATTCTCTCCGATCTGCGGCGGGAAGGCGTCGATGTGAGCCATTGCGACCGGACGGGGGAGATTTCTTCGTTTTCATCCGTTTTGGTGAATGGCGAAGGCGAACGGCAGATTGTGAATTTTCGCGGCGCGGGGCTGGTGGAAAGCACCGGACATCTGGCCCCTCCCCCCGAAACGGACGCGATATTGGCTGACACTCGTTGGAGCGCTGGCGCGCTGGCGGCGATGGAAACAGCGCGAGAGCGCGGCATTCCGGGCGTTCTCGATATTGAGGCGCCTGCAGAGCGCGCGCCGTTTGATGCGGCGAGCCATCTGGCCTTTTCCGAACAGGGATTGGCGCATTTTCATCCCGACCTGTCACCAGAGGAAGCCATTACGCAGATCGCCGCGACACATGGCGGCTGGGTCTGCGTGACGCGCGGTGCGGATGGTGTGAATTACTGTGGCCCTGATGGCGCGGGGCATATCCCGGCCTACAAGGTAGTGACAGTCGATACACTTGGCGCGGGGGACGTATGGCACGGAGCTTTTGCCATGCGGCTCGGCGAAGGCGCGGACGAGATTTCAGCGGTACGATTCGCCAACGCGGTATCGGCCATCAAATGTACGCGGCGCGGCGGGCGCAGCGGCACACCGACACGCGCCGAAACCGACGCATTCATCAAGGAGACAGAGCCATTCAACTGACATCAGGAAAGCTATGGGGCCTGCGCAGAATGGCTGATGCGCGGGGGATTTTCAAAATGACGGCAGTGGATCAGCGCCCGCCGATCAAGGGGCCGATCGCCAAGCACCTTGGCGTGGAACAGGCACCGTGGGATCAGGTGTCGCGGTTCAAACGGCTATTGGTAGAGACGTTGCAGGACCAATCCACGGCGATGCTCTTGGACCCGCATTACGCGATTCCGCATGGGATCGATGCGCTCTCCCCCACGAAGGGGCTGATCGTGACGTTGGAGGATTCGCTGTTTGAAGAGCAGGACGGCGGGCGACTTTCGGCAAATATCGACGATTGGTCGGTGGAAAAGATCAAGCGCATGGGCGGCGACGCGGTGAAGGTGCTGGCGTGGTATCGCCCCGATGCCGATGCCAGTGTCTGCCAAGCGCAGCAGGATTATGTGAAGCGGATTGGCGAGGCTTGTGCAAAGTTCGATATCCCTTTCCTGTTTGAATTGCTGGTCTATCCGCTGGCGAAGGACGCACATCAAACCAAAGATTACATCGAGATGCAGGGCAAAAAGGCGGATGACGTGCTTGGCTCTGTAGAAGAATTTGCGAAGCCCGATTACGGGGTGGATGTGTTCAAGCTCGAAAGCCCCGTGAATGCGGCGGACGCGGATGGTTCGGCCGCGGTGCAGGCGGTGTTTGACGACATGGGCCGTTTGGCCGGCAGACCGTGGGTGATGCTCTCCGCAGGGGCAGGCAAGCCGGAGTTCAAAGCGGTGCTGGAGCATGCTTTTGCGGCGGGTGCTTCGGGCTTTTTGGCGGGGCGTGCGATTTGGCTCGATGCGTTCAACCATTACCCCGATTGGGACGCGATCGAACGTGATCTGCGGGCTGGGGCGAGCAGCTACATGCAAGAGATCTCTGACCTTGCGGACCAGAAAGCGGCAGCGTGGCAAAGCCATGCCTGTTATGGCGCGGGTGGTGCGCGGTTCTTGCCGGATGATGCAAGCTTCCGGCATCAGTATTCGGGGTTTTAGCCATGAAAATCGGAATTCTTCCTTTGGGACGCCCGACCTTTGACGTCCCCTTTGCGGAGGAGAACCTTGCCGCAATGCTGGCCGCACTGGATGGCAACGGGCACGAGATCATCGGCCCGCGGGAACTGTTGTTTGACGGCGCGGCGACGCGGGCGGCGATTACGGATCTGAAGGCCGCGGAGATTGACTTCCTGTTGCTCCTGCAAGTGACCTTTACCGATGCCTCAATGACGGTTGAGGCGGCAGCGGCGCTCAATATGGATATGGGGATTTGGGCAATACCAGAGCCTCGTATTGGCGGTAGGTTGCGGCTGAACTCCTTCTGCGGGCTTAATCTGGCAAGCCATGCGCTAGGGCTGAACGGGGGGCGGTTTTCGTGGCTCTATACCGACCCGAAGGGAGATATTGCCGCTGACTTGTCGGCTTTGCTGGCTGGAGAGCGGAAAGCAGGGCGGCTGGAAGGCAAAGCGGCTGGTGACGGCTCGGCGGAGGCGGCGGCGCTCGTTGCGCGGATTTCTGGGCGGCGGATCGCGCGGCTGGGCGCCCATCCGGACGGGTTTGATACCTGCGCTTATGATGCGGAGAAGCTGAAGGCGCTGGCAGGCGTAGAGGTGGACGCGCTGGAATTGGAGGCGCTCTTTGACGAAGGGCGCGCAGCGGATGCGGCCGATGTGGCGGTGCTGCGCGAAACAGTCGCCGCGCAGGGATTGGAAGAGGTTGACCAAACTGAGCTGGACCGCTCGTTGCGGCTGAAGCTGGCGTTGGATGCGATCCATGCGCGTGGAGCCTATGATGCCTTCGCGATCCGCTGCTGGCCGGAAACCTTTACCGAATATGGCGGCGCGGTGTGTGGGCCTGTCTCCTTGATGGGCGAAGCGCGGGTGCCTTGCGCCTGTGAGGCGGACGTTTATGGCGCGCTGACGCAGATGATCTTGCAGGAAGCCTGCGGAAGTGCAGTTTTCCTTACCGATCTGGTGGATATGGACAGCGCGGATAACACGGGCGTGGTGTGGCATTGCGGGCAAGCGCCGCTTTCCATGCTGGCGGAAGGGGACGCGGTGGAGGCCACGATCCATACCAACCGAAAGATGCCCTTGCTGTTCGAATTCCCGCTGAAACCGGGGCGGGTGACGTTCATGCGGATCAGTCAGGCTTTTGGCACGCCGAAGATGGTGCTGTCGGGTGGCGAAATGCTGGACCGGCCGAAATCCTTTACCGGAACGTCGGGTGTTGTGCGGTTCGACCGTGCCGCATCTGCGGTGCTAGACGATCTGATCGACAGCGGATTGGAGCATCATATGGCGCTGGCTTATGGCGAGCACCGCCCTACCCTTCGCGCAGTGGCGGCCGAGATGGGCCTGCCCGTTCTGGAGCTTTAACAAAATGATAAGATACGGATTTGTCGGCGCCGGAATGATGGCGCAGGAGCATATGCGTAATATTGCTTTGATCGACGGTGCATGTGTGACTGCCTATGCTGATCCCAACGAGGGGATGCGGGGTCTGTCGGCACAATTGGTGCCGGAGGCGCAGGGCTTTGCCGATTATAAGGACATGATGTCAGCCGATCTGTGCGATGTGTACATGGTGGCAAGCCCGAACGATCACCATCACGCCGCGATGCTGGACCTCTTGCCGACGGGCAAACCTATCTTGTGTGAGAAGCCTGTTTGCACAACCGGCGAATATGCGCGCGATTTGCTGCGGCGGGCTGAGGGACGCGCCGCACCTGTTTGGGTGGCGATGGAATACCGCTACATGCCGCCCGCGCAGCGCCTGTTGGCGGAGGTAAAGGCAGGGCGCATCGGCACGCCGCAAATGTTTGCGATCCGTGAGCATCGCTTCCCGTTCCTTGATAAGGTGGATGCATGGAACCGTTTCTCGGCCCGCACCGGCGGCACGATGGTTGAGAAATGCTGCCATTTCTGGGACTTGATGCGCCTCGTGCTAGAGAGCGATCCGGTGCGGATTTACTGCTCCGGCGCGATGAATGTGAACCATCAAGGTGAACTTTACGAAGGGCGCAAGCCGGACATCATCGACAATGCCTATGCTGTCGTGGATTTCGAGAGCGGCGCGCGGGGGATGTTGGACCTGTGCATGTTTGCCGAGGGCTCATACTGGCAGGAATTGTTGACCGTGACCGGCGAGAAGGCGCGAATCGAGGCGCGGGTGCCCGGCCCTGCCCGTTTCTCTGCCGATAAGAAAGAACGCCACTCGGAGATCTGTATTTCGGACCGCGCGACCTTGCGGGAGGAAACGTTTGAGGTTGAAGTGGATCCGTCGATCCTGCAAGCAGGCGATCATCATGGTTCGACCTTCTTCCAGCATCAGAAATTTGTCGAACTGGTGCGCAGCGGCAGGGGAACGCCGGAGGTGAGCCTGAAAGACGGATTATGGGCCGTGATCATCGGTGAAGCGGCAGAAGAGAGCGCCCGCACCGGACAAGCCATCGACCTGAAGGGGCGTATTTAATGACCGAAGTGTTCGGAAAAACCACGAGCGGCGAAGATGTTCATCGCGTGGTGCTGGAGGCCGGCGGCCTCCAAGCGAGTGTGATTACATGGGGTGCCGTTTTGCAGGACTTACGGCTGGCAGGGCATGCGCCCGCCTTGGTCTTGGGGCTGCCGAGGTTCGACGATTATCCAGTGCATTCGCCCTATTTCGGTGCCTTAGCAGGGCGCTGTGCGAACCGTATTGGCGGCGCGGCGTTCGAGCTAGATGGAAAACACTATGAGCTGGACGCCAACTTCCTTGGCAAACATCAGTTACATGGTGGCAGCGTGGGGTGCGGCAAGCGCAACTGGACGCTCGCAGGTTACGACAAACGCAGCGCCCAGCTGACGCTTGAAATGGCCGATGGCGATATGGGCTTCCCCGGCGATCTGTCGGTGCAGCTGACCTATACGCTGCTTGACGGCGGGGTGCTGGACATTGACATCAAGGCGACCACCAATGCGCCGACCTTGTGTAACTTCGCGCATCACAGCTATTTCAACCTCGATGGCAGTGCCTCGATCCTTGATCACAAATTGCAGATGGCGGCTGAAGGCTTTTTGCCGGTGGATGGGGAGTTGATCCCGACCGGCGAAGTGACGCCCGTTGCGGGAACGCCGTTTGATTTCCGTTTCGGCCAAGCGGTGCGCGTTGCCAGCGAAAGCGGGCTGTTGGATCATAACTTTTGCCTTTCCGAGCGCGCAGGAGCGATACGCCCTGTAGCGACGCTTTCGAGCGCGGCATCGGGCGTGGAGATGGAAATTCGCACGACCGCGGCGGGGCTTCAGGTTTACGACGGGGCGAAGCTGGATGTGCAACCCTTGGGGCTGGATGGGCAGGCAATGGGCAAGCATGGAGGAATCGCACTTGAGCCGCAGTGCTGGCCGGATGCCATTCATCATCCGCATTTCCCTCAGGCGGTGTTGCGACCGGGTGAGCAATATCACCAGCACTCGCAATTTGCGTTTTCCAAATAGGGTTGGGGCGCGGCATGAAAATCATCATCAGTGAATTCATGGATGAGGGAGCGGTTGCGGAGCTGTCCGCGCGGTTTGATGTGACCTATGACGCGAGCCTTGCCGATGCGCAGGAGACGCTCTCTGCCCTGTTGGCCGATGCATCCGCGCTGATTGTGCGGAACCGGACGCAGGTAACGGACGCCTTGCTCGCTGCCGCGCCGCAGCTGCGCTGCGTGGGGCGCTTGGGTGTCGGGCTCGATAATATCGATCAAGAGGCCTGTGCCGCGCGGGACGTCACCGTTTATCCGGCATTCGGGGCGAACAACCTTTCGGTGGCGGAATATGTGATCACCACTGGCGCGATGCTCTTGCGCGAGGCCTATGACCGGCGTGCGGAGATGTGCGCCGGTGGTTGGCCGCGACAGGCCGCGAGCGGGCGCGAGATTTCCGGCAAGGCGCTCGGGCTGGTGGGCTATGGCGCGATTGCGCGTGACACCGCACGGATCGGGCGGGCGCTGGGCATGAAGATTATCGGTTATGACCCGTTCCTGCCCGCCGATCATGCGGCGTGGGAAGGTGCAGAATGCGCGCCCCTTGGCGATGTACTGAAAGCGGCGGATGTGATCAGCTTACATGTGCCACTGACCGACTCAACGCGGCATATGATTGATGCGGTCGCGCTTGCGGGGATGAAAGAGCGCGCGGTTTTGATCAATGCGGCGCGGGGCGGCGTGGTGGATGAACTGGCCGTGGCAGCCGCGCTGAAAGCCGGAAAACTGGCCGGTGCGGCGCTGGACGTTTTTGAAAACGAGCCGTTGGATGCCGAAACCGCAGAACGCTTTGCCGATGTGCCGAACCTGATCCTGACACCGCATATCGCTGGGGTAACTGAAGAGAGCAACGAGCGCGTGAGCGCGATGATTGCCGAAAAGGTCAGCGCACATTTGACGCAAACCTAAAAAAAGGGAGCGCCGGAGCGCTCCCTTGCAGGATCAGATCCCGCCGATACAGACGTATTTGGTATCCAGATAGTCTGCGATGCCTTGGCTGCCGCCCTCTTTGCCCAAGCCGCTTTCTTTCATGCCGCCGAAAGGGGCCTCGACGGTGGTGATCAGGCCCTCGTTGATGCCGATAAGGCCGTATTGCAGGCCGGTATTCATCCTGAAAGCGCGGGCGAGATCGGAGGTGTAGACATAGGCAGCCAAACCAAAATCGGTGTCGTTGGCAGCGGAGACAACTTCCTCTTCTGTCTCGAACTTGAAGATCGCGGAAACGGGTCCAAAGATCTCCTCACTGGCGATCATCATATCGGTGGTGACGCCGGTGAGAACGGTTGGCTGGAACCACGTTCCGCCGAGGGCGTGACCCCCGCCGCCTGCGGTGCAGGTTGCGCCGTGGGCCATCGCGTCGTCCACCAGTTCTTTCACCTTGTCGAAGGCGCCCTGATCGACGAGCGGGCCTTGCTCGACGCCCGCCTCATTGCCGGGACCGACTTTCAGCGCGTCGGTGGCCTCGCTCAAGCGCTTAACGAAGGCATCGTAGATACCGGACTGAACGTAGATGCGGTTGGCGCAAACGCAAGTTTGGCCGGAGTTGCGGTATTTGGCGATCATCGCGCCGGCAACGGCACGGTCGAGATCGGCGTCATCAAAGACGATGAATGGTGCGTTGCCGCCCAGCTCCATCGATACTTTCTTCACCGTGTCGGCGGACTGGCGGATGAGTTCCTTTCCGACCTCGGTAGAGCCAGTGAAGGTGACTTTGCGGACGCGGCTGTCTTCCATGATCGTGCCGCCGATGGCGCGGGCGGAGCCGGTGACAACGTTCACGACGCCTGCGGGATAGCCGACATCCTCGGCTAGTTTGCCCCATGCGAGGGCGGAATAAGGCGTGAGCGACGCGGGCTTGACCACCGTGGTGCAGCCGACCGCCAGTGCCGGACCGAGCTTACGGGCGAGCATGGAGGACGGGAAGTTCCACGGTGTGATCGCGCCGACGACACCAACGGGGTGGTGCGTGACCAGCAGGCGGCGGCCATTGACCGGAGAGGGAACGATTTCGCCCTTGGTGCGGCGCACCTCTTCGGCAAACCACATGACATAGGCGGCACCGATGGCGATTTCGCCACGGGATTCGGCCAGCGGCTTGCCCTGTTCGGCGGTCAGAAGCGCGGCGAGCGCTTCCTGATTATCCATCAAGGCATCATGCAATTTGCGCAGGAGGCCGACGCGGGTGTTGAGATCGCTGGCGGCAAAATCAGGAAAAGCAGCATGTGCCGCATCAATAGCCTCGCGCGTTTCGGATGCGCCGAAATTCGGGACGGTGCCGAGCACCTCGCCGGAGGCCGGATTGGTGACCGTGATCGCGCTGTCAGCAGCAGGCGAACGCCACTCTCCGCCGATTAAGTTTGCGTCGATCTTGAATGCTGAAAAGTCCGTCATTCGACTGTGTCCTTCTGCTTTTGAGGCATGGCGATTTGCCCGAAGTTTACGGGGGATTTCCAAAGAGGCAATTGGCGGAGCGACCCTATTGCCGATTTTTGATCAAATTCCGTATTTTTACGCCAAATAATCTATTTCCTCAGCTTTTAATAGGGATCGCATCGGATCAAATGACCAGTTACGAGCGGCAGATAACGCCAGTTGGCGCCGGATATTTGCGACGCATAAAACCGGCCCCAAACGAAAAAGGGAGCGGAATGTTCGCTCCCTTTATTACTGTGCAAATTTCTAGCGCTTTATATTGACCGATGGACTTTCCGGCCTCAAACGCGGCGCGGGTTTCTGCCAATTTTGGGTCGGCAACCAAGCCAAGTGGCTGGAGGGTGCCCCCGGCACCGGCGACTGCATCGGAGGTGAAGAAATTCACCCAATTACGCAGGCTTGGGACCACATCCAGATGCGCCGCCTTCACATAGAAGTAAAGCGGGCGACCAAGGTGGTAGGAGCCGTCTGCGATTGTTTCTGCGGAGGGATAGACACCCATCACCGTGGAGGGCAGCAGCTGAGTAAAGTTATCAAGGAACATGCTCAGGGAGAACGCACCGATGCCGTTCACATCTGCCTGGACCATGGTCACAGTGGTCGCAAGAGTGGGCGTGTTGTTCCCCATCACGACGCCGTCCATCTGGAGTGCGAGGCAGGCATCATCGGCGCGCGCGGCGCCGAGGATCTTGACGAACTCATCGCGGGCGCCGCTTTCGACGCAGCCTTCTTCCATCATTTTTTCGTCAAGAAGTTCACGCGTTGCGCGGATGGTGCCCGGAACGTGAATGCTAATCGACAGCGGCGAGAATGCTGGGTTTACATCCGACCACATGCTGTTGGGGTTGGGAACCAGCTGCCCGTCGACTGGTAGCTGTTCGACGGTTGCCACGAAGTAGTCAGATGGGGCCAAATCAAGCGCCGAACCGCCGAAACCGGAGGCAAAGACAACGCCATCATAACCGAAGCGAATTTCGATGATGTCGGTCACGCCGTTTGCTGCGCAAGTGGCGATTTCACTGGCCTTGATCGGGCGGGATGCATGGGCAATGTCTGACGTTTCGACGCCAACGCCCGCACAAAAGAGCCGCAGACCACCCGAGGATCCACCAGAGGAAATTTCGGGGGCGGGGCCGGAGAAATTCGCGGCAACCGCATCTGCAAACGGGCGCACTGTTGACGAACCGGCAGCGACGACATTGTCGCGGGCCACGGCGGAGCCAGCGGCGGCGACTATCGCAGCGGTGATAATTGGGAAGGCGTAACGAATTTTCTGTCCTCTCGATAAACTCGAATAGAACAACGGTGCTTCGCGCCAAAAAGTTAGCGGAGTTTCTGCATCATACGATTAGACCGCTAGACCAAAGGAAGTAGTACCTTGATTGTGGTCCCCTGCCCTAACGTGCTTTCGATGCGCATGCGGCCACGATGGCGGTTCACGATGTGCTTGACGATCGCGAGGCCAAGACCTGTTCCGCCAGCCTCGCGCGCGCGGTGACTGTCAACACGGTAGAACCGCTCCGTCAGGCGGGGAAGGTGATGCGCCGCGATTCCCGGACCTTGATCGGCAACTCGAAGGCACACGCCCTGACCGCCGAGAAGCCTCTCCACTTGGGGGCCTTCGAGCGACACGCTGACAGGTGTACCGCCACCGTATTTCAGGGCGTTTACAATAAGATTCGAGACGACCTGTTCAAGTTGCTGCGCCGAACCGCGCACCTGCGGGAAATCTTTCGATACGGACACTTCAACGCGGGAAGCGCTCTGCGCAATCATTGGTTCAAGCCACGCCACGACATTCTCGATCACCTTGGGCAAGTCCACTGGATCGGGCGGACGCTGGCGCTCGGTGGCCTCGACACGGCTGAGAGACATGAGATCTTCGACAAGCATGATCATCCGCCTGCTCTCACGCTCCACGATCGCCAGCAGGCGCTGCTGCCCCTCGGGATCGTTCCGCGCAGGCCCTCGCAGGGTTTCGACAAAGCCGATCAGCGAGGTTAAAGGAGAGCGCAATTCATGGCTGAGATTGGCGATGAAATCGCTGCGCATGCGGTCTGCTTCTTCGATCGCGCTGGTATCTTCGAAAGAGACGAGAAGTGCCTCGTTTTGGCCCTCGATCGCCAAAGGCGCGATGGTGACACGAAATGCAATTTCCTGACTGCCGGATCGCCCGAGGTAGCGTGCATCGCGTCGCGTGCCGCTTTGCAATGCCACTTCGATTTCATCGAGAACAGCAGGCTGTCGCACGGCGCGGATGTAATGGCGGCCGATCATATCCGGCCCGAATAGCGTCTCGGCGGCGGCGTTAATCGCAACGATACGCTCATCGCCCCCAATTGCGATTTGGGGCAAGGGAGAGGCGGCAAGCAGATCGTTCAAATCAACTTTCATGCGCGAGCCATAGCGGAGAACTGCACCGCTTTGAACACAAATATCAAAAAAGCATGCGGCGCGCTTTGCAGGGCGCAAACATGCGGATATGCTTGGATCCAGGGAAGAAAGCTGAAACCGCATCAGGGTTTTTGCACAAAAGGGTTTCGCTTTGTTTTGGGGGAGTGTGCCGTGTTGGGGATGACCAGCGCCGCTGCGGAACCGAGTGAATTGCCGTCGATGCTCATCGTCGGCAGGTAGCGGTTTGGAGATGTTTATAAGCTGCCTGCTGTGCGCAGCGACGGGTATCACTTTGTTGATATTGCAGATCTGAGTTTCGAGACGGTGCGAAAAATCACGCCGGATGTGGTGCTTTCCGCGCTGATCGGCAATGGGTTTGACGCGACCGAGATCGCGCAGGTGCTTGAACAAGCGGGGTTTTCGGGGCGGTATCGGGTGCTTTCCGATCCGGTCGAAAGCAGCGGCTTAATCGTTCAAGAGGTCACACGGCTCGCGCCGAGCGTCGATTTTGAAATCCTAGAACTGACGCCGGAATTGCTGCAGACGATGGCGCTCTAGCGGGTAAGAACTGTTAGCCCGCTGCGGAAGCGGCGGGCATTGCTCTGATAATCGAGCGCGGATTTGCGCAAGCCCTCAATTGCGGCCTCGTCAAGCGTGCGGATCACTTTGCCGGGCGCACCAACGACGAGGCTGCCGTCTGGGATTTCCTTGCCTTCTGTCACCAAGGCCCCTGCCCCGATCAGGCAATTGCGCCCGATCTTGGCGCCGTTGAGCACCGTTGCACCCATACCGATCAGTGAATTCTCACCGATGATGCAGCCGTGCAGCATCGCTTTATGCCCGATGGTACAGCCCGCGCCAATCACCAACGGAAAGCCCATATCGGTATGAAGTATGGCGTTTTCCTGCACGTTGCTCCCCTGCCCGACGGTGATGTCTTCGTTGTCGCCGCGCAGCGTTGCGCCGAACCAGACGGAGCTGTCAGACTCTAGAATGATCCCGCCGATGATGTTGACATCTGGCGCGACCCAAGCGGTGGGGGCGATTTGGGGCATGCGGCCATCGAGCGCGTAGATCATTACTGGGCCTCATATTCTGCGTTCAGTTTGCGGACGAACTCGTTGAGCCAAGGCTGGCGGTCGCGGCGCAGACGCTCGGCTGTGAGAATTGTTTTCAACTCTTCGGTGCATTGATCGACATCTTCGTTAACCAGCACATAGTCATACTCGGCCCAATGGCTGACCTCGGCCAAGCTCTTTTGCATGCGGCCATCGATGACCTCGGCGCTGTCTTGCCCACGGTCGCGGAGGCGGCGCTCAAGCTCGACCATTGAAGGCGGCAGGATGAAGATCGACACGACATCCTTTCCAAGGCTGGAATTTCGGATCTGTTGGCCGCCCTGCCAGTCGATATCGAAGAGCGTATCGCAACCTTCGTGCATTGCTTCTTCAACGGGGCCGCGGGGACTACCGTAGAGATTGCCAAAGACCTCGGCGTGTTCGAGCATATCGCCGTTGCGGACCATTTCCTCGAAAGTATCGCGGCTGCGGAAGTAGTATTCGCGGCCATCTTCCTCGCCCGAGCGCGGGGCGCGGGTTGTGGCGGAGACGGAAAAGCGGATGGAGGGATCCCATTCCCGCAACCGGCGGGAGAGCGTCGACTTTCCAGCGCCGGAGGGTGATGAAACAATGATCAGCAGGCCACGGCGGGCGCCGGTATCGGTCATGGTTACTCCAAGTTTTGTATTTGCTCGCGCATTTGTTCGATCGCGGCTTTCAAATCAAGCCCTATGGAGGTGAGCTCCTTGGACTGGGATTTTGAACAGAGGGTATTGGCCTCACGGTTAAATTCCTGCGCGAGGAAATCCAGCTTGCGCCCGACAGCGCCACCTTTGTACATCAGCGCACGCGCGGCGGCGATATGGGCGCGGAGACGGTCGATCTCTTCGGTGACATCGGCCTTGATGGCGATCAGGGCAAGTTCTTGACGGAGGCGTTCGGGATCAACCTCTGCGCCGGTATCGAGCACGCGGACAAGCGCATTGGTGACGGCTTGCTTTTGGACGTCGCGGCGGCTTTCGGCGGCGGTTTGGGCTTGAGCGACGAGGCTTTCAATTTCGGTCAGTTGACCGATGAGCACATCGGCGATCAATGCCCCTTCGCGGGCGCGCATTGCGAGGAAATCTTTCAGGAGGCTCTCAAGGTCGGCTTGCAAAGTGGGAAGCAGGCTCTCGGTAGTGCTGTCATCCTCACGGGCGGTCATCACGCCGCGCTGGGAAAGGATTTCGGCGGGCGACGGGGCAGAAAGATTGACCCCGATCCGGCCTGCGCGCTCTTGCACAAGGCGGAGCGCTTCAAGTGTGCGGTCGAGTTGCGCGGGATCGAGGGTCAGTGGGACGTCGCCGGCTTCGCGCGCCATCTTCAAGCTGAGCGAGATACTGCCGCGCTTCATCGCCGCGCTGATCGCGCCGCGCACAGCTTGTTCGAGCCCTTCAATGCCTTCGGGCAAGCGCAGCCGTATATCGAGGCCGCGTGCGTTGACGCTGCGCAGATCCCACACCCAAGCAAGGCCCTGCTCGGTGCTGCGTCTGGAGGCGAATGCCGTCATTGAGTGGATCATGGCTGGCCCTCCGATAAATCGAAAAGCGGCCCGCAGCGATCTTGCAGCGGGCCGTTTGCTGTATTTTCCGCGCCTAAACTGCCGCGGCGTCGGCCAGCTTGGTGCGGCGGTTGGAAAGCTCCTCGGCGACAAGGAAGGCCAGTTCAAGCGATTGCGAGGCATTCAAACGCGGGTCGCAAGCGGTGTGGTAGCGATCGGAGAGGTCTTCATCCGTTACCGCACGGACACCGCCTGTGCATTCGGTCACGTCCTTGCCTGTCATCTCGAAGTGAACTCCGCCGGGGATCGTGCCTTCGGCATTGTGCACTTGGAAGAACTCGCGGACTTCGCGCAGAACGCTGTCGAACGGGCGAGTTTTGTAGCCGGAGGTCGATTTGATCGTGTTGCCGTGCATCGGGTCACAGGACCACACAACATTTGCGCCCTCTTCCTGAACTGCCTTCACGAGGCGCGGCAGATGCTCGCCAACCGAAGCCGCGCCGAAACGTGCAATCAGGGTCAGGCGGCCCGGCTCGTTTTCGGGGTTCAGCGCGCTCATCAGCGCCTTGAGGTGACCGGAAGTCATCGAGGGGCCGCATTTGAGGCCGATCGGGTTTTGCACGCCCTTGCAGAACTCGACATGCGCGCCGTCAGGCTGGCGGGTACGATCCCCGATCCAGATCATGTGGCCGGAACCGGCGAGCCATTTGCCGGAGGTGGAATCGAGACGGCAAAGCGCTTCTTCGTATTCCAGCAAGAGCGCTTCGTGGCTGGTGTAGAAGTCAACGGTGCTCAGCTCGTGGTTCGTCTCGCCGGTCAGGCCAGCGGCGGTCATGAAATCCAGCGAGTCAGAAATGCGCTGGGCCATTTCGCGGTATTTCTCGGCCTCGGGCGCATCGGTGAAGCCAAGGGTCCACTGGTAGACGCGGTGAATATCGGCAAAGCCACCCGTAGAGAAGGCACGCAGAAGGTTCAGCGTGGCGGCTGCTTGGGTGTAGGCTTGCAGCATCCGGTCCGGATCAGGGATGCGGGCATCAGTATTGAAATCGAAGCCATTGATGATGTCGCCGCGGTAGCTGGGCAGTTCGACGCCGTCGATCGTCTCGGTGGGAGCCGAGCGCGGTTTGGCGAACTGGCCGGCCATGCGGCCAACTTTGACTACCGGAACTTTCGCACCGTAGGTCAGCACCATCGCCATTTGCAGCATCACCTTGAAGGTGTCGCGAATTTGATCGGCAGAAAATTCGGCAAAGCTTTCGGCGCAATCACCGCCCTGAAGCAGAAACGCTTCGCCACGGCTCACGGCACCAAGATGGGCTTTCAGGCGACGTGCCTCCCCTGCAAACACCAACGGCGGATACCCTGCCAGCTTGCCTTCAACGGCTTTCAGGCTGGCTTCGTCGGTATACTCGGGCATCTGAACGCGAGGCTTGTTGCGCCAGTCAGATTTTTGCCACTCACTCATTGGTGTCTCCATTGTTCACTTTAACAGGTGCTTTCGCTGGTTAGCGGTATCAGGACGCGCTTATAGACCGGCTGGCGTGGAGGGCCAATCGAAAAAGGCGGTCCGGCGATGCCAAAGGGGAGCGAAACGACACGGTTTGACGCTTTCAATACCCCTTGAACCGCGCATGTAAAACTGGTCATGGTGAGTTCATTGCCATTTGTAGAAGTAACAGTTGCATGGAAATCGAGCCACAGATCGTTGAAGTGGATGCGCCAAGTAAGCCAAAACGTTACGTTTTTGTGCTTCTCGACAATTTCACGATGCTTTGTTTCGCCTCGGCTGTCGAGAGCCTGCGAATCGCTAACCGCATGGCGAACAAGAAACTCTACGATTGGGTGCTTGCAGGCGAAGATGGCGATACCGTGATCTGCTCGAACGGAACCGAGTTCAAACTCCAGATGGAGTTGGGCGAGTTGTCGCGTGACGACGTGGTTATGGTTTGTGGTGGTGTGGATGTGCAAAAGGCCACCACTAAGCGGATCGTCAGCTGGCTCCGCCGCGAGGCGCGGCGCGGGGTGCGGATGGCGGGCCTTTGTACCGCTGGCTACACATTGGCAAAGGCGGGCCTGCTGGATGGGAGGAAAGCAACGATCCACTGGGAAAATCAGGACAGTTTTTCCGAAGAATTCGAAGAAGTGACGCTGACGAAGTCGGTCTTTGTGGTGGATGGCAACCGCATGACAACCGCGGGCGGCACGGCCTCCATCGACCTGATGCTGAAGATCATTGCGGACGATCATGGCGAAGAACTGGCCAATGCCGTGGCGGACCAGTTGATTTACTCGTCCATCCGCACTGACCAAGATACGCAGCGCCTTTCGATCCCGACGCGGATCGGGGTACGGCATCCGAAACTGAGCCGCGTCATCCAGATTATGGAACAAAACATCGAAGAGCCGATCAGCCCTGCTGTACTGGCAAAGGATGTGGGCATGTCGACGCGGCAGCTTGAACGCTTGTTCCGTCGCTACCTGAACCGCAGCCCGAAGCGCTACTACATGGAGTTGCGTCTGCAAAAAGCGCGCAACCTGTTGATGCAAACCGATATGAGCGTGATCAACGTGGCCTTGGCCTGTGGTTTTGCCTCGCCTTCGCATTTTTCGAAGTGCTACCGATCCCATTATGACACGACCCCTTATCGTGAGCGGGGCAGCCACGCGACGCGGCTCTCGATCTGATCACCTGCGATTGCGCGGTGACGCGGCGTCAATTTCCCGCAACTCACCAAAAAACAGGCGGATTTCCTGCGCGGCAGCGCTTCCATTTTGTATTTAGACTGCGTAATCTGGCGAACGGACAATGATCCGATAGGGAGAAAATCATGAAAAAAATTCTGACTGCCACCGCGACGATGGCATTGCTTGCCGGAGCCGCGCAGGCCGACGAAATCAAACTCGGTGTGCTCTTGGGCTTCACCGGCCCCGCTGAATCGCTCGCCGGTCACATGGCAGATGGCGCCGAAGCGGCTTTTGACGAAGTTACGCAAAGTGGCCTCTTGCTCGGTGGTATGAGCGTTTCGTCTGTCCGC
>Ga0181577_10000806_pt1 | contig 25228 bp, 22 predicted proteins | sample 101ome_21_FD_132468 | JGI IMG/M metagenome (GOLD analysis project Ga0181577, IMG submission 132468) | Coastal salt marsh microbial communities from the Groves Creek Marsh, Skidaway Island, Georgia - 101413BT metaG (megahit assembly) | ecosystem: Environmental > Aquatic > Marine > Intertidal...
CACATTGGGCATCAACATTCAAAATTTAACGAAAAGCTACGGGGATAACCCGGCACTCAAAGGCCTATCCTTGACTTTTGAAAATAAGGGGGTCGTAGGATTATTGGGTCCCAATGGCGCTGGCAAAACGACCTTAATGAAAATTTTAACGGGCTACCTCAGTCGATGGGAAGGTTCGGTACAAATTGGAAATATTGATTTGAAAGAAGCCCTCAAAAAAGCTCAAAAACAGATCGGATACCTCCCAGAAAACAATCCGCTGTACCCGGAGATGTACGTTAAAGAGTACCTTAAATACATTGGGGACTTATACGGTTTAAAACATCCGCCCATTGAAGCAGTCATCCAAAAGACAGGGCTTGAAGAGTTCCAGCTTAAAAAAATCGGAACCCTTTCCAAAGGCTACAAACAAAGGGTGGGATTGGCAGCAACACTGATTCATGATCCCCAATACCTGATCTTGGACGAACCCACCACCGGACTCGATCCCAACCAAGTGATTGAAATTCGGAAACTAATACGCGAATTGGGTAAAAACAAATTGGTCCTACTGTCCACCCATATCCTACAAGAAGTGGAGGCAATGTGCGATAGGGTGGTGATCCTCAACCGAGGCAATATGGTGTTGAATGAAACCCTAACGTCACTACAAAACGATCCGTTTCAAACGGTATCGGTTGGTTTTGATTATCGGGTTGAAAACATGGCCTTTAAAAAAATCCCCCACCTCAAATCGGTGGTCAATACTTTTGATTTTGAATATGAGTTGACCTTTGAATCACAAGAGGATATGCGTCCTGCGGTTTTTGATTTTGCCCATGACAACGGACTTAAAATCATTCATCTTCAAAAGAAAAACGAAGGCCTCGAAAAACAATTTAATACCTTGACCAAAGGGAATTAGAACAAAGCCTCAGCAATTCTTTGAACGTTTTTGGATTTTCCCATACTATAGTAATGCAGAAAGGGAACCCCGTGTTCTTTTAACTCTTTGCTTTGCTGGATGCACCACTCCACCCCTATTTCAGAAATAGCGGTATTGTCTTTGGCTTTCGTTACAGCATCGATCAGGTCTTGTGGTAAATCAACATGAAAACGATGGGGAATGAGGTTGAGTTGTTTGAGGGTGGCCAAGGGTTTAAGTCCAGGAATGATAGGAACATTGATGCCTGCCACTTTGCATTTTTCTTCGAACTCGAAAAATTTTTGATTGTCAAAAAACATCTGGGTGATGATGTAATCGGATCCAGCATCTATCTTTTCTTTCAGAAACTGAATATCACTCTCCAAACTGGGTGCCTCGGCGTGTTTTTCGGGGTAACCCGCCACACCCACACAAAAATCAGTAGGAGTAGAATTTAAAAGTTCCTCATCCAAATAGTGTCCTTCATTTAGGTTTTTTATTTGGTCCACTAGTTCTTTGGCATAGCTATGTCCCGATGGGTTGGGTTTGAAATAGGTTTCGGATTTGACGGCATCGCCCCGTAATGCCACCACATTATCTATCCCTAAAAAATCCAAATCAATGAGAAAGTTCTCCGTATCTTCCTTGCTAAATCCACCACAAAGGATGTGAGGGATGGCATCGACCTGATAACGGTTTTGGATGGCTGCACAAATGCCCACCGTGCCGGGTCGTTTGCGAATGACTCTTTTTTCCAACAAACCATTTTCTCGCTCAACATAGTTGTACTCCTCCCGGTGATAGGTTACGTCAATAAAAGGGGGGGTGAATTCCATCAATGGATCAATAGCAGTAAAAATGGATTGAATGTCTTGTCCTTTTAAAGGAGGTAATATCTCAAAGGTAAATTGAGTAACTCCTTTTGCGTTTTTGTGGTGATCTATTACTTTCATAGGTTTAAATTAAAATGGGGTTAAGCCATTTTCTCGCTTCATCAATTGTGATATTTCTTCTTTTGCTATAATCCAACAATTGGTCTTCTTTGATTTTACCCAATCCAAAATACTTGGCCTCAGGATGGGCAAAGTAATAGCCCGATACAGAGGCGGCGGGCCACATGGCATAACTTTCGGTCAATTTGACGCCAATGTGTTCCTCCACTTCCATCATCTCCCAAAGGGTTTCTTTTTCCAAATGGTCGGGGCAGGCGGGATATCCCGGTGCAGGACGAATTCCTTTGTAGGCTTCTTTGATCAATTCTTCGTTGGTGAGGCTTTCCTCCACGGCATACCCCCAGTATTGGGTTCTTACCTGCTTGTGGAGGTACTCAGCAAAGGCCTCCGCCAAACGATCCGCCAAGGCTTTGATCATGATGCTGTTGTAATCATCATTTTCTTTTTCAAAACGTTCTGCAATTTCCCTTACTCCAAACCCGGTACTCACGCAAAAAGTACCGATGTAATCCTTAACTCCTTTTGACTGGGGGGCCACAAAATCTGCCAAAGCCAAATTGGGCTGGCCCTCTCTTTTTTGTAGCTGTTGCCGAAGGGTAATCAATCTGTATCGTTCTTTTTCAAAATCATTATGATCATATACAATGATGTCATCGCCCTCACTGTTGGCTGGAAATAAACCAAAGCGTGCTTTGGCTACCAACCATTTCTCATTGATGATTTTTCTCAACATATTTTGTGCGTCAATAAACAAGGAGGTGGCTTCTTGACCCACGACCTCATCCCTTAAAATCTGAGGATATTTTCCATGCAGGTCCCAAGAACGAAAGAAAGGACTCCAATCAATAAAAGGGACTAGGATTTCCAATTCCTGATCTTCAAGGGAAGTGAGTCCCAGGTGGTTGGGGACAACCGGATGAAATCCTTCCCAATCAATGCTGTATTTTCTTTTACGAGCAGATGCCAAATCCAGGTAGGACTTACTCGAGGTACGATCTAAAAATCGTTCCCTAAAAGACTGATATTCCGCTGCAATTTCGGCGGTATATGTCTTGCTTTTGTCCTCACTCAATAGATTATTGACAACCGTAACTGCTCGAGAAGCGTCATTGACGTGAATGATAGGGCCATTGCCCAGGGGAGAGATTTTAACTGCGGTATGCGCTTTGGAGGTTGTTGCTCCTCCAATCAAAAGAGGAGTTTTAAGACCAATACGGTTCATTTCTTTGGCGATAAAAACCATTTCATCGAGGGAAGGCGTAATCAAGCCGGATAGGCCAATCACGTCGACGTTTTCTTCTAAGGCTTTTTGTAAAATGACCTCGGGAGGAACCATCACTCCTAGGTCTATTATTTCAAAATTATTGCAGGCCAAGACCACACTGACAATATTTTTTCCGATATCGTGTACATCTCCCTTGACAGTGGCCATTAGAATTCTCCCCGCAGATTTTAAATCACCTGTTTTTTCCTCCTCGATATAGGGTTGTAAATAGGCCACGGCCTTTTTCATGACCCTTGCTGATTTGACCACTTGCGGCAAGAACATTTTTCCTGCGCCAAATAAATCTCCTACCACATTCATTCCAGCCATCAGGTTTTTTTCTATCACATGCAAGGGGCGTTCGGCTAAAATTCGAGCCTCCTCTACATCCTCGATGATGTACTGATCAACTCCCCTCACCAATGCATGTGTGATTCTACTTTGTAAATCTTTTTTTCGCCATTCCTGTTCCTCTTGCTGGATTTCTTTTTTGTTTTCTTTGATGTTTTCGGCATAACTTAGGAGGGCCTCGGTGGCATCTTCTTTTCGGTTGAGCAATACATCCTCTACTTTTTCAAGCAATGGCTTAGGGATATCATCATAAACCTCCAAAAGGGTGGGGTTGACAATCCCCATGTTCATGCCGTGTTGGATGGCGTGGAACAAAAATGCAGAGTGCATGGCCTCCCTAACGGTATTGTTGCCCCTAAATGAAAAGGACACATTACTCACTCCTCCACTGACGTTGGCATGGGGAAGGTTTTCTCGGATCCATTGGGTGGCCAAAAAGAAATCCAGGGCATTGGTTTTGTGTTCTTCCATTCCTGTGGCTACAGGAAAAATATTGGGATCAAAAATGATGTCTTCCGGTGGAAAATTGACTTGATGGACCAGGAGCTCATAGGAACGCTTACAAATCTCTATTCTTCTTTCAAGAGAATCGGCCTGCCCTTGCTCGTCGAATGCCATGACTATAACGGCAGCCCCATACCATTTTATTTTATTTGCCTGTTCGATAAAGGTAGCCTCCCCCTCTTTCAGACTGATGGAATTGACCACACTTTTTCCCTGTACTACCTTTAGGCCAGCTTCAATGATTTCCCATTTGGAACTATCAATCATGATGGGGACTCTGGCGATATCGGGTTCTGCACTGATGAGATTCAGAAATTTAATCATGGCGGCTTTGCCATCGATCATTCCCTCGTCCATATTGACATCAAGAATTTGGGCGCCACCTTGCACCTGTTCCAAGGCAATGGCAACTGCTGCCTCATAATCTCCGTTTTCAATCAGTCTTAAAAATTTTCTTGAGCCAGTAACATTAGTTCTTTCCCCAATGTTTACAAAATTGGTCTCTGGACTTACGATCAAAGGCTCTTGACCAGAGAGTTTAAGCAGGCGTTGTGATCTAGACATGGGTTTGGGTTTCGATTTTTCTGGGCTTTGTTTTGGCGGCAGCCTCGGCAATCAGCTGAATATGATCGGGTGTGGTGCCACAACATCCCCCAACAATGTTAACGAGATTTTGATTCAAAAACTTCTCGATCAAAGCAGCCATCTCTTGTGGACTTTGATCGTACTCTCCAAAGGCATTTGGCAGTCCTGCATTTGGATGAACAGAGGTATAAAAAGAAGTGATGCCAGCAAGTCTTTTGATGTACGGCAGGAGTTGGTCTGCTCCCAAAGCGCAGTTAAAACCAATACTAATCAAAGGGATATGTGAAATTGAGATGGCGAAAGCCTCAACGGTTTGACCAGACAAAGTGCGACCACTATTGTCGGTAATGGTTCCACTGACCATCACGGGTAAGTTTAACTTTTTCTCATCGAAATAATGTTGTATGGCATAGAGTGCTGCCTTAGCATTGAGAGTGTCAAAAACGGTCTCCACCAGCAGTAAATCCACCCCTCCTTCGACCAATCCAGCAACTTGTACTCTGTAGGCCTCAAAAAGGTCATCGTAATTGACCGCACGAAATCCGGGATCATTAACATCTGGGGACATACTGGCTGTTTTGTTGGTCGGTCCGATAGAACCGGCTACAAATCTTGGTTTGGAAGGGTTTTGAAGGGTGATTTTATCAGCAACTTCCTTTGCGATTCTTGCGGATTCGTAATTGAGTTCATAGGCCAAATCCTCCAGCTGGTAGTCGGCCATTGCAATAGAGGTAGAGGAAAAAGTATTGGTTTCGATGATATCTGCTCCCGCCAATAGGTATTGCTCGTGGATTTTTTTGATGGCATCGGCTTGGGTAATGGATAGAAGATCATTGTTGCCCCCCAAGGGACATGGGTGGTCTAGAAAGCGATCTCCCCTGAATTGTTCTTCCGAAAATTCAAGTTTTTGGATCATTGTGCCCATGGCACCGTCCAAAACCAAAATCCTTTCTTTTAAGAGCTTCTCTATCATTTTAAACTTTTTCTAAGGCCTGATCTATATCTTGTATGATGTCTTGTATATTTTCCAGCCCAATGGACATTCGAATGAGTCCATCGGTAATTCCAACAGCAGCTCTTTCCTCATTAGAGAGTTTACTGTGGGTGGAGGTGGCAGGGTGGGTAGCAATGGTTCTGGTATCTCCCAAGTTGGCACTGAGAGAACACATCTTTATGTTATTTAGAAAAGTTTGCCCAGCCTCAATGCCTCCTTTGAGTTCAAAAGTGATAATATTTCCACCTTTTAACATCTGTTTTTTAGCGATTTTATATTGAGGGTGGTTGGGCAGAAAAGGGTATTTTACTTTAGAGATTTTAGTTTGTTTTTCCAAGTGTTTGGCAATTTGTAGGGCATTTTCGCAGTGACGATCCAATCGCACCGCCAAAGTCTCTAAGCTTTTGGAAAGCACCCAAGCATTGAAAGGAGACAAAGCTGAGCCAGAATTTCGAAAAAATGATCTTATTTCGGAAATCAAATCTTTGCGACCGACAATCAAACCTCCTAAAACCCTCCCCTGTCCATCAATTAGTTTGGTTGCAGAGTGAATCACCAAGTCTGCTCCATAGGCAATGGGTTGCTGCAGATAGGGAGTCGCAAAGCAGTTGTCCACTACAAGGAGTGCATTGTTTTTTTTGGCCACCGCGGAGAGGTACTCCATATCAAGAATGTCCAATCCTGGGTTGGTAGGGGTTTCAATATAAATGATCTTTGTGTTGGGTTGCATGACTTGTTCAACTTCCTTCGGGGTATCGGCTCCAAAATAGGAGGTTTCAATATTCCATTTGGGAAAGTACTTTTGGAAAAGGGTGTGGGTTGATCCAAAGATAGACCTGACGGAAACAATGTGATCCCCACTATTGAGCAGCGCAGCAAAGCTGGTGTAAACCGCAGCCATTCCTGAAGAAAAGGCCACCCCATCCTCTGCTCCCTCTAGCACACAAATCTTTTCTGTAAGCTCTTGAGTGTTCGGATTGGAAAATCGGCTGTAGATGTTCCTGTCCACCTCATCTGCAAAAGCGGCCCTCAACTCCTCTGCATCCTCAAATACAAAACTTGAGGTAAGGTATAAAGGTGCCGAATGTTCGGCATATTGTGAACGTTCCATTTGGGTTCTTATGGCCTCCGTTTCAAAGTGTTTTTTCATAGTTTTTCTCCATTGAGAACAATGGCGTATTTGATGGTAGCTGAATATTCCAATGTTTTGGCCACAGAACAATACTTATCAAATGATAGAGATACCGCTCTTTTGGCTTTTTCGGGAGGGATGTCACCATCCATCATAACATTGACCTTTATGCTTTGAAATAAAGAAGGAATCTGATGGGGTTCACGCATTCCCTCTACCTCCATTTGGAGATCTGTAGGTTCAATTTTTTGTTTGTTAAGTATGGCGATGATATCAATACTACTGCATCCAGCCAGACCAATTAAAAGCAATTCCATCGGACTTACGCCTTGCACTTCTCCGATTTTTTTGGATTTGTTATCCAGCAGCACCTTATGGCCATTGTCGTTTTGCGCTTCCAAGAGATAATCTTGATTGACGCGTTTAAGATTGATCTTCATGTGATTTCAAAAAGTTAGATTGGGGCTTGAATATGTCCTTTAATATTTGAGATACCCTATCATTTTCAATGAGAAAAGCATCGTGTCCATGAATGGACCTAATTTCGTGATAGTAGATATTCTCTTTGATTTTTTTTGCTATTTCATAGGTTTTTTTGTCTTCTTCCGGGGTAAAAAAAAGATCACTGTCAACAGCGATCAAATGAATATTTGAAGCTATTTTTTTAATGATCTCTTCAAATGAGACTCCTTTTCGGGTAATGTCAATAGAAGCTAAGAGATGATTTACAGTTTTGTAGGCCTGCAGCAGGAAACGGCCATTCAATTTATCTCCGTGGTGAAGCAGCCAACTTTCAACATTAAAAAGATTTTTCTCATGATTGACAGTTCTACCAAACCGCTCTTTAAAAGAAGCAGGTGTTCTGTAGGTCAGCATGGCATGGATACGGGCATCTTTCAATGGCTCGCTGGAATTTTCTAAAAGTCTTTTTTGTAGATAGGTATTGGCAAGAATCCAATCGGATGCTTTCCAATCGGCAGCAACAGGAATTAAATTTTCGGTCAAAGTGGGAAAAAGCGCTGCCATTTCCCAAGCAATACCCCCTCCAATTGACCCACCAATAAGGGCAAAGAGTTTTTGAACTCCTAAATTTTGTAGACCCGCATAAAACAATTCAGCAATATCGCCAGTATGAAAATCTTCATAATTTTCAAGGGTATCGTTATTGACTCCATTGCCAGGTATGTTGAAGGCGAGTATGGCAAAATTTTGGGGGTCGATGGTACGGTTGGCTCCGACAATTTCATTCCACCACCCTTGGGGACCGGTGACATTGGCGTCACCGGTCAGGGAGTGATTGATCAATACCACTGGAGCTTGATCCAATGCCTGTCCGAAATGCTGATATTGCAGCTGTATGGACTCATGGAACACTCCTGAATCTGTGGTAAAGTTTGAAATGGATATGGATTTAACCTTTGACACAAAAATTATATGGATTTCAATGCTTGATCTAAATCATTTTTCAAATCCACTAGGTTTTCGATCCCAACAGAGATTCTTACCAAATCAGGGGTAACACCAGTACTGGTTTGCTCGGCCTCGTTTAGCTGAGAGTGTGTGGTACTGGAAGGGTGAATGATCAAGGATTTGGTATCCCCAATATTGGCCAAAAGGGCAAAAATCTTGGTGCTTTCTGAAACTTTTTTGGCGGCTTCATAGCCTTTTTTAAGACCAAAAGTTACGATCCCACTCTTACCATTGGGTAGATACTGATTCGCTAATTCTTGGTATTTAGAGGATTCCAGTCCAGGGTAGTTGACCCAACTGACTTCATCTCTTGACTGCAACCATTGTGCAATTTCCAAAGCATTTTCTGAGTGCCTTTTCATCCTCACTTCAAGGGTCTCTAACCCCTGAATTACTTGGAAGCTATTGAGCGGGCTGGGAGCACTTCCCAGATCTCTGAGTCCCTCTATTCTCACCCTGGCGATGAAGGCAATGGGACCTAGGGCATCGTGATATTTCAACCCATGATAGGAAGGTGATGGCTCAGTAAATTCTGGGAATTTACCGTTGGAGTAATCAAAGGTACCCGCATCAATGATCACGCCTCCTATGGTGGTTCCATTTCCAGTGATGTATTTGGTCAAGGAGTGGATCACTATGTTGGCTCCGTATTTGATGGGGTTTAACAAAGCAGGGGTAGCAATGGTATTGTCCACAATAAAAGGAACTCCAGCTGCTTTTGCTTTTTCACTGATCCCCTTGAGATCTAAAACATCCAATTTTGGATTTCCCAACGATTCGGCGAAAAAGGCTCTCGTGTTGGGTTGAACCGCTTTGGAGAAGTTATCCAAATCATCTGGATCTACAAATGTGGTGGTGATACCAAATCTAGGAAGGGTGTTGTTCAACATGTTGAAAGTCCCTCCGTAAAGGCTATTAGACGCTACAATGTGATCCCCCGCCTTGAGAAGGGTCATGAAGGTTGTAGCAATCGCTGCAGTTCCTGAGGCAGTGGCCACAGCAGCTACTCCGCCCTCTAACGCTGCCAATCTTTGTTCTAGAATGTCATTGGTCGGGTTGTTCAAACGGGTGTAGATGTATCCCGATTCAGTCAGTGCAAACAAATTGGCTGCATGTTCTGAATCATTAAATACATAAGAAGATGTTTGATAGATTGGAACGGCTCTGGTTCCTTGTGTTTTTTTCACATCATGCCCCGCATGAAGTGCATTGGTTGCTAATTGAAAGCTCATAATTTAAAACTGTTTTTAATTTCATTTAAATAATTTAGTTTTTCCCAGGTGAACAGTTCAACGGTTTTTTCAACCCTTCCACTGTAGGGGGATTCAAAAATCTTGGTGATTTCTTTTGGCTGTCTTCCCATATGTCCATAGGCTGCTGTTTCAAGGTAGATGGGGTTTCTGAGTTTGAGTCTTTTTTCGATGGCATAGGGTCGGAGGTCAAAAATTTCACTGACCTTTTCAGCGATTTGTGGATCGCTCAAACCTATTTTGGAGGTATTGTAGGTATTGATATTTATGGAGGTAGGCTCAACCACTCCAATGGCATAGCTCAATTGTACCAATATTTCCCTTGCAACACCCGCAGCCACTAAATTTTTGGCAATATGGCGTGCCGCGTAGGCCGCACTTCTATCAACCTTACTGGGGTCTTTTCCACTAAAAGCACCTCCACCATGTGCTCCTTTTCCTCCATAAGTATCTACAATGATTTTTCTTCCGGTCAAGCCTGTATCACCGTGAGGCCCACCAATCACAAATTTGCCAGTGGGGTTGATGTGATAGGTGATCTCATCATTAAAAAGTTTTTGAATATGAGGGGGCTCTTTGGCCATCACTTTTTTAATAACGATGTTGATGATGTCATTTTTGATTTTTTCCAACATTTTTCCATCCTCCTCCAAAAATTGATCGTGTTGAGTGGATACTACGATGGTATCAATGCGTAGGGGTTGACCTTCATCACTGTATTCTATTGTTACTTGGGATTTTGCATCGGGGCGCAAGTAGGTAATCTCATTATTTTCTCGACGAAGCGCAGCGAGTGTAATCAGAATTTTGTGAGACAGATCTAAGGCCAGTGGGATGTAATTTTCGGTTTCATCTGTGGCATAGCCAAACATGATGCCTTGGTCTCCTGCTCCTTGGTTCTCCTTTTCGTCCCTATCAACCCCGCGATTGATGTCCTGAGACTGCTCGTGAATTAGGGAGATCACACCACATGAGTTACCGCTAAATTGGTATTCATCTTTGGTGTAACCAATTTGATTGATTGTTTCTCTTGCGATGCTTTGAACATCAAGGTAGGTATTGCTTTTGACCTCCCCAGCCAAAATGGCTTGACCCGTAGTTACAAGGGTCTCACAAGCCACCTTACTGTCAGAATCAAATGCAATGAAATGATCCAATAGCGCATCACTAATTTGATCAGAGACTTTGTCGGGATGGCCTTCGCTTACAGATTCAGAAGTGAAAAAATATGACATTTAAGTTGCTTTAGTGGGGGTGGATTTGACAATCGCATTTTAAAGCAACACTGCTTTAGCATTTTTTTTTGAGGTTGCAATCAGTCAAATCCTTCCTCATTGATGGCACAAATGTATTACTTATTTTTAAATTTCAAAAAAAATATTTTTGTGTGTACTAATCTCTCTTTTGAAAAAAAATACAAAAATTTCAATCTACCATAAATCCAGAAAAACAAAAAAGTAAGTATCTTTCCAAAAAAGAAATGTAAAGAATGTATTTCGCTGTTGCTGGAAACATAGGTGCTGGAAAGACCAGTTTGGCAGAATTGCTCTCCAAACACTACGGTTGGGAAGCCCATTTTGAAGACGTCATTGACAATCCCTATTTAGATGACTTTTACAACCACATGGAGCGCTGGTCATTCAACCTTCAGATTTACTTTCTAAACAGTAGGTTTCGACAGCTTAAAAATTTCAAGGCTTCAAATAAAGATTTCATTCAAGACAGAACGATCTATGAGGATGCTCACATCTTCGCTCCCAACCTCCACGCGATGGGACTGATGAATCACAGGGATTACAATAATTATCAATCTTTGTTTGAATTGATGGAATCAACCATCAAAGGCCCCGATATGCTTATTTATTTGAGAAGCAGTATTCCCAATTTGGTTAACAAAATACATAAAAGGGGTAGGGAATATGAAAATTCGATCAGCATTGAGTATTTAAGCCGTCTTAATGAGCGATATGAGGCCTGGGTTTCTACCTATGACAAAGGCAAACTTTTAATCGTTGATGTCGATGACATTGATTTTGTAGAGCGTAAGGAGGATTTTGGTAAAATCATCGAAAAAATTGATGCCCAAATGAATGGCCTGTTTTGATCGGCCACCTTAAATTGGACACCTTTTCAATTCTAATCACTGTTTGTTGATTCTTTTTTTATTCAGAATGGTTTTCTTACTTTTGAGGCCACTTTAAAACCAAAACTTAAATGAATTTAATTATTGATTTTTTACCTGGATTTGGGCTATTGGCCTTAGCTTTTGTATTTGTTAAAAATAATTGGATCACCAAGAAAGAAGTTGGCAATGAAAAAATGGCAAAAATTGCTGATAACATTGCCAAAGGTGCTATGTCTTTTTTAAAGGCTGAATATAAAATTCTATCCATTTTCGTGGTTTGTTTGGCAGTGCTGCTTTACATAAAAGGAAGCAATGAGGAGGGATCACATGGAATGGTTGCGCTTTCTTTTGTAGTGGGAGCCGTTTGTTCTGCCCTTGCTGGTTTTATTGGTATGAGAGTTGCTACAAAGGCAAATGTAAGAACCACCAACGCTGCAATAACTTCTCTGGGAAAAGCCTTAGAGCTAGCCTTCACAGGTGGAGCGGTAATGGGACCGGGTGTTGTAGGTCTCGGTGTGTTGGGTCTAAGCGGCTTATTTATGATTTATCAAAACATTTGGCCCGGTGCGGAGAATCTTTCTACGGTATTGAATGTATTAACCGGTTTTTCCATGGGCGCATCCTCAATAGCATTGTTTGCTAGAGTTGGGGGTGGAATTTATACCAAAGCTGCAGATGTTGGTGCAGACCTAGTAGGAAAAGTAGAAGCTGGCATTCCCGAAGATCACCCTTTGAACCCTGCTACCATTGCAGATAACGTTGGGGACAACGTAGGAGATGTAGCTGGAATGGGTGCCGATTTATTTGAGTCTTACGTAGGCTCTATTATCGGAACGATGGTTTTGGGTGCTTTTATCATCACCCCCGAATTTGGTGGATTGGGAGCGGTTTATCTCCCTTTGGTGTTGGCGGCATTTGGAATTGTGATGTCTATTATTGGAACTTTTTTTGTAAAAGTAAAAGAGGGAGGTAATCCCCAGACTGCCCTGAATATTGGAGAGTTTGGATCTGCTGGGCTGATGGTAATCGTGTCCTATTTTGTGATCAACATCATGATTCCAGAATCTACTGAAGGTTTACCTTCGGGTGCAATGGGTGTCTTTTTGGCTACCATTTCTGGTTTGATTGCTGGTTTGGGTGTCGGTAAAATAACGGAATATTACACCGGAACGGGAACAAAGCCTGTTTCATCTATCGTTCGTCAATCCGAAACAGGATCGGCTACAAATATCATTGCCGGATTGGGAGTAGGAATGATGTCTACTATGATCCCCATACTTTTGATCGCTGCTGCGATATTGATCTCTCACCACTATGCAGGACTTTATGGTATTGCGATTGCGGCGGTGGGAATGTTGGCCAATACAGGGATTCAGTTGGCTGTAGATGCCTACGGACCCATTTCTGACAATGCCGGAGGGATTGCCGAAATGGCAGAGCTGCCTTCCGAAGTGAGAGAGCGAACAGACAAATTAGATGCTGTGGGGAATACCACAGCTGCCATTGGTAAAGGCTTCGCCATTGCATCAGCTGCTTTGACCGCCCTGGCATTATTTTCAGCTTTTATGCAAGTAGCCAACGTTACTGCAATTGATGTGTCAAAGCCTAAAGTGATGGCTGGGCTTCTGGTAGGAGGAATGTTGCCCTTTGTTTTTTCGGCGCTCTCCATGAACGCTGTAGGACGAGCCGCTATGTCGATGATCGAAGAAGTTAGGAGACAATTTAAAGACATTCCCGAATTAAAAGCAGCGCTGGCCATCATGCGAAAATATGACGCAGATATTTCTAAAGCAAATGCCGAAGACCGAGCTATTTTTGATGCTGCAGACGGAAAAGCGGATTATGAAAAATGTGTGGAAATTTCAACCAAAGCATCCATCCGAGAAATGGTAGCCCCTGGGTTGTTGGCCATATTGGTGCCTGTAGCGGTTGGACTTGTTGGAGGTGCTGAAATGCTTGGTGGCTTACTGGCTGGAGTAACTACTTGTGGTATTTTGATGGCCATTTTTCAGTCCAATGCTGGTGGGGCTTGGGACAATGCCAAAAAAATGATTGAAACAGACGGAAGGAAAGGAACCGAAGCCCATAAAGCTGCAGTCGTAGGAGATACTGTTGGGGATCCCTTTAAAGATACTTCGGGACCCTCGTTAAATATTCTATTAAAATTAATGTCGGTCGTAGCTTTGGTCATTGCACCAACAGTGGCTTTGGATACAGACGCTATGACTGAGAAATTAGAAAAGAGTGATCATACTATTGCCATCGTAGTGGACAAAGAGAATGAAATTGCCGACGATTTGGTTCAGTTTGAGGACATTATCAAAAAGTAGGTCGCACAGATAACCGAAAACCCAATTCAGGAGATTGTGGCCCATTGAGGGAACGATGGGGGCCCTTCCAAATCAGATCCAAACGGAAAAACCGGACTTGGGACTGGATATCAATTTTGACCAATTTCATTCCAACATAACTGACCTCAAAGCTCTTAAAACTATTATCCGACTCTAATTCAAAGCGACCCTCGCTGTCGGTGACCATCCCTATGGGGATACCTGTAAAATAAACATGGGCATCGGTTATGGGAATGCTCTGGTCATCTACCACAATACCTCTGATAAGAGATTGAGAAAATGAAAGGTTATAGCACAACAAAAACGCTGTGAAAAATAAGTAGGTTTTGAGCATAAGGTTTTGGGGTGAGGGGTCGAAGACTTGATCAGGACATATACATCACTTTTTTAACTGCTTTGACCACATCCTCACTATTGGGGAGCCACTCTGCCAATAAAACGGGAGAGTATGGTGCAGGTGTGTCGGCGGTGTTTATCTTTTCTATGGGGGCGTCGAGAAAGTCAAAAATTTGATTTTGAACCTGATAAGTAATTTCGGTGGAAATATTTCCAAAGGGCCAAGACTCCTCTAAAATGACCAATCGGTTGGTTTTTTTAACTGAGGAAAAAATACTTTCATAGTCCATAGGACGAATGGTTCGCAGGTCTATAATTTCACATTCTACGCCTTCTTTAGCCAATTCATCTGCAGCGGTAAACGCGGCTTTGATTATTTTTCCAAAAGAGACAATGGTGACATCACTTCCTTCTCTTTTGATATCGGCCACTCCAATGGGCAGGGTGTATTCTCCTTCAGGGACTTCACCTTTATCACCATACATTTGTTCCGATTCCATAAAAATTACGGGATCGTCGTCTCTGATGGCCGACTTGAGAAGTCCTTTGGCATCATAGGGGTTGGAGGGAACAATCACTTTCAAACCAGGACAATTGGCGTACCAGCTTTCAAAGGCTTGAGAATGGGTTGCAGCCAGTTGACCCGCAGAGCCCGTAGGTCCTCTAAATACAATTGGGCATGGAAATTGCCCTCCCGACATTTGTCGGATTTTAGCAGCGTTGTTGATGATTTGGTCAATTCCTACCAGTGCGAAATTAAAAGTCATGAACTCGATGATGGGTCGGTTACCTGTCATGGTTGATCCTACACCAATGCCCGCAAATCCCAATTCAGATATAGGAGTATCTATCACACGTTTGTCTCCAAATTCGTCTAACATTCCTTTTGAAGCCTTATAGGCGCCATTGTATTCGGCAACCTCCTCTCCCATTAGATAAATGGTTTCGTCTCTCCTCATTTCCTCTGACATGGCTTGACAAATGGCTTCTCTAAATTGTATCGTTTTCATTAAATATTGATTTGCAGTGCAAATTTAAATAAATGAAGCTTGATAAGCGGAAGTTGATAGAGAATTTTAGACAATGAACGCTACAAAAACTGCCCCGTAGGCACGTATTACGTGATAAATTTAGTAATTTGGTATAACAGGATTATATGAAACTTATTCAGTTAAACATTAAGGGGATTTCCTACAGCGAAACACAAACTGGTGCCTATGCGCTCATTTTGAGTGAAGTAGACGGTAATAGAAGCTTGCCTATTATTATTGGCGGTTTTGAAGCACAGTCCATCGCCATTGCGCTGGAGAAAGAATTAAAGCCCAAAAGACCCCTCACCCACGATCTTTTCAAAAACTTTGCAGAACGATTTAATGTATATGTGAAACAAGTAATCATTCATAAACTGGTAGATGGTGTTTTTTACTCCAGCTTGATTTGTGAACGGGATAAAATTGAGGAGATTATTGATGCCAGAACCTCGGATGCCATTGCAATGGCACTGCGATTTGGGGCACCAATTTTTATCTATGATTCGATCCTTAAACAAGCTGGATTTGACGAGAGTCGCATGAAAGAGGGTCAAAAAAATAAGGAGAGTGAAAATTGGATCCAAAATTTTGTTGATGAACAGACCAAAAAGAAAGCCATCCCCGATGACCTAAAAAAACTCTCGCTCACCAAACTAAAATCTCTTTTGGATAAAATGGTCAACCTAGAGGACTACGAAAAGGCGATCAAAATCAGAGATGAGATTTCAAAAAGGGAATCTAAAAAGTAAGTGTTAATCTTTTTTGGAAAACTATTTCTACACTACAAAAATTGCCCCCCTACATGATTTATTTTTGGACAGGTTAACAATAAATAAAAATGCAGCAGTATTTAGATTTGGTGAGGTTCATCCAAGACTACGGAACAGAAAAAACAGATCGAACGGGAACGGGAACAAAGAGTATTTTTGGTTACCAAATGCGGTTTGATTTATCAAAAGGTTTTCCATTGGTTACTACCAAAAAAATTCATGTAAAATCTGTAATTCATGAGCTGTTGTGGTTTTTGAAAGGGGATACCAATATCGATTACTTAACACAGAACGGGGTAAGGATCTGGAATGAGTGGGCCGATGAAAAAGGAGATTTAGGCCCGGTCTATGGACACCAATGGAGGAATTGGAATGACGAAGGTATAGATCAAATAAAAACGGTTATCGAAACTTTAAAAACCAATCCCGACAGCAGAAGAATGCTGGTTTCGGCATGGAACCCGAGTGTGATGCCTGACACTTCGGTTTCTTTTGTAGAAAATGTTGCCAATCACAAGGCGGCACTGCCTCCCTGTCATGCATTTTTTCAGTTTTATGTCGCTCAGGGAAAACTTTCCTGTCAACTCTATCAGAGAAGTGCCGACCTCTTTTTGGGTGTGCCTTTCAACATCGCCTCCTATGCATTATTGAATATGATGGTCGCTCAGGTTTGCGATTTACAAGCGGGAACTTTTGTCCACACTTTTGGTGATGTCCACATCTATTCCAATCACCAAGAACAACTGAAAGAGCAGCTCAGCCGGACGCCAAAACCACTTCCCGAGATGATCTTAAATCCTGAAATCAAAGATATTTTCGGTTTCAAATACGAGGATTTTACACTAAAAGGATATGATCCTCATCCACTAATTCGTGGAAAAGTAGCTGTTTGAATCAAGCTGTTTTTTTTAAGCCTTTTAGCACTGATGTAAGGTGATCAATCTCCTCGGTTGAATTGTAAAAATGAGGAGAAAAACGAAGGTAATTGCCGCGGTAGGCCGCCCGAATATTTTGATCTTCCAATCTTTTGAGTAACTGCTCTTGGCATGCTACGCTTACGATTGAACTTTGGTCCGCGCGATCAATATATTCGGGAATCCAGTCTATTTTGGTTAATTCTTCTCTCAAGGTATTGCTCAGCATTTTGTTTTTTTCTACTAAGTCCTTGAAATTATTTTGGGTTAAATAATCTAAGGCAAAAATCAGTGAGTCGGCACCTAGGATATTAAAATGTCCTGCAAAAACTTTTTGATAAAAAGTATGGGACTTGGGTTGGGTACGTTCCATAAAACGATCCGATAGGGCGACAAATCCATTGCCAAAACCAGCTAACAGCCACTTGTAACCACTAGAAACGACGGCATCGAAGGGCGAATCAGAAAAACTAAAAAAATCCGTTCCAATGTACTGCGTTGCATCACCAATGATGAGCATTTCGGGGTATTTTTCGTGAAGGGATGCCAAAAAATTAAAATCAACTTTGAGCCCACTGGTGAATTGGACCATGCTGACCACCAAAGCATCACAATGATGCTCCGCCAATAAAGCCTCTATTTTTTCTTCCAAACGCTCTTCGATGGACAAAGAAAAAAGATTGAAATTTCTTTCCTCCAAAGCATCAACGAGCGAATGGTAATCTTCTTTGATATACAAAACTTTACTGCCCTTTTTTAGAGTGTCCAAAACAAATCTGATCCCAACAGAAAAGTTGGGAACAAAAAAGGTCTGTTCTTTTTTTGAACCAATAAACCGAGCAATGGTCTCATGAGTTTTATCCAAGCGGTCGTAGGCATCAATTTTGTATTGATCCCCTTTGTAGAGATATTCTTTTTCGCAATTGGCTCTAAAGTCCATTAGAGGCTGAGACATCAAACCGACGTAAGCGGTATTAAAATAGGTGAATGAATTCAGGGCGGGGAATTCTTTTCGGAAGCTCATAAATTAATTAGAAAGCGTACATTTATGTCAAAATTAGTCTATTTAAAAAAAATATGACCTCAATTCATAAATTAAGTTTCCTCTCAAAGTACCTCATTCTTTAATCTTATGGCTCAACAAATGAAATTGGAGTCCAACTCGACCGTTGCACCCTTAGAGGAGGAAAAGGCAATTAAGTCAAACAACGGATCCATTCCAGAACAAAAAGTTACCCTTATCGCTGCTATGGATGAAAAGCGGGTATTGGGGAAAAACAATCAATTGATTTGGCATTTAACTGAGGATCTGAAAAGGTTCAAACAACTGACCACAGGTCATGCCATCATTATGGGAAGAAAAACCTTTGAGTCATTACCCAAGGCTTTACCCAACCGTCACAATATTGTGATTAGCCACAATCCCAACTATTCGAGAGAGGGAATCACAGTTTGCCATAGCATTGAAGAAGCATTGGAATGTGCGTATGAGGATCCACAGCCCTTTGTAATTGGAGGTGGACAGATCTACCAGCAAGCCATTGGACTGGCCTCTGCGATGGAGTTGACTTTGATTCATGCTCAATTCGATGGGGATGTTTTTTTTCCAAAAATAAATCCAAATGAATGGACGATCGTAAAGGAAGAAAAAATGGAAAACAGCGACTTTAATTATTCGTTTATCACCTACCATAAAACACAAAAATGAAAGCATATCTATTCCCTGGGCAAGGGGCTCAATATCCTGGGATGGGAAAAGCCCTTTTTGATCGGTTTGATCAAGCCAAAAAAATGTTCAAAGCTTCGGATGAAATTTTAGGGTTTGAACTTTCTAAAATACTTTTTGAGGGGAGCAAAGAGGAATTGCAACAAACCCGTGTAACCCAACCTGCCATATATATTCACTCCGTTATCTCGGCAGTGGCCATGGGGAACGATTTTAAACCAGATGCGGTAGCAGGACACTCTCTGGGTGAATTTTCGGCTTTGACAGCTGCTCAAGTCATTGATTTCGAGTCTGGTTTAAAGCTGGTATCTAAAAGAGCAGAGGCCATGCAAAAAGCTTGTGATCACACCCAAGGGACGATGGCTGCGGTTTTAGGCTTGGAGGATGACAAAGTGGAGGAAATATGTGAGCAAACGCCAGGTGTGGTAGTAGCAGCTAATTACAATTGTCCCGGTCAATTGGTTATTTCAGGAGCCATTGATGCTGTGGAAGCGGCGTGCGAGACCCTGAAAGCCGAAGGCGCGAGAAGGGCTTTGATCTTACCCGTTAATGGTGCATTCCATTCTCCACTGATGGATCCTGCAAAAGAGGAGCTTGCTCAAGCGATAGATGCCACTTCTTTCTCCGATCCTATTTGTCCAGTCTACCAAAACACGACTGCCATGGGGGTGACTGATTCAGTAGAAATTCAAAAAAATTTAATTGCTCAACTGACTGCACCCGTCCGATGGACTCAGAGTATCCAAGCCATGATTGATCAGGGCGTTTCCGAATTTATGGAGCTGGGGCCAGGGAAAGTTTTACAGGGCTTAGTGAAGAAGATATCACCAGAAGTGATGGTCTCCAAAATGGAATTTTAAAGCTTTACCCAAAAAAACTTTTGACAGTATCAGTGATGAAATCAATTTGATCATCGGCAAGTTCTGTATGCATGGGCAAAGAGATGACCTCATTGACGATTTGCATGGTTACACCAAAATCCTCAGCTTTGTAGCGTTTACTGGTGTAGGCTTTTTGTAAATGCAAAGGAATGGGATAATATACCCCACAAGGAATTTCATTTTCATTCAGGTGCTTGACCAAAGCATCTCTATCCGCATCCAAGACCCGGAGGGTATATTGATGAAAAACATGGGAGTCACAATCGCCTTTTCGGAATGGGGTAACCAAATTGGGATGGTCAGCCAAACGCTGGTTGTACTTTAAGGCCGCCGCTTTTCGCGACTCGTTGTAAAAATCGAGATAATTTAATTTGATATCGAGTATGGCGGCTTGAAGCGTATCCAATCTTGAATTGACCCCCACCACGTCATGATGGTATCTTATATACATTCCATGATTGACCATGCCTCGAAGGGAATGTGCCAGATCATCATCATTGGTAAAAATTGCACCCCCATCACCATAGGCCCCTAAATTTTTGGAGGGAAAAAAGGAGGTCGTACCCATATGACCCAATGCTCCTGTTTTTTTCTTACTTCCATCAGAAAAAGTGTAGTTTGCACCGATGGATTGCGCATTGTCTTCAACGACATACAGGTTGTTTTTTTCAGCCAAAGCCAAAATTTCCTCCATGTCTGCAGCTTGGCCAAATAAATGAACGGGGATAATTGCTTTGGTTTTAGGGCCGATGACCCTCTCGATGGCGGATACATCAATATTATATGTTTTGGGGTCAACATCAACCAAGACCGGGGTCAATCCCAAGAGCGAAATGACTTCGACCGTTGCGGCAAAAGTGAAATCTGAAGTGATCACCTCATCTCCCTGTTGGAGCCCCAACGCCATCAAAGCAATTTGAAGAGCATCGGTTCCATTGGCACATGGGATCACATGTTTTACATTGAGGTAGTTTTCCAAATTTTCTTGGAAACTTTTGACCTGTGGGCCGTTGATGAATTTTGTAGCGGCAATCGTCTCCAAGACAGATTGGTTGACTTGGGCTTCAATCTGTTGATATTGACCCTGAAGGTCAACCATTTCGATCTTTTTCATATTATTTTTTACTTCGCAAAATTAAAAAAAGCAATCTGCTTTACCCAATTGAGATTAAAAACTATTTTTGAACTTGTGATACCACATTTTTTATACAATCTTGTTTTAACGCTTACCTATCCTCTAATTAAATTCATGGGTTTTTTTTCGAGTAAGCTCTCCCTATTTACTGAAGGACGTAAATCGGTCTTTACACAATTGAAGTCAAAAGGGGTGGACCAAGGGAAATGGGTATGGTTTCATGTGGCCTCATTGGGAGAGTTCGAACAAGCCCTCCCTCTAATGGTTTCTCACAAGAAGATGTTTCCAAAGCACAAGCTACTTCTGACCTTCTTTTCTCCCTCTGGCTATGAGGTAAAAAAGAATTTTGAACTTGCCGATTGTGTGTGTTATTTACCTTGGGACACGCCAAAAAACACCCGTCGTTTTTTGGATTTTTGTAATATTGAATGTGCCTTATTGGTCAAATATGAATTTTGGCCCAACTACCTTATGGGCTTGTCAAAAAGAGAAATTCCTACCTATTCAGTTTCAAGTATTTTCAGATCAAATCAAATATTTTTTAAAAATTATGGTAAAGATTACCGAAAATTACTCTTTGGGATTCAACATTTTTTTGTTCAAAATGAAGCATCTGCCACGCTTTTAAAATCGATTGGGATAGATAAAGTTACCATCAGTGGAGACACTCGAATGGATCGCGTTTATGAAATCAGTCAAAAAGAGGAGCGACTTTCATTAATAGAGCAATTTCTGGGAGGTCAATCTTGTTTTATAGCAGGAAGCACATGGCCTGAGGATTACGACTTAATGGAGCATCTATTAAAAATACCAACCGATTTAAAAATCATCATCGTCCCCCACGAAACCACAAAACTGTCGATTGAAAGGCTTGAAAAACGAATTGAAATTCCTTACACCAAATGGAGTGATTTTGATGAAAAAAGAGATCAAAACAAAACCGTTTTGATCGTGGACACCATTGGTCAATTGACTAAAATTTATCGTTATGCAAAATTTGCCTATGTTGGAGGTGGGATGAAAAAAAATGGCTTACACAATACCTTAGAGCCTGCGTCCTTTGGTATTCCTGTTATCATTGGGAAGTTTTTCAATCGGTATGAGGAAGCTGTGAGCCTGTTAAAAAAGGGGGGGATTACTAGCGTAAACTCATCCCATGAGTTCAAAAAAATTTATGATTTGCTCCTGCACGATGCATCATTAAACCAAAAAATGGGAGATGTAAATGCTGAATATGTCAAAAATGGGAAGGGGGGCAGTCAAATGATCATTGAAACGATAAAAAGTCAAATGAAATAGCAAGATCAATTCATTATATTTACATTCAAACTTTCAGACATGAAAAAAACCTTATTAATCCTCTTTTTATCATTGACAATTGGTCGAGCACAACAAAATCAAGATGCGCCGCTTAACATCATTTTTTTAATAGGTGATGGCATGGGATTGAGTCAAATTTCTGCGGGAATGTATTCCAATAATAACCAAACTGCATTGGAGGGCTTTCCGGTAATAGGGCTTTCCAAAACCCAAGCCGTAAAAAACTTAGTGACCGATTCTGCAGCAAGTGGAACTGCAATGGCCTGTGGAGAAAAAACCTTAAATGGAGTTATTGGAATTAGTGCAAAAAATAAAAAGCTCAAATCCATCCTTGAAATTTGTGAGGACAATGGATACAATTCAGGATTGATTTCAACCTCCAGTATCGTTCATGCTACCCCAGCTTCGTTTTATGCCAATGTTATTTCGAGAAAAAAATATGAGGATATCGCTTTGGAATTCATTGAAAGCGAAGTAGATTATTTTATTGGAGGAGGAAAGAATTTTTTTATTGAAAGAAAAGACAACAGAAATCTAATCAAAGAAATGAATGGCATTGAGGTGGTAAAAAACCTAAAAGCTTTTCAGAAATCTGATGCCCAAAAAATCGGATTTTTGACTTACGATGAAGAGCCTCCTTCTTTGAATGAGGGAAGGCAACCCCCTTTGGATGCTTCTCTTTCAGCCGTCTTGAGTAAGCTGGACAGTCGAGCGGAACCTTTTTTCCTGATGGTAGAGGGATCTCAAATTGATTGGGGTGGCCACGCCAATGACATTGATTACATTACTTCAGAATTCAGAGAATTTGACAAGGCAATCGCTCTAGCTCTAGATTATGCAAAAAACAATTCCAATACCCTGGTCGTGGTAACGGCTGATCACGAAACTGGTGGGCTGGCGATTATCAAAGGGGAAACAGAGACTTTTGAAATGGAGGCCAGTTTTAATACCCCCGGTCACAGCGCTACAATGGTCCCCGTTTTCAGTTTTGGCAAATCTTCAGAGCTGTTTGCAGGTATTTATGAAAATACTCAAATTTTTCACAAAATGTTGGAGGCAATTGGATTGAATTGATCTAACGGGTTCTCATGTTCTGAATTACCTGTCTGTCAAATTGATCCTCATCTTCTAAAATGTCAAAAAAACTTTGCAAATAGCTCAGGGTACTATCGTATTCCGTGGGCAACTCGAATTGGGGTTTTTGGGCCTCTACAATTTGTATGAACGCAGATTTGTTGGATAAAATTTGATCTCTAATCTCTTCCATTAAGGATTCATCCCTTTTAAAACCTCTGTATTTTCTGTCTTTAACCGACTTGATACCCAATCGGCTGTTGACAATGGCATAGCTGGCATCGACCAGTCCACACAGGTCAAAATCATAAGGCAGGGGATATATTTTTTTATCTATGTAGAGCAGTTTTCCATTGTGCTGATAGGCAACAGAAAAATCAGTATTTCCGATCATGAACTGGAATATGGCGTTTTGAACGGTTGTCCTATCATCCATAGCTTTTGGATGAATGTAACGTTCAAAGGTTTTTCCCTCAAATCGATCGGCAACGCGCTTGTCATCTTCAATAAGAAACCCTTTGATGTTGTGAACAATCGTTTTACTATTTTTTATTTCTTTAAATTCAATGTCTACCCTACGTGTTTTAAAATGATAAGGGGAAATTTTTTCATACAATTTATAGGCAATAAATTCTTGAATGATATTATCGTTTTTCTCTTCTTCAAGAAGACAGGGCACCACCAATTTTAAATTTTTATTGCCTTCAAATAGAGTACCCTCGGCTTTTTTATTTTTGATTTTCATCTTAATGGGGGGAAAATAGCACTTTGACCTTCTAAAATTACCTCTTGCTCTTAGCGAAACCTCCAAGTCATTCCACTTGTTTTGGTGCCAATAAGACAAATTGGTTTTTATCAGCGTCGTATCATCTGTTTCCAGTCTGATGACCTTGTTGGAGTAACTCAATTTTATTTTAAGGGGAGCCTGATCTTCAAATAGTTGATCTGATAATTGTTCAACCTGTGCATTTATGGAAGCAAAAAAGAAAAGTCCGAGCAGAAAAAACATTTGTTTATTCATAATATAGTTAATAGATTTATGATATCTAAAATAGTAAAATTTGTGATTAAATACCTTTCAATAATCAACCACCGCACATTGATAACAATGCTGCTTTCTGTATTGGTGCCTTATGCTGCATATCAATTCGAAATTATCTACAACATTGACTTGACCTTGATCAGTATTGGGATCATTTTTCCTTTGGTTTTTGCGATCAGAGGAGCTTTTAAAAGACGAGAAAAAGCTTTAGAGTTTTTAAGTTTACATAGGGGTGCACTTAAAACCATCAATTATTATTTTATGAACAGCTCTAATCTTACTGATGAAGCCAAAAATGAAATCAATCAAATCCTTGACGATCTCTCCAATTCTTTTATAAATCATTTGTCTCAATCCTCGCACAACATAGATGAAATAGACAAAAAGACTGGATTGATATATGAATTCATCAAAAAATACGATGAAGAAATATCTGGAGGTGTCAAGCAGAAAATCATTCGCTTTATCAAAGATGTCCATGTTTCACAAGAAAATCTGATGGCGGTTCACACCCATCGAACGCCTATAAGTCTTAAAGCCTATTGCTTGATATTTATCTATATGTTCCCAGTGATTTACACGCCCACCATCATCAACAAGATTGGTCTGGATAACCCCTCAAGCCTCACTTATTTTGTAATCATTCTGAGTGAATTTATTCTTATATCTCTTTACAACATCCAAGATCAAATGGAATATCCTTTTGATAAAGATGGCTTGGATGACATTAAATTGGACTATTTTAAATACAATAGATCCCAAGAATAAATTAGAGTAAGTTCTTAGCGCTATAGCAACATCCCGTGAACCTCACAGACAATTGGGTTGGATTTTCCATGATCAATCCATTTCAATGGGTCAGATTGAAATGATTTATGCCTGGCTTATATGCCTCATTTAAAAAAAGCTGCCTTCATATTAAGTAAATAATAATTTATCTTTTAAAAAATGTTTAATTTTAACGTATAATTTCTCATTTGATAAATACATGTTAATATTGTACACTCATGAGATAATTAGGATAATTAATTGTCATAAAACCTGAATTACATTTGTGTCAAATAAAATCCTATAGTTATGAAAAAGCTTCTTATCTACACCTTCATTCTTTCACTC
>Ga0181577_10000809_pt1 | contig 25152 bp, 21 predicted proteins | sample 101ome_21_FD_132468 | JGI IMG/M metagenome (GOLD analysis project Ga0181577, IMG submission 132468) | Coastal salt marsh microbial communities from the Groves Creek Marsh, Skidaway Island, Georgia - 101413BT metaG (megahit assembly) | ecosystem: Environmental > Aquatic > Marine > Intertidal...
AATCAGCTTCAGCAGTTTCTAATTGTTTTCCACCTTTGATGATGTAGAACTCATCGTATCCTTTTAAATCATTTGATGTAAAACATTTATTTTTTCTGTACTCTTTTGTAGCATTTTGAAAGAACTCTCTGTAGGTATCATCCCACTCATTGCCTAGTGGATCGATTTCGTTATATACTCTACCCAGTATGTTCTTCCATTCGTAGTGCCCATTTGTAATAAAGAACCCGATGGTCGTTGTATTGTATGCCTTCTGAATATCCTCTAACATTGCTTTTGTTAAACCTCTTCCAGTATTGTTAGCTTTTATAACTCTACCATCAACATGGAAAATAACTGAGTTATTGTAGTATCTACCAGTGGATGTTCTTTTGATATCTTTCATTTCATAATCCATGTGAGAACTACTACGATTAGTATCACCATCACTTATAACTACTAAGTTCATTTTCTCAACGTTATGCTTTCTTTTAAAATCTTTGATTAGCTTTGTTGATACATTAAGAGCTTGGTTAAGTGGTGTTGAACCATATCTTTCGTACTCAGAACATATCCATCTATCATCACCATAGTATCCACTTTCCATTTCTCTTCTAACGTAACAGTGATATAAAGCTTCTTCTAATACAGCTTTTCTCATAGATGAACTAACGATTTGTGGCATTGATAAGTTGTCATCTCTCATCTCACCATCCCTTTGTGTCAGTTCGCTGTATCCTCTCTCAGTAGTAAATCCATAGATGTCAAATGGAATATTAACTGCTTTACAGAATAAACTCAAGTGAACTACTTGGTCAAGAACATTACCCATTGTACCATGCATTGAACCTGAGTAATCAATAAGTCCAATCAATCCATGATTTTTAGCATCAGCCAATCTTGTGACTTTAGCAAATATGTCATCATCAGTTTTATATGACCATAGTTTATTTACATCGATTGAACCACTTCTTGCTGTTTCAGCTCTTGTCCATCTAAATGCTGCTTTTCTTTGCTCAAATTCTTTTACCGCAAAATTGACTGACCTTTTAGCATTTGCTAGGTACTCTTTAAAAGAATCTCTATATGAGTCATAATCTTTCATTCCATAGTAATCATCTTCAACATAGATTTTATTAGCATCAATTGTTTGTTTTCTTGACTCCATTAATGTTTTGTAATCTACAACTGAAGCATTTTTAATCTCAGGAGAAAGCTCTCTCATAACTAAATCTTGATCGCCATCTTTATCTACATCTAAAAGTTTTCTTTCATTGTTTCTAAATGCTTCATCAGTCAGAGAAACATCTTCTTCAGGTTTTTTAGTTGGCTTATCCACATCCTCCGCAGATAGCGTATTCTCATCGTCGCTACTTGAGCTAGAATCATTGGTCTCTTTGCGATCGTCAGAGTCCTCGCTATCCGCAGATTTTGTTTCGTTTGAATCTGATTCGACATCTTCTTGGCTTGAGCTCTCAGTCTCATCCTTGGAGCTTGAACTTTCAGATTCAAAATCGTCATGACCTGATTGTGTGCCTGGCTCGGTTTGACCATCAGATGGTAAATCGCCATCATCAATTTCAGGTTCTTGTATTAATTCTGGTGTGTTTTCTTTTGTGTATGCTAATATGTCCTTTACTACTTGAATTACATCTTCAAAAGTATCAGTTGACATTGTAGCATTATATAGTGCTTCTTCTTCCGGATTAAATGGAATACTTAAGTGAGCACCAACTTTTGCTTTTAAGTTAATTTTATCAATAAGCTTAATATTATTAAAGTCATGGTCTTCTCCAAAGAATCCATCTTCAAATAACTTTTTATAACCTCTTTGGAATGGACCAACTAAACCAACATATCTTGATTTGATTTTTCTTTCAATCCTTGCATCTTCAACAACGTTAATATATGTACGTGGGCATCCTTCCAATTTTTCAGGAGAATCATGCCAACCTTCAAATGGTGTTTCCAATGCGTGACCAACTTCATGACCAATCAATAAATCAGAAACATCCTTTCCTTTGTCAACCCACTGAGGAAGACCAAGTACTCTATTCTTGATATCAAACCAAGCAGTTTCATAATTACCATGTTGAACTGAGATGTTCTCAGTTGCTAATAATTTGGCTAATATAGATTTTTGACTCAATTTAAACTCCTTAAATAACTACCCTTTGGAATCTCCGCCGGGTATGTTATCATCATATAGGTATATTATACACCGTTTTTCTGCAAAAGTACACTGTTTTTTCACTTTTTTTTAAATTGTTACGTTCTTGTAACGTTCCTGTAACGCAACTGTAACGTTTCTAAAGCTAGCGTATCTTCGAGAAGTTGTTCTTTTTGAAAAACTCTATACGTGAACGGAATTTATCTTGTAGTACATCACCCTTATGTGATATAATAAAGACGTTCGAATCTTCATCCATCGTACCAAGTATCTTAGTTAGATTATCCACACCATCCACATCTAAACTTGAATCAAAGGTCTCATCAAGAACTAATAGATTTGTTGATGCTGAATTTTTCATCTTAGCAATATGTCTCCATGTAAAGAGTAGTGCTAAATCAATTCTTTGTTTCTCACCTTCTGAGAAAGATGCGTAGTTAAATGAATCTCTATGTCTTGATCGAATGGTCTCATTAAAGTTCTCATCCAAATGAAATGATACAAAGAAGTCTAGTATCTGAAGATAATGATTAATTAATCTATTCATAACTGGCAAGTACTGTTTGATAACTTTAGTTTTGATTCCAGTATCTTTTAACATCTCACCTATGATTTCGTTATAAGTTCTTTCTTCTACGAACTCTAACTTCTTCTCAGTTAACTTATCTTTCTTCTTGTTTAGATTTGTTTTACTTCTTTTTGCTTTTGATACATCACCAGTTGAACCCATCAATCCATCAATCTCTTTTTGAATCTTAGTAATCTCACCTTGGTGTAAACCAATAGCATCATTATTAGAATTAATCTTCTGTTGTTTTTGACGAAGTTGATTTAACATATCAGCATTTTCTCTCTGAGATTGCTTGAGCTGTCCAATAGATTTCTTTAAATCTTCTTTTGCTTGTTGTAATTCAGCTGCTTTATCCTTTATAATCTTTTGTTTAGTATCTTTAATCTCTTGGCCAATATCCTGGTCACAAGTTGGACACGTATCATTCTCTTCGTAGAACCTTGACTCTTGAACTAAATCTTTTATCTTTCCATTGTAAGTATAATCATATCCTTCAAGGGTAGACATTTTTTTAGTTTGTTGTATTTGGTCTTTCTCAGAACTTTGTATCATGGCTGTTAAACCTTTACCCAATGTTTTTGACTCTTCAAATAGTTTACTAATCTCTTCTTTATGAGTTTCAATACTACTTCTTTTCTTTTCTATTTGGTCATCGTTTAGCTCTTGTAAATCCTTTATATATTTCTCAGCTGCTTGAATTTTAGTTTTAACAATATCAAGGTTATGGTCAATATCAACTAACTCATCTCTTATTTTAATATTTCTTTCCTTCAATAAAATATTCATCTTAGTGAAGATATTGATGTCCAATAAATCTTCTATGACATGCCTACGAGTCCATGCTGGTAGTTGCATAAATGGAATGAAACTAGAAGAACCTAAAACCACTACCTGATGGAATGATTTATGGTCTAGTTTCAGAATATTTTGTTCAAGGAACTTTTGATAATCCCTTACATTACTGGCTTGGTTAATCATATTACCATTCTGCCATATCTCAAATTTGTTAGGTTTAATACCTCTTACAATTTTAAACTCAACTTGGCCAATAGCAAACTCAACTTCCACTAAAGAATTCTTATCGTTAATTGAATTAATTAATTGACCCTTCTTTATATCTCTATGTGGTTTACCAAACAATCCAAAAGATAATGCATCTAATAATGTAGATTTACCTGCGCCATTTTGGCCTACGATTAAAGTTGTTGGTGATTTCTCTAAGTTAATAGTTATAGGATCGTTTCCTGTGGAAAGAAAGTTCTTCCACGTACATGATTTAAAATGTATCATAATACCTCTAGGTTTTGTGCTTCAGTATATAATTTTCTCAATTCGACTTTTAGATGTTCTTTATCTAAATCCGTTTCCACAGCATCGACATATGTATCTAACAAAGAGGTAGTATCTTCAAGAGATATTTTGTCATCTTCGACATTCTCTCCAATATACTCTTCAAAACTCTCTGCTATCTTGAGTTCGTACGTATCAATACTTTGTAATCTATCTACAAACTTATCGAACATATATAAGTCATTTTTATTTATAACGATTAGTTTAATAAACTTTTTACTAAATTCACTTACGTCAATTTTATCATAATCAGTTTTACTATCATCGTATATAACTTTCTTAAACATTGTGATTGGATTTCTTACTGCTTCAATCTCTCTTGTTTCTGTATCTAGTACATGGAAATACTTAGGGTCATCTACATCAGCCCATGTAAATTCCATTTGTGAACCTAGGTAATGAACGTTTCCTTTTGTCGATTTAGTATGGAAATGACCTGATAGTACCATTTCAAATCTATCGAATACATCGGCATTCATACCATGTGGATTGGTTTGGCCAGGCATCATATCAAAACCTTTTAGTTCTAAATGAGCTCCAAGTATTGGTGCACCACAATTTTTTGACCACTCAGTATACTCTTGATAATTACTATTGTTTATCCATGGAATAACAGCAACTCTACATCCATCATAATCCAATACAGTTGGTTCCATACATATATTAACGTTTGATGTAAAATGTCCTAGAAGTTCTTTGAGAGAACAAAGCTCGTTAGTGTTCTTGAAATATACATCATGGTTTCCGGGTATAATATCCATAGTAATACCAAGGTCACGCATCGGCTCCAAAAAGTGTTTACGATTAGAATTAAGTGCTTTAAAGTTAACAAACTTCCTATGCTCATAGTAATCTCCTAGATGTAATATTTGTTTTATATTATTATCTTTTAAATATGGAAAAAATACTTCGGTATAGAATCTATCTTGATATTTTAAGAATATATCACTTGAGTTCCTGACACCACAATGGGTATCGTTCAGTATAGCTACTTTCATTTATAGAATAACTCCAGTTTTGCTTTTTCTTTTTCTTTCGCTTTTTCTTTCTTAGCAAATTCTTTGATTGCAGTATCTTGTTTACGAACTTCTCCAATCCTTTGCTTGAGAGTATCTACATACGCCATTGTTTCTTGAGCAGTTTCACCATCCATACCAGCTTGTACGAAATCGTCAATACCCATTTTCTCAATGAACTTAAACTTGATATCTTGTTGTTTCTTTTCTTTCATTATTCTACGTATAAATGCATAATAACATATTTGCGTAAAATAAGAAAAGGCATTTGGTTTACCAGTCCTTGTAGCTGTTTCTATATTATAATTTCCAATAGCCCTTAAGCAATTTTCTACAGCATCCATAACCATTTCTTCTCTATAAGTATATCTTACAAAGTTTGGTCTATGTGATAACCCTTCTGAAATTTTGATAAAACATCGAGCGATGTAGTCTGTGACTTTTGGTACTGGTTTATTTTGTTCTTTCAAATCTCGACATTCGACTGCATAGTCCATGACGGCTTGTGAGAACTCTTTGTTGTTGACGTAATGAGCCTTTTCTTTAGGCTTTAATTTTGCCATAGGTTTTCCTCCATAATTAATCTATTATATCATATTTCTGCGTATTTGTAAACAGTAAAATAATTAAAAAAACAGTGTACAAATGCCAGTTTTTGTGATATAATAATATAGTATCCCGGAGGGAAGGAGTATACAAGATTAATGTATCGTCTTCTTGATATCTTCTTCAGGTTCCAGGTACTTTCTCTCTTCTTCGTATCTATCTAGCAAGACTTCTTCTAGTTGGTCCATTATTTCATTGTTCGAACGAGGAGCCTTGAGAGGGACACGTTTCTCAGATAGTTTTAAAGCAAACTCAACGTAAGCTGCTTTCACATCTTCAGCTACACTAACATGGTTTACAATATGGTTCATCATAACTTTAAAAGTTTTATGTTCCGAAAAAGGAAACCAAGGGGTAAACTGAAATCCACCTAATATGTTAGAGGAAATATTTAAAGGTCTTTCAACCAAATATGAATCATCGTTTTTCACTGCTACGAGTCCGATAATTTCATCTCCATTTACTAACTTAAAGTGTCTTATATTGAGTTCTTTCATATTATATATTTATATCATGCAGATTGTAATCAAACTTTTCTTTTGAATATATTTTAATTCTTTCTGCAGCATGGTTTAATGTGTAATTCTTTCTAGTCTTCCAATGTAAATCATCAGCTATATCGAATACCTTAGTATTTCTACCATCATCCGATTTTCTTAATCCTCGTCCAATGCTCTGTAGTACTCGTATTTGTGACTTAGAGGGGCTAGCAAAAATAATGTTATGAAGATTACGAATGTTAATACCAGTACTAAAAGTGCCAATGGAAGCGACAATAATTGCATTGTTCTCATTTTCAGTAATAGCACGGGTCTGCTCTCTAGTATCGACATCAGTTTCTCCTGATACATAAAAAAGTTTTCTTTTATCATCTATCTTTTCCTTTAATAAAGTATGCAATGGTTTACCATGTTTTTCAACATAGTTAAATAGTACTAAAGTATTTCCTTCTAAATCCAATGCAAGATTTCTTATAAAATTGTTTCTTGGTTCATATCCTACTATAAAATCCAATTCATCCTGATATTTTCTTTGTTCTTTACAGTATTCATCTTTATATTTTAATAGTAATACATCAATAGAAAGTTTAGCTAAAGTATCTTTATCCATTAGTTCTTTTGTTGTAGTCACCTTATACACCGGGCCAAACAATCCTTCCAATACTAATTGATGTGTTTGAGTACCATCTAAAGTACCAGTTGTACCAATACGATATTCTGCTTCAGTACATTTTTCTAATATTGATGTTAATGATTTAGCTTTAAACTGATGAGCTTCGTCTCCTATTACCATACCAAATCTTTGAAACCATTGCGGTCCTAACTTATATATGGATTGCCATGTAGATATTAAAACTCTATTCTTAATACCATGCCTTTCAGCTCCTCCATATATTTTATAACATACTTCATTACTATTAAACGACTCATCTTGTGAAGAATAATCGGCAAAGTCAGAGTACATCTGTTCAACCAATGAAGTAGTAGGAACTATAATCAAAACGTCATCTTTACAGTAATCTAGGTACCATCTAATGGCCAAATATATAATCAGACTCTTGCCTGAGGCCGTAGGTGATAATAGTAAACCATTCTTATTCTGTAATGTGCACGACAGTGCATCTAGTTGATAGTTCCTAGGGATTATCCTTTTACCTGCACCAGAAATCACCAGAGGCCCCAAAAAGGCATTTAGGTCAATATTTTGAGTTTCACCCAAATTACCGTAGCCCGCAGATGCGGCTGTTATAACCTTGTAGTCCCTCAATTCTGCGAATTCTTTCAAATATTTGAATAAACCGTTATATAAAGTTTGTCTTTTATAATCATAAAGTCTTATCTTTCCATCCCATACTCTATTCCTATAAGCAGGCATAAATTTATATCCAGGTACAAAAAACTGGAAATGTTCAGATAGTTCACGTTCTATACTAGGGTCACAGCTGACATGCATAAAAGTCTCATTCATCTTTGCTACTTTAATTACATCCATAATATATTTTGTATTCTTTGTTTAGTTGATTCAACGTCTTTACATAAATATCTATTTATATACCAATGAAGAAACATCTCGTTTTCCTTCTCACTGTACCAACTAATATCTCTGACAGCTGTTTTAAGATGAGGCAGAGTTTGAATCTTTTCAGTTATCCAATGGTACTCAGGAAATCCATAAGATATTATAGGTACTTTATGCATCATACATTCAATACCTGCTGTACTATTTTCTAACACCGCTACGCGCGCGTGTGGGAGCACGTCATGTATACTCACGTACCCGTCTATAACTGTTTTACCTTGAGCTCTCCACTTTTCTATTTCTTTATCCTTTCCTTTCATACCAGGATGTAATTTAATTACTATAGGTTCATCATCTATTGCATCTACTATTTGACAAAGTTTTTTCCAATGGTCACCAAATCCAAAACCATTTACAGTTTCATCATGAGGTTGTTGTCCTATAATTAGTATATGTTCCTCAGGTATTTTAATCTTTGACTTACGCCATTTAAGTAATATCGAATCATCCCACTTATTAGATTTTTGTTTTATTAAATGTTGTACATGTTCTCTATCTGCTTTTAAGTTCATAGAGTAATCAAAAGGATTCATCCAATCAGGTTCTATATAAGCCATCTTTGAATCATTAGCATATCCCCATTGGTCAATAGCAAAATGTCTAGATGTAGGAGCAGTTGGTTTTATAATCATGGAATTTTTAACTCTTGGCCAAATAGATGTATGATTATAAAAGTGTATGTCAGCTTCAGATTCTTCTACTACTTCTGAGTGACCAAGCTGTAGCATAGCTTCACGAACTATTTCATAGTATCGTCCTAAGTTATCAAAACGGTGATTGTGAAATTTAAATACCACTTGTAAATTTACGCCACTCAATCATGTTCTTAATGGTTTGATGTCTCCATTTAACATTGTCTAATATTTCTTTGAGTGTATCGCATACCTCTTGCAGGTATATCATCTTAGACTGATGTTCTTGAATAACTGGGTCCGCATCATAGAATTTATCCATATCTCCTTTGAGTACAGTTAATCCATCTAATGGGTCATAATCCCAGCTTTTAGAATCCATTTCTTCTTGAGATAGTTTACCATTATAATGTTTCCATTTATCTCTCAGAAGCACTTTAAATTCTAATTCAGCTTTTTTAAGTTTCATTTTATTTACTGATAATATCTCAAGATATTTACCATGTAATTTAGCTGAATCTCTGGAAGATTCGTCCAAAGCCATTTCATCAATGACTGAGTCTTTTTTCCACATTTCTAATATTTGCTGTAAATCATTCATATAGTATATATTATATCACAGTTTACGCAAAAAGTAAACTGTTTTTTACTCAAATTCAAAGTTAGTGTATGAGAAAGTTATTTCTGTTGATAAGTAATTAACGGTATCTGCAGTTGAAGTAAATTCAAGAGCTCCTATACCTGTAGGAAATATATCCTTGAATCTTATAGTTTTATTAACGTTATTGTGAGAAGTAAATACTAATAGTGTAGCATCTTCTTTTAAATTCTCTACTTCTTTACCTTTTGCTGAAGCTATATCATGCATCCAATTATAAGTTTCTAAATAGTTATCAAAGTTTTCTGTTATTTGACATGTAATACTTAAATCAGAAAATGTTAATCTAGTTCCTGGTGCTGCATAATCAACTGTTTTATATGGTAAAGGTTGTTCTTCCAAAGTAATTTGTGGAAGTGTTATTGTAGTCGCAAAGTATTCTAGGTTTGGAAATCTTAAACTATTTATTTTAAGATGAAACCCTGTAGGACTTAAATAATTTTTATTTGTTGTGACTGCCATATAATATATTTATATAAGAAAAAGGGCCCGTTAAGAGCCCTTTTAAAAAGAGTATTAACTCTGGCTTACACCATGATGTCGTCAACTCTGAAGATTCTGAAGTATTGGTTAGCTCTATCTGAACCGATAGTACCATCAATAGCTACGTAAGGGTTAGCAATCATGCCGTACCTTGTTTTGAATCCCATTCTTGGTTGGAAATCGTTCTCACCAACTGCTTTAACCATTGTTAAAGGAACGTAAGGACAATAGAATAGTCCAGCGTCGTATGGGTTTGAACCTCTATAACCAACACAAACGAAGTCAACTGTTGCATATGGGTCGATGTAAACTTTAACTCTACCGTTTAGTAATCCAGCGAATGTATTACCAGTATCGTCAACGTTTAAGTCAACTGAAAGAGCAGGTGTGTAGTCTAAAAGACCAGCAGCTGCTAAAGCTGAAGCTACGTCTGAAGAACAGATAATGAAATTACCTTTTCCTCTTCTTGTTTCTTTAGCGATAACATTACATTCTCTCTCAATCTGCATGATTAAGCCTTTAAATCTCTCAACCATCCATCTTCCGTCTGAATCAGTGTTAACATCAAAAATACCACTTACAGCAGTAGATGATTGTAAAGCACCGATTTTAGCAGTTTTAAGAATACTTCTAACGACTTCTCTGTTGATTTCAGCTAAAATTTCAGCTGAAAGGATGTTAGCCAATTCGCCTTCAGCGTCCAATCCATGAACAGCTTTAAGGTCTTGTGCTAATTCCATTGTGTACTCAGCTTTTAGAGCTCTTGACTTAGCTGTGACAGTAGCTTTCTCGATTGTGAAAGCCATCTCTCCAAATGAACCATCTCCTGATTCACCAACACCTAATCTTTCAGCAGCGGCTGTGGATAAACCAGAACCGAATGTTGAAACTGTGTCAGATTCGTCAGCGATTGTACCATCTGTATCAGCATCAGTCACTCCACTTAACCCTGTTGGGTCAGCTTGGTGAGTACCTGTACCTGAAAAGTCAGTATCAGCTTCATTAAATAAAGCTTCAGTACCGCTTTGTGTTGAGTACTTAGATTTCATTGCGAAGATTAAACCAGTTGGTCCACTCATAGGTTGGACACCAGCTACATCATAAGCAATAAGGTTTGGCATTGCACGTCTTACTAAAGAAATCAATACTGGGTCAAAAGTACCAATGTTATTTGGTGCTGAACCTGAACCGATATTGTTAGCAGCTGCAGCTTCAGAAATAAAATTTCCTTGTGCTTGAGCTCTTTCTTCTGCAAGGGCAACTTCCTGGTTTTCTAACAATCTAGCTGTGACAGCTTTCTTGTATTTATTTTGGATTGGGTCTACACCATCATGGTCTAGAACAGGACCCCATTTTTCCATTAAATTTGCGTCTGCATTAAACATTTTTTTCCCCTATTATTAAGAAATGTGTTTGTTAATAGCTTGAGTATATCTAGCCATTGACTCAGATACAACTGATTGCTCAGCATTATCTTCACCAAGTAAGCTATCTACTTCGTCCACTGATTCGCTAACTTCACCTTTGAAGTATGAATCTCTAATAGTTTTAACTTTATTTTCAAAAGTTTCGCTATCTTCAAATTCAACATCTTCTACTAATGATGCTAATTTTTCAGCTTCAGTTTCTGCAAGCCCTGAAGATTGTTCTCTTACAATTTCAGCTTTCTGATATTCAGAATTCTGAGCATGTAATCTAACGTTATCTTCTGTGGTTTTGTTTAAAGATTCTTCGAGCTCGTTTACTTGATCGTTGAGTTCATCAACTAAGTCAACTTTACCTTCAGGAACCTCGATATAATGTTCTGTGAACACCTTTTGAAGTGAAGTCATAAACTCTTCAGCAATTTCTGTACGTAAACCGTTAGTCACTGCTAATTCGTTTTCTTTCATCCAATTCTCTACTACGTAGTCTAAGTAAGCATTTACTTTTTCTACTAAGTCATCATTGATTTCTTTAACTTCTTCTTCAAGATTTGAAGCATATTCAGACTCTAGTCTGTCTACTTCTTGTGTTAATTTTGAAGTTAACACTGCTTCGAAGATTGTACCAGCTTTCTCTTTAAATCCATCTGACAATGTAGCCTCTTCAGCGATTAGGACATCTAAATCTTCATCAAAATCTACAGATTCAATTTTGGCTTTAACTTTCTCACCATGCTTATCACCTGCGCCTGAAGCGACTGGTGCTTTTGCTGATTTAGGTTTAACCATATTTTCTGCATCTTTAGATGACTTTAGAGAATCCTCTTCTTCGGCTTCATCGACTTTAATCATTTTAGCGAATAAGCGTTGTGCATCTTCTTTTTTAGCAGCTTTGAGCATATCTACAGCAGCTTGAATAGTTCCAGCTTTAGTTTTTGGAATATTTACTTTAGGAGCCTCTTCTTTTTGAACTGACTCTTCTTCATATTCTTCTTCTTTAGCTTTTGCTTTAGCAGCTTCTTCGATAGTTTCGTCTTCAGAAACAGGTGTTTCCTCTACTTGACTCTCTTGAAGTTGCTCTTCTTCTACTGCGGGGCTCTCTGCTTCTTGATTTAAAATCTCTTCTGACATTTTATATTCCCCTATTATTTTGAGAGTTTATATTAGAGAGGAAATTTTTAAAAGCTCGAATCTCTACCTCAGGTAGATTTTTCTTTGGGGTGCTTTTTATTTCAGTCTCAATTAATTCAATGTCTTGTGGTTGTAAAACGCCGTTATCCCATACCCATTCAACACCTTCCATAACTCCATTTACAAATGCACTTGGAGCTGAAGGGTCTTGAACTATATCTATAGTAGATAACATAAAGTCATCCCCCACGTACTGTGCGCCTTTCTTCGATACAAGACTTCCCATACCACGACTTGATACACCAAGCTTAACACCACCGTCGAGTAAACCTTCTACGATTTTACCCATTGGGGTTTTAAGAATTGATGCTTTTCCAACAACATCATTTCCCTGCCAATGCAGTGAGTTGATTTTGTGTGAAACTTTATCCAGGTTTACAGTTGGTCCTTCCGGATGATTTAGTTCTCCAACTGCTCTTCCTGTTTTAACTTGTTCGGTTATATACTTATCTACGGCTTTTTCCATTACAGCCTTTTCGTATACTCTACCATTTTTGTTCTTTGCTTCTGATTGCATAAACACGCCTTCGATAGCATATTGTTTCTCACCAGTTTTCTTATTGGCTTCAACAATAATATCTAGGTCGTTATCTACAAACTCAGTTATTAATCTCATCTTGAGCTTCTCCTGCGGCGTCATCCACTGGAACCTCTTCAACTGCAGGTGCTTGACCTGCCATTGTTGGTGCTAGTTCTATTTTCTTAGCATCCAAAGCTGCCTTTAATTTTTCTGCCATAACAGAATCATAGGCTTTACCAGCGGCTACGTTATCGCCATCTTTTAAATTGTTTACTATTTCTTCAACGCTCATAATATTTTTACCTCGTTATTATTTATAAAAATTATAATTTCTACTAAGCGAATCTTGGGTCATCTGGGTCTGGCATATCCAGTTCTCCAGCTTTATCCTCAGCATCTATTTGCTTAGCAATGTCTTCAATCTCTTCTTCACTGAATCGTAATACGTTCTTTCTTACCCATTCATTGGATATATAAGTACCGACATACTCATCGAGGGAACTCAACATTTCAAACCTTTCTCTTATCATTTCAGATTGTTTTAGTTCTGAGAAATAGTTATCTTCAATATAATCGAATACAATACCATTTTTCCAACTATTCCAATCTGCTGATGTTATAACACCTTTCAATAAGAGTTGTGTTTTAAGTAGTTGCATGAATAAATCAGAGAATCTTTTTCTTAATCTGTCAATAAACTTCTTAAACTTAACTTCGTCTCTTGTTATTTCAGTTGTTCTACCTAAACTAAATTGTGCTTCTTGTTCCAATCTATTTAATGGAACATTCAATGCTTTATATAGTTTCTTTTGGAAGTATAGGATATCATCTATTTGACCAAGGTTTTCTCCACCTGGTAATGTTGATATCTCAGTACCTCTTCCACCTTCTCTTCTTGGTAGGAAGAAATCTTCCAACATTGACATATGTTTTTTATCATCTTTGATATCGCCTGTTTTAGCATCATATACCAATTTGTTTCTATACTGTTGCATAATACCACGTAAGTAATCTTCAGCTTTTCCTTTTGGTAAATTACCTACATCGATATAAAATATTCTTCTTTCTGGAGCTCTTGATATTCTATAGATTACCAAGGAATCTTCCATCATTCTTAACTGGTTTACTGGCTTTAAAGCTTTTTGTAAATATGAAAGTATTCTTTTTCTACTTGGGTCCATTACACCTGAAGTACAGTATGCAATTGCATCAGGTTTAATCTTTAATCCCTGATTGTATTTACCCATTGCGTTATCCTGGTACATAAAGTATTCTTCCACTTTCTTAATTATTTTTGCACCAGTTTTTTGGTCAACTTCTTCTTCTACCTCTTTGACCTTTCTTAATTTGGTTGGATCGACGTATCTTAATTCTTTAATTCCTGCTTTAAGATTCTCGTTATCTACTACGATATGATATGGTAATCTACCATCAACATACCATCTTCTAAATATATCATGAGCATATTGTCCGAAGTTTAACATACCTAATATATTATCAAATTCAAATCTAATCATCTCTTTGATTTTATCAGATATATCTACTTCATCTAATTTAATATTTACTGGAGCATCATCATGGTCTCCAACAATAGCTTCATTTACTATATCTTCGATAGCGGCATCACATTCTGGTTGAGATGCAATGTCTCTATATTTTAGCATCATATCGACGTCAGACTTTGCTTTATCTCCGTCTACATCTAAGTATGCTCCAAAGTGTCCACCCGCTTGAATAACTCCTGCGCCATCCTCATCCGTTTTAGTAACGAAGGAAGGTCTATCAGGTTTCTTATCTTTCTTACGAGTAATCTCGAAACCAAACATCGAGATTCCATTATTTTTATTATCTTCTGCCATAATATCCTATGAAACTAGGGGGAGGTTTCCCTCCCCTTAATTGTATTTATACTTACGAAGTGGTATCGGATTCCCAATACTGTACAACCCATGTACATTCGAACTCTTCAATAGCTTCAGTTTCGTAACCAACTGCAATTTCTGCAATTGCTTTTGGCCAACAACCTCTAAAGTCGTATCTCTTTAAAACAGATCCGTCTCTATCTAGTTGCTCAATAACCATGTCAGCAAAATAATCATTTGTATTACTCAAACCAGTGTTAGCACTATGTTCGTTAATAGCATTTGACCATTTTTCTAAATCATTTCTGATTCTGAAGTCAGTATCATTAATGATTGTGGTTGACCAATCACCAAATTCTCTAGCACCGGCCATCTTTAGAGTTCTACCTCTAAATGGTACATCCAGTTGTCCTAGTGTAGAATCAGGTAATTTTGAAGCTTTAATTAAAAATGAAGTTAGCTCCACGTCACCACCAACAAATGATGGATAGTTTACAGTAGCTTTGTATAAGGTACTTCTAGCACCTCCACCAGTAAGCTTTGATTTAAAATCATCTATTCCTAAAATAGCCATGTCTTACCTCTCCTATTGTCCACTAATTTCTGAGAATTCTACCCCAGAACGTGTTGCTATAAAGTTCAATGTAATAAAGTTAATAGACCTTGCAGGCTTGATAAAGATATCTGCTACAAATCTGTTAGCATCTATTACTTGACTTGTGTTATTAGTTCCATCACAGATTACTAATGAATCTGTAATACCTCTTCGACCTTTGACGTCTCTTAAGAAAGGCTCAACTAAGTTTTTGAATTGAGCTCTTGTAAATTCGTCATTGAATTCGAATAATTGTGCTTTAGCAGCTGTTGAGATTGCTTTTTCTAATACGATAAACAATCTTCTAACATTGACTCTGTCAAAAGCTGAAGGTCTTTGTAATAAAGTTTTATCACCAAATAGTAATGTACCTTGTCCAGGCATTGATACCAATGGGTTGATTCTTGCTTTATATAATTCGTCCCTTTGTGCTTTTGTCGGGTTGTATGCTAACTTAGTCACACCTAATAGTTGACCACGGTTAATACCTGCCGGTGAGAACCATGCATCCGCTACATTGTCGGTGTTAGCACATAAACCAGCCATATGACCAGAAGCACCAATATATCTATATACGTCGTTATATTTGTCGTATACATATAATGCTCCAGAATCAACAAAGCCGTATGAGCTTGAAGTTAGACCAGCATGACCTGAGTCTGTTCCATCACACCATTGAATTACTGTGGTGTGTGGGTTAGCTACTCCAACGCTGTCCTCTAATGGTGGAGATACAAAAGCCATACAATCTTTTCTAGCTGTTGCTATTGATATTAAATCATTTGCTATAGTAGATGAATTATTAACATCTGGGTAAGCAAACAATAGATTAATATCTACAGTTTCAGCATCTTCGAATAAATCATATCCTGATGCGATCTCTCCATTTGTAGGAGCATTGTCGTCTGTTCCGCCAGCCAGTGAGCTATCAATAACAGCTGTGTTGGTTGTCATAGCACCAGCTTGAGAAGCTATAGTTTCCCCTGCATCAGTAAGAGAAGTATCATGATCTGACCACCAAATATACTCTGAAGTTTGATTAATAACTTCTTTGTAAAAATTAGTAGTACCGTCAGGTTTCTTAGCATCTGAACCTTGAGATACAAATGCAAATTTTTCTAGTACTGTGTTTGGTGTACCTGATATTGCTCCTAATTCGTCGACAACACAAATGTGCATTTCGTCTGCTGCACTTGTCTTACCTAAATCTTTTGCAAAATCAGATGTTCCAGGTTTTTCATCAAACTCGCCTTTGAAAGGCCAAGCGTTATAATTACTAGTAGAAATACCAGCAGTCACAACACTAACTTTTAATGAATTACCTAATACACCAGGGTATTTAGCTACCCAAGGTCCAACGCTTAGAGAACCACCAGAGTAATTATTATTATAATCCTCTTCGTTCTTGATTAATTGTCCGGTTCCACCAGTAGCAACTGCATTCAGATGCCCAGATGATACACGAACTACTTTCAACGCATTCCCATACTTTAAGAATGATGCTGCGGTGAGAAAGTATTTAGCGGTATTGTCGTCCGGAGAACCAAACTTCTCAACCAATTCGTTTTCAGAACTGACCAAGACTATTTCGTCCGTAGGACCCCAATTAAATGAACCTGCAAAACCACCAATTGATGATGATACGGCAGGAATCACGTTTGTGGCGTCGATCTCTTGGACCCTTACGCCGGGTGATACTTGAAATGACATCGCTTTATCCTCTAATTATTTCTTGAGTTAGTTAATATGTTCCATAATACGGTTATTTTCAATCATTATTATTTATACTTTTTTAGTCTTTAGTGTAATCGTCATCCTTACCTGCGTAGTCTGATACTACAAATTTACGGTTTGGATGTACTGAAACTCTTAATTTTGTCATAGTTTTACGATTAACTAACATTTCAGATGCTGTATCTTTCTCAGTTAATCCTAATTCTATTAAATATTTCCTATTATTAAATGTAATACCATGCTCTACTACTGGTCTTGTATCAAAATCTTTCTTACCTCTTTTAGGTTCTGATATATCTACAATCTCACTTTCAAACTTTAATCCATTCTTTTTCCATTTAGCTATATCACCATCAACAATCAATTCATCTACATGTAGCATAGTTGCTGATGCTGAATTACCTGTATCAAACTTAGCTCGTATAAGATTATTAGGCATTCCATCTAATTCTATTGATTCTATAAACCCTACTTCTTTTCTCATCATAGGTCTTCTATTCTCTTCCAATGATAACCTATCAATTACTTTACCTAATACAACTTCATCAGGTATCTTTTTAGTCGGTTCGCCTTCTTGGTCGTATCCCATAAAATGAGACCTAATACCAGGTGAACCATTTACTTCTAGTACGTATATGTTCTTACCAACCTTACAATGGTCAACACCGCAATATACTGCACCTGATGTTCTAGCTGCTTCTATTATAACTTTTCTTTCTAAATCTGTTAATACATAAGGCTGTGTATCAGCGCCTAAGTGAACGTTATTTCTAAATTCTTTATCATCTTTTTTAATTCTTTCAGCTGCTCCAATAATCTCACCATTTACAACAAGAGTACGTATATCTGATTTAATATCAAAGAACTCTTGTATTAAAAGGTCAGCTTCAAATTTCCATAATGATTGACATACTGAAACTAAAGAACTCATATCGTTTACTTTAGATACACCAACACCTTGAGTTCCTCTTAGTGTTTTAATAATAACTGGAAACTTACCACCTATTTTTTCATGAGCTGTTTCTATTGATTTAACGTTATTTACAATAGCTGTTCTTGGAATAGGTACGTTATTTCTTTCTAACGCTAACGATGATGCCATTTTATTATCGCATAATAACATAGATTCTAAATCATTTACAAGAAAGAATCCAATAGTTTGTAAAGAAGATACTAAGGCTTGAGCAGTTAAAGATTGAATAGCTCCAGCTCTTACGAATACAATTGACTTATGCATATTAATGGTCATATCTGTATCTTCACCATCAATATTTCTTAACTTTACTTCACCAATCTCAACATCAGATGAAGTAATATAAGCTTCAGTAATATCAACAAGAGTATGTTTCATTCCTCTTTTCTTAGCAACTTTCTGAATTAAATCCGCAAAGGTTCCTTCCTCATCACTAAGGCCTAGTACAACTATCTCTAGCTCACTTGGTTTAAGTGGCTCTTCAGTTTTCTCTATTAAAAATTCGTTGAATTTTTCCATTCTGTTTCAAACCATATATTTCCTTCTGCGTCTTTAGTATATTTATTCGCATTATTTTGTTCCGTTGTAAAGCCAAAGGGCAACATATCATCTTGTATTTCTTTTAACCTTTCCTTATATAACATATTCTTCATATCAATATTAGTTAATGATTGGAATACATCAGTTGTAGTAAACCAAGCAAATAAAACTAGGTTCATCATTAAATCATCGTGGTTAGGTGCTATAGCCATAAATGAACTTCCTCTTGAAACAAAGGTACTCATTTCAACTATAGTTTGTGCATCATATATTGTTAGCTTATTTTGCTCTATGAGGTCTTTAATACCTGAGCATCCAATACGCTTAACTCTTCTAGTCATTGTTACGCCAATTGCGTTGGCCTTAATACTAGATTCAACAAACACGTTCTCATATTCTAAATCATAATATAAACCATTACAAACTACAGCACCTTGGTCATTACTTTCTACCACGACGTAAGCTTCATTATATATATTCGCATACTTATATATAATATCTGGTAATAGCATTGGTGATATATTATTATCTCTAAATACTGCTACCTGTTCGAAAGGTTTAGTGCTTACGTCAATTATAGTAAATGTACTATAATCTTGATTCCTTCCTTTCGAAACATCAACTGTCATAATATATTCATGTCCTTCAACAGGATTTTTATATATTAGACATTTTTCATTTACAAACTCTGGGTCTTTACTTTGTTGTGCTAATAACGATTCAGCACTAATTAAAGTATTACCTCTTCCATGGAATGTATTACCAAACTCTTGTTCAAACTGTAGTTTACTTGTGTTTGCTACTGTTTGGTCTTTCCACTTTTCATCTCTTCCTGGTACATCCCACCAATCAACTCTAAAAGGTTTAAATTCATTTGTTTTTTGAACTGCGCCTTCCCAAAGTTTATGATATACATTACCTATACCATTGGCTGTAGAACAAATTATAATTTGTGTATCTTTACCAGCCGTCACAACCGGATAAGTAGAAGTATAGAATTGTGCATCGTTATCCACAAATGCAAACTCATCAAGGAAAAGAAGATTTACTGACAAACCCCTAATGGAACTTGCAGATGTGGCATTCGCCACTATTTTTGAGTTATTACTAAACTCTATACTTCCCTTATTTAAAGCCTTACATCCCGGTTGTAAGAAGTAAGGCAAATTTTCTAAAGCCAAAGTAATCCTGGCTAACATCTCTCTTGCGATTGCTCCTTTGTTGGCTAATATCGCAATGGTTTTCTCTGGATGAAAACAAGCATACCATAATAAATATACTACTGATGATATTGATTTACCACTTTGCCTACAAGCTAAAACAATACTAAATCTATTATCGTTAAAGTGATTAAACATATTCTCTTGATATGGATATAAATCAAAAGGAACTAATCCTTCATCAAGAGAAATAATCTTTACGTAATTACGTGCAAAGTATGATGGGTCCTCTAAACATTTCTTATATTCAATTACTTCCTCTTTTGTAAAGGAAGTTTCAACACCATCTCTTTTAACGAGGTGATTACCTAAGTATCCAAACTCGTTATTCTTGACTCTTTGCATCGATTACATTATCCTTATCTAATAACATCCTTTGTAAGTCTGTAGTACTACCAACAAAAACATTATTATTTGTCACTTCTCGATTAACTTTATCTTCTTTCTTATTTTGTAAATCGTCTTTATCTTTTTGAAGCTTCATTAACTTCTCAGTAGTATCACCTAAATCTTTTATTGTTTTTGATAATACTTCAAAGGCTCGCGGGTGCTCGCTCTCACGTGCGAGTTCAGCTAAAACATCTAATGAACTCGTCCCTGTCCTTATTAAATCTTTATACGTTGCTCTTGAAAATTCATAATCGTCTTTTATATCTTTATCTATGATAGGACGATTTGGAACCTTACTTGGAAGATTCTTATCCAATGCTTTCATCATCTTTTCCTTTTTCATTATGTGACTATATCTAATCTACCACCCATACCACTATGAACTGAACAATAATAGTATAATGTATTAGGTGTATTATCATCAATCTCTATTGTACTTACACCACTTGTTTTATTTACGTTTGTTAAATACTCAACCCCACTTGCGTGTGTACCATCACTGGTAGTTGAAAATCTTAATGGGTGAGCTGTAGGATGGTTAAACGTATATGTTCCACCCCTTTGTAAAGTAAATCCAGCTTGTTGTGTACTACCATAATAGTAAGCGTTTCCTGTACCAATGGTTTTAGCAGCAACAGTAAGTGTATATGTTGAAGTACCTGTTTGTTGGTTATAACCACCACCATCAATTGTAGTAGTGACTGTGTAATCATCATCAGCATCTGCTTCTGATTGAGTGACTCTGAAATCCATTTCTTCTAGTATTTGATTACCAGCTTTATCGTTATTAAAGTCAATATTAATTTCTCTAATAATACCTGTATTTGAAGCTGGTCCATAGAATTTCATTTTCATTGTAAAATCTAGTTGATATGTTAGTACTCTTCTTGCAGTATAATCGCCTTCATACTCATCAGATATTTGTACACCTGTTAATACTAATGGAACATCTTGTTTTAATGTAGTCCAACCATCAACTGGTCTGATTGTGACTGTATACTCTGGTTGAAAGTATGGAAGTATTTGTTCCATTATTTGTAAACCATCATCTTGGTTTTTAGCCAATATATAAAGTGACATACCAATATCGTATGTGGTATAATGTTTAATTAATTTTTTCTTAGTATTATCTGAAGTATTTGTTTCTTGTATAGCCGCCCTTTTAACCAATCTTTGATTAGGGTCTAATGCTAAAGAAGTAATTTCAAAAGCCATCCTTGGTAGTTTAATTGCCATAGATGCATCTCTACCAGTATCTCTATCTAAAGCTGCTAAAAACTTTTGCTTAGGTCCATAAGCTAATGGAACCTTCATAGTATTAATTATATTACCAGCTGAATTTCTTCTTACAACTTTTAAGTTATTAAATAGTGTACCAAATACGGCCACCGATTTTCTCATTGTTGCATGATAGAATGGATCGCCAAACATTAGTAAGTCTCCGATGGGTCACCAAATGGATTAACTTCAGAAAAATCTAAGAATCCATCGGCTACAGTTTCAAAATCTATATTTTGAGCTAATTCATCATCAGCCCAAGCTGTTCCTGTTGTATCTGTTTGGTCATTGAATATTGTTGTAATAGTACCACCCAAACCAGATGCTAATCCAGTTATAGCGTTACCACTTGCTGAACTAAATTCTCTGTACTCAGTAGTTCCAGTGACTTGTATTTGGTCTAAGAATAATCTCATACTCGATTGTGATGATTTAATTCTTTGTACAATCTCACCAGATATTTTAATAAGTGGACTTGTTGATAAAGTTTGTTCTGCTCTCTCACCAACGATTAAGTAAGAATTATTTGTAGCTAATGTAATATCCATAGCTACCTCATAGTTTTCATTTGCTTGGTCATCAATTACTTCTATTTCTGTATCGAAATCTTCACCTGAGTATTCAAATATCTCAGTTGTTAGTTTATAAACTGGTAAATCAGATAGTTGATAGAATGGTTTATCATCTTCAACAAATTTAATTTCAAAGAAAGTATTTGTCATTGGAAGGAATAATAAATCACCTTCCCTTGGTTTTGGATTTACATTTCCTGAGTATGATGGGTCTGCTCCAGCAACTCTACGCTCCCAAACTTTTCTAGAGATTACGAATTCAGCTTCGTCTCTTATTTCTAATCCAAACTTAGAGTATAAATCTATTGTATTGTTAAACCCATCTACATTTTCTAAATATGCTTCAATTAAATATGCATCATCAAACTTAGATGCTGGGTCTTCATCTAGTATTGCATCTCTATTGATAAGTGTACGTGGTATATAATAGACATCTTGCCCATATATCTTCAAAGACTCAACGATTAAGTCTTCGTACAATTGTTGCTCAGACCTTACAGCCTGGCTAAAATAAACATTCCTAGGCATATTTTATCCTGAGAAAAAATCAACTGGTCTTTCCCAATTCAATCTTGCTTCTTCTTCTAATAAGGTTATTTCTTCTTTGGCATCATCAAATAATTGACGACCATTAAATGCAACGCCACCTGGCATTTGCATTCCTTCAAATTTTAATAGGTTTTGGCCCCATTGCCTTTTGATTAAAGCAGTAGCATATTTCTTTAAATAATAATCATTGTATATATCAGTATAAGATGCTGGGTCTATTACTCTAATACACTCAACAACTAAATATTCATCAGGTAAAACTTCTTCATCCCAATCCATAAATATTTCTAACGTATTTCTATGACGATTAAAATCTATATGTTTTTGGTCAGAATCAATTACTTTATCTAATAAATCTAGATATTCCATACTCATAACATATTCGGCTAAACTTCCCATAAAGCCTAGGTTATACATATCGTGTAAATGTATTTGATATCTTACATCGAACATATCACTTGATGATACATCATCACGTATCGGCATAACTCTTACTACATCTGTAATTAAACTATTAATTGGTATATAACGATTCTCTATATCACCTTTTACTATGCCATTAGAAGCAATTGTTCCTGTAGCACCTGATGTTCCACCAGTAATTACATCGCCAACAGCAAATGGTGTATTAGAATCTTCTAATGCGTTATATCTTAACTTAGTAGTACTTGTGACTGAATCAATAACTGCCTTTGCTCCGGAAGTTCCACCAGTAATTGTTTCACCCTTTACAAATGTACCATTTGAAGCAGCTGCGGTAGTTAACTCTGAGTTTGTGACTTTATGTTTTAAAAAGAATTTTTCTGTAGCATCATCATGATATGTTTGCCAAAATTGTATAGCTTCATCTACACGATCGTCTAACTGATCGTCATCAATATTTATTTCGATAACTGGAAATCCCAGTTGTCTTAAACAATAATCTTTGAATGTATCTTTACTATTTGGCGCTGCCATAATCTTCCTTTCCTATAATTCTATTTATAATAGTTTAGCCTTCTAATTCTGTTATTCTTGCTTCTGCAGCTTCTAGTTTTGTACTTAATTCTTGTATAGCTTTTAATAGTACAGGTATAGTTTCTGTATATGCAATTGATTTTACTTTAGTAGTACTTACATTTCCTTCTTTATTTGCTTCAACTAAAGACCCGTCATCTTGTATTGTAAATGCATCGTCTTCATCAACAACTTCAGGAAAATCTGTTTCCCAATCTTGAGCAATAAATCCAATTACTTCTTTGTCAGGGCTAGATTTAAAATTGAAACTAACACATCTATAATTTTGTATTTTATCTAATACTGGACCAATATCAGTTATATTTTCTTTTAATCTCTCGTCTGAATGAGCACCCCATGCATTACTACCTGAACCAAAAACAACACCTACATTATTTTGATTAATCCAATAAGCATTACCATTACTTACATTAGCACCAAATCTCCATTGAACTCCATTTCCTTGAGTTTGTATTGTAATATCACTTGATGGATTACATCCAAACCCAGCATGCATAGTACTAATGCTACTAGATGCATTAGTTAATCGGAATTGTTGGTCAGTAGTTCCATCTTGAACTATAAATGGGTAACTTATACTTGAAGTACCTGTTCCAATTCCAACATTGCCATTTCTATCAATTTGCATTTGATGAGCTAGTGTACCACCCTCTGCTGTGTAGAAATCTAGTGCAGCGTCCTTTGAACCTGCTGATTCGTTATAACCACTTTGTCTACGACATACAATTTTTGCTGCATGTCCTTGACCAGCGTGTGTACGATGTTCGAAAATTAAAGAAGCAGTTGCAGAACTATCATTATATCTATCATTTTTTATAAGTAATGCAACATCACCTTGATATACATTACCATAAACTGCTAATTTAGCATATGAACTATAATCTTCTCCATCTCCAATATGAACATCGCCATCTACATGTAATTTATTAAGTGGATTAGTCGTTCCAATTCCAACATTAGCAGTAGGCATTAATAGTATATCTGATGAACTATTCATAGATTCTATTTTAAAATCTGAATCTTGTGTTATTTCTATAGATTTGCCAGTACTGGTATTTTGGAATCTTAATGTAGCTATGCCAGCTCTTTCAATTTCTAATCCGCTTCCACTGGCAAAAGCTGGGTTATCAGTTCCAATTCCAACGTTACCTGCACCATCAATAGTCATTCTCGCAGCACCAGCATTAGTATGGAATTTTAAATCTCTATCTCCATTATAACTCATTCCGCCATCATATGCATCTGTATTATTTGCATTATCTCTTGAAAAAGCATACCAACCTAATCCAGTTCCTACATAGTTTGCAATACCCCCTGCTGTACCATTTCCTACTACGAGTCTGTTTGCATTTGCATGATTATTAGATGGACTAGTCGTTCCAATTCCAACGTTGCCACCAGAAGCAATTACTAAATGGTTTTGATTATCACCATGTCCTAACTCAAAAGTATTTGTACTTTCATCAAATCGTATTTCACCTTTTACTGTTTTACTACTTCCATTTACGAACTGTAATATACCATCATCATTTGAACCATCGTCATTTCTATCTGTTTGAATTTGTGCTACAAAATAACTATCGCTTGATAAAACTGCACCTACACCATGAACATGTAATGCGCTGTCAGGGACTGAAATCCCAATTCCAACTTTACCACCTCTCAAATTCATTGTTTCTGTTGTACCAGCAATGAATCTCATTCTTCCATCTTCACCAGCAGAAGTTGCAAATTGAGTTATAC
>Ga0181577_10000812_pt1 | contig 25084 bp, 18 predicted proteins | sample 101ome_21_FD_132468 | JGI IMG/M metagenome (GOLD analysis project Ga0181577, IMG submission 132468) | Coastal salt marsh microbial communities from the Groves Creek Marsh, Skidaway Island, Georgia - 101413BT metaG (megahit assembly) | ecosystem: Environmental > Aquatic > Marine > Intertidal...
ATGAAGATGCCTTTGACAAATATGCTGAGGTATTCCATTAGTTCTCTTCGATTAATGCCGTGTTGCGCGTGCGCTGAATCCAAATGATAATTCCCACGGTGATTAAGGCCATCGGAGGCAAAATCATCAAATTGTTGTTCTCATAAAATCCGCCTTCGCTCATGAACCATTCGGTAGGCAAGAACTTGACTTGGCCCATGCCTGGGAGTGAAATGGCACCGCTTCCAAAGACTTCGCGTACAACCGATACCGCCAGCAAAATCCAAGCATATCCCATCGCGTTTCCAATCGCATCCATGAAAGACGGTCCGGGTTTGTTGCCTAGGGCAAATGCCTCCAAACGCCCCATGATAATGCAATTCGTGATGATTAACCCCACGAAAACCGATAGCTTCTCCGAAATGTCCGGCTGAAACGCTTTCAATACTTGGTCAACAATGATGACCAATGAAGCCACGACCACCAATTGGACGATGATGCGAATGCGGTCTGGAATCATATTGCGCAGCAACGAAATGATGACGTTACCACCAATCATCACGAACAGCACAGACAAACTCATGATGACCGCTTGTTGCAACTGAACGGTGATGGCCAAGGCCGAACAAATTCCCAAAACCTGGACGGTAATGGGATTCGAATCGTCCAATGGATCGGACAATAATTTCCGATTCTTTTTAGAAAACAACGACTCCTTCTTGGCCGTTGCGGCTGCAGTTTCTGTACTCATCGCTGCGCTCGTGTTTCAGATTCAAAATAACGGAGGTATACCTTCAAGGTTCGGTTGATCATCTCATCCACCCCTTTCGAAGTGATGGTGCCACCGGTGATGCCATCAACACTGTATTCGTCCGTGGGAGCTCCCCCTTTCAATACACTGAAGAGGGTCGCACTTTCGGTATTCAACTGCTTCCCTTTGAATTTGACCGTGAAGAACGATTCTTTGATTTCGGCACCGAGACCCGGGGTTTCCGTTTTGTGGTCAAAATTGGCTCCGTAGATGGTCGTCATGTCATCTTCGAGCGCAACGTAGCCCCAAATGGGACCCCACAGTCCGGACCCCACGACAGGGATGACGTACAACGTTTGCCCTTCGTTTACACATCGGAACAAAGGGAATTTGAGATTCTTGTCCGCCAACGCCACACTCAGTGCCTGCTCATCTCCATCGGCAGCCTTCACTGCAGATTTCACCGATGCGCGGTAGTCCTTTTTCACATCGATGCTGAATGGATCTTCTTTGTCTTTAGGGTCGACAGCCTCAGATGTTGCCGACACTTGTTGACCGTTCAAATCAATTGCAACGCGTTCAACGACGTATTCTGCGAACAATTCGCTCGCATTCGAACGGTTGGCTGGCACACCGATTGCACCGAGGATATCGATCATCTTTTTATCCGCCGCGTTGGCGTCTTGCCTGTCTTTCAGGGACAATGCCGTGAAAGCCAGCGCCGTCCCTACCACGACCACCATGATGATGGAAAAGAGGAACGTGTAACCTGTGCTGTTTTTATCTATCGCCATGTCACTGGGTTTATGCTGTTGCACCTTGGGCCGCCAAAGCACGCTTCTCGCGCTTGCCGATGTTGGCCTGAATTACATAGTGGTCGATCAATGGTGCCATGACATTCATGAACAAAATCGCCATCATCACGCCTTCTGGATATGCTGGATTGAACACGCGAATCATGATGCTCAGGAATCCTCCAAAGAATCCGTAAATCCACTTTCCGCGCTCGGTTTGTGCTGCGCTAACGGGATCGGTCGCCATGAATACCATACCAAACATGAAACCTCCCATTACAACTTGATGAATGGCAGGAATGGTCATGTACGCATTCAATGCCATTTGATTGAACAAAAGGCCCATCACCAAACCACCCGCTAAAAAGGACGACATGACTTTCCAACTTCCGATGCCCGTCCAGATAAGCAGAACGGCTCCTACCAAAATAGCCAATGCTGACGTCTCGCCGATGGAGCCGGGAATCAGTCCTAGAAAAGAGTTGGACAAACTGAAAATTCCGTCCGCTCCAAACATGGACATCACGCTAGTAACCGCTGGCTCATCCATCCCTTTTCCAACCGTAGAGGCCAGTTGGCCCAAGGCTGTCGCGCCGGTGTAACCATCCACCAGCGGCCCAGCCGCTGCGGTTTCTTTGATGTTGTGGATCCAGATTTCACCGGACAATTGTTTCGGATACGCGAAGAATAAGAATGCTCGAGCCGTCAATGCGACGTTCAAAATGTTCATGCCCGTGCCGCCGAAAACCTCTTTCGCAATAATGACCGCGAAAGCCACAGCAAGAGCCACCATCCAGAGTGGCACGTCCACCGGCATGATCAAAGGGATCAACATGCCCGACACCAAATAGCCTTCGTTGATGCTGTGCCCACGCATGCCAGCAAAAAGAAACTCAATGCCCAAACCGACGCCGTAACTCACAACGACGAGCGGAAGTACCTTGACTGCACCGATGAACATTTTGTCCCAAAACATTGCGGTCAAGTCACTGTTGGCCTGGATCTCACCGATGGAGATCAGGTATTGATGTCCTTGGTTCCACGTTCCGAAAAGCAATGCTGGAATCAAGGCCAAAATGACCATGAACATGGTGCGCTTCAAGTCCACCCCGTCGCGAATGTGCACGCCGTTTTTCGTCGCGTGACCTGGAGTAAACGCAAATGTTTCGAGCGAGTCATACACCACCCAAAACTTGCTCAATTTCCCTCCCTCTTCAAAGTGGGGACGCACAGAATCTAAAAGTTTGTGTACTGCTTTCATCTTAACCCAATTCTTTCTTTAAGCGATCCAACCCTTCTCTCACAATGGACTGCACCGCGATTTTGGAAGTGCATGCGTATTCGCACAACGCGAAATCCTCAGGCGCTACTTCATAGATGCCCAACTTTTCCATCGCGTCGATATCATTGGCAATGATGCTTTTGAGCAATTGCACGGGATAGATATCGAACGGGAATACCGGCTCGTATTGGCCCGTGACCACAAAGGCGCGCTCTTCACCGTTGTTGCATGTATCCATCACAAATTCTTTCGATTTGGGTAACAACCAAGTGGGATAGCTTTTTGACAGGCTGAATTTGTCAAAGCCCATACCGAGCCAGCCATCGGCCAGCAAGAACTTCGGTTTGTTACCTTCGGGCAACATGCAGACCTGATGATGCTTGCCTCCGAGGTAGCCATCGGCTGCTGTCTGGTCTCCTGTCAGCGGGTTGCCCGAAACAATGCGAATGTCTTCACCAACCTTGCCTGTGACCGCTTGAATTTCACATCCCAAGGTCGTGGTCATGTATTTGGGGTCAGCACATTCTGAACCGCCGACGGCAACCGTGCGATGGGCATGGTATGTGCCTGTCGTAAGCGTAGCACCGAGGTTGGCCACGTCTTCAGCGTTCATGGTCCAAATCGTTTCTCCTTTGTTCAATGGCGCTGTGTGGTGAATTTGCACACCGACGTTTCCTGACGGATGAGGACCTTCGAACTCACTCACTTCCACTCCATTCAGGCCAGCATAACACGTTTGGCCACGCTTGATTCCAAGGTTGATTGATTTTCCGTTGATGATGGCGCGAAGTGCTTCAATTCCTGCTTGGAAGGCATCCATTCGTCCGTCCAAAACCACTTCCATATCAGCAGCAAGCGGAGCGCTATCAAAGCCACTTACGAAAATGCTGCGAGGCGCCACGTCTGGATTCGCAACCGTTGCGAAAGGACGCTGATCAATAAAACCGAAAAATCCACGTTCCTGGATGGCCTTCAATGCCGCGTCAGCGTTCAATGATGCTGGATCGATTTTGTCAAATGACCTGGAATCTCCTTTGCCATCTGCTTTGACGACAACAGCCAAGATCCTCCGCTTTTCACCGCGGCGGATTTCTTTGACTGTTCCACTGACTGGGCTCAGAAATTTGACTTCAGGGTGTTCCTTGCTGTGAAAAAGAATGGACCCTGCCTCGACTGCAGCGCCTTCTTTAACCTCAAGTTTCGGAACAATTCCTTGATAATTTGGGGGCAGAACGGCATATGTAGCCGTCGTTGGAGCAGCTTCCACTTTTGAGGAAGGTCGACCTTTCAGTCGAATATCAGCTCCTTTTTTAATCCGTATCGTGCGGGACATCAGCTCACGAAGGTTTACTTTTCGGGGCGCAAAGGTAGGACTCGGTGGCCTTGGAAGCACCCCTTTTTTCAAAATTCTTGATTCATGACCAATCCGTTTACAGCATCCACAGGAAATCTCTTCACCAAGTCCATAGCACGCACTTTTTTGACCCTTGTTTACATCATGTATATGACTATTCTAACAGCTCAGGTTGAAGGAGTAGACATTCCGTTTCCCATCTCCCACGCCTCGGCCTCCATCCACACTGTGCAATTGCATCCCGTAGGAATTCCAACGGCACATCCCATGATTGCATTGAATGGAGGGCAATTGAATTTGAGTTTCGATGATTTCGACCCTGAATACCGTTCATTGGAATACCGAGTCCAGCACTGCACATTTGATTGGTATGCTTCGCCCGACCTTGAGGCGTCAGATTACATCGCAGGATTTCCAACGCAATCGTTCGCAACCATTGAGTCAAGCTTCAACACCAAAACGCCTTACACCCATTTCGCCACCACCTTTCCGAATGAAATGATGCAATTTTCGAAAAGCGGTAACTACGTTTTGGAAGTATACAATCCGTCAAACCCAGACCGCATACTTGTTCAGATACGCTTTGTGGTATACGAATCGCTCATCGACATCGAAATGGCGGTAAAACCCTCTTCGGTCATCCGAAACCAGCGCACCCACCAGGAGGTGGATCTGGCATTGATGCACAGCCAAGACCGTTACCCCATTGTGGATGCGTACGATGCATTGCAAACCGTGCTCCTTCAAAATGGTCGATGGGAGACGGCGCAACTGGGACTGGAGCCGCAATTTGTGATGGGTGAAGAAATCACCTACAACCCGACAGGCGACCAGTGTTTCAAGGGCGGCAACACGTGGCGGTTCACTGACTTGAAGAGCTTGCGGTTTGCTTCCATGGGGTTGGAAAGAATCGTCGATGAAGGAAGGCATTGGCACGCATATCTGGAAGTCGACGAGCCCCGCCCCTTTGCTTTTCTCAAAGTCCAACAAGACTTGGATGGTCATTTCGTCATTGCGAATGAATTGCAGGATGATGCGACGGGCAGCGATTATATCTGGGCACATTTTCGCCTCAAAACATTCGAGGAACGATTGCGAGAGGACGTTTACATCTATGGCGAAATCTCCAATTGGTCTTATCCAGAAAGCCATCGCATGATTTGGAACGCTGAATCTCGGTGCTACGAGGCGGAGCTCTTCTTGAAACAAGGTTATTACAATTATGAGTACCGCGTGCGTCCATCCAATGACCGAGGTCGCAACGATGCAGCCACACTTTTAACAGCGCCATCGGATGTGGAGCCCATTGAAGGATCGCACGCTTTGGCAGACACACCATACCAATGCATCGTATACTATTGGGATTTTGAAGGGTACGATCGCGTGATTGGCTTGGCGCAGTCGAAGCCAGGGTCATCGTATTGAGCTTGGTAGCTTGACGTATTTTCGCGCTGTGAAATCATTACGCATACTCATTACGGGCGGCTCAAGTGGGATTGGAGCCGCGACAGCCAAACTCCTTGCCGAACGAGGACATCGCGTCTATTTACTGGCACGCAAAGCGGAGCCGATGGAAACCATAAAGGCACAATTTCCGGAAGGGCAAGTCGCCTGGAAAACTGCCGATGTGCGGATTCCAGAAGAGGTTCAACAGGGTGTGCGCGAAATGAAAGAACTATGGAGCGGAATCGACGTGTGCATTCCCAATGCAGGACTGGGCATCTTTTCTCCGCTGCAAGACGCCCGACTTGAAGATTGGCACACCATGGTCGACATCAACATCACGGGCGTGTTGAACACCCTGCATGCCGCATTGCCTTCGTTGGTGGAAAATCGAGGCCACGTGATCCAAATCGGTTCCATTGCTGCACGCAATGTGTTTCCGAATAGCGGAGTGTATTGCGCGACCAAACACGCCGTCTTAGCCATCTCCGAATCCCTGCGGCTCGAATACCGGAATGAATTGGCTGTAACCACCGTCAATCCCGGTGCAGTCGATACGGCATTCATTGACCAAACCCGCAACGATGAATTGCGCGAATCGTATCGCCCTCAGTTCGAAGAAGGAATGCGGCCTGAATTCATCGCAGAAGCCATCGCCATGGCGGTGGAGGCACGAGGTAAAGGGGTGTTCAGTGAAATAACGGTTCGACCTGATCGCCGATGAAATTGGCGTTTTTATCAAGCTCAACAGGATGGGGCGGATTAGAACGCAATCTGATCCGTTACGCCCAGTGGATGGATGAAGTGGGTCATGAAGTTTGCCTGTATACCCTGCACCATTCGCCGCTGACATCAGCCGCTGAGCGAGCAGGACTTTCCATTCAATGCATCCGCAGGCAGCGTCGTCACTTTCCGATTTTGGCCGCGTTGAAACTTCGTTCACAGCTCAAAAAGGCGAAAATCGAGGTGCTGTGGGTAAGAGATCCGCGCGATTTGGATTTGTGCAGCCTTGCGGTACGCGGCACCAATACATCGCTCCTATTCCACCAAGGAATGCAAATCCCCAAGCCCAAGCGCGCACCTTGGCATCGCCTGCGTTACAGCGCCGTGAGCGCATGGGTGGCCCCATTGGAACAATTGCGGTTTCAAACCCTGCACCACACCCCTGTCCCGTCAAAGCGCATACACGTCATCCCCTTGGCCTTGGATCCGGATTGGTTCGAAACCGCATCCCTCGCTCGCCAAGATGCCCGTGCGCATTGGAATCTTCCAAACGACGCAAAAGTCGTCGGGCTTTTTGGTCGCTTCGATGCGTTGAAAGGCCAAGAAACCCTGATTGAGGCCTTGGCTCTACCTGGAGGAGAAAATTGGCACGCTTTCCTCATTGGTGAAAACACCCGGAATCAGATTGACAACTACGCTGGGAAATTGCGCCAACGATGCGAGCAACTGGGGGTGTCAGACCGAGTGCATTGGCAAGCCCCTCAGGAAGATTTACGGTCTGCATATGATGCGTGTGATGCCTTTGCAATGTGCAGTGCTTCCGAGACCATTGGCATGGTCACCATTGAAGCCCTGGTGCGCGGCGTGCCCGTGGTGGGAACTTCTGCAGGTGGAACCGCGGAGTTGCTCATGAACGGTAAATTCGGCGCCGTTTTCGAGCCTGGCAACGCCGAACAACTCGCCGTGCGGTTGGCTCAGCATTCACAGTGGCCTGTTCCGCCACCTTCATATTTGGAACACTTTCAGAAATCGAATGCCGTGAAAAAGTGGTCGGCGCTTTTGCATGACCTTCGTCATCCTGTGGCGTAAATTCGCGGTCCCATGAGTTCCATTCAAGAAGAAATCAAACGGCGGAGAACGTTCGCCATCATCAGTCACCCGGATGCTGGAAAAACCACGCTAACCGAAAAATTTCTTCTCTTCGGTGGCGCCATCCAAACGGCGGGCGCGGTGAAGAACAATAAAATCACCAAAACTGCCGCTTCCGACTTCATGGAAATCGAGCGACAACGTGGCATCTCCGTAGCCACATCGGTCATGGCCTTTCATTACAAAGACCGGCTCATCAACCTATTGGATACGCCCGGTCACAAGGACTTCGCTGAAGACACCTACCGCACGTTGACCGCTGTTGACAGTGTGATTTTGGTGGTGGATTGCGTGAAAGGTGTAGAGGCGCAAACCGAGCGGCTGATGGAGGTGTGTCGGATGCGCAATACGCCTGTCATCGTTTTCATCAACAAGATGGACTTGGAAGGGCAAGACCCTTTTGATTTGCTGGACGAGTTGGAAGAAAAACTCAAAATTCAAGTGCGCCCGCTCAGTTGGCCCATCAGCGGGGGCCATTCATTCAAAGGGGTTTACAGTCTGTACGATAAAGAATTGAGGCTTTTCAATCCAGATAAAACGAAAATCGCCAAGGAGGTCGTTTCCATTGCGGACATCCAGGATCCACTCTTGGACGAGCTCGTCACCGAATCGCATGCAGGCCAATTGCGCAACGATGTCGAATTGATTGAAGGCGTTTACGAAGAGTGGGAATCCACGCCCTATTTGGAAGGAAAACTTGCCCCAGTCTTTTTCGGAAGTGCGGTCAATAATTTTGGCATCCAGGAAATGCTCGACACCTTCATCGACATTGCTCCAGATCCGCGACCTCGATCAACCGATGTGCGGGAAGTTTTGCCCACGGAATCAGGTTTTACGGGTTTCATTTTCAAGATTCACGCGAACATCGATCCACGGCACCGCGACCGAATTGCCTTCATGCGGGTTTGCAGCGGAAAATTCCAACGCAACACATTCTTTCAGCACACCCGACTGGACAAGAAATTGAAATTTGCCAACCCCGCGACTTTCTTGGCGCAAGATAAAAGTGTGGTGGAAGAAGCCTGGCCCGGGGACGTGGTGGGTTTGTACGATACGGGCACCTTCAAGATTGGCGATACGTTGACCGAAGGTGAAATGCTGCAATTCAGAGGGATTCCGAGCTTTTCACCTGAAATTTTCAAGGAACTGGTCAATAAGGACCCCATGAAAAGCAAGCAATTGGACAAAGGCATTCAACAATTGACTGATGAGGGCGTCGCTCAGCTTTTCATCCGAGAATTGGGCAATCGCAAGATCGTGGGGACCGTGGGAGAACTTCAATTCGAAGTGATCCAATACCGTTTGGAGCATGAATACGGCGCCAAGTGCGAGTTTCAGTCCAAACCATACTACAAAGCGTGTTGGATCGTTAGTGAAGATGAAGCGAAACTCGAGGAATTCAAGCGCATCAAAGGCACTGACATGGTGAAAGACAAAGACGACAACGACGTTTTCTTAGCACCTTCGAAGTTTTTATTGGATATGGAAATAGGGAATTATCCAGAATTGACCTTCCACTTCACGTCTGAATTCAAAACCGCTCAATCCGTATGACCCTTCCTTTGCAAGCCGATGCCTACCTTTTGTCCATGAAATCGGTTCTGCTTTCGGTCGCGTTGGTTTTTTGCGGGCTATCCAGTGCGCAAAATAGCGCGCAAGACAGCACTCAAACCGCGCCGGTCGTTGATGTCGTCCAAATCAGCGGAATGGTTGTTACCGGCGACTCCCTCGCCCCGCTCGCATTTGCCACCGTTTTTAGGTTGCGTGATTTGCGGGGTACGATGACCGATGTTAACGGTTTTTTCAGCATTCCTGCCCTTGCCGGTGACACCATCACCGTCTCTTCGGTGGGCTACCTCACCCAAGCATTCTCCGTTCCTCGGGATTTGGAATTGCCGCGCATGAATGTGGTCCAACCGCTTGGCCGTGACACCGTCGCCTTGGACGAGGCGTTTATCTATCCTTGGCCCACAAAAGAACGGTTCAAGGAAGAATTCCTCCAGCTTCAATTATCGCCTGATGCTTACACCATTGGACAAGAGCGATTGGATCCCGCGGCCCTCTATGACCGACTCATGGAAGTGGGACGCGACGGCGGAGAAGTCTATAGCTACACGATGCAACAACAAGCCCAGCAGAATTATTATGCAGGCCAGTTGCCTCCAATCAATGTGTTCAACCCCATCGCCTGGGCCAAATTCATTGACGCCGTTCGCAGCGGCTCCCTCAAACGACCTTGATGCGGAATCCATTGACCCGGTACATGCTCTTGGCGGGGCTCTGGATGTTTTCTGGAGGCTTGCTTGCCCAAGAATTGGGTGGCGTCCAAGGTATGGTGACCAATGAAAAGGGCGCTCCACTTCCCGGTGCCACCATCATTCCGCTGGAGCAACAATCGGCCGCTGTTACCACCAATGAACGCGGCGAATACACGGTGCAACTTCGGGAAGGAACGTGGACGGTACGTTTCGGATTTGTCGGTTTCACAACCATTGAAAAAACCATTCAAATCAAAGCGAATGCGATCCAGACTTTGCATATTCGGCTCATTCCGGGCGTGGCCTTAGGCGCTTCTGAAGTGATCGCCGACGGAGAGCGGACTGGGCCGGTTCAACGCATCGACCCAAAAGTTGCCACGCGCATCCCTTCTCCGCGTGGGACCATCGAAGACTTACTCATTCAAGCTCCGGTCAATTTCAACAGCGAACTATCAAGCGGCTACAACGTCCGAGGCGGGAGTTTCGACGAAAACTTGGTTTATGTGAACGACATCGAAGTCTACCGACCTTTTCTCGTTCGCTCGGGTCAGCAAGAGGGCCTGTCTTTTCCAAACCCTGACATGGTGGAATCCATTGAGTTTTCGGCGGGAGGATTCGAAGCCAAATACGGCGACAAACTGAGCTCTGTCCTGGACATCCGTTATCGCAAGCCCAATGAATCAGCATTGCGTCTTTCCGGTAGCCTATTGGGTGGCCAAATCCAACAAGATTGGGCCAGCGGTCAAGGTCCTGATGGGCACAAGCGATTCACGGCAAATACAGGAATCCGTTTTCGCGATAACTCATACGTCCTGGGCTCGCTGGATGAGGGCGGCGAATACCAGCCTCGCTATGTCGACGTGCAGAGTTTTGTGACATGGGATCCCGACGGCTATGGTCCTTGGGAATTCGAGGCGCTAGGCATTTACGGTCAAAACCGATTTCAGTTCATTCCTGTCAAACGCCAATCCGATGTCGGCAACATCAACGAGGCCCTCCGATTGACGGTTTATTTCGACGGCCAAGAAAAGACCTCATACGAAACCGGATTTGGTGCGTTCGGTGTCAATTACAAAACAGAGAATCACCAAATAAGGTGGATTTCTTCAGCATTTCAAACGGCCGAATTTGAGACGTTTGACATCCTGGGAGCTTATTGGTTGGACGAGTTGGAACGGGACTTGGGCTCTGACGAACTCGGAGAAGCCGCCATCAACCGCGGCGTCGGGGCTTTCTTAAATCACGCCCGCAATCGACTATACGCGCAGGTACTGAGCAGCGCTATCAAGGGGTCCAGCGCATGGGGACAAGACCGGGGGTTTCTGCAGTGGGGCATCAAGTGGCAAGCTGAATCCATTGAAGATTACTTATCCGAATGGTCACTGGTGGATTCTGCAGGCTTCATTACTCCGCATCCACAAGACAGCATTGGCTACACCGGCGAAGGCCCTGACCAAGTAATTGAACTGGATGATGTCATCCGAGCCGATAACCAAATTTCCACCCAGAGACTCCAAGCCTATGCGCAGAATACATGGCGCTGGACAGACACAAAAGATGGCGAATGGGAGGTCAACCTTGGATTCCGCGGGCACCTGTGGGAAAACGACCAACAAACTATTGGCCGTCAGTTGGTCGGAGGTCCGCGTGGTCACCTCTCCTACCGTCCTCAGGAAGCCGCAGATCAACCGTCAACCGTTTGGAACCTTGCCGCTGGGTATTATTGGCAGCCGGCATTTTATCGGGAAATGCGCGGATTCGATGGAACGCTCAATCCGGATATCCGAGCGCAGCGTGCGACGCACCTGGTCCTCGGCATGGATCGGATTTTTGAAATGTACGGCCGCCCCTTCAAGATGGTTGGAGAAGCGTACTTCAAGGATTTGGACTTCCTCATCCCCTATGAGATTGAAAACGTGCGGCAACGGTATTATGCGCGGAACAACAGCTCAGGGTATGCTGCAGGTGCGGATTTCATGCTCAACGGTGAATTCATAGATGGAATCCAAAGCTGGTTCCGCATGTCCGTTCTCAAAACCGAAGAGGACTTGAATGACGATGCGTACTGGCAATACCTCAACAGCGACGGGCAACCCATCATCGCAGGTTACACGCTCAATAACGTACCCGTAGACAGCACGGAAGTCGTACCGGGATTCATTCCTCGTCAAACAGATCAACGGTTCAACATGTCCCTGCTCTTCCAAGATGAAATGCCTGGGAATGACGCGTTCAAGGTCCTCGTTAGTCTCTATTTTGGAACCGGGCTTCCGTTTGGGCCGCCTTCATTTGAGCGTTACAAGGATGTCTTGCGAACTCCCACCTACCGCAGGGTGGACATTGGGTTTTCACGGGAGCTGTTTGACAAAAAGACCCGCGATCAAAGTCAAAGCAGCGGATTCGTTTCATTGGAAATCTTCAACATCTTGGGCATCCGCAACACCATCAATCACACGTGGATTGAAGATGTGAACGGTCGCTTGTATGCCATTCCAAATTACCTCACCAACCGCAGGGTCAACCTCAAAATCGGCTTGCAGTTTTAAATTGACGTGGTGATCAGGTCGCTCAATCCATATCAATCAATATTTGGTGCCTTTTTGTGGGTACTAGCCATTCAGCAACCCACTGCTTGGGGTCAAGGATACGTGCTCAACGGAACGGCCACCAATTCCGGGACGGATTGTTATCAATTGACCACGACGCAAGGAAATCAAAACGGTGCCGTGTGGTACGAAGACTTGATCGACTTGAGTCAACCGTTTGATTTGAATTTCTCGATGAATTTCGGCACCCTTGATGCTTCGGGCGCAGACGGAATGGTCTTTGTCCTGCAGGATGTTGGTACTGGAGCATTGGGCTCGACGGGAGGAGGCCTGGGATTCAACGGGTTCGACCCAAGCTTTGGCATCGAATTCGACACCTGGCTCAATGGACAATACGGCGATATCAGCAACGACCACATCGGCTTTGTTTCTGATGGAAGCGTGAATCACGGTCCTCCAACAGGCTTAGGTGGGCCGGTAAATGCCAATGCCTCGGGAGCCAACATCGAAGACGGTGAAGACCACCCTGTTCAAATTACCTGGGATCCCGTAACGCAAATCATGGCCGTATACTTTGATTGCGAGTTGCGACTCGCAGAACAAATTGACCTCATCGACGGCATCTTCTCAGGCCAACCCCAGGTCTACTGGGGGTTCACGGGCAGCACGGGGGGAGCGTACAACAACCAAAGTGTCTGCCTTTCCCCGAACATTTTGGCCACAGGGCCCGAGACACAAGTGTGCCCCGGTGGAGCCGTTGAGTTGAATGTGGTCGGGGCGCCGGGTTCAGATTATGTTTGGTCGCCGGGAACTTTTTTATCGGACACCCTTGGCGCCACAGTGATTTGCACACCTGAGGAAACCACGACCTACTTTGTCACCTACGATGGGTTTTGTGAAAACCAAATCACCGATAGCATCACCGTGTTCGTGGAAGATTTGCAGGCTCAGGCTTTTGCCGAACCGGGAACCGTGCTCACCTGTGAAATTGAAGAAATCCTCCTTTCAGGCACCAGCAATTTTGACATTGGCGTGAATTACGCTTGGGTAAATGAGACAGGAAATGGTGCTTTCGATCAAAATTCCGGTGCCTATGCTTCAACCAGCACAGCTGGAGAATACCTGTTCGTCGCGAATGCCTCGGATGGCAGTTGCGCTGACACAGTAGCGATCGAGGTTAGTGCGGATTTGGATGTCATTGAAGCCGTTCTCAACAGTTCGCCCGAATCCCTCAACTGTTATCATGATTCAGTTGTTTTAACATTAGAACTCAGCGGAGACGGTCAAATTCAATGGATGGTTCCCAGTGGTGCCGAATGGTATTGGCTCAACGAACCCATTGTTTTGGTTGCTGAAACTCCAGGCACATGGGGCGTCACCGTCACCAATCCAAACAACGGCTGCGCGTACTCCACAGAAATGGCGGTCTTGAGCGACTTTACTGAACCCCAAGTGGATGCGGGATTCGCAGATACGTTGACTTGCTCTGCGCCGACATCCACAATCCAAGGAATACTCATCGAGCCGGAAGATTATACTGCACTCCTTTCTTGGACATGGACGGAAGGTGCTTTGAACCCTTATGCTCCATGGAGCCAATGGAGTCCACAAGTCCTCGCTCCTGGAACCTACGTTCTCGACGTCATTTTTGAGGAAAACGGATGCATTGGGAGTGATACGTTGGTGGTCATTCAAGACCCTGAAGCGAGCATCGACGCGACCTCAGCCCGGATGCCCAATGTGATTTCTCCGAATAAAGATGGTCAGAATGAGCGGCTCGTTTTGCACCTTGGTGATGATACCGATTTTCCTTTGCTTTCCATCGTTGAGCGATTTGAACTCGTCATCTTCAATCGTTGGGGAAATCAGATTTTTGAATCGGTCGGGGGGCCTGTTGAATGGGATGGACGCATCAATGGAGAGCCCGTTTCCGAAGGCACTTACTATTATCGGGCGAAATATTTGATCGTATGTGGCGAAGAGCAAGAAGGTACCTTGTTTGGCTCGTTTCAAGTTTTTCGCTAAATCAATCCGTTCACTTCATTTCGTTCAGCAGGGCATTGAATTCCGCTTCGGTCACGATGGGTATGGTGTGCTCAATACATTTCGCATATTTCGCAGCGCCCATCCGTTCATCGGCCACCAAGAAGTCGACGCCACCTTTGATGAATCTTTTGTTCATGAGGCCACACGACAGGCCCGCTTTCCGCAATTGAGCCTTTTTCGCCCGATCAAATCCACTCAGAACGAAACGCTGCCCCGCTTCAATTTCTGTCAATGGCACTGTGGGTTCCCACGCCACCAACTCGTGCAAATAATCTTCTCGTCTGCGCGGTCCAGATGGTTTAGAAGCGATGGTCAATTTTGATCGGTACCATGGAACGCGAAACACATGCAAGTTTTTGGCCTCGACCAAGGCTTGCCAAGAATCGACACCCAATTCAGAGGCTGCATTTTGAACGATGGATGCGCAAACGCGCGCGTCACTTTCCGGATTATGATGATCGAGGTTCCACCCAAAATGGCGCGCAACGTATTTAATCCCGTGCTTCGGCAAATCTGGCCATTGCGTCTTCGCTAATTCAAATGTGCAATAGAATTCCGGAGCCGTCTGAGCGTCCATCTCGTGAAAACTGAATGCGTGGCCCAAATGCTTGCATTCCACCACACCTGCATTGTGTGCTACGACTGGAATCCCTTCAACCATTTTTTGGACTTCAGCCCAAACTTTGGGAAAAGACGGTGCCCGAAGGGTGTCCGCCAGGGTGTAATCAAAATTCCAACGCTGCCAATCGCCAAATGCTTCAACCACGGGACGGACAAGGGAACGAAATCGACTGACTTCGTGGCCTTCATCAAAAACGACCAATCCCACTTCGCAAATATTGCCCACATCGCTCGTAGCACATTCCAAATCCAAGGCGGCAAACTTCATCGATTTCAATTTCAATTTTCAGATTCTACTTGGTCCAATAAATCTTGGTAACTCCAGACCGGAACGCCGAGACTGGTCGCCTTTTCCAATTTCGAACCGGCCTTCTCTCCGGCGACCAATGCATCAGTCTTTTTGCTGATTGAGTTCGTCACCTTGCCCCCGTGAAGTCGTATCAAATCCGCCAACGCTTCACGGGGTATGGCATGCGTACCTGTGATGACGAGGGTTTTTCCAGCGAGGCGCGTGGAGGCCCCCTGCTCTTCCCGTCGTTCTTGTAATTTCAACTGCAAGCCCGCAGCCTCCAATGCCTGAAGCTGCTGAGCATGTGCTGAGTCATCAAAATAAGCGCGCACGCTTTGAGCAATTTCCATTCCCACTCCGTGAATGGCGAGCAATTCCTCCTCACTTGCTCCTCGCAACGCCTCCAGACTTCCAAAATATTCAGCCAGAATTGACGCCGTTTCACTTCCAACATGTCGAATCCCAATGGCAAACAAAACCCGATCAAATGATCGGTCTTTTGAATGTGCTATGGCCGAGAGTAAATTGCTTAATTCCACTTCACCTAGGCGTTGACGAGTTCGCGGCGTGAGCCGGTGAAGCAGGGCTTCGAAGTGTAGCCATTCAAGTTCTGTCACCCCCCAACCATCGCGTTCCCATGATAACGCCTTTGGACCTAGCAGTAACTGGTCGGAAAACTCCACGGTCTCTGCGCTTGCTTGCATTTGTGCCGCCATTGGAAAATCTTGGACGGCAGTTTGGACAAACTTTTTCCAATCTGTGTTCCACTGCAATGCCTTTTGCAATCCAAACGCATCCGTTTCACGGTGATTCAACCAATCCTCGACCTGTGATTTACTGATCGGACTTGCATCCGGTGAAACTCGCGTTCCCTGTGCGTTACGGTATTGCCAAATGCCCAACGCGTGCAGATACTGGAGTTGCAACTGCGCATCGGTAGGCTCATTCGTCAACTTGTAAATCACGGTTCGTTGGCGCCAATCTTCCGTGGCTCGGTCTTGCAATTGGTACAGATCTGAAAAATCCGATATCCCCCCTTTGCGCACGAGCAAATCGATGATCTCAGGCCCAAGGCCGTCGATGTTCATCGCTTTTCTGCTCACGAAGTGCTCGATTCGCCCCCGAACTTGTGGCGGACACGACGCATCATTTGGGCAATAATGCCGAGCCTCTCCTTCTTTTCGAATCAGTTCGGATCCACATTCCGGGCATTCCCGAGCATAGACCAAAACGGGGGAGTTGGAATCCCGTCGGCTCGTATCCACTTCGATCACTTTCGGAATGATTTCCCCCCCCTTTTCCACAAAGACCCAATCGCCGATCCGAATGTCCAGTGCCGAAATTTGATCGGCATTGTGAAGGGATGCCCTCCGAACGGTAGTGCCCGCAATCAGCACGGGCTCTAATTCAGCAACCGGTGTGATGGCTCCTGTTCGACCCACTTGATACGTGATGTCCAGCAGTTGCGTGGCTTGACGCTCAGACTCGAATTTATAAGCAATCGCCCAACGCGGTGACTTGGCCGTCATGCCCAATTCACGTTGCTGTTGGTAAGCATTGACTTTGATGACCACACCATCGATGGCGAATGGCAAATCGTGACGGGCTTCATCCCAGAAAACAATGTAATCCAAGATGCCCTCGATGTCTCGAGTGGATTCAATCATCCGGGAAGCAAAGTCTGGGATAGGAAACCCCCATTGACCTGCAGCGAGCACGCTCGCCGAGTGGCTTTCCAAATTCGATGGAGGATTCACCACGCCGTACAGTTTGCAATCAAGTGGGCGCGAAGCCACAACAGCGCTGTCCTGGCTTTTTAGCGTTCCAGCTGCTGTATTCCGAGGGTTAGCAAATTCGCTTTTCCCATTTGCAAGTTGCTGTGCATTAAGGGCCTCAAACCCCTCCCAAGGAAAATAAATTTCACCTCGGATTTCCAGCCGATCTGGCGCGTCGCCGTTCAATTTCAGCGGAATAGACCGGATGGTCCGAACATTGGTCGTAATGTCTTCACCTACGGTGCCGTCTCCACGTGTCAAAGCCCGAATAAGCTCGCCATTTTCGTAGTGCAATGCGATGGCAACTCCATCGTATTTGAGTTCCATAACAAACTCGACCTCTTCCCCTTCCAAGATTTTATCCGCCCGCTTTGCCCAATCTCGAATGTCTTCAGCATTGTAAGAATTCGACAACGACAACATCGGCTCCGAATGTTCCACTTTTTCAAACCGATCAGTGATATCACCTCCGACACGTTGGCTGGGCGAATTCACGTCGTACCATTCGGGATGAGCCGCCTCCGCTTCGATCAAAAACTCCATCAACTGATCAAACTCCCTGTCCGAAATCACGGGCTTTGCCTCCACGTAATAGCGGTGATTGTGTTCGTGAAGCGCAGTTCGAAGCGCCTCCAATTCCGCGCGATTTTGCGGTGCACGTCCCAGGGATTGGATCATGCTTTAAAGGTAATTCGCGGCGGCATTTCCAAGCTCATGATTCACGATTGAAAGCACGTAAATAATTCACAATGCTCTCGGAAAACATCCTGTTTTAAAAGCCGCACTTCGCACATCTTCACGCATCTTTGGATGATGCGATTTGCTTCCTTGAGTTTGTACACGATGGGCAGTGTCTTGTTGCTCTGTTGCGCAACGGGATGCTCGACATTTTATCGGTTGACTTCGAGCCAAGTTGCGGTCAATCCTGCTGAAGGAGCCAATGTCCAAATTCTTCAGGATGCCTGGGATTGGAATGAGGGATTTCATTACACGTACCAGGGAGAAGGCATGGCCTGGTTGAATCTGAGCAATGAAGAATCCGTGCACCTCATCCGATTGGAACAACCCGGACATTTTCCCGTGGTCCATCCGCTATTTCCTTCCAGCCGCAATCCATTTAAAAGCGTGGATTTAGGCTTAGCCGCTGGAATCACTGCAGTTGGTGTTTTGGCGAATAAACAAGAAAGTCCGGCGTCACTGACTTGGGGAGCTGCTGCCGGTGCTGTCGCAAATATTGTAGGATTTTTTTCGGAGCCCAAGGACGTTTACGAAAAGGCTTATTTCTTTCCTGAGCTTGATGCCGTTCCGACGGGCAATCCCGCCAATCCCCCTCTGAAAATTGAAGGGTTCCACATGCGCATTCCCGAAGGGCAACACAGCTGGCACTATTTCAAAAACATGGAAAAGTACAGTCAGAATCGAGTTGAATTCATCAGCGCTTCTGAGGAATCCATCGACATTGAATATTCGAATTTGGATGAGCCTTTGAATGCCTTGCTGCAAGAACAAGGATTTCAGCCCATCCTAGAAGAAGGGATGTTCCACAGAGGCGAAGCCATTCAACTTTCCGGGCAACTCACCGCCGTCGAAGAGCACCGTGTTCAAAACATCGTTCGCTACGAAATACAAACCGAGTGGTGGATTTACAATGCCTTCGGTTTGAAAACGGATACCGCAAAAGTCACGACCGAATCCAATTGGACGCTTTACAATTTTTCAAATCCAAGTTTTGACCGTGAACTCATCGCTGAGGCGACCAATCGCGCGTTGTTCGATGCATTGGAATCTCCCGCATTTTCCAGTAAACTCAATCGCATCGAAGATTTGGAAGCGGAGTGGACAAAATCCTGGGATGCGCTGGTTATTGACACTCCGAGAGAGCCCGCGGGCAAAGTATCGGCAGCCGTCCCTTCTGTGGTGACCGTCGCAGCCTCGGACGGACACGGTAGCGGTTGCATTATCAGTTCTGACGGATACATCGTAACGAATTACCATGTCATTGCCGATGGTTCATTGGATTATTCCATTCATTTCCATGACGGGTCCGTGCTTCCTGCGACCGTGGTGCGTTATCATCCGCTGCATGACTTGGCATTGCTTAAGGTTGACGCAACAGACCTGATCCCATTCCACGTTCAGACGAATGGAGCAATTGATGTAGGAGAAGAAGCCTTTGCATTAGGGACGCCGTACGATATTGACCTTGGGGCATCCGTTACGAAAGGCATTATATCAGGAAAACGCAAAGACGGAAACCGCACGCTGATCCAAACGGATGTGAGCATCAGCCCGGGCAACAGCGGTGGTGCTTTGATTGATGCAAATGGCACCTTGATCGGCGTGGTAAATGAAAAAGTGTTGGGCATGGGGGTTGAGGGCATTGGATTTGCCATTCCAGCCGCAGTGCTTTCTGAGGCGCTAATGCTTGAGTTCAAGCGCTAGTCGCGGGTCGCTGCGCAAAAATCATGCGCCAATTCCCTTGCAAATCGCGAACTTGTTCTACGGTGCTCCAGGAGTCATCGAATAATGCGGCCACATGTTCCACGCGATCGCGGTGGCATTCGAAAGCCAACCAACCCTCCGGCTTTAACCAGCACGAATCTTTGCACCCCGAAATGATGCGACGATAGAACATCAAGTCATCCTCATCCGGAACAAATAAGGCTTGGTGTGGTTCCCAATCGACCACATTCTTTTCCATCCCAAGACGCTCTGCATTAGGGATGTAAGGCGGGTTAGAGAAAATGATATCAAAAGGCTTCGCGGTCTCAACGCTTGGAGTTGGATGAGAAAGAATGTCTCCAAGGATCCAATCCACTTCGATTTGAAGCCTATTCCCATTGGATTTGGCGACCTCCAATGCTTCAATGGAGACGTCCAACCCCAGGACTTCATCATTCCGAAATGCACGCTTCCAACCTAAAGCAATTGCTCCACTCCCCGTGCCCACATCCAATACCTTCCTGTTCTCAGTCGGCAAAAGCTCCACCTTCCCTTTCATGTGGTAGACCAGTTCTTCGGTTTCGGGCCGAGGAATCAACACGCGTCGGTCCACCGATAGTGCAAGTCCCAAGAAATGGGCTTCGCCCAAGACATATTGAATGGGTTCATTCGCGTTCAGGCGATCTGCCCACAGGGCCAACCTTTCAATTTCCGATTCGGATGCACTCCATCGATCCATCATTCGATCCACGCGATTTTTCGAACTAGCTGCCTCTAGCAACAGGTTGATCATCGCTTGCAATTCTCGCTCATCCTCCATTTCGATCCGTTGAGCGAGCCATTGATGAACTTGGCGTTCGGTATTATCTGCAGGCCATGGACCTTTGGCCCGTGTGACGTTGCCGTTCATTCCGTTCCGAAAGCGTGTCGTCCGACCAACAAACTGGCAGTTGCACGATTGGTCGCCAATGGAATGTTGTGGACATCGCACTGACGCAATAACATGTTGATATCGGGTTCATGCGGATGCTTCCCCATGGGATCCCGGAAAAAAATGACGGCATGCACGGTTCCTTCCGTGATGCGGGCTGCGATTTGCGCATCCCCTCCCAACGGGCCACTTGCCAACCGTTCAATTTCAACACCGAGCTCTGCGATGCGCCCGCCTGTCGTCCCTGTCCCCACCAAATCAAATTGAGTGAACCAAACTTGGTGGTTTCTCACAAACTGCACCAAGGCATCCTTCTTCCCGTCATGGGCAATAAGCGCGATGGTCTGCTTCATTCCTGTGCTATGTTGAATGTTGATTTGGTTATTCAGTCCGCGTCCAAACCGATGCTGAATGTCCGGGTAAAATCAAGGTGGCTCCCGGTTCTATCGCTCCCCACGCGCTTTGAAATGTATCATCCAATCCCAGATTCATCTCCACCTCAGCATCACCCAAATTCACAGCGGTCACCACGTCGTTTCCATTTTTCGTTCGTTTCCAAGCCATGGCACTTTCAGACTGAACTTCGTAAAACACCGGTTGTCCTCCGTACTTGCCATTCCAGAGTGCTTCCTGCTCATGGTGAAGCGCGTAAATCGTTTGGTATAAATCTGTTTTTGCATAATCTCCCCAGATCACGGTATCCTTTTCGAAAAAACGAAGCCGTTTCTTGTTTCCCGCTTCTTGCCCACTGTAGACCAAGGGCATGCCCATCAAGGTTCCTGATAAGACGGCCATGGCGTCACCGTTCGGTCCCATGCGCTCTCCAATCGTTCCGTTCCAGGAATTTTCATCGTGATTCGTGATGAACATCATGCGGTAGGAATCTTCTCCAAATCGCGCCAATTGGCGGGGGACCGCCGCTTCAATGGAATCCACCGACCATTTTCCTTGCGCCACTTGATTCATGATGTGGTGCATCTCCCAGCCGTATGACATGTCAAATGCTCGTTTATGGTGCTCAGGCACTTCCGCTTCAGCCAGCATGAACACCTCTGGATTCACGCGCTCCAATTGACGGCGCGCCTTATCCCAGAAAGCTGTGGGAACTTTTTCGGCCACATCGCAGCGGTATCCATCGACTCCGCATTCGCGCACCCAGTATTCCAACGCATCGGCCATGGCATCATACAATCCGTTTACCTGCCCATTGCCCCAATCCAACTGGGTCACATCCCACCAATCCGTGCCCGAAGGAGGTTGGAGATTACCCACATCGTCAAGCAGAAAATACTCCAAATGGGCCTTTGTCCATTCGCTATCGAATGCAGTGTGGTTCGCCACCCAATCCAAAATGACTTTCATGCCGAGCTCATGGGCTGCATTCGTCAATGAACGCAAATCATCTTCCGACCCAAAATCTGGATTCACTGCATAATAGTCTTTCACGCTATATGGGCTTCCCAAACTCGAAGAGCCCGGCTGCACCATGTAATTGTTTGCATTCTCCCCCCCTTTGCGGTTGACTTCACCGATCGGATGAATGGGCATCAACCACAGGATGTCCGCACCAAGTGCTTTCAATCGCGGCAAATCCTGCTCCAAGGCAGCGAATGTCCCTTCTGGCGTGTGCTGTCGAACATTGACTTGATAGATTGTCGCATTTTTTGACCACTCGGGATGCTTCAATAGATCGTCATCCAATCCTGCCCCAATTGTCGCTGCAGTGGACGTGGGTGCATTTGAAGTGGGCGAGCTGCACGAGGTCAATCCGAGCAGGACAATAAAAGTGATGGCAGCCCAATTTAAATCCGTAGTCTTCATCCATTAAAAATTAGAAAAGCGTTGCTTGAGTCGTGTTATTCCTTCCAGAACTCTTGTTTGACGCATCATCCGTGTTTCTGGAGTCTGGTTCAGGTTGAGAATTCGAATCAGTCTTGTTCGGTGATTCCGTCGATTTCGATTCAGTTGCAGATTCGTCGGAAACTTCTTCGGCGACTTCGGAAGCTTCTTCAATGGTTTTGGGCGCAGCATGGTGTCTTTCCTTCCATGCCTCTTCAGCACGCGCTTCCAAATCCTCATTCAAAGGATCCAACATAACTTCAGTCACCGGCAACGGGCTCAATTTATTGCCGAGTGCACGCGCCCCCTTGACTGCGATGAAATCCGATGCATCAAACGTTTCATCTTCTCGGTCACGAGTTTCCTTGAATCGTCGATTAAAACGGATGCGAACCATGGGATGGTGCGCTGTAGACAGAACACCCAATCGCGAATTTTCATGTTCACCGATGAACGAAAATGGCTTTTGAGTCAATTCAGCGTGGAAACGCTTGACGTACCAATCTTCTTTTTCCCCTTCAAAATAAACGACAGATACAGCACGCTCCGGATGCCACTTTTCGAGGTGGATCATTTTATCGTCGAATCTGGTGTTCAAGTCAAACCCCGTAAACAAGTATTCTCCACTGGACAAGAAAACTACAATGCGGTCGTCTGCCATGAATTCACCCAGTAATTTACCGCGACCGTCTGCATTCAAGGTCCGCACCGTTTCGTCATACCAGACCTTTCGAGCTCCTAACGTGGAGACGCCCTCTTCACTCAGTTCAATTTTGCGGATCGCATGCTTGGAAACCAAATTTCCTCCAGCCCCACGCCCACGAATCGCAATTTCCGAGAAGTCCATGTCAAACTTGAGCTTCTTCAATCGTGCATTGGCTCTGAGGAATACGGTCACAACCTCCGCCTCACCATTTCGATTCGCCGTGAAATAAAGGATTCGCGACTTTGGGGTTCCTTTCGTGATTTGGTACTCGCGGTCACGGGTGATGGCTGGAACATTAAACCGCTTGATCATGCTGCGACCTGAAGCGCCATCAAAGTAAATGCAATTGTATACCGTTCTTTCATCGCCTCGCTTCCAAACCCCTACGTGCAAAATATCCTTACCGAAAAAGGCTTTTTGGCTCACCTTGCTCACTTGCATAACCCCGTCCTTGCGAATGACGATGATATCATCAATATCGCTGCAATCACACACCAATTGCCCCTCACCGCGCTTCAATCCATAACCAACAAAGCCCTCCTCCAATTGCGCATACAACTTGACGTTTGCAACGGCTACTGCGGAACGTGAAATGGACTCGAAAGAGCGCAATTCCGTTTTGCGTTCGCGACCTGCTCCATATTTCTTTTTGAGCATTCGGAACCATTCAATCGCATATTCAACCAAATGCGCCAGGTGATGCTTGACTTGAGTGATGTCTCCTTCCAAGCCTTCGATGAGCTGGTCGGCTTTGAAGCCGTCAAACCTTGAAATTCGCTTGATGCGAATCTCTGTCAAACGGGTAACGTCCTCATCCGTCACTTCACGCAGGAGGTGCTTGACATGAGGTTTTAGCCCAGCATGGATAGTTTGCAGGATTTCCTCCCAAGTTTCGCACTCTTCGATATCCCGGTAAATCCGATTTTCAATAAAGATCTTCTCTAAGGATGCGAAATGCCACTTTTCCTGCAATTCTCCCAATTCAATTTCCAACTCCAACTTGAGCAACCCTTTGGTGCGTTCAGTCGAAATTTTGAGCAACTCAGAAACCCCGAGGAATTGGGGTTTATCATTCAGAATAACCGTCGAATTGGGTGAAATGGATACTTCACAATCGGTAAATGCAAAGAGTGCACCAATGGTTTTATCCGGACTGACGTTATTCGCCAAGTGCACCACAATTTCCACTTCACTAGCGGTGTTGTCTTCAACACGCTTGATTTTGATTTTGCCTTTATCGTTCGCCTTTAGGATGCTCTCAATCAGCGAACTTGTGGTCACACCGAAAGGCAACTCGCGGATAACGAGTGTTTTGTTATCCACTTTTTCAATTCGACCGCGAACGCGCACTTTTCCACCTCGTAAGCCATCGTTGTAGTGTTCAACATCAGCAGTTCCGCCCGTCGGAAAGTCTGGGTACAATTTGAAGCCTTTGCCTTGCAGGGTCGAGATGCTCGCATCAATTAATTCCACGAAATTGTGTGGCAGCGTCTTACAAGCCAGCCCCACTGCAATGCCCTCCACTCCCGAAGCCAATAAAAGTGGGAATTTCACGGGCAACGTTTCGGGTTCCTTATTCCGACCGTCGTAGCTCAACAACCACGTCGTCGTTTTCGGATTGAACAACACCTCCTTGCCGAGTTTACTCAACCGCACTTCTATGTATCGCGGTGCAGCCGCTCGGTCTCCCGTGAAAATGTTTCCCCAGTTCCCTTGGCAATCCAGAAGTAACTCCTTCTGGCCGATTTGAACCATGGCATCACCGATGGATGCATCCCCGTGCGGGTGGTACTTCATGGTGTTTCCGATGACGTTGGCCACTTTGTGGAACCGACCGTCATCCATTTCATCCAAGCTGTGCAAGATTCTGCGCTGCACAGGCTTCAATCCGTCGTCCTGATGCGGTACTGCGCGCTCGAGAATCACATATGAAGCGTAATCGAGGAAATAATTGTTGTACATGCCGGACACTTGGATCACCCGCTCCAATCCTTCCTCATGTTCAGATGCGTCGTCCGTTCCGAAGGCGCCTTCGTTTTCGCCTTCGTTGATACCCTCGTTTTCTTCCGGATCCACCGGTGGCATTTCTTCACTCATTCTTCAACCAAATCTTTCTCAACCCTCAAGTTCTCAATGATAAAACTCTGGCGGTCTGG